>Ga0182030_10024439_pt1 | contig 11099 bp, 11 predicted proteins | sample 812S3MmetaG_FD_121299 | JGI IMG/M metagenome (GOLD analysis project Ga0182030, IMG submission 121299) | Permafrost microbial communities from Stordalen Mire, Sweden - 812S3M metaG (Illumina Assembly) | ecosystem: Environmental > Terrestrial > Soil > Wetlands > Permafrost | place: Sweden...
AGATCGGCCCAGCTGAGAAGCGCCATATGAGTGAGAGTCCACACGATGAGCAGAGCCACGCCGATCGCTACCAGTGGATGAAACAGCGCGCCGATGAGCGCGAGGGGCGAATTGCCGATGTCGCCCAGCTGCTGCATGCCGCGCGTGAGGAAGGAATTGCCGGCGACGTTGCTGATTATGGTGAGGACTGCGAACAGCCTGGTCTTTTGCTGAGCGGTGCGCGCCAGCGAACGATCCCTAATCTCCGGCATTCGCCGTAACAGCCTGCTGTTGCCGCTGATCCGCGATGAACTTCTTCCGGCGTTCCCGCAGCGCCATGTATTCGCGCGCTTCCTTCATCAGCCTGCGGCGGTCGTGCGCGTTGAAGATCACTTTCCGCACCATGCGCCACACCACTTTCGGCCGGAAGTAGTATTCGCCGTAGAACTTCTCCACCCAGTCCATCAGCTCCGCTTCGTTCAGGTTCTCGTACACCACCTTGGGCAGCTGATTCCCGCGCTCGTCCACAATGTTGCCGATCGAGATCAGGTCGTTCTTTTTCGCGTAGTCGTAGAACTCCGTCCCCGGATACGGATGCGCAATCGAGACCTGAATGGTCTCGTTATCCAGCTTCTTCGCGAAATCGATCGTCTTGCGGATGCTCTCCCGCGTCTCGCCCGGCAGCCCCACGATGAAGTCGCCGTGTATCACAAGGCCCAGCTTGCGGCAGTTCGCCGTGAAGCGCTCCGCCATGTCGATGGTGGCGCCCTTCTTGATGTTCTTCAGGATCTGCTGATCGCCCGACTCATAGCCCACGATCAGGAGCCGGCAGCCCGCTTCCTTCATGGCTTTGAGCGTGTCGTAATCCGTCGTGACGCGCGACGTGCAACTCCAGGTGAACTTCAGCGGCTTCAGCTTCGCGCACAGCTCGATGGTGCGGTCTTTGCGGTAGTTGAATGTGTCGTCGTCGAAGAAGATTTCCTTCATGTGCGGAAACGCGTCGAGCGCATACTTCACTTCGTCGCGGATATCGTCGCTCGAGCGCAGCCGCCAGCGATGCCCCGAATGCGTCTGCGGCCACAGACAGAACGTGCACATGGCCGGACAGCCGCGCGACGTATACATCGAAAGGAACGGGTTCAGCAGAAACGGCACGTTGTAGTTGCGGATGTCGAGGTCGCGTTTATAAACCTTCGTCACCCACGGCAGCGCGTCGAGATTCTCGATCATCGGCGCTTCGGGATTGTTAACGATGGCCCCGTTCTTCCGGAAACTCGCGCCGGGGATTTCATCGAGAGATTTGCCGTTTGCGTAGTCGACGATCTGATAATCAAACTCGCGGCGAATCACGAAGTCGATGGCTTCGCTGGCGCGCAGCGATTTTTCCGGCTCCACCGTCACCGGCGGCCCCACGAAGCAGACTTTCAGCTTCGGATTCGACGCCTTCATCATCTCGGCGATCTTGCAGTCGACCTCGAAGCCCGGCGTGGAAGTGAACAGCACGAGCAGCTCGAAGTCGTTCGCCATCGCGACCGTCTGCTCGATGGAAATCTTATGCGGCGGGGCATCGATCACTTTGCTGTCCGGCAGCATGCCTGCGGGGTAGCAGAGCCAAACCGGATACCAGTATGACTCGATCTCGCGCGAAGCCGGCCAGCGTGAACTCGCGCCGCCGTCGAACCCCTCAAAGGACGGCGGATTCAAAAATAAGGTGCGGAGTGCCAATCCCTTTATTGTAAGCGTATGGCCTGCCAGCCGGGCAGGCGTTGTGCGCGTCCGAAAAGCTCAGACGCCGATATCGGACCGGGCGCGCGCCACCGCGTCATGCCAGCCCGCGATCATTTCGAGGCGCCGCGCCTCCGGCATCTTCGGTTCGAAGCACCGTTCCACGCGCCAGAAAGCTTCCACCTCGTCGGTGCCGTACCAGATGTTTTCGGCAACCCCGGCGAGGTAAGCCGCCCCGAGCGCCGTCGTCTCGACATCCACCGGACGCACCACCTTCTTGCCCAGGATATCCGCCTGGAACTGCATCAGGAAGTTGTTCACCGCCGCGCCGCCGTCCACTCGGAGCTCGCGAATCGGCTCCCCGGAATCGGCTTCCATGGTGTCGATGAGATCTTTGCTCTGCAGCGCGATCGATTCCAGCGCGGCGCGCACCAGATGCGCCCGGCCTGTCGCTCTGGTAAGGCCGCTCACCAGACCGCGCGCTTTTGAATCCCAGTGCGGGGCGCCCAGCCCGACAAACGCCGGTACCGCGAACACACCACCCGAATCCGGCACGCTCATCGCAAGATCCGACGTCTCCTTCGCGGTGCGGATCAGCCCAAGCTCGTCGCGCAGCCACTGGATGACGCCGCCCGCCACAAACACGCTGCCCTCGACAGCGAACTTCGGCTGCGCGCCCCCTGCCGCCGCCCGCGTCGCCAGCAGACGGTTTTTCGAATGCGGCCGGCGATCGCCCGCATGTGTCAGCGCAAAGCATCCTGTCCCGTAAGTGTTCTTCGAGAGCCCTGCGCGAAAGCAAGCCTGCCCCGCCAGTGCCGCCTGCTGGTCGCCCGCGATGCCGCTGATCGGTACCCCGTTGGTCAACAGGTCCCCGGTCATCTGGCCGACGCGCCCGGAGGATGGAACAATCCGCGGCAGCATCGCCCGCGGCACTTCAAAGAGGCTCAGCAGATCGTCGTCCCACTCGCCGGTCTCGAGATCCATCAGCATGGTGCGCGATGCATTCGTCACGTCCGTAACGTGCGCCTTGCCTTCCGTCAGTTTCCAGATCAGCCAGGTGTCGATGGTTCCGAACAGGATCTCGCCGTTTTCCGCCCTGGCTCGCGCATTCGGCACGTTGTCGAGAATCCACCGAATCTTGCTGGCGGAAAAATACGCGTCGATCACGAGGCCGGTTTTACGTTCCACCCAGGCCGCATCTTTCGACCGCGCCAGCTCGGCGCACATGTCGGCGGTGCGCCGGCACTGCCATACGATAGCCGGGGCGATCGGTTCACCGGTACGCGGATCCCAGACGACAACCGTTTCGCGCTGGTTGGTAACGCCGCACGCGGCGATGTTCATCTCCGATCGTTCCACCACTGCCGTGACGGCCGCCATCTGAGCTTTCCATATCTCCATGGCGTCCTGTTCGACCCAACCCGGCTGCGGAAAGTACGACTTTGTCGGAATGGCGTGCATGGCGATCCGTTCGCCCCGCTGGTTATACAGGGCGGCGCGCGCACTGGTGGTTCCCTCGTCAATGGCAAGCACCACCTTCCTGCCGGGAACATTCATGGGTATGATTATGCCGCATAAAGAAACGGTTTGAAGCACGGTTCAGTTCCGGCTCGGTTATCATGAATGGAGCCAGCCTATGTTCTTTCGCCGTGAACGCCCGAAGCACCTGACGTTTGACGATCACATGAACGCCGCGCGCGCAGCCGGATTCCGCACCGAATCCGTGGGCGGCGGAAAGACCCGCGTGGAGCGCAACGGCGTTGCCGCGGTATTCGAGGCCGGTCCCGACGGCATACCCCGGGCCACCGAACGAGCCGGCGTCGTGATGGGCAAAGAGATCGGCACGCTCACCGACGGCGGCTTCCAGAAGTTCTTCACCACCCCGAGCGGCAAGCGCAAACCAGCCCTTGCCGAAGAGCTGAAGGAAATCCACAATTTCCAGGAAGATCTCCGCGAAGCTCTCGACCTGGTGACGCTGTACAACGAGGCGCTTGGCACTGTCTCGAATCTCTACCTTTACGATCGTGTCGAGGACCGCGACTTCGGCAAGCACAAAAAACCCTGGCAGGAGGCTTAAATGGCGAATCCCTTCGTTCACGTGGAGCTGAACTCAACGGACGTTGAGAAATCGAAATCGTTCTACGGCCAGCTCTTCGACTGGAAACTGGAAGACGTGAAGATGGCGGATGGCACGACCTACACCATGATCGGCGTGGGTGAGGGCACCGCCGGCGGCATCCTGAAGAACCCGGTGCCGGGAGAGCCCTCCATGTGGCTGGCTTACGTTCTGGTGGATGATGTGGCGGCATCGACGGCGAAGGCGAAATCGCTCGGCGCCAAAGTCGTCAGGGATGTCACCGAAATCCCGGGGATGGGTTGGTTCAGCATCATCATGGCCCCCACAGGCGCGGGGCTGGCCTTGTGGAAAGCCGCACCGCGCAGCGCCTGATTTGCCTGACGCGCACAACGGAGCTGACCACAGGCGCACAAGTGTGGCTCACCTTATCCTGGATAAGGCTGATCGTGCCGCTTTGCCAGTGGTCTGCTGAAAAGGCTCTTTTCGTTGCCGTTTGCTGACGCGCGCGGTTCAGTTACCCCTGCGGAATCAGCACCAGCTTCTCAAGCTTTCCCTACTGCTTAGTGGTTGCCTTAGGCTTCGTACTGCCGTCCGATTTGCGGATCTGAGCGAAATACTGCTGCACGTAAGCCTGTACGGAAAGCGGAATCTCGTCGCGAGTAACGTCGCTGTCCGCTTCGCTATGCGCGGCCGAGGTGTTCGAATAATCGGTTCGCAGCTTCTGACTCCCCGACTGCACTTCGACCGACGTCTCGCCTGATACCGTGGCAGCGCGCTGGCCGATAATCTCGCTGATCTTACCCATCGCCTTCAGCTGCGCGGCGGCTTTGATCTCTTTCGAGCCGTCCTGATTGCCGATCCCGCTGCCGCCCTGTTGCGGCGTCTGGCTGGCGTTATTCAGACGGCCCTGCGCCTGTTGCCCGTTCTGCGCGTCCGAGGAATCCGGCTGACCTTCGGCATCGGACTGGCTTTCACCCTGTTCCTGCGCGCCTTTGCCCGCCTGACCCTTCTCGCCGCTGGGAGTCTGGTTCTTCGCCGACTCCTGGTTTTTTTGCTGCGAGCCGCCGTTGTCCTTGTTGCCCGATTTCGAGAGCATGTTCGAAACCGCGTCTTTCAGGCGCGACATCAGACTCTCTTTGTTGCTCTGATTGCCGCTTTTACCCGACGCCTGTTTCGAACTCTGCTGACCGTTCTGCGGGTTGTTGCCTTCCTGCCCGCTCTGATCGTTGTTGGCCTGCTGATCGGGATTATCGATCGGATCACCGGTCTGGCCTTCGTTGGCAGACTCGCCGGCTTTCGACTGCCCCGTTTTTCCGCCCTGCCCCGCGCCCTTCTGGCCTTGCGCGGACGGGTTGGGCTCGCTCTGCAGCGCTTCGTCGATGGCCTTGTTTAATGCATCCGGATCGCTCGGCAACGGATTCTCGGGATCGGACTTCATGCCGAGTTTCGACATCAGCGACTGCGCTTCATCCATCCATGACTTCGACTTCGGAGAGAGAGACCCGGCTTTCTTCGCGTCGCGAATGGACTGGTCCTCGAACAGCAGCTGCGTGAGAGGGACGCGCAGACTCAGCCCATGGCTGGTACCGTAGCGGAGAGCGACGAGCGCGGACGCGAGCACGCACAGCGCCGCCATCGCGTAAAGCGATTTCGGGAACAGAAACGGAACTGCCTGTTCGAGCTGGACGTCCCTTGCTGCCGCGTCAGCCTGCAGACGCTGCGACTCGACGAACGCGGCGGAACTGTCGGGATGGGCGGAGAACCAGAGTGCCGTCGAAAGCGCATCGTGCAGCTTGGCGTTTTCGTCGAGATGAACAGCCGTAGCGTACTGATCGGGCGTGCGCCGCAACACGCGCCAGACGCCGATCGCGATGCCCGCTGCCGCGAACAGCGCGAGCGTCCATGCCGCAAGGAAGCGCGTGCCGAAGATCAGGATCAGCACGAAGCCGGCGGCAAACACGGCTGCCGCGAACGCAAGCTGCGCCAGGGATTCGTTCAGCAGGAGTCGTTGCCGCGCGCGGCGGACCAGGTCCTCTACCATCGGCTCAACTTGATCATACTAGTAGTGATGGGTATCCTCGGCAGAACAGGCATCGGAGCAGGGCTTCTCGCAGCTATCGCAGCGAATGGCGTGGCGGCCGATCCGCACTGGGTGAAGGCGCGGCTGGGCTCGTTCGAAGCCATCAGCGACGACGGCCGTCGCTCTGCCACACAGGCCCTCAGCCAGTTCGAACAGTTCCGCTTTGCGCTGGGCAGCGTGCTGGGTCAGCCCGACCTGCGGCTGGAACCAGCTTTGCGCATCATCGTATATAAGAACGCGCAGGACCTGCAGAACCAGTGTCCGCCGGGTTTAATAACCGGGCGCGACCGAATCATGGCCTGCACCACGGCAGAGGGACAACTTCCCGCCGGTCTGCTTCGCGACCTGACGCGGCGGCTGCTCGAAAACAATCTGTCGAAGATGCCCCCGCCGATTGAAACGGCGCTCGAGACGTTCTTCACCACCGTGCAGTCGACCGCGGTGCACGTCACCTGGGGAACGCCGCCTCCGCCGGCCGAACGCACGCGCGAATGGGCGTTGCTGCACCGCATCATTACGCAGCCCGATACGGCCGCGCAGGCGCATATCTATCTGCATAATCTCGCTGCCGGTACGGAAAGAGGCGCGGCCAGCCGCAATGCGTTTGGCGCAGACAGCGCCAGATTCGAAACAGAGGTGGACCAGTATTACGCAGCGGGAATTTTCGGTACCGCAGTGGCGCCGAACCGGCCGCTGAACCCGGATCGCGACTTCAACACGACGTTTCTGACGTCCGACGAAGGCCAGCTCATGCGCGCCGATCTGCTGAATGCCGCGTCGGCCGCCATCTATCAATCGCTGCTGCAGGCGGGCAAACAAACCGCCGAAGCCAACGAGGGTCTGGCGATGCTCGCGCTGCGGGACAAGGACCTGGCCAAGGCGCAACCCTATATGGAAGCGGCGCGCAAGGCGGGTACGCACAACTTTGTCGCGCTCACGACCTATGCCGGTTTGCTCGACGACCCCGCGCGCGCCATTGAGATTCTGAAAGAAGCCCTGACGCTCGATCCGAAGTATGCAGAGGCGCACTGGGTTTTCGGCGAGAAGCTGCGGGATCAGCCTCCGCGCATGATGATGGAGTGGAAGCAGGCGGTCAATCTGGCCCCGCGCAACTATGAATGGGCGGCGCGGTACGCGGAACTCTGCATGGATTTGAAACAATACGCGGAAGCCGGGCGCGCCTGGATGGCCGCGGCGCAGGCGGCGCCGAATGCCGACCTTCGCGAGCAGTATCTGAGCGCGCGCAGCCATATCGAGGAGCAGCGCCTCGCCGCCGAAGACGCCGAGCGCCGCAGGGAAGCCGCGGCCAAAGCCGCCGAGATGGACCGTCTGAAGAACGAGGCCCGCAAAGAACTCGCACAGCTGGAAGCGCGCGCCAACGGGAACCCGCTGTCGGCGGAGGAAAAGACGAAGGTCGTCGAATGGTTTGACGACAGCGGCACGCAGAAACTGACGGGCAGTCTGGTGCGTGTCCAGTGTGCCGGGAAACAGCTGCGTCTCAGCGTAAAGAACGACGCGGGGGAGACTCTGACCTTTCTGGTGCCGGATGCGAAGCAGTTTGAGATCCGCAATGGGGACTCGCTCGCCTGCGGCGCGCAGAAACCGATGGCTGTGAGCATCTCGTTTAAACCCGCGGCCAAGGGCTCGAAGGACGCCGGCGAAGCTACGCTGCTCGATTTCCAGCGCTGAATCCGCTGAGCATTTTCAGCCGAGCTGGGTCAGCCGAGCAGAGTCAGCGCGCCCTGCAGTTCGCTGCGTGTGTGCTCGTCGCCCATCGCGCCGGTCACTTCGATGCCGCGCCGGTAGAGCCCTTTTGCTTCGTCGATGCGTCCCAGCTTCTCGAGCGCCTGCCCGCCGTGAAAGTAAGCCGCGGCGTAGTTGGGATTGTGCTCGAGCAGTTGCATGAAGTGGTCGAGCGCGGTTACCAGATCGCCCGACTTCACATACTCCATCGCGAGACCGTAGCGGCTGAAACTGTCCGCGGGATTCCGGTCGACCATAGAGAGTAGTATTTCCAGACGATTGGTTCCCATGAGCACTTGCTACTATAGCGTTCAATCATGGCGTGCCCGTTGTTCCTGCCTTCATCGCCGCTCGCCGGTTTCAGCGATCTCTATGCGGGGGAATGTTCGGCGGACATCGGCGCGAACATCCCGGCCCGCACCCTGCGCGAATGCTGTAACAGCGGCTATGCGCGCGGATGCTGCGAGAGCGCGGCGCGCTCCGAGGCCGATGTGTTCCGCTTCGCGATCAAGGCGAATCGGGGAGGGGCCATCGACGTCGCCTGGTCGAGCGAGCGGGATCATCATCCGGTGGCTGTCGGAATGCTGACACTGAACGGCGCGGTTGCGGCAGAGGTGTCGCCGCTGGAACGACAGGCGCGCGTGTATGCGGACGCGTTCCTGCGTCAGATCGGGGCCTGATCATGGAAGGGCGCCGCGTCAGCGAATCCACCGCGGAGTATTCAGAGCTCGCACTGCCCAACGACGCCAACGGCCTGGGCAACCTGCTGGGCGGCAAGATCATGCATCTGGTGGATCTGGCGGGCGCGATCGCGGCCATGAAGCATTGCCGCAACGTCGTGGTCACCGCTTCGGTCGATCACATGGATTTCATTCACCCCGTGCGGATCGGGCAGTGGGTGCGGCTGCGGTCCAGCGTGAACCGGGCCTTCCGGACATCGATGGAAGTCGGCGTGAAGGTCTGGGTGGAAGACCTGATCCTGGGGGAACAGCAGCACGTGTCGTCGGCATATCTGACCTTTGTGGCGATTGACGCCCAGGGCAAGAGCGTGCCTGTGCCCCCGATCATCACGGAGACCGACGATGAGAAACGGCGCTACGCGGAAGCCGGCAAGCGGCGCGAGTACCGGCTGTCGCAGCGCAGCGGTTAGGCTTCCTCGCCTTTGTGCATGTACTTGATGTTGCTCTTGTAGAGCAACAGGTTGGGCTCGCCGTCCCGATTCAGTTTGAGGCAGGAGCGGTCGTACCACTCGATTACGCCCTTCAGCACCTCGCCATCCTTCAGCGTGATGACCATGGGCGTTTTCGACTGCATCTGCTTGACGTAGTAGAAATTCTCCGCGTTGGTCTGATCCGGCGGAACCTGCCGTTTCTGTGGCGGGGGGGACTTACGCGGCGCGTCCCCTTTTTCCTTGAATTCGTTGAAAGAGGGACGGATCAGCTTCCGGTTGCCGGACTCCACACGGATTCCTTTCTGCGCTGGAACGGAGGGAGTTCCCAGCGGTTTACTCATTGATAACACACCGCTTCAGGCGGATCAAACGCGCCCTTCGTTACACTGAGGCAAGTGCGTTTGGTTATTTTGCCGGCACTCGTGCCGATTGCGATGATCGCGGGGCAAGGGCAGGAGATTCGCGAGGCGATCAACCGGGCCATACCGCCCATCGAGCATTCGGCGGCGGCTTTCGCGGCCAAACGGGCGTGCGTTTCGTGCCATCACAACTTTCTGCCGATCCTGCTGGCGGACGTCGGGCGCACGCGCGGCGTACGGTTCGACCCGACCGTGCTGGAGGCGGTCGAGGCCAGGACGTTCCGGCCGCTGCGCGGACCGAAGGCGCTCGAGGACGCGGTGCAGGGCACGACGCTGAACGATCCGACGCCCAACGACAGTTTCCTGCTGATGGCAGCGCATGCGGCCGGTATCGAGCCCGATGCGGTCACTACGGTTTACGCGCGGCGGCTGGTTCACTGGCAGCGCGCGGGGCACTGGATCACGTCCGACTTCCGTCCGCCGCATTCGAGCAGCTATTTCACGGCCACGGCCAGTGCGGTGCGGGCGATTCAGGAATACGCGCCGGAGGAGCACGAGTGCGTCGCGCGCGCGAGCCAGTGGCTGGTGCGAACGAAGCCGGCCTCAACCGAAGATGCCGCGTTCCGGCTGATGGGACTGGTGTGGGCAGGCGCGGCGAAGAACGAGATCGACAGTGCCGGCCGGGATCTGCTGGCGATGCGGGATTCGTCGGGAGCGTGGCCGCAGCTGGCCGGGTATCCGGCGGACGCGTACTCGACGGGCGAATCGCTGTTCGCACTGCATGAAGCCGGTGTCGGGTACCCGGACAAGGCATTGCAGTTCCTCGAATCGACGCAGGCGAGCGATGGCACGTGGCGGGTGCATACGCGGATGCTTTCACCCGCGGAGGTGAGTCCGCCATACTTCACAACCGGGTTTCCGTATGAGAAGGACGAATACCTGTCGTACGCGGGGAGCGTGTGGGCGACGATGGCGCTGCTGGCTGCACTGCCCCAGGTGTCGGAACCACGGCCGTTTGTGAAGGGCGTTTCGATGGCTGTGCCAGAACTGTCCGTCCCCGAAATAAAAGAGACGCTCAAGTTTGCCGCGATGCGGGGAGACATAGAAGCCGTCAGGAAGTTTCTGGCGAATGGCGAAGAGCCGTCGGCCGAGGCGCTGTCGCAGGCGGTGACGTTCGGGTATACGGACATCGTGAAGGCGTTGATCGACGCGGGCGCGCCGGCGAAAGTCACCGAGCGTTCCGGGATCAATCTGCTGCACTGGGCGGCGATCGCGAATCGCCCGGCGGTAATTCCGGTGCTGGTGAAGGCGGGCGTTCCGATCAACGCAAAGGATGAGAACCAATACACGCCCCTGATGTATGCTGCGACGATCGACTTCGGCGACCGGGCGGTGTGGAACGCGCTGATCCGGGCCGGGGCCGATCCGAATGAGCGCAACGCTGATGGACGCACGGCGACCGAGCAGGCGAAGATCTTCCTGAAGTCGAAACATTGATACGCTGATCGATGTCATGCGCTATCTCCTGTTGGTAAGTCTGGCGGCAACTGCCTTCGCACAAACGAAACCGCTGATGCCCGAAGACCTGTTCCGGCGGAATATCGGCACGAAGGAACAGCAGCACCAGCAATTCCCGCCGCACAAAATCGCGGGTAACCTCTATTACGTCGGGACGGAGAGTCTGGCCTCCTTTCTCATCGTTACGCCAGAGGGCAACATTCTCATCAACAGCATGTATGAAGCTGACGTGCCGACGATTCGCGATTCCATCGGGAAGCTCGGCTTCAAATTCAGCGACACCAAAATCCTGCTGGGCAGCCACGCCCATGCTGACCATATGGAAGGCGATGCCATGGTGATGGAACTGACCGGCGCAAAGCTGATGGCGATGTCCGAAGACATCCCGGCGCTGTCGAAGATCACACCCGGCGGCAAACCGCATAAGCTCGACCGCGTGCTGCACGA
>Ga0182030_10024440_pt1 | contig 11099 bp, 8 predicted proteins | sample 812S3MmetaG_FD_121299 | JGI IMG/M metagenome (GOLD analysis project Ga0182030, IMG submission 121299) | Permafrost microbial communities from Stordalen Mire, Sweden - 812S3M metaG (Illumina Assembly) | ecosystem: Environmental > Terrestrial > Soil > Wetlands > Permafrost | place: Sweden...
AAGTGACAGCGTTATTTTTTAACCGGCGGCCTCCAGACGAGCCGCTGCGGATCGCCCGGAGCGCCGCTTTCGGGTGAAACCCGAGGAGATCTGAAGTTTTTTCGATTTCGCGGCGCGAAAAACGCCGTTCGCCTGTATCTTACCGAAAGCAAGACGGCCATCGGCAGGCAGTTGCGGAGCGGCGGTGGAGTGGTCATTTGAACTTAACACACTACGGCGACACTAAACCATCGAAGGGTGAAGCCTATGTTGCGCGACAACGCCAATTTGAACGGGAAACTCGATATGAAACGGTTTGGTTTTAGCCTGCAGGGACAGGCGATCAGGGCTGCCGGCGTCGGCGCAGCGCTCATGTTGTCGGTGACGGCGGGCCATGCCCAGTCTGGCCCGTTTGCCGGCTTTAACGGGGCGTGGTCCGGCAACGGAACCGTGGCACTCTCCGACGGAACCACCGAGCGCATCCGATGCAAAGCCGACTACAAGGTCGACGGCTCCGGGCTCGGCCTGAAGCAGACTCTCCGTTGCGCCAGCGACAGCTACAAATTCGACCTGAGCAGCGATGTCACCAGTCAGGGCAACCGAATTTCCGGCAACTGGAGCGAGGCCAGCCGCAACATTTTCGGCAATCTGCAGGGCACCGCGGGCGGCGGCCAGATCGAGGTGTTCGTCGAAGCCTCGGGATTTGCCGCCAACCTGACGCTGCGGACCAACGGCAACCGGCAGACCGTACAGATCAGTTCCAAGGGCGAGATCAGAGGCGTCAACATCACGATGGTGAAAAGCTAGGCTCGATCGCCAGCTTCCTGCTCAGCGGCTTTGCGCGACGTGCCGCGAAGCCGTTGCGACAGGTTGATCAGGAACATCGCCGTCGGCCGCAGGATGAACAGATCGGCGAACAGCGCAGCGACCATCGCGAAAGCGCTGAGCCAGCCGAACAGGCGCAGCGACGGCAGGTCGGAAAACACCGTCACGACCAGACCGCAGGCCAGGACCACCGTGGTCAGAATCAGCGCGGGACCGACCAGCACGGTGGCGCGCTCGACCGCAAGCTCCGGACTGACACCCGGCTTCATCTCGAGTCGCAGCCGATTGAGGAAGTGAATCGTAGCGCTCAACCCCAGACCAAAGGACACGGTGAGTGCGACGACGCTGGCGAACTGCAGTCCCTCGCCCAGCAGCCACAGCACGGTGCCCGACAACACCACCGGGAAAATGCCGGGCAGGATGCACGAGAACATCACGACCACCGAGCGGAATGCCAGCCCGATGAAGATTGCAACCAGCGCGAACTCGATCGTCAGCCCGCGATTGAGCTTTTCGATCATGCTGGCGCTGTTGCGCGCGGCGATGGCCGAAAGGCCGGTGACCGCGATCTCGAAGCCGGGATGCGCCTTTCGCACGCCATCCAGCGCATGATCGAGATTCTCGACCACGGGAAGAATCTGGCTTGAATCCAGATCGGGAACGCGCCCCGACACCACCACCGCGTCCTGATTGGCGGAAATAAAGCGCCGCACCAGATATTCCGGCAGCAGATTGACGTACTCCTTCAAGGTAGCGACGTCGGAACTTCCGGCTTTTTCCGCAAGCCAGCGCCGCAGCGTCTCCAGCGACCAGACGTTGCCCACGCCGGCCTGTTTCTCCACCGCGGCGTGAACGTCGGCGATGGTCTGCAGCGTATCGGGCGCATACAGCGAGGCGCCCTTGGGAAACTCGATCAGCACGTCGATCGCATTGGCGCCGGTGAGCTTGGCGTCGAGCCGCCCTGAGGCCGCCACCGCCTGCTGCTTGTCCGGCACCTGGTCGGCGAGCCGGTAGCGCGGCTCCAGATTGGCATAGACCACCGCCAGACCGCCAACGAAAACCACCGCGAGCAGGCTGAACAGGCCGGGGCGGCTGACCATGCGGACCGCGATCCAGTAACAAAAATTGCGCAACGCCTGAACACCGGCGTCGGCGCTCTGGAACTTGGTGGCGAAGAGCTTTTCGTTGCGGACAAACAGCACTCCGAATACCGGCACCAGCGACAGCACCGCGACCAGCGCGATGATGGTGGCGGCAAGTCCGGCCTCGCCGAATTTGCGGATCAGGTCGGAATCGGAGAATTGCAGGGCAATAAACGATATGCCGGCGGTGCCATGGGTCAGCACGCAGGCCGGCCCCACCACCAGCACGGCGTTCTTGAACGCGGTGTATTTGTCCTGGCCTGCGATCAGGCGGTCGCGCGCCGCGAATGTCAGCTGCATCGAGTCGGAAAAGCTGATCACCATGATGAGCGGCGTCATCACGTTCAGGAACATATTGAGGTTGAAGTTGGCCCAGCCGAGCCCGCCAAGCGCCAGCAATATCGCGATCATCGGTGGGAAGGCGGCGACAACCATGAACGATATCTTGCGGAAGAAGATGATCGCGATGATGCAGCCGGCCAGAATACCGAGAATGTTGTAGGTCAGCCCGTCGCGCTCGACGGCGTTGCGGATTTCGAGCTGCATGACGGGAACGCCGGACAATTCCGCTGATAATCCGCTGCCGGCAAGATCGTCGGCCATCAGCTTGCGAATATCGCCGACCGTCTTGCTGAGCTTGTTGCTGCCGACGACTTCGGGTTCGAGCGACAGCACGATCAATGCCAGGGTGCCGTCTTCGGACAACAGCTTGCCGCGAATGATCTCGTTGCTTTTGACGGTCTCGATGAACTTGTCATAATCGGCGCCGGTCGGCAGTTCCGAGGGGAACAACGCCGCCGGCAGCTTGCCTGGCGCCGGCGCCTGGCGCGCCGAGAACAGCGAGATCAGCCCGCGCGTGCCATCGACCAGCTGCAAGTCCGTGACGAGGTCGCGCACCTTCTCCAGATTGTCGCGCGCCAGCAGCGTTTTGCCTTCGACCACGACCAGCACGTCGAATTCGGTGGCCGGGAAGCGCTTGGTCTCGGCTTCGTATTGCCGGTACTCCTTGGAATTGGACCGGAACAGCTGACTGAGCGAATCGTCGATCTTGATGCGCTGGATGCCGAAAACCGCGCCGATGATCAGCCCGACCAGAATGATGCAGGACAGGATCGGCGCCTGAACCGCGATCAGCCCGATCCGCTCCAGCCCGAAGGCAATGCTGGCAGTCGCCCGCGGCTCGGTCTTCTCGACATGGACCTCACTGTCGCGGTTCTTTTCGAGCATGCCCTGTCCAATTCTCAAAACGGCTCAAATTGTGTAGCTCAAATTACCGCGCGCCAATGCGCCTCAATCGGTCACATTTGATTGCGCTAGCCTTTGAAAACATACGAAATTTTGCCGCGGCCAGATGTAGCAGGTCTAACCCGCGTCTCGCAAGCGCGGGCTGGCGGCACAAGATCACAAGATCGGGGCGATGCTGCGACAACGGGCCTTGGGCCACGGGCTTGTCATGCCGGATGCGCGGAGATGTGCCGGGGCGTTCGAGCGCCGCTTTCATCCTTCAGTGCGACGCCGGTGATTTCCCGGGCGAGGCCCTCGCGGATCAGCCAGCAAATCCTGAATGCCGCTTCATCGTAGCCGAGCCCCGCGCCGTGGATGTTGGAAACACAATTGCGCTCAGCGTCATTGCGGCCGACCTTGGGATCGAAGGTCAGGTAAGCCCCGAGGCTATCGGGGGCGGACAGGCCCGGCCGCTCGCCAATCAACATGACTACCATGCGGGCCCCGAGCAGGGCGCCGATCTCATCGCCCAACGCTACCCGCGCGCCCGTAGCGACCACGGCAGCTTCGATCTCGATGCCATCGGCCGCCAATTTTGGGATCAGGCAGCGGACGAGCTCGATCGCGTGCGCGCTGACCCCCGACGGCGACAGGCCATCGCCGACCACGATCGCGAGCCGGCAGCCAGCGCCGGGCTCGCTCGCCAGCAACTGCCGCGAAGCCGGATCGAGCATCCGCCCGAGGTCGGGACGCCTGAGATAGTCGCTGCGGTCGGGCGCGCGGCTGGCGACATCGAATACCTCGAGACCGAGACCGCTGAGCCCTGAGACCATGGCGGCAACATCGAAGCCGGCATGGACGGCGTCGCGAGCCCGGGCATGGTCCAGCGTGAATTCGAGCAGCGCCCGGGTCGGCAGGCTGGCGCCGGCGCGGCCAAGCCCGACGCGCGCCGGAGTCAATTGCCGCAGATCGCTCAGCGAATGGACCGACCGGGTCGGCGTTTTCATGGGCTTCTACTCGGCAGGGACAGCCGCCTCGCGCAGCCGCATCGAATAGTGCGAGGCGTTTTGCTGACCGACCGAAGCGGCGCGCGCGAACAGGATCAAATGATGGGCCACCAGAATCGAACTGATCAAATGTTCGATCTCGCCGCGGGCCAGCCGGCGCAATGCGAATTTCCAGAATTCCAGCTTGTAGTCGCCGAGGATGCCGACTTTCCAGAAGATATTGCGGAGCATGATCAGGCCGAGCCTGATATTCCGCCACGATGCCCGCTGCCGCGACGGCGGCGGCTGGATCCGGTGCGGATAGGTTTCGCGAATCTGATATTCGTAGCGCTGCAGCAGCTTGTCGGGCTGATTGGCGACGCCCATGCAGGCGCGCCAGGTGGTCACGACGTCCTCATAGGGCAGCAGGAAATCGACGTTGGAATCGCGGCCTTCATCCTCGATCAGCCGGTTCTCGCGCTTCAGGCGGTCCCACAAAGGCGTTTGCGGCAAGGCCTGCAGCAGATTGATGGTCAACAGCGGGATCTGCGAGGCGTCGATGAATTCGAGCAGATGCTGCCCGGTCTCAGGCTTGTCGGTGTCGAGGCCGAGGATGATGCCGGAGACCACTTCCATGCCGAAACTGTTGAGGGTCTGGATCGCTTCCATGATCGGGACCGCCATGTTGTGGTCCTTGCGCATCGCCCTGAGCGCCACCGGATCCGGCGTTTCGATGCCGCAGAAGATCGTCGTGAAGAACGCCTCGCGCATGTTCGACAGGATTTCCGGCCGCTTGGCGATGTTCAGCGTCGCCTCGCAGGAAAACCGCAGCACATAGCCGGTCTTCTTTTGCCACTCGATCAGATGCGGCAAGAGGTCGAGCGCGGCCTTGCGATTTCCAATGAAGTTGTCATCGACGAAATACACCGAACCGACGATGCCGCATTCGAGCAGTCGGTCGAGTTCGGCGGTGATCTGCTGCGGCGTCTTGAGACGCGGATTGCGGCCGTACAGTCCGGGAATATCGCAGAATTCGCACTGGTAGGGGCAACCGCTGGAATACTGGATGCTGCCGAGAAAATACCGCTTGAGGTCGGCGAGTTCATAGGCCGGAATCGGAAATTTCGTCATATCGAGGCGCTCGGTGGTCTTCAGCACCACCTGCTGCCCGGGGCGGGACGGATCGCGGGCGATACGCGCGATCAGTTCGTCGGTCGCATCGCCCATCTCGCCGACATGCAGATAGTCGAATGACGGATAGTAATCCGGGCAGGCGCTGACCGACGGTCCGCCGATCGCGACTGCCAGATCGAACGCATGCGCCCGGCGGCAGATATCGTTCATCTGCTGGCGCTGGATGTGCATGCCGCTGACGAATACGGCTTCCGCCCATTCGAAGTCCGCCGTGGTGGCCGCGGCAATGTTTTCGTCGATGAAGCGGACCGGCCAATTGGCGGGCAGATAGGCCGCGATCAGCAGCAGGCCCTGCGGCGGCATGAAGGCCTGAACGCCGTCGGTCAGCGGATAGGCGTATTCAAACGTGCCGAACGAGGACGTATAGCGCGGGAACACGCACAAAATGCGCCGTACCGTCTCAATGCCCTCGGCTCTCATCGAACTTCCTCTGAATGGCAACGCCTGCACCAGATAAGCACGCCGACCGGAAGCTGGGCTATAAATTCCTCAACATTGTGGCAACGCTTCAACCCGCCGATTGCCGGATAGTTGCGCGGCGGTGCCCCCGGGTCCGCGGGACGGTCGCTTGTGGCGCTCAGGCAATCAGGCGCGATGCAAAATCGGCCAGCAATGCCGTGTCGCCGGCGAGGCGAAACCTGTCGTCGACGAGCCCGACACCCAACAGCCAGTCGTCGAACTCCGGAGCCCGCTTCAGCCCGAACAGATCCCGGACATAAAGCGCGTCGTGGAACGAGGTGGACTGATAATTCAGCATGACGTCGTCCGCCCCCGGCACCCCCATGATGAAGGTCACGCCGGCGGCCCCGAGCAGCGTCAGCAGATTGTCCATATCGTCCTGGTCGGCTTCGGCGTGGTTGGTGTAGCAAACGTCCACGCCCAACGGCAGGCCGAGCAGCTTGCCGCAAAAATGGTCCTCCAGGCCGGCCCGGATGATCTCCTTGCCGTCATACAGATATTCGGGGCCGATGAAGCCGACCACGCTGTTGACCAGCAGCGGATCGAAGGCGCGGGCCACGGCATAGGCCCGCGCTTCGCAGGTCTGCTGGTCGACGCCGTGATGGGCGTTGGCCGAAAGTGCCGAACCCTGCCCGGTCTCGAAATACATGACATTGCTGCCGACGGAGCCGCGCCGCAGCGACAGTCCGGCCTGGTGGGCCTCGCTCAAAAGCGCCAGATCGATGCCAAAGCTGCGGTTGGCCGCCTCTGTGCCCGCGATCGACTGAAACACCAGATCGACCGGCACGCCCTGCCCGATCAATCCGAGCGTTGTCGTCACATGGGTCAGAACGCAGCTCTGGGTCGGAACCTGCAGCCTCACGATGATGTCGTCGAGCAGCCGCATGAGCCCGCCAATGACAGCCGGGTCGTCGCTGGCCGGATTGATGCCGATACAGGCGTCACCGGACCCCAGCAACAGCCCGTCGAGAATCGACGCGGTGATTCCCCTGGCGTCGTCGAACGGATGATTGGGCTGCAGCCGCACGCTCATCCGCCCGCGCAGGCCGATGGTGTTGCGAAAGGCTGTCGTCACCTGGCATTTTTTTGCCGCCAGGATCAGATCCTGATTGCGCATCAGCTTGGAAACCGCCGCGGCCATTTCCGGGGTGACGCCGCGCGACAGCCTTTTGAGCGTTTCGGCGGTGGCCGCGTCGGACAGCAGCCAATCGCGGAACGCGCCGACGGTCAGCGAGGATATCGGCGCAAAAGCCGACGCATCATGGCCATCGACGATCAGACGGGTGACTTCATCGTCTTCGTAGGGAACCACGGCCTCCTGCAGGAATTGCGTCAGGGGAACATCGGCCAGCGCAATCCGCGCCGCGATCATCTGCTCGGCGCTGGCGGCGGCGATCCCCGCCAGCCGATCGCCGGAGCGCGGCGGCGTGGCCTTGGCCAGCAGATCGCGCAGATCATCGAAAACGTGGCTGGTGGCATCGATGGTGTGGCGATAGGCCATGGCGGCTCCGGAGCATCATGGTTCGGTATCGCGCATATCGCGGCCCTCCGCAATTGTGCCGTATTCGGGCATCGGCCGGGCGACAATCCGGTGAATTTTGCGCAACGCGGAATTAAGTCCAGCTTTTTAAGGAATTGTATACCGACATTATTCATGATTCTTGGGCGGCCGACGGTGTTGACCGGCCTCCCCCGAGCGAGACCGCGCGATGCCTGAATTAGTGACGTCTGGCGGTGCCTCTTCGGGCTACGGAATCACGTCCCGGCTCTCGCTCGCGGCCAAACTTTATTCGGTGTTCGCGCTGTTCGCCGTTCTCACCGCGGCCATCACGGCGCTATCCGGCTATAATTCCCGTCGCAATGCGGAACTCACGGAAGTCATCGAGATTTCCGGTCGCGCCGCCATCAATATCGAGCGTGTCGATGCGCTGATCTACGCGGTCGTGATGGAATCCCGGGGCGTCTACATGTCGACGGAAGCCGCCGTCGTGAAAAAGTATGGCGACGGGCTACTCCAGTTCAACGACCAGATCCTTGCGATGGTCAAAAACTGGGAATCCATCGTCCAGGCCGATGACGCCGAGCAATTCGCCGTGTTCAAGAAGCGCATCGAACAGTTCGTCGACTTTCGCAAGGAACTGGTTCGCCGCGGCGTCGAGATCAGCCCCGCCGCAGGCCGCGAGTGGGGCGACAACGACGCCAACCGCGCCGTCCGCGCCGCCCTCAACAAGGATCTCGAAGCGCTTTCCGGGGTCTATGCCGAACGCGGCAAGCGGCTTGCCCGGCAGGGCGAGGTCAACCGCGAACTGGGGCTGCTGCTGACCTGTCTCGGCGGCCTGGCGCTGGTCGTGGTCGGCATCGGCGTGCTGATCATCGCCCGCTCGGTGGCGCGGCCGCTTTCGCGCATCACCGCCACCATCGCGCAGGTCGCCGGGGGCGCCGAAAATGTCGAGGTTCCGTACGTCGATCGGGCCGACGAGATCGGCGCACTGGCGCGGGCGATCCGGGTCTTCCAGCAGGCGATGGACCGCAACCGCAAGTTCAATGTGCAGGCCTTGCTGGACACAAGGGCACGCACCGAACGGGCCCGGCACATCGAAATTTCCGTGGAGGCGTTCCGAAACGCGATCGGAGGCGTGCTGCGCGCGGTCGCCGATAATGCCTCGGCCATGCGCGCTACGGCGCAGTCGATCGCCAGCGTGGCGTCGGATGCCAGCGGACGCGCCGTTGCCGCCGCCGGTGCGACCGAGCAGGCCTCCAGCAGCGTCAACGCCGTCGCCGGCGCCGCGGAGGAACTGTCGGCTTCCGTCAAGGACATCGGCCGGCAGGTCCGGCAATCCGCTGGTGTGGTCGAGCAGGCAGGTCAGCGCACCGACAGATCGATCACCGAAATCGAAAGCCTCGCCGCAGCGACCCAGCGCATCGATGGCGTCCTCAGCCTGATCCAGGCGATCGCCGAGCAGACCAACCTGCTGGCGCTCAATGCAACCATCGAAGCCGCCCGCGCCGGCGACGCCGGGCGCGGCTTTGCGGTGGTTGCGCACGAGGTCAAGGCGCTCGCCGAGCAGACCGCCAGGGCGACCTCCGAGATAGGTCAGAACGTCGGCATGATCCAGAAGTCGACCCGAAACGCCGTCGATGCGGTGCGCGAGATCGGCAACGCCGTGCGTGACATCAATGAAGTCACCTCCAACATCTCCGGCGCCATCGAGCAGCAGGATGCGGCGACGCGCGAGATCTCCGCCAACGCCCAACTCGCCGCCCAGGGCAACGAGACCTTGGTCGTCAATATCGGCTCGCTCAGCGACGCCATCGGCGAGACCAACAAGGCCGCGACATCCGTCCTCACCGCGTCCAGCGATCTGACCGGCACGGCGGCAACGCTGTCGCAGGAGGTCGACAAATTCTTTCACAATCTGCGTAGCGAACCACTCGACCACAATGGCGAGGTGCTGCGGACGGGCGCCGCCGGCTGAGGACTGAAACCTTGCCGGCGCGGGGGGATCGGCCCCGGGTGTCTTCAGGCGGCCGGCGGTGTGCCGCGGTTCAGAGCCACTGTCGCGCGAACCGGAGGACTAAATCGCGCCTTACAGGCCGGCTTGCCGAGCCGACATCCTGACGAATTGGAAAGCCGTGGTTAAAGGAGCCAGGGACTGCTGTCGTCCGGAATCATGCCCGAAATGACCTCTCGATGCAGCTTTGCGGACCTGACTATGGCGAATCGGCTACACTTGCGGATAATCGTTACCGCTGCCCGTGTCTCCGCCTCTGCCCGTGTTGTTCGTGTGGCCGGGGTGGGGCAGCATGGCATCAGGAAGTCAAGTAATCCAGGAAATGCCGTTCAGGGGCAGCCCGATGAAAGCGCTTCTTCCGATAGTCGCCGCGCTCACCGCATTTGCGGCGGCCGCACCAGCCCGAGCCGCCGACCTCCCCTTGAAGGCGCCTGCGGCGGCGGCCGTGGCCTATAGTTGGACCGGTTTTTACATCGGCGGCCAGGCCGGCTATGGCTTCGGCCACAACAGCAGTTCGTTTTCCGGCTTTGATCCGGGCGACACACCGCCCTCCGTGCACCCTGACGGCGGTGGCGTGGTTCTCGGCGGCTAGGCCGGGTACAATTATCAGTTCGCGAACTGGGTGGTCGGGCTCGAGGCAGACCTCGCCTACGCCGACATGCGCGGAAATGCGACCGGGATCAGCGTCAACGGCGTCAAGCAACAGGTGGAGCAGGACATCAACTGGTTCGGCACCGTACGCGGTCGTATCGGTATCCTGCCGACCGACCGATTGCTGCTGTTTGCGACCGGTGGCGTGGCCTATGGCGGCGTTGCGGTTTCAAGCAATCTTGGCCCAAGCGTCGGCGTCTGTGGTCCCGGCAATTCGTGCGGAGCCGGTTTTGCGTCAGGCACCAACGTCGGCTGGACCGCCGGCGGCGGCCTGGAATATGCCTGGACCAACCAGCTATCGTTCAAGGCGGAATATCTTTTTGTCGATCTGGGCAATAAATCGGTGACCTATCCGATCACCTTGGCGGTCAGTCTCAGCACCACCCGTTCGACTTTCGAGGCGAACATCGTCCGTGTCGGACTGAACTACAAGTTCGCCCCCGGTCCGGCTCCGGCGCGATACTGATCGCGCGCGCTTCATTCGACCGATCGATTTGCGGCACGAACCTCTAGACGTAGCGCCCCGCGGCATATCCCGATGACCACGCCCACTGAAAATTGAAGCCGCCGAGATGGCCGGTGACGTCGACCACTTCGCCGATGAAATAGAGCCCCGGCACCGCGCGGGTCTCGAATGTCTTCGAGGACAGCCCTGCGGTATCGACCCCGCCGAGCGTCACCTCCGCGGTGCGGTAGCCTTCGGTGCCGTTCGGCCTGACGCGCCACCGCGTCACCGCCGCGGCGACCTCGCCGATCAGCCTGTCGGAACAGTCGGCGATGCGCGGCGGGCTTGCGATCGCCTCCGCGATGGTCTGCGCCAGCCGCTTCGGCAGAAACTCGGCCAGCGCGGTCGCCATTTCCTGCCGCGGATGATCGCTGCGCAATCTTTTCAGCCCGGCCACAACATCGATCTGCGGCGCCAGGTCGATCACGAGGTCCTGGCCCTCGCGCCAATAGGAAGATATCTGCAGGATGGCCGGGCCGCTCAGCCCGCGATGGGTGAACAGCAGGGCCTCGTCGAAAGCGGTCTTGCCGCAACTCACCACGGCATCGACCGCGACCCCCGACAAATTGCCAAAGCGCGCCAGCAGCGCCGCGTCGAACGTCAAAGGCACCAGGGCCGGTCG
>Ga0182030_10024441_pt1 | contig 11098 bp, 8 predicted proteins | sample 812S3MmetaG_FD_121299 | JGI IMG/M metagenome (GOLD analysis project Ga0182030, IMG submission 121299) | Permafrost microbial communities from Stordalen Mire, Sweden - 812S3M metaG (Illumina Assembly) | ecosystem: Environmental > Terrestrial > Soil > Wetlands > Permafrost | place: Sweden...
GACCGGCGACAGGTCATTTGTCATGACGACCGAGACTTGCACGATGGCGCCTTTGGAGGCCTGAATCTCCAGACCGCGCGTGGTTTCTCCGGCAACGACCGTCACCTGGCCGTTTTGCAGTTTGACCGCCGACAAAACCCAGTCAGGAACGGGCTGGCCGGGAAAAATGACTCTGACGTTGTAGTCCCCAGGCTGAACGTCCGGGATGCGAAATGAGCCGTCCTCGCCGCTCTCAATGGTGTCGCGATATTGAGAGTTGTAAAGGCCGGGCTTGCTGGGTTCCAATTTTATTTTGACGCCTGCGAGTGGCTGGCCGGTGTCTTCCACGGTGACTTTTCCTTCGACCGCGCCCGCCGGCACAACGCGGAGTTGGATGTCGTCATCGCCGGATTGGTGCTCGCGGGTCATGGCGTATTCGCCGGAGGGGCGCAAGCCTTTGCCCGCGGCTTTGACAGCGAGGCCGGCGTGGGCGGCGGCTGGGAAGTTTGGGATGCGGAAGCGGCCATCGGCGCCGGTTTTTGTGGAGAAAGACTCGCGCGCGGGCGCGCCAAAAAGCTCGTTCGCCTGCTCTTCCCGGCCATATTGGTTGCCAATGATGGCTTGCGTTACCCACACCTCAGCGCCGGGCACCGGGTGGTCGTTTTCATTCAGGACGATGCCGGCGAGCGGGGTTGGCGCTGTGAGGACGACCGGATCGGAGGAATCTTCAAGGTGGGGCGCCCAGGTTTTCCAGGCGATGGACAAACCGGGCTTTTTCACGACGGCCAGGGTTGCGCCCGGCGAAGGCAGGAGGGAGAAGACGCCGTTGGCGCCGGTGACGGTGCTCTGGGCGAGTTCGGGTTCCTGGTCGCGGTAGCCCCATCCTTCGGAGGGCTGATAGACATAGGCATCCACCGTTGCGCCCGCGACGGGGTGGCCTTGGTCGTCCACGATGGTGGCGGTGTAGTAGGCTGGCGGGGGCTTGTCCGCCGCGCGGACGGGAGCGGGGAGGAAGATGGCGAGAATAAGAAACCAGTCGAATGATTTATTCATAGGGCCTCCGAGTTTGAAAATGCAGTATGCACGATGTTCCTCCTATATGACACCTGAGTCCACTATTTCTTAGACGAAAAATGTGGGATGAGGAAGAGATTAAGATTAAGATTAGGAGAGGTTGGCAGTGAAATGGCGGGGATTGAGTTGGCGGGGGGCAAAACAGGGTTAGCAATTGCCAAAAGGTGTGGAGTCCCGGGGCTGTTTCATAAGGCAAACTTCTAAGCATGAAAGACCGGTTTCGAGGGCTTGCGCCGGCCGGGGAGGAGAACCGCCCCGGATGAAGCGGCAGGCCAAAACCGAAGATCACGATAAAGTAATTTGCGTTAACATCCATCCACCTCTCTATACATTCCCATGTCTATTACATCATCCCCCAAGGACGCCCCGCGCGTTGAACCGGCCCACGATATTTTGAAACATGCCATGCCGCGTCCGCTGGACTGCATATTTGCACCCAAGGCGGTCGCGCTGATTGGCGCGACGGAAAACCCGAACAGCGTCGGACGGACGGTGCTGGAGAATTTGACCAAGGGCGGGTTTGCGGGGCCGATTTATCCGGTGAACCCGAAGCGGGAGACGGTGCTGGGAATCAAGGCTTACCCCAGCATCACGGCGGTTCCGGGGAAGGTGGACCTGGTGGTGGTGGTGACGCCGCCGCCTTCCATTCCGGGAATCATCAAGGATTGCGCGTCGGTTGGCGTGAAGGGGGCGATTATCATCTCGGCGGGGTTCAAGGAGACGGGGCCGGCGGGGCTGGAGCTGGAACGGCAGGTGATTTCGGAGGCGCGGAAGGGTGAGATGCGGGTGGTGGGGCCGAACTGTCTGGGTGTAATGGTGCCGGGCTGGAAGTTGAATGCGACTTTTGCAGCGGACATGGCGCGGAAAGGGAGCGTGGGATTTATCAGCCAGAGCGGGGCGCTTTGCACGGCGGTGCTGGATTGGAGCTTGAAGGAAAACGTCGGGTTCAGCGCGTTTGTGTCCATTGGCTCGATGGCGGACGTGGGCTGGGGGGACTTGATATTTCACCTGGGAGACGATCCCGGCACGAAGAGCATCGTGATTTATATGGAGAGCATCGGCGACGCGCGGGCGTTTCTGTCGGCGGCGCGGGAAGTGGCGCTGACCAAGCCGATTATCGTCATCAAGCCGGGCCGGACGTCGGCGGCGGCAAAGGCGGCGGCGTCGCACACCGGATCGTTGACCGGGAGCGATGAAGTGTTGCAGGCGGCGTTTCAGCGGGCGGGGGTGTTGCGGGTGGAGAACATATCGGAGTTGTTCGACATGGCGGAAGTGCTTTCCAAGCAGCCGCGGCCGCAAGGACCGCACTTGACAGTGATTACGAACGCTGGGGGGCCGGCGGTGCTGGCGACGGACATGCTGATCACCAGCGGTGGCCAGCTTTCGGAACTGTCAGCGGCAAGTTTGGCGGCTTACAACGCGATTCTGCCTCCGACCTGGAGCCACAACAATCCGGTGGATGTGATTGGCGATGCCAGCCCGGCGTTGTACGCGAAGGCGGTGGAGATCGCGGCCAAAGACTCGAAGACGGACGGTTTGCTGGTGATATTGACGCCGCAAGCGATGACGGACGCGACGGGGACGGCGAAGGAGCTAAAGCCTTACGCGCACCTGGAGGGCAAACCGATTTTGGCGAGTTGGATGGGAGCGGACGCGGTCATCGCGGGTGAGGATATTTTGAACGCGGCGGATGTGCCGACATTCAAGTATCCGGACCGTGCGGCACGGGCGTTCAGTTACATGTGGAAGTACACGGAGAACCTGCGTGCGCTGTATGAGACGCCGTCACTGGCGGAGGAGAAGGGGGACACGGCCGCGGCGCACGGGCAGGCGGAGGCGATGCTGAAGGCGATCCGCAACCAGGGTCGAACGATCCTGACGGAGTTTGAATCCAAGCAATTGCTGGCGGCGCACGGGATCCCGACTGTGGAAACCCATATCGCCAAGACCGAGGCGGAAGCGATCCGGCAGGCCACGAGCCTGGGTTTTCCTGTTGTTCTGAAGCTTTACTCGGAAACGATCACGCACAAGACGGACGTTGGCGGTGTGCAGTTGAATTTGCGTAACGCGACGGCGGTTCGCCGGGCGTATCGCGCGATCCAAGCCGCGGTGACGGAAAAGGCCGGGCAGGAACATTTTCTCGGCGTGACGGTGCAGCCGATGGTGAAACTGGAGGGTTACGAATTGATCATTGGAAGCAGCATAGACCCGCAATTTGGGCCGGTGCTGTTGTTTGGCACGGGCGGCCAGTTGGTGGAAGTATTCAAGGACCGGGCGCTGGCTTTGCCTCCGCTGAACGCCACACTCGCGCGGCGCATGATGGAAGGGACGCGGATCTTTACCGCATTGAAGGGCGTGCGCGGACGGGAGTCGGTGGATATCAAGGCGCTGGAACAATTGCTGGTGCGGTTCAGCGAACTGGTGGTATCGCAGCCGTGGATCAAGGAGATAGACATCAATCCGCTGATCGCCTCGCCCAAGCGGCTGCTGGCGCTGGACGCGCGGGTGGTGCTGCATGATCCGAAGACGGCGGAAGCGGCGCTGCCCAAGTCGGCCATCCGTCCTTATCCGTCGCAATATGTGGGGGTGTGGAAATTGAAGAACAATAAGCGGGTGGTGATCCGGCCGATCCGTCCCGAGGACGAGCCGCTGCTGGTTAAGTTTCACCAAACGCTCTCGGAACAGAGTGTGTATCAGCGGTATTTCAGTGTGCTGCATTTGTCGCAGCGCATCGCGCACGAGCGGCTGAGGAGGATTTGCTTCAGTGATTACGACCGGGAGATTGCGCTGGTGGCGGAACACAAGGAAACGCCGGGGGCGGAAGCGTGCATCCTGGGCGTGGGGCGGTTGAGCAAGTTGCACGGGGTGAACGAGGGGGAATTTGCCATCCTGATCAGCGACGCCTGGCACGGCCAGGGGTTGGGCACCGAATTGCTCCGGCGCGTGGTTGAGGTTGGCCGCGCGGAGAAGATGGACCGGATCATCGGGCATATCCTGGCGGACAACCATGCGATGAACCATCTGTGCCAGCAGGTTGGGTTTAAGGTCGGACCGAGTGGCGATCAGCGGGATTTGGTGGCTGAGATCAAGTACTGAGCGCAAGGCGGCAGGGGATTATGGCATTGATAAATGGGATGAGCCATGAGATTTAGCCTTGTATGAAGAGGCGAATGATTGCGGCGGGAGGCGCTGAACGTGCCACCCTGCGGCCTGTTCGGGGTCAGACGCCGCTTACCAAGGAAAAAGGCGTGTGGGTCCTCCGCACCGGCCAGCCTCTGGAGTCTTCCGTGACTGACGAGTTGTTGGAGCAAATTCGGGAGCAACGGGATAGGCAGAATGTCGCCCTGCCGGAATGAAGGCGTTTTCAGATTAGCCCCATGAGCATGGGAGATTTGAGTGGTTCGAAGGCAGAGAGGCCACGGCTTTCTGCGCTGCGAGGGCGAAATGCTGGTTTACGGAAAGGCGGAGAAGATTTAGGATGGGGGCGATATGGCTGACCAGTATAAGCCAAGCAGAGAGTTTTTGATGACGTTGTGGTTAATTGGGATTTTGTTCGTGATGGGGGCAGTGATTCCGGCCGTGCTAAACGAGTTTGTGGATAGGCGACCGACAAAAGGCCATCGCATCGAATTTACTCTCAGTGAAATCGACATGGCGAAGCAGCTTTTGGGCAAAGCCAACAACATCTCGAATGGCACGGAAGTGTCAGTTCAGGACGTCGCCCCCTATCTTGCTCTGAACCTGGCCTCGAATGGCATCATCACACCTGTGGCTGGGGAGCAGTATGCAATTAAGCCCATAGGAGTCCCACCAGAGGCACTGCTGACGCGCGCAGTAAAGCCCTGGCCCAAGGGCACGGTCATCCGAAAGCACCTGGAGGACGGAGGTTGCGAGATAATTCTGCCCAATGCTGAAGTGCAGCGGACCGGAGCCACCCCTTCCGCGAAGGAGACAAATGCGATGTCCTCGGCGGCTGGTTCCAGCCGTTGACCTGCGCAGCCAAAATGAAATGGCGGTTTGCGAAGAAGTGGACAAGAATTAGGTTGATGCATGAGTTTTCAATTATGCAAAGCGCGCTGGACCAGGCCTTGGGGGAGGCACGGAAGGCCGGGGCGGTGCGAGTGCATCAAATCAAGCTGCGCATCGGCGCGCTCAGCGGCGTGGTGCCGGAGGCGCTGCAGTTCGCTTTTGAGGCGCTGACGCAGGACACTTGCGCGGAAGGCGCGGTGCTGGCGATTGAGGAGGTGCCGGCGCGATTTTGGTGCGCGAAGTGCGGGCGGGAGTTTGTGTCGCGGAATTTGTACGCGGAGTGCCCGGATTGCGGTACACCCAGCGGGGAATTGCGCGCAGGACGGGAAATGGAGTTGTGTTCGATGGAGGTGGATCGTGAGTGAGGAGTTTGTGGGAAGAATGGGACGCATAGGCTATATCGGTTGTCTCTTATTTGAGGTGTTTTATGTGTGAAGATTGCGGATGCGGTTTGACTGGCGGTATTCCTGTGACGGTGTCGGCGCATAGCCATGCCGGGCACGGCGAACACGAGCACGGACATGCGCACGGACATGAACACGCGCATGACCACGGACATGAGCACACGCACGACGCTGGCGCCGAGGCGCACCAGACGCTGAATTTGCGGCACGCCATTTTGGAGAAGAATGACCTTCTCGCGGAACGGAACCGCGGGTTCTTCCGGGCGCGCCGATTGCTGGTCCTCAATGTGCTCTCGTCTCCGGGTTCGGGGAAGACGACGCTGGTCGGGGAAACGATCCGGCGGCTGGGGCGGCGCTTGAAAACGGGCGTTATCGTCGGCGATCTGGCCACGGACAACGACGCGCGGCGGCTGCGCGAAACGGGCGCGCCTGTCGTGCAGATCACCACCGGCACGGTGTGCCATCTGGACGCGGAGATGGTGGCGCGAGCTGTCAAGCAACTGGATTTGACTGGGCTTGGCCTGCTCATCATCGAGAATGTCGGGAACCTGGTTTGTCCGGCCAGTTATGATCTGGGAGAGGATTTGCGCGTGGTGATGTTATCGGTGACAGAAGGTGAGGACAAGCCGCTGAAGTATCCGCCGATGTTCCATTTGGCCAACGCGGTCGTGATCAGCAAGGTTGATCTGGCCGGCCCTTGCGATTTCAACCGCGATGCGGCGACGGCGAATATACGCCACATCGCGCCGCACGCGCGGCTGTTCGAGGTTTCTTCCAAGGCGGGCACCGGCATGGACGATTGGTGCGATTATTTGATAAAGCAACACGAAGCGGCAAAGGCGCGCGACCCGCTGGGGGCGTGAATTCATCGCCCGGCTGCGGTCGCGAAGGCTGCTTTCACGGCGCGTTCGGGAAGGGGCGTGCCTTTGAGCCACAGGATGTTCGTGGCGTTCCATTGGACAATCAAGGTGTTGTTGGACATCGTCCCGGACAAGCCGTAGAACACGTCGCCAGACTGGCGCGCTTGCGGGGAAGCCCCGTCAGCCTCGCGGATTGTCGAGCGAAAGAGTTTGGAGATCCGCACCGAATCGCCGTCCAGTTGGATGATCTGACCTGCGGAAAGGCTGCCGGCTTCCTGGGGCGTCAGCGGCGGCGGGGTGTCAATGGGCGCGCACAAGAGCCAGGTCGCCGCGCCGGTTCCCGCTCCGGAAAGAAGGAGGGAGGTGTGCCGGTCATCATCGGTCAACTCGTATTCGTGGCGCGAGAAGCGAAGGCCGAATTCGGCAACTTCCACCAGCGCCTGGCTGTCAATATGATAGTATCTGCCTTCCAGAACGCCCGATTGTCCGACAGCCAAAGTGGGCGGGCCTGCTTGAATAACGATGGTCCCAGGCGGCCGGGCGGGCGAATGGACGGCACTGAAGATTGCAATAAACACGACGGCGAACATGGCCAGAAGCGCGGCGCGTATCAAAATGCGGGAGTTGAGAAAACCGCGGCCTCCGCTCAGCGCGAAGGCAAGGCGGCCCGGAGCGCTTAGACTGAAGGCGGAGGCGACGGCGGCGACGGAGATCGTCCTTCCCGAATAGTACTCCACTTCGTCGCCGGTCCAACTGACGACGATCATCTTGTCGCCGGCCTCGGCGTTAAAATAATCGGCCTTTTGGCCGACCAGGACTCCCTCGGGTGTTTTGCCTTCGACGAAATAGACGCGGGACCGGTCCACGAGCGTCACGGTAAGAGGCGTGCCGTCGAGATTGACCTGGCCGTTTTGGGATATTTCGGCGGCTTCCTTGGCTGTCATGGGCGCGCGCGGCTCGAACATTTCAAAGAGCTTCCAATTTCCACGGGAGCCGGATTCCTCGAAGACGAGGGTCGCGTATTTTCCGCCGGGGCTTTCGAGGTTGAATTCGTTCCAGTAGTAGGTGCCGCTGGCCTCGGTTTCACCCAGCACCGAGCGCCCGATGACGCGGTAGGTGTGGCCCAAAAAGGCGGCGGTCATGCCAATGCGGATCTTTGTGGGGTTGGCGAAGTTCATGTCAAACGAAGAAATGGGGTATGAACCGGCTGAGATTTCCCGTGATGCGCCGGGTGTCTTCGCGGATGCCCAGGCCCGCCGCCTCGTGATCCACGACCCAAACGCCGAAGACCGGGTGCTGCCCTCCAAAATCGGGAATCGCGGCGGGGGCCTGATAGATGTGCCCCTCCCGGCCGTATGAGCCGGCGGTCTCCTCGACGATGACGCCTCCTTCGACCAACATGACGTTGCCGCCTTCGCGGCTGAGTTTTGGTTTGCGCACGTAATGGTTTTCGAGCGGCGCGGCTGATTCGTAGGCGGGGAGGAGATTGGGATGGCCGGGGAACAACTCCCACAAAACCGGGAGCAGGCCCTTGTTGCTCAGGAGCATTTTCCAGGGCGGCTCGATCCATCGGACGGAATCCTTGCCGAGATGAGCGCTGAATTCCTCGTTCCAAAGCCATTCCCACGGGTAGAGCTTGAAGCACCGCTCGATGGGCCGGCACTCCAAGTCAACAAACAGGTTGCGCTGCCGGTCCCAGCCGATGTCGTCAATGACAATGGGCCGCGTGATGGCGCCCGCCTGTTCGCAGGTGTCGCGGAGATAGAGCACGGTCATTTCATCCTCGACGTTTTCCCGGACGGAACTGAAGTGGATGGTTGTGCCGCGCCAGCGCCGCCAGGCCGCGATGAGCCGTTCGTGGATGGAGTTGAACTGGTCGGCGCGGGGATGGGTGTCGCGCAGCCAGAACCATTGCGCCACCGAGGCCTCGACCAGCGCGGTCGGGGTATCGGCGTTGTACTCAAGCAATTTCGGCGGCGAGTCGCCGTCAAAACTAAAATCGAACCGCCCGTAGAGGCTGAAGTCGTCGCGATCCCAGGATCGCAAGATGACCGGCACGGCCGCCGAGGGAATGGCGAGGCGGTCCCACCAGCCGTTCTTGATCACCGCTTCGGCGGCGTCAATGCAGAGGAAATGGAGCGTGTTGGCGGCGGCTTCGAGGGTGTCCACTTCGCGCGCGGTCAATTCATAGCAGGCCGATTCGTCCCAATATGGCCCGTTCTCGTGGGAATGAAAGGTCAGCCCGACACTCTCGACGCGGGCAGGCCAGTCGGCGCGGCATTGGATGGCGTGGCGTTTCATCAGGAAGTTATAAAGACGCCGTGGCCTGTTGAGCCGAAACCGCCGCGCGCCACGTCCGTCCGCATCGCTTCGGCGGAGGCGGCCGCCTGAGCAGATGGGGAGGAAACGTTGGTAATGCTCTGCCACGGCTCCGACCCCCATTGTCCGCCGTAGTAATACTGCTGCCTGGCGGCATCGAAATCATTATACTGCATGGGATACCAGGCGCAGAAAGGCGCGTGATAATAACCCGCGCCGGGAACGAAATAGTTGTTCGTATAGACATTGTCCGCGCTCAACGGCGGTTTGCCCTCGGGGGAACAACCGGCCAGCGCGCCCGCGGAAAGGCCGCTCAACAGGATAAGGCGGATGCGTTTGCTGCGTTTGATGCGTTTGGCCATCGGCTTTCCACGCACTGTGCATGGCAAGGCTCCGGGCATCAATTACAAAGAACGCCCGGTTTTCTCATTGTGGGCGGGTCAACGTTCGACGGTGAAAGTGATGTCGTAGTGGGTCTTGTCGCCGGAGGGCTTGCTTTCCGGTGGTTCGCGGCCGCCGGCATCGTGGCCGTCGGGGCCTACGCTGTAGATGACGTAACCGCGCGGGAGGGTGTGGTAGCGGAGAGGTTCGCCGTCGAAAGGATCGGTGGGAACGGCGTCGAGAAATTGTGGCGCGAGTTCGGAAAGAGCGCCCGGCAACCGCCCTTTGGCGAGGCGGAAACGTTCGACGGCAAAGGCCGTGGCGGCGAGCCTGATGTTGGCTTGCAGGCGAGCCTCTTTCACGCTGACAATTTTATATTCTGGAAGAAGCAATGCAGATGTGATGTAGAGTCTTTTCCGCGCCACGATGGACACTGATTCTGAAAAATTTGTCAGCGCGAAGCTTGCCGGGGCTGGCAGGGCCGCGAGCGAAATGAACTTATCCATGGTTTCGAGGTAGAAATTCAGGTCCCGCTCCCAAAATCCCGTTAGCCAGAGGCCCGGCATGGGTTTGCCAGCGAAACGCTGCTGTTTTGGGGGGGCGGGCGTGAAGAAATTGGAATCGTCTTGACTCACGCTGTTGGCTTCTTGAAGGCTCAACCGGAAGATTGGGATTGTCACTGCGCGTTCGCCGACCAAAGCAAGCGGCAGCAAATTTGTGCCGCCGGCGCTGGTGAATGCGGCTTGAAGGCTCCGGCACGCTTCTTCGCCAGGCTTGGAATGATTCAAACTTCGCTCGGCAGACTTGGTGGCGGTGCTAATAATCGCGCTGCGAACCAGATGGGAAATGAGGGTCGGTTCATCGTCGAGGGTCTCCCCAAGCTTTAATTGAAACTCCACCGCTTGAGGCCATTGGTCGGGGTGCCCGTTGCCGGTATTAAGAGCGGCTTCCAAATCAGCCATGTCCGCGAATTGTTTCAATTTCGGGAGATGCGGCATCAATGTTTCCGGCCCATAAGAAAAGTCCAGCGGATAACGAAATCGCGACAGCAGCAAGGCTCCCCTGGCTTTGGCGAGCGCCGGCCCATTGGTCTGAAGATACGCTTTGACCAACTCTCGCGTCTCCGCGGACCATTGATTGGTTCGGCCAGTCTTGACGTGGAAGATCAGATTGGAACGGCTGTCCGGGAAGGTTCGAAAAAGGGCAAAGGCCTGCGTAATTACCAGCGCCCCGTTTTCCGAGTCGGGCACTGGCGCGCGCCAAGTGTTCAATTCCGCGCCGGAGGTCGGATAGCCGGCGGCCCGAATTTTGGCGAATTGGGTGTTGACCTCGTGGTTAAGGACGATGCGCCAGACGACGAATGAGCACAGAACCAGCAGGACAATCGAACCCACGGCGATCCCAAAACGCAGAGCGAGATTACGTGATTTGGGGCGAGGGCTTTGCGGCGCGACGACGTAATTCGATCTGGTTGAAAAAGCGGAAACGGGCAGAGGAGGGGGTGAGGCTGGATTTGCGGGGACCACCACTGCGCCCTGGCACGCCGGACAGGCGATTTGGCGGCCAGCATCGGCATCGCCGGCTGCGAGATGCTGTCCGCAAGCTGGGCAGGAGAACTTAAAATCGCTCATGGTTCAGTCCTTTGCCGTAAGAGTCAGTGCTTTAGTTTTGGAGCGTAATGGGAGGAGAAGAATCTGTCGAGGCGAAACGCGATTTCGATACGGATGTTGGGCGCAGGACAAATTTCTTCACGCTCATAGCAGGGCGGTGCTGCTGCGCCGCCGTCGAATCGGGGCGGAGCGGCAACTCTGCCCTACCAAAGAGAATTGTAACGCTACACAGCGCTACAATGTAGCGGGGAAGGAGGTTCTTCGCTGTTTTCGCTGGAATAACAGTTCTTGGCTTCCAACTCGGTGCAACGGCCTGTTCTTCAATCCCAAAGGGATTGTATCATTCAGCCCAGCGTTGGCCCGAATTCATAGAGGGCCTACGCTGGGTTGTCCCAAGAAAGACCACAACCCTGAAAGGGTTGCATTGCAACGACTTATGAAA
>Ga0182030_10024442_pt1 | contig 11098 bp, 11 predicted proteins | sample 812S3MmetaG_FD_121299 | JGI IMG/M metagenome (GOLD analysis project Ga0182030, IMG submission 121299) | Permafrost microbial communities from Stordalen Mire, Sweden - 812S3M metaG (Illumina Assembly) | ecosystem: Environmental > Terrestrial > Soil > Wetlands > Permafrost | place: Sweden...
ACGAGATTGTAGCCGGGCAATTCCCCTTGCGCCTTCTTGATGCCGGCTTCGGCATTCTTCCAGAAGTCGGAGGCGCCGTTCACGACGAAGGCCAACGTCTTGTCGGCAGCTTGCGCGCCTGCCGAGCATGCGATCGCAAGGCCGAGGGCCACACCGGCCAATAGCGTCTTCTTCATGTAATCCTCCCTTTCCCGTGCGCGCTTCTTCAGCACCGGACGGCGCTGCGCTTGCGCCCCCGTTCGGCATCCCCCCGCTGCGAGCCGACATTTCCGACAACTTGCGCGGCTAGGCGATGCCTATTGACCCGACCTAACCGAATATCCGCGCCGCGGTCAACAGATGGCGGTCGGTGGCGGCGCCGCAACCTCGCGCGTAGGATCGAGGCGATAGCCGAGGGCTGTCGGCTGTCGATCCCAACGTCCATGAGCGAGGAGGACGAATTTGCGCCCTCATCCGCCTATGGACAAGCGAAATTCACCGTCATCCGCGACGACATGTTCAGGAGTTGTCGTGACCAACGGCGGCCGGGAGATGCGGATGCGGAAATTCGCTGTATTTGATCGAAGGTGGCGGATGACCCGGCCAAGCGTCCTGCGCTCAAGGAATGGGAATGGGGTCTAGCACTACCACCGGTATTTTGCGTTCGGTCTTGAGCTGATAATCGGCGTAGGGCGGCCAAAATTCGAGCGCCTTTTCCCAAAGCCGTGCGCGCTCCTCACCCTCCGCGGTCCTCGCCCGCGCCTTCAGCTTCTTGGCCCCGACCTGCAGTTCGACTTCGGCGTTGGCGAGGATATTGCGGTACCAGCCAGGGTGTTCCGGCGCCCCACCCTTCGAGGCCACGACGAAGTAGCTCCCACCGTCCGCTCCGTAAAACAGCGGAAATAGGAACTTATCGCCGGACTTGCGGCCGGTGGTTGTGAGCAGCAGCGCCGGCGCCGTGATCTCCCCCTTTCCTGGAAGGTTCATCTTGTACATGTGCCCCTCGAGTCCGCCGCTCGCCAGATAACGGTTGGCATGCTCGACCATCCAGGCCGGCATATTCGGAGCCAGTTTCGCTTCAGACATGATACTCTCCTTTGGAGCTGCGGGGGGTGTAACGCATCGCATCCGATCGGCCAACGCGGCGGATCAAAGCCTTTTCCGCGCGGAAAGTGGCGCGAAAAATCACACAGATCAAGATTTCCTCGGAAGCCCGTGAGTTCGTTTCGTTGCAATGTCGGCACACGAAGATTACAGTGAACCCGCCCGGTGAGGCCGCGCGCCTCCGGATGAGCTATATCAATCGAGCAACAGGAGGGCCGTCATGGTCGAGATTCCCGCGGCGTATCTAGATCTCTTGCAGCAGAAGGCCGCCATTGCCAATTTGGCAACAATTATGCCCGACGGAACGCCCCAAGTCACACCGGTATGGTTCGACTACTCGAACGGCAAAGTCAGGGTAAATTCGGCGAAAGGTCGCGTGAAAACCCGCAATATGCGGGAAGGCGCGCCAGTGGCGCTTTCGATCCTCGACCCCGAAAATCCCTATCGTTACATCCAAATCCGTGGTCGGGTCGGCCGCGCGACCGAGGACGGCGCATCTGCGCACATTGATTCCCTCGCCAAGAAATACCTCGGGAAAGACAAGTACCCCTACAGCCAACCCGGTGAGGTCAGGGTCCTGTTTGAAATCGAGCCCGCCGCCGTGCAGGTCATGGGCTGACGCGCGATGTTACGGGAGGTCCGGTCCCCAACAACCGGCCCTGACTGTTGAACGCGACTTATGCGAGAACGGGCCGCGAGCCTGAGCTAATTCTTTGAGATACGCATCCGTCCTTCGCCGCCAGGCCCTGCGACGGTGGAGGGTCGACCGTGCTGAAGCTCGGATACAAAGCGTCGGCGGAGCAGTTTGGACCGCTGGAATTGCTCCAATTCGCATGCCTCGCGGAACAGTTGGGCTTTGACTCGGTCTTCATCAGTGACCATTTCCAGCCTTGGAAGCATAACGACGGCCACGCTCCCTTTTCGCTCGCATGGCTGGGCTCCCTCGGAGCGCGCACTTCACGCATCACTATCGGCACGAGCGTGTTGACGCCGACCTTTCGCTATCACCCTTCCGTCGTCGCGCAAGCTTTCGCCACTCTTGGGGTCATGTTTCCCGATCGAGTCGTGCTCGGTATCGGCACCGGAGAATCCCTGAACGAGGTCCCCGCAACCGGCGTGACCTGGCCCGACTTCAAGGAACGCTTCGCGCGCTTGCGTGAGGCTGTAACCCTGATTCGTCTGCTCTGGACCGAGGATCAGGTGACGTTCGAAGGTCAATATTATCAGACCCAGAGCGCGACCATCTATGATCGGCCTGCGACGCCCGTTCCGATCTATGTCGCCGCGGCCGGCGCGTTGATCGCGAAATATGCCGGTCGAATGGGGGACGGCTTGATCTGCACCAGCGGGAAGGCGCGAGAGCTCTACACCGAGACGGTGTTGCCGAAGGTGATGGAGGGACGGGGCGAGGCCGGCTCCCGAGCGCCCGATTATGCGCGAATGATCGAGGTCAAGGTCTCGTTCGACACGGACATGAAACGCGCCGTCGAGGATACGCGCAACTGGGCCGTTCTCGCCTTGACGCCGGAGGAGAAGATTTCCGTTCACAATCCGGAAGAGATGGAGCGCCTTGCCGCCGGGCTCTCGGCCGAGCGAGCCGCCGGCCGCTGGATCGTCTCAACCGATCCGGACGAGCATGTCGAGCGCATCGGCTATTACGTTGATCTCGGCTTCAGGCATTTGGTCTTTCATGCGCCGGGTCCTGATCAGGAAAGGTTCCTCCGGCTTTACGCCGAGCACGTTCTGCCTCGCCTTCGCCGCCGATTCGGCGTGACGCACGAAACGCCAAAGAGCGCATGACCTCTCTGGAGGTTGTCCCCTTGCGAGGCCTGCCTCTGATCAGGGCCGGCGATGACCTGGCCGAACAGGTCGCGTCAACGCTCGCGCTGAACGGCGTCGCGGCGCACGCCGGCGATGTGCTCGTCGTTGCGCAAAAAATTGTCTCGAAAGCCGAAGGGCGCCTCGTTGATCTCGCGATGGTCGAACCCTCCGCGGAGGCAATCGCGCTTGCGGCGGATGTCCATAAGGACCCACGACTTGTTGAGGTCATTCTATCGGAATCGGTCCGTGTCGTACGAGCGCGCCCGGGCGTGCTGATCGTTGAACACAGGCTTGGCTTCATCATGGCGAATGGCGGGGTGGACCAGTCGAACGTGGCGCCAGTGGGCGGCGCGCAGTACGCGCTTCTGCTGCCGGAGAATCCGGACCGCAGCGCCGAGACGCTGCGCCGCGGACTGGCGGCGCTGACCGGGATCGATATCGCGGTGATCATAAACGACAGTTTCGGGCGTCCCTGGCGTCAGGGGACCGTCGGCGTCGCGATCGGCGTCGCCGGTCTGCCGGCGCTGATCGATTTGCGCGGACGAATTGACCTTTTCGGCCGAAGCCTCGAGGTCAGCGTCCTCGGTTTCGCCGACGAGATCGCCGCCGCCGCTTCGCTCGCGATGGGGCAGGCCAATGAGGCGCTGCCGGTAGTTCTGGTTCGCGGCCTGAGCTGGTCCGCTCCTGCATCTACGGCGGCCAGCATCGTTCGTCCCTCAAATGAGGATCTGTTCAGATGACCGGGGACTTCGTGGTGGCCCTCTCCGGAGGCATCGGGGGCGCCAAGCTGGCGCTGGGTCTCAGCCGGATCGTGCCAGCGGACAAGCTGCTTGTCTTGGCCAATGTCGGTGACGATTTCGAGCATCTTGGCCTGCATATCTCGCCGGATATCGACACCTTGATGTATACGCTTGCCGGCCTCGACAACGCAAAACTGGGATGGGGGAGGCAGGACGAGACGTGGTCGTTCATGGAAACGCTCGCGGCGCTCGGCGGCGAGGACTGGTTCCGACTTGGCGATCGCGACCTTGCAGTTCATGTCGAGCGCACCCGTCGGCTGCGGCGCGGCGAATCTCTCTCCGCCATCACCGCCGACCTTTGCCGCCGGCTCGGCGTCGGGCCCCGAGTGCTGCCAGCGACAGATGATCCGGTGCGCACCAGATTGCGAACGGACGAGGGGTGGCTCGATTTCCAGGATTATTTCGTGCGGCTTCAGTGCCGCCCTGTCGTGCTCGAGATTGCCTTTGAGGGCGCCGACGATGCGCGCCCTCATCCCGATCTGTTGGCGGCCTTGCGGGACAAACGGTTGCGCGCCTTGATCATTTGCCCGTCCAACCCGTTCATTAGCGTCGACCCTATCCTGGCGCCCCCTGGGATGCGCGAAGCGCTCTCCGCCTGTGCGGCGCCTGTCATTGCGGTTTCCCCGATCATCGGCGGCCGGGCGGTCAAAGGTCCGACAGCCAAAATCATGGAGGAGTTGGGAATGAAGCCGAGCGCCTCGGCGGTTGCGGAGCGCTACGGCGATCTGCTCGATGGTTATGTTATGGATGTCCGAGACGCGGAGGAGGCGGCTCATGTGGCGCCGAAGGTGACGCTTGCCCCCACGCTGATGACGACTCTCGCTGAGCGCGAGCAGCTTGCCCGCGTCGTCCTGGAGGCGGCGAGCGGCCTTACCTCTCGGAAACGCGATCGGGACTTCGTTGCGTGAGCGGCGTCTGGGCCGTCGTGCCGGTTAAGGAACTCGCGGGCGCCAAGCAACGGCTGTCATCATGCCTCAGCCCGGAAGAACGACGTGCGCTGGCGAGCATCATGCTTGAGGATGTATTCGACGCCTTAAGCGCGGTTGCCCGGCTTGCCGGCATCCTTGTCGTCACTGTCGATCCTGTCGCGACTTCGCTTGCCCTTAGCTACGGCGCGCGCGTTGTCATGGAAGCCGCACAGGAAGGCCATACCCGCGCCGTCGCGGCCGCAGCTCATCTGCTCGCCGGCGAGGGCCAAGCGGGCATGATGACGATGCCCGGCGACATTCCTCAACTATCGGCGTCCGAGATCACCGAGACTCTGGCGGCTCATCGACCGGCTCCCGCCTTCACTATCGTACCGGCGCATGACAATCTCGGATCGAACACGATCGTCTGTTCGCCGCCGGATGTCGTCCCGCTTCGTTTCGGCGAGGATAGCTTTTACCCGCATCTTGAAGCCGCACGAGGTCGTGGGATCGACCCGGTCATCGTCCGCCAACCGGGGATCGGGATGGACATCGATCATCCCGCAGATCTCCTTGCCTTCGTGAGACTGTCGGGGAGTACACCCACGAGGACGCGGGCCTTCCTTGAACAATCTGGCGTTGCCGGCCGCCTTCTGACGGCGGAGAAGGCTCCTCGGTAAGCGCTATTCCGCCGCCACGAGCTTCCGGGGCGGCGTCAAGACAACCGGAGCCAAAGGGGCGGCGTTCAACGATGCCGCCCGCCGCTCCTCCGGGACCGGACCGTAAAGCGTGCTCCGCTGTTCCGCGACGCGCCCAATCGAACGGATGAGGTCCTCCATAGCGTCCGGCGGAAACTCCTGGCCGTGCTCGGTGCCCGCGGCGCGGGAGATGCTCTCGTTCATCAGCGTGCCGCCGAGATCATTGGCGCCGGCCTTGAGGCACACCGCCGCCCCCTGAGGACCCATTTTGACCCAGGACGTCTGGATGTTGGTGATATGGGGATGCAGCGCAAGCCGCGCGACCGCGTGCATCAAGACCGCTTCCCGGAAGGTGGGTCCGCGCCGAGCCGCCCCCCGCAGATACATGGGCGCTTCCATATGCACGAAGGGCAAAGGCACGAATTCCGTGAAGCCGCCGGTCTCCATCTGCAAATCCCGCAGGACCAAGAGATGCCGCGCCCAGGACAGCGGACGCTCGACATGCCCATACATAATCGTCGACGTCGTGCGCAGGCCGAGACCATGCGCCGCCCTGGCGACCTCGAGCCACTCTGCCGTGTTTACCTTGTCAGGGCAGATTACGGCGCGCACTTCGTCGTCGAGGATCTCGGCGGCGGTCCCCGGTAAAGTGCTTAGCCCGGCCGCCTTGAGCTCCCTCAGGAACGACGGAATGGACATTCCGAGCGTCGCCGCGCCCTGCGAGATTTCGAGTGGCGAGAAGGCATGAATGTGCATCGCCGGCGCCGCCGCCTTGATGGCGCGGCAAATCCCGAGATAGGTTTCGCCCGTATACTCTGGATGGATGCCGCCCTGCAGGCACACCTCGGTGGCGCCCCGCGCCCATGCCTCAGCCGCGCGGCGCACGATTTCCTCGAGGGCGAGGTCATAGGGCGATCCGCGCAGCGCATCATGCGTCTTCCCCTTGGAAAAGGCGCAGAACTGGCAACGATAGTAGCAGATATTGGTATAGTTGATGTTGCGATTGACGACGTAACGGACGGTATCGCCGCTCGTTGCACGGCGAAGTTCATCGGCCGTAGCGACGACACGGTGGTAGTCCGCGTCCCGCGCCGCGAACAGCCGTACGATCTCCGGCGCATCCAGGCGCTCGCCGGCCAGAGCGCGTTCGAGGATGTCCTCAAGGGCTGGATCAATGGAACGCGCGTGGATTGCCGGCGGCTGCGGAGTCGCCGTCGTGCCAGGCGCCCAATCGTCGTCGCGCGCAAGGCCCTCGGCGTCGCTCAATCGGCGCACCTGCTTGGCGATCTCCGGCTCCGACCAGGTCGCGAGATCTTGCGCGTAGGACGGATAGATGGGCAGCCGATGCACCAAGAGCTTGCCCGCCGCGGCCGTTCGCTCGGCAAGCTCCTTGATCGCCGGCCACGGCGCCTCCGGATTGACGTGATCCGGGGTAACGGGGGAGATCCCGCCCCAGTCATTGATTCCCGCCGCAATCAGCCGCGGATAGACGCCCGGCGACAGGTTGGGGGGCGCCTGGATATTCATCTTCGGGCCCAGTATCAGGCGGGCGGCGGCGATGCTCCAGAGCAGGTCGTCCAGATCGGGCTCCGCGGCGCCGGCGAGTTTCGTGCCGGGCTTTGAGCGGAAGTTCTGAACGATGACCTCCTGAACATGGCCGAAACGACGGTGCAGATCGCGGATAGCGAATAAGGCCTCCACGCGCTCGACCCGTGTCTCGCCGATGCCGATCAGAATGCCGGTCGTGAACGGCACCCGAAGCTCGCCCGCCAGCCGAAGCGTTTCCAGACGCGCCTCGGGTCGCTTATCGGGCGAGCCATGATGAACTCCGCCCGGCTCGCAAAGCCGCGCGCTCAAGGATTCCAGCATGATGCCCTGGCTGGCCGAAACTTCGCGCAGGCTGGCCATCTCGGACCGGCTCATGATTCCCGGATTGGGATGTGGCAGCAGGCCTGTCTCGCGCAGCACAAGCGCGCACATCGCCTTTAGATAGTCGATGGTGGTTTTGTGTCCGAGCGCGTCCAGCGCGTCGCGGGCAGCCCTATAACGCAGCTCAGGCTTATCGCCGAGCGTAAACAGCGCCTCGGTGCAGCCTGCGGCCGCCCCGGCGCGCGCGATCGCGAGCACCTCATCAGGAGAGAGATAGGCCGACTGTCCCGCGCGCGGCCGATGGGCGAATGTGCAATAGTGGCAGACATCTCTGCAAAGATGAGTGAGCGGAACAAACACCTTGCGCGAATAAGAGATATGGCGGCCATGCCCCTGATCGCGGACACGACCGGCGGCATCGATCAACTCCGCGATTGGGGCCTCGTTGAGCCAAGCAAGAAGGTCCTCATCGCTCAATTCGCCCATCGCAATCGCCTTCGCCGCAATTTGTCACGCGTCCGTGTCACGGAGGACGCAGCCTACAAATAATGTGTTATCTCTGCGTTAGATGCAAACCGGTCGAGGACGGAATGCTGATTGGCTTCAGGGTGTCGGTCGACGCGCCCCTTGCGGCGCCGCGAGCGCGAGGGTGCGGCCGCCGGCTTCGGTTATAGGGCGCTGAGCGACATCCTCGCGTTTGCCAGCATTGTCCACGCCGGGTTTCCACTCGGCGAAACCAGGGAGTCCGCGCGATGAGGCAGTTAGGAAGACTAGGTGTTTGGTATCCGGTAGACCGATTGGACGGAGTCGGAATCAAGCACTTGCTGCGGACGATTGAGGAACTCGGTTATTCGACACTCTGGTACCCGGAGGCGCTCGGTTACGAATCCCTCTCAATCGCCAGCTTTATGCTCGCGAACACGACGCGGCTGGTCGTCGGCAGCTCGATCGCCAATATCTACGCGCGCGACGCTTTCACCGCCAGGCGCGGCCTGCGCACCTTGTCCCGCCTCTATGACGACCGATTCATTCTCGGCCTTGGCGTCAGCCACGCGCCGATTGTCGAGAGGTTGCGTGGGCACGTCTATGACAAGCCGGTTCCGGCCATGCGCCGCTATCTCGATGGCGTCTATGAGGATCCATCCAACGCCGCGCAGTGGCCCCTCGTGATCGCGGCTTTGGGGCCGCTGATGCTGAAGTTGGCCGGGGAGCGCACGGCGGGCGCCATCCCCTACAATGTGACTCCCGAGCATACGCGCGCGGCGAGAGCCGCCTTGGGGCCCGACAAGGTTCTCGCGGTGGAGCAGAAGGTTTGCCTGCAGACGGACGCCGCTGTGGCGCGCACCCTCGGAAGGAAAGAGCTCGAGCGCTACATGACCTTGCCCAACTACCGCAACAATTGGCTGCGTCTGGGGTTCACTGAAGCCGACCTCGCCGGCGGCGGCTCGGATAGATTCATCGACGCAATGGTTCTCTGGGGCGATCCAGAGACGATTTCCCGCGGCCTACGCGCGCACCTGGAGGCAGGCGCCACTCAAGTCTGCATTCAGCCCGTCCATGCTGAGGGAGACAAGGACGCGCGCGACCGAACCCTGGCGGCGCTCACCGGTGTCTGAGCTTTGTGAAAGTACGGTTCGCTTAGATCAGTGAAAAAATTACCGGAAGACCGGACTACGCGCCGGGCAAATTTGATACCCTGACAAGAGAGTCGAGCGTCTCGCGGGCGCGGCCCTGATCCAACGCCCTTTGAGCTTTCGCGGCGCCTTCGGCGAGATCGCGCGCGGCGTCCGCCACGACGAGCGCCGCCGCCGCGTTGAGGACCGCAATGTCGCGATAGGCGTTCTTCGCGCCCGACAGCACTGCGCGCAACGCCGCGGCATTCTGCGCGGGATCGCCGCCGCGCAGCGCTTCGGGGTCGGCGCGGGGCAGGGCGGCGTCTTCCGGGTTGACCTCGAAGGCGCGGATCTCGCCGTTTTTCAGTTCGACGATGCGTGTCGGACCGGTGGTCGTGATTTCGTCGAGGCCGTCGCCGCCGTGTGCGATCCAGACGCGCTCCGATCCAAGGTTTTTCAGGACCCGCGCCATCGGCTCGAGCCAGTCTGCGGAGTAGACGCCGATCAGTTGCCGCTTCACCCCCGCCGGGTTGGACAGGGGACCGAGCAGGTTGAAGATCGTCCGCGCGCCAAGCTCCACGCGCGTCGGTCCGACGTGCCGCATCGCTGCGTGGTGGGCGGTCGCCATCATGAAGCCGATGCCGGCCTCGCGAATGCAGGCCGTGACCGCTTCGGGCGGAATGCCGATTTTCACGCCGAGCGCGCCGAGCGCGTCCGCCGTGCCCGATTTCGACGAGGCCGCGCGATTGCCGTGCTTGGCGACGGGGACGCCGCAGGCGGCGACGATCAGCGAGGCGAGCGTCGAGACATTGTAGGAGCCGGAGCCGTCGCCGCCCGTGCCGACGATGTCGATCGCGCCTGTCGGCGCCTCGACGCGCAGCATTTTCGCGCGCACGGTCGTCACCGCGCCGGTAATCTCGTCGACGGTTTCGCCGCGCACCCGCAGCGCCATCAGGAAGCCGCCCATCTGCGCGGGCGTGACGTCGCCCGACAGCATCGCCTCGAACGCCTCGGCCGCCTCTTCGCGCGAAAGCCGCGACCCCGCGGCGACCTTGGCGATCAGCGGCTTGAAGGATTCCATTCGGGAACAAGGTCCTTCAGTGAGGGCGGCGCTGGTCCTGGAACGCGCGCGCGATATCGAGGAAATTTTTCAGGATCGTGCGGCCGTGCTCGCTGGCGATGCTCTCGGGGTGGAACTGCACGCCGTGGACGGGAAGGCCGCGATGGGCGACCGCCATGATCAGGCCGTCATCGCTTTCCGCGGTGATTTCCAGCGCCTCGGGCGCGCTACTTCGCTCTATGACGAGCGAGTGATAGCGCGTCGCCTGGAAAGGACCGTTTATGCCGCGAAAGAGCCCGCGCGCGTTGTGCGAGACGCGGCTCACCTTACCGTGCATCGGCAGCGGCGCGCGCACGACATCGCCGCCGTAAACCTGCCCGATCGCCTGATGGCCGAGGCACACGCCGAGGATCGGCGTCGACTCGCTCGCCTCGCGAACGAGTTCGAGGCAAATGCCCGCTTCGTTCGGCGTGCAGGGGCCCGGGGAAAGCACGATCGCGTCGGCGTTCTGGCCCATCGCGTCCGCGACGCTCAGTTCGTCGTTGCGCCAGACTTTTACCTCGGCGCCGAGCTCGCCGAGGAAATGCACGAGGTTGAAGGTGAAACTGTCGTAATTGTCGATCAGCGTTACGCGCATCGCGCCGGCCCCCTCAATGGCCCCGTCTTTTCCATGTCGGCGGCGGGCGCGTCAAGGCGAGGGGAGGAGAGCGAGGCAGGGGCGCGGCGACGTGGCCGTCGCGCCCGCCGGGATTGGGCGCCGAATGCGAGCCTGCGGGCTCGCGGCGCGGGCGATCAATAGCAGCGGCGGCGCGCGATGCCATTCACGATCACGGTGCGGCAACGCGCGGCGGGCGCGACGACGACGGCGCCAGCCGCCGGCCGGCGAACGCAGCCGGCATGATAGGCGCCGGCCGCGCAGTAGACCACGGCGTCGGCTTCGGTCACGGAAAAAGCCATCAACAGAGCAACGATCGCATACTTCATTTTTGCATCCTCCCAGGGGGCAAACTTCCAAGACAGACAGGGCGGCAGCGAGCAAACCGACAAAACGAAACGCGCCGGCGGCACTCCATCCGCAAACGAGGGCGCCGATTTCAAGTCGAATGATTCGGATCGAAGCGGCGGGCGTCTCTACGGCAAAGCGCCTTCGATGTCGAATCGCGCCCCCGGCTTTTGCGCCCATTGCGCGAGATGGTCGGCCAGAAAAATGTTCATGTCGGCGAAGTGGTGAGCGCTCTCCGGCGTC
>Ga0182030_10024444_pt1 | contig 11098 bp, 6 predicted proteins | sample 812S3MmetaG_FD_121299 | JGI IMG/M metagenome (GOLD analysis project Ga0182030, IMG submission 121299) | Permafrost microbial communities from Stordalen Mire, Sweden - 812S3M metaG (Illumina Assembly) | ecosystem: Environmental > Terrestrial > Soil > Wetlands > Permafrost | place: Sweden...
AACACCGCCATATTCAACTATAAAAGAAGGAACTATTTCATATAAAGGATTACTTGGCAATTGATACGTATATCCTGAAGTCACGTAATAATTTGGAACCATTATAATAGTTACAGCATTTCCGTCACTACCACTGGATCCTTTTGAATTGTATGTCCAATTGTTACTTACCAAATGATTTACGCTCATTCCAAAATAAATTTTATCATCTTTATAAAATACACCTATTCCATTGTCAAATTTATTTGCCTGACCACTGGCGAAAGACTCTGTTTGCGCAGCCTGTAATTTTGATCCATCAAAAGCGCTATTTACAAATCCTAATTTCACACCCAGACCCAACTTCCCGGCGCCCAAACTCATTTTGTATGAATATACAGCGCTTAGTCCAATATTAGCTTGCACACCATTCCCAATATTATCATTAAGTATAAGAACTCCAATTCCGCTTTCAATTCCGAAAGGTTTAACGGCTGCATCAGCAGTAAAAGTATTAGTTTGAGGTCTTCCTGTAAATCCTGTCCATTGTAAACGACTATCACCCGTCAGGCTTACCATGTCATTTATTCCGGCATACCCGGGATTATACGCCATCTGGGTAAACATATATTGACTATACTGAGGATCTTGTTGAGCATTGACTTTCCCAATAATCATGATGATGAAAATGCTTATTAATAACTTTTTCATTAAACAGTCATTATTACTTTCCCCAAGTTTTTACGTTTTATGTATATATGTTTTGCGTGTAAAGTAAATAAATTAAATCATATCCAACAAATTTTATGAACATAAATTTAACGATGACGAACTTGTTAAACTTATACATTAATAATAAATTATTGTTTCAAATTCCAAACGTATTTACATTATTTATGGCGTTTTTATTTATATAAAATATTGATTTTAAAATTTTTATACAAAAACGGGGAACTTATTTTTAATTTCTGTTACTTATTAATTTTTTGAAAAAAACGCCACCATCGTTCAGGTATTTCCTGATGACAGGCAAACTGGTATTCTTCGGGGGAACAGGAAATAATGAGATTTTTTCCCGGTTTGTTCAAAAAAGGAACTTCAACCCACCATCTTTCCGTCTGATTACTTTTGTAGAAAATTAATTTATGATCAAGATATTTTTGGGAGACAATCATTTTTTTGAAAGAGTCGTTCTTTTCTTCAGGAATTTCATTTTTTCGAAAAGAAAGGCCATCAATTAAATACCATATCGCCTGTGCAGCAAGCGAATATGTTATAGTAGCGAATTCATTTCCGGGATTAATATTAAATACTCCAAAGACTTTTAATGACTCTCCGACACCTGCATATCTTGTAATCTGGCATAAATCTTCGCTATATAATCCGTTAGGAGAAGGATTATTTTGTCCGGGAGCATCAGCATTTTTTAAGCTTCCCATGTCAATGCTAACGATATCTGCATCACGCAGAAAAGGTTCGGCTTCTTTTGGATTGTCTCTTATTATTCCCAATCTCAAAGCTTCATAAGAATTGTTATTGATAAAGTCCGATTGTTCTGTTGAAACAAAACAGCTCTGATAACCAATATTCGTGTAGTTAAATAATTTTTTATTTTGGAATATAAGGTTCAGATAATTATTTGAGTTTATCTGACTGTTTGCATCATGATCAAAATAAAACTGACGATCAACAGTCAGTAAGTTGTATTTCTGGCTTAAACTTTCAAATGCCATCGTGAACCCAACCGTATTATCCTGACTGCCGCCAATACAAACAGGTAAAACATGATTTGACATCAGAAAAAGGATTACATCTTTAATGCCATAATAGGTGTCCTGTGGTGTCGCACCAGGTCTTAGATTACCCAAATCCAGAATTTTTATTTTTGAATTGGTTTTTGCCAGTTGATACAGTTGTGTTCGAACCAGATCAGGGACGATGGCTGATCCTTTTACAAGCGAGTTACGATCTTCACCAATACCGATGATCGCTATATCATAGCCGGCAACGGACTGAATCTGATTATTTGGAGTATATATATTTATATTTCTGCAAAACTGATCTTTTTCAGGTAAAAAAGAAAATTCAGGTTTATCAAGTTCTACAGGAACAAAATAATCTTTTATATCCATTGATATTCGTTTACTTTTTCTTTTTTGATTTTTTAGGTTTTCCTTTTTCGCCGGCGGCGGTAATAATTTCCTTACATTCTTTAAAAGTCAATGTCTTAGGATCTTTATCTTTTGGTATTTTATAATTGTCTTTTTTATAAGATATGTAGGGCCCGAATCGTCCGTTTAAAATGATCAGTTCAGCATCTTCTTTGAAAGACTGGATCAATCTGTTCCTATCCTTTTCACGCTTGGCTTCAATGATTTCAATAGCACTATCAATCTTTACTGTGTTTGGATCATACAGATTTTTGTCTAAAGAATAAAATTTTGTTTTGTGTTGCAGATAAGGACCAAACCTGCCAATTCCCGCATTCACATCTGATTCCTCGTATTGACCTACAATACGGGGTAATTTAAACAAATCCAGTGCTTCAGCCAGACTAATAGATTCAATATGTTGCCCATTTTGTAAACGGGCAAATTTCGGTTTTATATCGTTAGCGCCATCACCAATCTGAACCATAGGTCCATATTTTCCTATCTTAACCAATACAGGCTTTCCTGAAACCGAATCAATTCCCAACTCTCTTACTCCCAGATTTCTTTCTTTGGTTTCAGTAGCTTCTGTGACTTTCTTATGAAAAGGAGTGTAGAAAAGGTCTATCATCTCTGTCCAGTCCGTTTTTCCTTCCGCAATGTCATCAAATTTCTTTTCAACAGTAGCCGTGAAATTGAAATCCATGATGTTATTAAAACGATCATTTAAATAATCATTCACAACCATGCCGATGTCCGTGGGAAATAATTTTGATTTTTCAGCTCCGGTTATTTCTTTATTAATACTTTCCTTTAGTTCGTTCTTCTCTAAAATAATTGTGTAATAATTTCGTTCGATACCTTGTCTTTCTTCTTTTACGACATATCCTCTGTTTTGAATGGTAGAAATAATAGGTGCATAAGTTGAAGGACGTCCTATTCCCAGTTCCTCAAGTTTTTTAACAAGACTCGCTTCAGTATAACGGGGTGGATGGTGCGTGAATCGTTCGACGGCTGATATATTTTTATTCTCTAATTTTTGATTCACTGTCAAAGGAGGTAATATTTTACTGTTATCTTCCTGTTCATCATCTGTGGATTCCATGTATACTTTAAGAAAACCATCGAATTTAATAACTTCACCTAATGCAACAAACTCTTCTTTGCATGTGGAAATAGATATTGTAGCAGTGGTTTTCTCAAGCAAGGCTTCACTCATTTGAGAAGCGATGGCTCTTTTCCAGATTAATTCATATAGTTTTTTCTCAGCGGTATTTCCTGTGATAGAATCATTTTCGAAATAGGTTGGTCTGATTGCTTCGTGAGCTTCCTGAGCGCCTTTCGTTTTTGTTTTAAATTGTCTGGTAAAAGCGTATTTTTCGCCGAATTCTTTTTTAATTACTTTATTAGCTGCATTTAATGCTGTTTCGGAAAGATTAACAGAATCAGTTCTCATATATGTAATTTTCCCGGCTTCATAAAGACGCTGAGCGATAGTCATGGTTTGAGAAACAGAAAAACTTAATTTCCGGCTTGCTTCCTGTTGTAAGGTTGATGTTGTAAATGGAGGTGCAGGGGATTTCTTTGAAGGTTTTGTCGTAATATCAGTAATACAGAATTCAGCTCCCGTACATTTTTTAAGGAATTCCAGGGTTTGCGCTTTATTCTCTATTTTCTTTGATAATTCAGCATCAAGTTCTGAAACTTTGCCATTTTTATCTGTAATTAAAAATACGGCTGTAACTTTATATGATGAAGTTGAATGAAATGAGATAATTTCTCTTTCTCTTTCAACGATCAGTTTGACAGCAACCGATTGAACGCGACCAGCAGAAAGATTTGATTTGATTTTCTTCCAGAGAACCGGAGACAGTTCAAAACCAACCAAACGATCAAGTATTCTTCTGGCTTGCTGTGCGTCAACCAGATTTTTATCAACGCTTCTTGGATTTTCAATAGCATGTAATATGGCGCTTTTTGTTATCTCATTAAAAACAATTCTTTTTGTTTTTTTCTTATCAAGTTCCAAAGCTTCCGCTAAATGCCATGCAATTGCTTCTCCCTCACGGTCTTCATCGGAAGCGAGCCAGATAACTTTAGCTTTCTTTGCTAATGATTTTAGTTCCGCGACAATTTTTTTCTTATCTTCCGAAATGATATAATCCGGTTTGTAATTATTGTTTATATCAATACCCAGATTCTTCTTTGACAAATCGCGAATATGCCCGAAACTGGATTTAACCAGAAAGTTTTTCCCCAGAAACTTCTCAATAGTCTTAGCTTTTGCAGGAGACTCAACTATCACCAAATTTTCTTCCATCAGATTAAATCTATATAAATATTATGTGAAAATTAAAAACGCAAAATAAAGCAATAAACATTCTAAGTTCAAAATTTTAATACAAATAATTATTATTTTTACCGCAAATTCCAAATTATGAAAAGATTGACTAATTACAATCGCTTCTTTTTGATTTTCTGGATCGTTATCTCAATTCCTCTTGTCGGACTGGCAATCATTTTTTCTTTGATCATGTCCGGCTCATTAGGTTTTATGCCAACTTTTGAAGATTTGGAAAATCCGGATAAAAACATTGCCTCAGAGGTTATGTCAATTGACAGTCAGTTACTTGGGACCTATTATTATCAAAATCGTTCTTTTGTTGACTACGAAAATATTTCTCCCCATCTGATTCATGCATTAATTGCAACCGAAGACATTCGTTTTTATAAACATTCGGGAATTGATTTTAGAGGATTGGGAAGGGTATTATTCAAAACTATTTTAATGGGAAGTTCCAGTTCAGGTGGTGGAAGTACTATTTCACAACAATTGGCTAAAAATCTTTTTCCCCGCGATACGATAGCTTACAATTCAAGAATAACCCGCAAAATACACTTGAGCATTGTAAAGTTTAAAGAATGGATAACTGCCGTTAAGCTGGAACGTAATTATACCAAGAACGAGATCATGATGATGTATCTGAATACTGTTCCTTTTGGCAGTCAGGCTTATGGTATCAAGCTTGCTGCAAAAACATTTTTCAATACAAGACCGGATTCATTAAAAATAGAACAAGCTGCATTGTTAGTCGGTTTACTCAAAGCACCTACAAAATACAGCCCTAAGATCAATCCAAAAAATTCAATAGAAAGAAGAAATGTTGTCATTAACCAGATGCTGCATTATGGCTATATTACAGAAAAACAGAACGACTCTCTTTGCAGGTTACCGTTGAAATTGAAATATCTTGTTCAGGATCATAATGAAGGATTGGCAACCTATTTCAGAGAATATCTCCGGATTTTACTTACAGCTTCAAGGCCTGATGGCAGGGATTACTCTATGTATGAAGATTTTAAAGCAGATTCGTTACTATGGATGACAGATCCTCTATATGGTTGGTGTAACAAGAATCACAAACCTGATGGGTCTACTTATAATCTTTATTCTGACGGTTTAAAAATTTTTACCGGAATAGACTCAAGAATGCAGCAATATGCTGAAGATGCCATTAAGGATCATTTAAAAAATGAACTACAGGTTGCCTTTTTTCAGGAAAAAAAAGGAGAACGGACGGCACCTTTCTCAGATAAACTGACACCAGAAGAACATGAACATCTCATGGATATGTCTATTAAGCGGACTGAACGTTACAGAGTGCTGAGAAATGCCGGATATTCATGGAGCCAGGTCAAAAAGGATTTTAAAACGCCCACGCGCATGACGGTCTTTACATGGAACGGAGATAAAGATACTGTGATGACTCCTTATGACTCAATTAAATATTACAAGTTTTATCTTCAGGCAGGTTTTATGGCTATGGATACCCATAACGGAAACATTAAAGCATACGTGGGAGGAATTAATTTCAGACATTTTAAATATGACCATGTAAAAGTAAGCAAGCGCCAGGTAGGTTCTACAATAAAACCTTTTTTATATACCATAGCCATGGAAGAAGGACATTCGCCATGTGACCTGGTGCCGGATATTCCCACCACTTTTTATTTGGGCGATACGACATGGACTCCAAGAAATTCCGGTAAAAGTGAATATGAAGGAAAGAAAGTAACACTGAAATGGGGACTTGCCAATTCAGTCAATTACATTTCAGCATGGCTGATGCATGAATACAATGCACCTATAGTTGTTGATCTGATGCGAAAGATGGGCGTTACAAGTCATATTGATGCAGTTCCATCCCTGATACTCGGAACATCTGACCTTACATTGTACGAAATGGTAGCGGCTTATAATACATATGCAAATAAAGGTGTTTATCTCAGACCTGTATTTGTTACCCGGGTAGAAGATAAAAATCATAATGTTTTATTTACTTCCAAGTCATTTCAGGAAGAAGCCATGAGTGAGCAAACCGCTTATCTGATGCTGAAGTTGATGGAAAATGTGGTGAAGCATGGAACAGCAGTAAGACTAAGTTTACCGCAGTTTGGCTATGGCTTTACTACCGCTATTGCCGGAAAAACAGGTACCACGCAGAACCACTCCGATGGATGGTTTATGGGTATTACCAAAGATATTACAGCCGGCGTATGGGTGGGCGGCGAAGACCGTTCCATCCATTTCGATAATATGACTTATGGACAGGGAGCCAGCATGGCCCTGCCTATATGGGGTAATTTTTTTCTGAAAGTTTATAAAGATAAAAAAATAAACATTTCTCAGGATGAATTTGAAAAACCTGCCAACTTTAATTACAACATGGATTGCGAAGAAGTAAAACAAGAGATTAAAGAGGAAGACGTAGGGAAAATTGAACAGGAATAAAAGATGATCTTTATACTGACTTTTTATAACTTTTAATTGAATCAATAAAATCATCAAATAAAAACTCTGTATCCGTTGGACCGCTTGAAGCTTCTGGATGAAACTGTGATGAGAAAAAGGGTTTCGTTTTGTGGCGTATTCCTTCATTTGTATTGTCATTCAGGTTTAGGAACAAGGGTTCCCAATCTTTTGGCAAGGTATGGTTATTAATGGCATACCCATGGTTCTGAGATGTCACATAAGCTTTGTTGGTTCCAACTTTTAATACTGGCTGGTTATGACTTCTGTGTCCATACTTCAGTTTGTACGTGTCAGCACCTGCTGCCAATCCCATCAAATGATTGCCCTGACAGATACCAAAGATAGGTATGTTTTTTGAGTATGCTTTTGATAAATTGCGAATGGTGTCCGTGCACATTTTAGGATCTCCCGGTCCATTGGAAATAACCAATCCATCATAGCTATCATTATTAAAATCATAATCCCAGGGCACGCATGTAACAGTGCAATCGCGTTGGATCAGTTTTCGGATGATGTTAAATTTAACACCACAATCAATAAGAACAATTTTATATTTGCCATTTCCATAAACTTGTTTCTCTTTAATGCTTACTTTTGCCACCAGATTTACTTTGCCCGGATCAAACAGCTTTACATCTTTGTCATCACATATAATTTTTCCAAGCATGGTTCCTTTTTCTCTCAATCGCTTCGTGAGCGCTCTTGTGTCAATTCCTGTAATGGCAGGTATTTTATGACTTTTCAGCCATTCTGCCAGACTCAACTTCGCATTCCAGTGATTGTATTCAAAAGAATAATCTGACACAATTAATCCTGATATATGGATTGATTCAGATTCATAAAACTTGTATAACCCATTTTCTTTTTCATCTCCGGGTACTCCATAATTTCCGATCAATGGATATGTTAAAGTGAGTATTTGTCCTTTATATGAAGGATCAGTAAGGCTTTCAGGATAACCAGTCATGGATGTGTTGAAGACAACTTCACCCGATACTGAATTAAAACTGCCAAAAGAGGTGCCTGCATATTCAGTTCCGTCTTCCAAAACAAGCTTTATTTTTTTTTGATTTGTCATATTTTTTTTCAATTGTCAGATAAAAAAATCCCCCTATTTATAATAGGGGGGAAAAATTATTTTTTTGAATCCCGGTTTAAAAAAACATCTATGATTTCAGTTACTTGTTCAGGCCCGATGCGTTTTGCAATGATCTTTTTGTCTTTATCAAGAATGAAGATCTGAGGTGTACTGGAAACATCATAAAGTTCTTTAAATTTGTAATCATATGGATTCCATGCGTTTATCCAATCGTAATATTTGTTTTCATTAATATAATTGATCCATTTTACTTTGCCTTCCTGGCCAAACTGAAGACTGATAGCGATCACTTCCACATCTTTGGATTTTAATTTTTGAGCTACATCGTACATCACAGGAGTGGCTTTTTTACAATGACCGCAGTCAGCATCCCAGAAATATAAAATAGTGAACTTCGACTGAATTTCATGAAGGTTAAAAAAGGATCCGACATAAGGATCTTTTTTCATAGGAATGCTGTCTGCTGCTTCAATAAAATGTTCTGTAGGCACGCGAACCAACTGAATATCCGGAGCCACTTTCCCAAGCAATAATGGTTTGGTGCGTTTAACAAAATCTTTAAGTTTTGTCATGTAAGCGGTATCACTCCATTTTGCTTCGGGGACATAGTATTTTTCAGCCAGGTAAACCTGTACGGCGTCAAATCCCATAATCTGGCTTTTTGTATAATGATTGAATAAGGTGACTAACATAAACCTGAACAATTCGTCACTGGTTCTGGATTTTGCAATCAGCTTATCAAGTTCGGGATTGATGGAATCAGGTATTTGGGGAATGACCTTGTCAATATAGTTTAATATTTTATTTTCATAAATAACAGGCGGCATCCTGAGCATCCGGGGATCGGACAAATCAAGATTATCAAAATAATGAGATCGGTAATACCTGTATTGGAACAGGGAATCTTTTATTTTGCCATTTTCATCTTTTGGCGGATCGGGGATTTCAACATCACGGGTTGCTTTAATAAATTTGGCGGCAAGGGTTGTCGGATGATCAGAGATAATTTTTGCTATCCTGGATGCCACTTCTTTATCAACAGCCTGCATTTGTTTGGTTATATCTTCTTTCTCGGAATCTGTTTTTGCATTCTTTTTCTTGTTCTGAAGTTCTTTTAACGAATCTCTTTTATCTGAAAGAAAATACTGATAATCGAAGAAAATATCATTATCAGGAGAGTTTGAAAATTTTGCTTTTTTGAATAAATCACTTGTATCGTTTTCAATTGAAAAATTCTGTTTGTCATTGATCAGGAAATCAAAATAGGCTTTATTTGGTAAATAAATGATATACATACCTCCTGTCAGAGTTTTGTTTCTTTTTGAAAAGACGCCCTTCCCATTTTTATCAAGCCTCGCAGTATCATCGGGATAAATAGAGGTTCCAAAATGATGTCCAAGTACAATAGTTGTATCATGAAGGGGTGTTATCTTAACCTTGATTTCATAGCCCCTCTGGGCATTAACAGTAAATGCAGACAATCCTGCAATCAATACTGATATAAGAAGTTGTCTGATTTTTATTTTTAAAAGGATTTTCATTCGTTCGTATAAAATTAAATTTTTAATGATCTCATAAAGCCAGCCTATGTAAATTTATTTCATTAACTTCACTCTGCCAATTAATTTGATGAATAATTAAGTGATTATGCAAAAAAAATAATTTTTTCTGATTAATGCTACTATTTGAACTAATAAATATTCATTGGGCATCTCGAAAAACTGCTTTTTCTTTGTTGGTCTTCATTTTTAAAATCCTCATTTACAAGAGTAAACTGCGGTTTTATAAACTTGCCCGCCTCAAAAAAATATAGGTTTTAGAAATGCCCGGTTGTAAATCAAATTTCGTTAAAAATTAATTGATTTTGTTATTTTTTATTAAAAAACGAGTAGGTTTGTATTTTTTCAGGTAATTAACTTTCAACTTTTTTATTTCATTTGGAAGAATTTTAAGATATTGAAAATTAATAATCTTCGGTGGAAATTTTCTCCTTCGGTCGTGAGAACTGCTAAGTTATTAAACATACTTGTTTCATATGATTACATTTAATGAAGCTCAGGATATAATAGCCAAAGAATTTGAAGAATTAGTTTTTACAGATACGCCAACTGAATTGTACAAGCCGGTTAATTATATTCTTAACATTGGCGGGAAACGCATTCGTCCTGTACTAACACTGATGGCCTGCAATCTTTTTTCGGATGATTATTCAAAAGTAATCAAACCTGCTATTGCATTGGAAGTTTTTCATAACTTTACTTTGTTGCATGATGACATCATGGATAGTGCAAATACAAGACGTAATCATCCCACGGTTCATAAAATATGGAACAACAATGTTGCCATTCTTTCCGGTGATGCCATGTGTATTAAGGCTTATAGTTTTGTGGCACAATGTGAATCATCAAAGCTTTCTGAGATATTCAATATATTTAACCGTACAGCTATTGAAGTATGCGAAGGTCAGCAATATGATATGAATTTTGAAACACAGGCAAATGTGAGTATTGACGAATATATCCGGATGATTGAATTAAAAACAGCGGTTTTGATTGCGGCCTGTCTTGAGATAGGTGCGATCATAGGGGGCGCATCCAAAAAGGAATCTGATTTGCTTTATAATTACGGGCTAAACATTGGCCTTGCCTTTCAGTTACAGGATGATCTGCTGGATGTTTATGCTGATGAAGCTTCTCTCGGTAAAGAAACCGGAAAAGATATTATTTCAAATAAAAAAACATTTCTTCTGATTAAGGCCATTGAAAGAGCCACAGGTAATGACCTGGAAGAATTAAAAAAATGGATTTTGAAGAAAGAATTTGATGCCGTTGAAAAAATAAAATCAATAAGAATTATATACGACAAATATAATATCAAAACTATTGCAAATGAAAAACTTCTTGAATATTTTTCAAAAGCTGAAAAATTATTTCAACAACTTAACGCTGACGAAATCCGAAAAGCAGAATTAAGGAAGTTTTCCGATATTATTAAAGGAAGGATATTTTAACTTGTGTTTGTCCATCATTTGATTATTGCCTTTTTTTCCTTTTTCAA
>Ga0182030_10024445_pt1 | contig 11098 bp, 10 predicted proteins | sample 812S3MmetaG_FD_121299 | JGI IMG/M metagenome (GOLD analysis project Ga0182030, IMG submission 121299) | Permafrost microbial communities from Stordalen Mire, Sweden - 812S3M metaG (Illumina Assembly) | ecosystem: Environmental > Terrestrial > Soil > Wetlands > Permafrost | place: Sweden...
CCCATAGTCATCGACATCGAACAGCTCGGGGGCCAGGCCGTAGCAGCGGGCATGCCCCTGGCACTTGTCGGGGTCGACGGCGATCCTCATCCGAAGACCACCGGCAGCTGGCGGGGACCTCGGACCTGGCCTCCCGCCCATGTCACCTCGGCCCCCTCGGCCAAGGAGAAGTCGGGAATGCGACGGAGCCACTCCTCGAGTGCCACGCGGAGTTCCATGCGGGCAAGGTTCGATCCCGCGCAGCGGTGGATCCCCGAGCCGAAGGCCACATGTCGGTTGAGCTGGCGGTCGAGCACCACCTCATCGGGCCGGTCGAAGGCCTCCGGGTCCCGGTTGGCGGCGGGGAAGTTCATGAGCACCCTGTCCCCGGCCCGCATCGGGCAGCCATCGAACTCGATGTCCTCGGTGACCACCCTGGCCATGGTCACGGGCGAGTACGCCCGGAGCAGCTCCTCGATGGCCAGGGGCATGGCCTCGGGGTCCGTGGCCAACCGGACCCGGTCCTCGGGATGGGTGGCCAGGTGCCAGAGGGAGGACCCGATGGCGCTCCAGGTGGTGTCGACGCCGGCTATGAGGACGAGGGCGGCCACACCGAGCACGACGCCGTCCTCCACCGGGGCCCCGTCGACGTCGCTGTGGATGAGGCCACTCAAGAGATCGTCGCCCGGGTCGACCTTTCGCTTCGCCACCTCGGCCATGAAGTAGCCGATCACCCCCTCGATCCCCTTCTGGCGACGAGGTGGATCGTCGGCGAACTCCAAGACGTCCCGGACCCAGGACGTGAAGGTGTCGGACAGCTCGGACGGCACACCGAGTATCGAGGCGATCACTCGCACGGGTATCTGCTGGGCGTACTCGCGGGCTGCGTCAGCCGATCCCTGCGCCACCAGGCCGTCGACCAGCTCGGCGCACAGAGCCCGGGTCATCGGCTCGTAGCCCTCCACCCGCCGATGGGAGAACCAGGGCAGCAACAGCCTCCGCGTCCAGGTGTGGACGGGCGGGTCCGACGAGATCGGAGGGAGCCCATACTGGAGGACGGGGTCGTCCCGCCTCGCATCCTCGAAGGGGATCACTGCCACCTCGGTCGAGCTGAAGTGCTCGATGTCGTGGGCCAGGTCGACCACATCGTCGTAGCGGGTGGGGAGCCACGTGCTCCCCCGGCGGTCGGTGTGGGCCACAGGGCAGGACTTCCGCAGCTCGTCCCAGATGGTGAACGGGTCGTCCACATAGGCCGGGTCGAGCACGTCGAAGTCGGTCGCCCAGTCGCCGACTGCGGTGCCATTGGTCGTAGCGGGAACATCGCTCATCAGGTGCCTCGAAGGGGTTTCGGCGCCGGTTCGTCCGGCCCCCCATCCTGGCATGCACCCCGACTGCTGTTTGACCGAGCCGCTTCATGCGGTCACGGTGCCCTCGCCGCTAGGGCCGGGGCTGGAACCGGGAGCGAAGCTCGTGCTTTGGGATCTTGCCGGCCGGGTTGCGCGGCACCGCCTCTACGATCTCCAGCTGCTCGGGTATGGCCTGTACCCGCAGGCCGCGCTCCTTCAAGAACTCGACCATCTCGTCGAACGTGAGTGTCTCGCCCACCTGTGTGGCGACGACGGCGCACGCTCGCTCACCCGTCCTCGGGTCGGGTAGGCCGATGACGGCGACGTCGGCCACGGCCGGATGGGTGTAGAGCAGGTCCTCCACCTCCCTCGCCGAGATGTTCTCGCCGTGGCGGATGATCACGTCCTTCAGTCGCCCGGTGACCGTCAGGTAGCCCTCGGCATCCAGCATCCCTAGGTCGCCGGAGCGGAAGTAGCCGTCCTCGTCGAAGGCTTCGGCATCGAGCGAGGAGTCGAGGTAGCCCTTGATGACCTGGGGACCCTTGATGCGTATCTCCCCCTCCTCTCCGGCACCGGCCCTCTTGCCCTCGGAGGTCACGATGAGCAGTTCGACGCCCGGGCCGGGGCGCCCCTCGGTGGTGGAGAGCTTCTCGTCGGTGTCCTTGGTGCTGCCCATGACCACGATCGGCGCCTCGGTCAGCCCGTAGCCCGAGATGATGCCTGCTCCCCCGATCTCGGCCTTCATGTCGAAGAACAGCTGTGGGGGCTTCGGCGCCCCCCCGCCCGGGAAGGACCGGATGGACGGAAAGAGGGGGCCGCCCTCATGGGCCCTCTGGGCCGCCAGGTAGGCCAGGTGGAACGGGGTGGCCGATCCGGCCAGGGTGACATTGTTGGCGGCCAGAAACTTGGGTGAGCTCTTCGGATCGAAGGCCTCGGTGGTCAGGAGCCGGCACCCCGTGATGAGGGCCGTCATGAGCCAACCGATGCCACCGATGTGGGTGAACGGGAACACCAGGGCGGTGACGTCGTCCGCCGTCATGTCGAGGGACTCGGCCATGACCAGGGCCGAGGCCATCACCGTCAAGTCGGTGTGGGGCGCCCCCTTCGGGTCCGCCGTCGTTCCCGACGTGTAGAAGACCCAACGGATGGGGGCTTCATCGGCCCGGGCCGGGTCGGCCTCGACCGGGGGCAGCCCGGCCGGGTCTCCGTCGGGGAGGCTCCGGTCGACGACCAGGACCGAGAGCCCATCTCTGCCGGCCGCGATCTCCCGGGCCATGACCTCGAAGTCGAAGCCACGGAAGACGGTGGGCACGGCGAGGAGCGAGGCCTCGCTCTGGGCGGTGATGAAGGACACCTCCCGGCCCCGGTAGATGGGGATGAGGGGGTTCTGCCTGGCCCCGAGCCGGGCCAGGGCGCCGACCAGGACGAGCGACTCGTTCCAGGTCGGAAGCTCCCAGCTGACGCCGGTTCCCGCCGTCACGCCGTACTCGGAGTGGAGCCCGGCGGCCGCCCGGAGACAGGCCTTCCGGTAGGCGGCGAAGGTCAGCTCGTGGCCGGTGTCCTCGTGGGCCAGCACAGCGTCGGGGGTCAGGTCGGCCCGGTGCTCGATGAGCCCCCAGAGGGTCGGCTCGCCGATCCAACCCCTCACCTCGGTGCGCTGTCGGACCTGGTCGATGAAGTCGCTCATGAGCCCCGACCCGATTGTCTTGCCATGACTACTCCCTTGCGCTGGAGCGCCAGCTTCGCCACATCATCGGCCAAGGCGCGCTTGTCCACTTTCATCATCGAGGTCAGCGGCAGGGCGTCGACCACGACCACACAGTCGGGCGCCTTGTAGTCGGCCAGCTCTGAGCGGGCCGCCGCCTGGAGCTGGTCGAAGAGCTCGTTGCCCACAAAGCGCGATCCCTCCTCGGGGACGACCACGGCAACGCCGATCTCGCCGAGCACCGGGTCGGGAGCACCGAGCACCGCCACCTGGCTGATACCCGGCTGGGTCGACAGCACGCCCTCCACCTCGGCCGGATAGACGTTGTACCCGCCCCTGATGTAGAGCTCGTTGGCCCGACCGACGAGATGCAGGCAGCCCTCGTCGTCGTCCACGTACCCGAAGTCTCCCGTGGTCAGCCATCCGTCCTCGGCCAGCACGGCGCGAGTGGCCGCCTCGTCGTAGGTCACCCCGGCCGCCCCTGGGCCCGACAAGGGCCCGCCCCAGTAGCCACACATGACGGCATCCGAGCGAAGGCACACCCGGCCGACCTCGCCGGAGGGCAGTGGATGTCCACTCTCATCGACGATGGACAACGTCACGCCGGGAACCGGTCGCCCAACCGTCATGGCCACCACCTCGTCCCGGTCCCCCGGGACGGTGCCGGTCCCGAGCGAGGCCTCGGTCGACGTGTAGCGAACGACGACCGGGGCACCGAAGCGCTCTCTCATGGCCGCGATGAGCTCGGCCGGGACCCGGGAGGCGCCGGTGCCGGTTATCCGTAGCGTCGAGATCTCCGCCGTCTCCAAGTCGGGATGGGCGAGCACCAGGGCCCACTGGGTGGGCACCCCCTGGCCGACGGTGATCCGCTCTGAGGCCATGATCCTGATGGCGTCGGCCGCCCGCCAGGGGGTCGGCGTGATCACCGTCGTCACCCCGTGGGCTACCTCGTCCCATGTCCTGGTCATCGAGCCCACGTGGGCGAAGGGCAACGGGGAGAGCCGCCGGTCGCCGGGCTCAGAGAGGACATCGGTGCCCGCCGCCACCGCAGCCAGGCGGGCGTGGTCGAAGACCGCCCCCTTCGGCAACCCGGTGGTGCCGCTCGTCCACACCACGGCCACCGGGTCGCTTCGAGCCAGCGTCGGCCACGAGGGCGGTGGCGGACCGCCCATGGCCGCCCGGGCCACAGATCGCTTGATCACCGTGCCCGTCGGGCCGTCCATCAGGGGAGCGCCATCCTCCACGATGGTCACGACGGGCCGGGTTCGCTCGAGGATGGACCGCTTCTCGGGCTCCCCGAGCCGCAAGTTGATGCCCGAGGTGACGGCCCCGAGCCTTGTCACCGCGGCGTAGCAGACCATGTAGTCGATGGAGCTCGGCAGCACGATGCAGACGACCGTGCCCGGCCCGACACCGTGGCTTTGGAGCAGGCCGGCCACACCGTCGGCCGAGCGGTCCCACTGGGCAAAGGTCATGGCCCGACGAGGTGTGTCGTCGGTGGCAGGCTCGACGTAGGCCTCGATGTCTGCGTTGGCCGAGGCGGCAGCGCGGAGCACCTCCACCACCGTTTGGAAATCCCCCTCGATCTGACGCACCGTCATAGCCGCGGAGACTGTAACAGCACTGCCCATGGGCATCCCGGGCCACGCCCGGGTTCCACCGTCTCAGAACGTGAGGACCCCTCGGGCCAGTTTCCCTTGCTCCATGTCCTCCACGATCTGGCGGAACCCGTCGAGGGGCAGTTGCTCGGTGACCAGCTCATCGAGGAGCAGCTGGCCCGACAGGTACAAGTCGACCATCAAGGGAATGTCGTGCTGCGGCCGGGAGGAGCCGTAGCGGCAGCCCATCAGGCCGCGATCGACGTAGGCCAAGGCGTTCACGTCCACCAGGATCTCCGTCCCCTGGGGTGGGATGCCGATGGCCATGGCGTTGCCACCCCAGTCGAGGACGTCCAGGGCGTTGCGAAGGACGATCGGGTCGCCCACGCAGTCAAAGGCCCAGTTCACTCCCCCGGTCCAACCGAGGGCCCCCGACACCCGCCCGGGCGACGGGGGCACGATGTCCCGGATGGCCTCGACCGGGTCGGTGACCGAGGAGTCGATGAAGTGGGTGGCCCCGAATCGGCGGGCCAGGCCCTCCTTCGACGCCAGGATGTCGACGGCGATGATCCTGCTGGCCCCGGCGATCCGCAGTCCCTGAATGGCGTTCAGCCCCACGCCTCCGGCACCGAACACGACAGCCGTCTCCCCCGCTTGGACCTTCGCCCGGTTGAGGACCGAGCCGACGCCGGTCAGCACCCCGCAGCCGATCAGACACGCCGATGTCATGGGGACGTCCTTTGAGATCTTGACCGCCTGGACCTCTTTCACCACGGTCAGCTCGGTGAACACCGAGGTGCCGGCGAAGTTGGAAGCCGGCCGCCCCTCATAGGTGAAGGGCTGGGTGACGTTGCTCAGGGTCTTGAGGCACCAGGTCGGATGGCCGGTGCTGCAGGCGCGGCACAGCCCACAGCTGGCCAGGGTGGCGATGACCACGTGGTCGCCGACCTCGACAGAGGTGACCTCTGACCCCACGGCCTCGACCACACCTGCCCCCTCATGGCCGAGCACGGACGGGGACTTCCACGGAATCGTCCCGTTGAGCACCGACAGGTCACTGTGGCAGACGCCGGCCGCCCCTATGGCCACCCTCACGTCGGTGGGCCCCGGCGCGCGCACCTCCAGTTGGTCGGTCACCCCCGCTCCGTCGCCGGTATAGACGATTCCCCGCATGACTCTGCTCCCTGTTCGCTCGTGGTCGACTGTCGCTTGCCGTGACGGCAAGGGCTCCCAGATTCCAGCCCAGGGCTGTCGGTCGAGGGGAAGCTCCTCAGTCCGTGCTCGAATATCTGACCCGCAGCTCCCGCTTCAAGACCTTGCCGCCGGCATTCATGGGGAAGGACTCGACGACCTCCACCCGGCGGGGAAGCTTGTAGTTGGCCAGCCGGGCCTTGGCCCAGGCCACCAGCTCCTCCCTCGTCTCGTTCGGATCGCTCCCGGGCGTCGGCACGACGAGCGCCAGGCCCACCTCGCCCATCCGGTGGTCGGGCACCCCGATGACCGAGACCTGGGCGACGCCCGGATGCTGGCGCAGCACCGCCTCGATCTCCGCCGGGTACACGTTGAACCCGCCGCACACGTACATGTCCTTCAACCGGTCCGTGATGGCCACGTTGCCCTCGACGTCCATGGTTCCGACATCGCCGGTGTGCAGCCAGCCCTCGGCATCGATGGCCTCGGCGGTGGCCCCGTCGTCGTTGAAGTAGCCCTGCATCACGTTGTAGCCCCGCACCACGATCTCGCCGGCCTCGCCTCGTTCGACCTCGCGGCCGGCCGTGTCCACGATGCGCACGTCGACGTCGGGGATGGCCCGTCCCGACGTCGCCGAGATCACCTCGGCCGAATCACCGCGCCGACACATGGTCACCGTGCCCGAGGCCTCAGTCAGCCCGTAGGCGGTGAGGACCGTCTCCACCCCCAGCTCGGACCACAGACTTTTGACCATCTCGACCGGGACCACGGCGGCGCCGGTCACCACCAGTCGAAGGGAGCTGAGGTCGAACCGCTTGCGGTCGGGATGGTCGAGGATCGACTGGAAGATGGTGGGCGGGCCGGGCAGCACCGAGATCCGCTCGGCCTCGATGCGCTTGATCACCACGTCCACGTCGAAGACCGGCTCGGGAACCATGGTGGCGCCGGTCATGAGGCAGGCCAACGCGCCGGCCTTGTAGCCGAAGGTGTGAAAGAAGGGGTTGACCACCAAGTACCGGTCCCCCTCGGTCAGCCCGACCACCTCGGCCCAGGTGGCGAAGGTGCGCAGCGTCTGGCCGTGGGTGGTCATGGCCCCCTTGGGCCGTCCGGTGGTCCCGGAGGTGAATACCAGGTCCGAGAGGTCGTCGGCGGTGATCGACGCCGTTCGCCCGGCGGCCACGTCCTCGGAGACGGACCCGCCCTCGGCCAGGAACTGAGCCCACTCGACCCGAAGAGCGGCGAGTGGGCCGGCCGTGTGGCCCACGGGATCGTCATGGCGGAGGACGACCACCCGCTCGAGGGCGGGCAGGGAGTCACCGGCCGTCACTGACTCGGCCAGCATGGCCGGGTAGTCGGTCCCGAGAAATCCCTCCACGGTGAGGAGCATCCTCGCCCCCGATGCCCGCAGGATGTACGCCGCCTCGGCCCCTTTGAATCGAGTGTTGAGGGGCACGAGGACGGCCCCGGCGCCGACGGCGCCGAGGGCCGCTATCACCCACTCGGCACAGTTGGGCGCCCAGATGGCCACCCGGTCGCCCGGTTCGATCCCGTTGGCCATCACCCCCCGGGTGGCATCGGCCACCGACTCGGCGAGCTGGTCGAAGGTCAGCCGGGTGGTGGCTCCCCCCGGGCCGTGGAAGTCGACGAGGGCCTCTGCCTCGCCAAAGCGTGCCGCGGCGTCCTCGACCAGGCCTGAGATGGTCCCCCACTGGAGATCCCCTCGAGGGTCGGTGATGTCTGACACAGCGTCAGGGTAGTGCATGACATCGGCCGGGGGCCGAGGCGCTGAGTGCCCGGCTCACGGGTGCTGGCTGCTCACCGAGACGATCTCGCCGGTCATGAAGGTGGCGTAGCCGCTGGCCAAAAAGGCGATCACATTCGCCACCTCCCAGACCTCTGCGCCCCGGCCGAACACTTCCCGACTGCTGAGCTCGGCCAGGTCCTCATCGGACATGACCCGGTTCAAGAACGGGTGCACGGCCAGACTGGGGGCGACGGCGTTGACCCGGATGTTGTGGGGCGCGGCCTCGACAGCACTGCAGCGGGTCAGGGCCATCACGCCGGCCTTGGCCGCCGCGTAATGGGCCTGGCCGGCCTGGGCCCGCCAGCCGAGAACCGACGCGTTGTTGACAATGACACCACCTTCGCCTCGGGCGTAGAGGTGGCGCAGGGCGGCACGGGTGCAACGGAACGTTCCGGTCAGGGTCACATCGAGCACCAGCGACCACTGATCGTCAGTCATCTCGACCAGGTCGACCTGGCCACCGAGCCCGGCGTTGTTGACGGCCACGTCGAAGTGACCGTGCCGCTCGACGGCGGCGTCGTAGAGGTGTTGGACCTGGGCCTCGTCGGTCACGTTGCAGGGCACGGCGAGGGGTCGCTCGCCCCCCAGCTCGGGCATCTCGGCCAGGGTGTCGGCCGTCTCGCTCAATCGCCGCTCGTGGGCGTCGGAGATGACGACCGTCGCCCCCTCTTCCACGCAGCGCTTGGCGGTGGCAAAGCCTATGCCGGTGCCCGCCGCCGCCGTGATGACCACCACCTTGCCTTCCAGCAGGCCGTGACCGGCCGGGGGAGTCGGCATGGTCGGAGTGGGCGTGTCGTTGCTCATCTGCTTGTCCCTTTGGGTTCAGGTGGCAGGCCGAGCACCCGCTCACCGATGATGTTCTTTTGAATCTCGTTGGACCCGCCATAGATGGTCTCGGATCGAGAGAACAGGAAGGTCCGCTGGAACTCGTCGAGCTCGTAGGGGAACCCCTCGGTCACAGTGGACGACACTCCCCTGATGGCCATGGCCAACTCGCCGAGCTGTTGGTGCCAGGTCGCCCAGAACAACTTGATGATCGAGGCCTCGGGAGGGGCCACTGGGGCGTCGAAGCCGGAGAGGCTGCGGAGGGTGTTGTAGCGAAGGATCTCGAGCTCGGCGTAGGACCGGGCCAGGCGCTGGCGGATGACAGGGTTCGATGACGCCCCGTTCTCCCGGGCCACTTCGACCAGGCGGTCGAGCTCACGGCGGAAGCTGAGCTGGTGGCCGAGGAGCCCCACTCCTCGTTCGAAGGCCAGGGTGGCGAGTGCCACCGACCAACCGTCGCCGACGTCTCCGACCACGTTGTCCCGGGCCGTGCGGGCGCCGTCGAAGAAGACCTCGTTGAACTCCGATGTCCTGGTGAGCTGGGTGATGGGCCGCACCTCGACCCCCGGCTGGTCCATCGGCACAAGCAGGTAGGAGAGGCCTTTGTGACGGAAAGAGCCGGGCTCGGTGCGGCAGACGACGAAGCACCAATCGGCCTGATGGGCACCCGAGGTCCACACCTTCTGGCCGGTGACCACCCACTCGTCTCCGTCGAGCTCCGCCTTGGTCGCCACATTGGCGAGGTCGCTGCCCGCGTTGGGCTCGGAGTAGCCCTGGCACCACAGCTCGCCGCCCGCCAAGATCGGCGGCAGGAAGCGAGCCTGTTGCTCGGGCGTCCCGAACTGGATGATGGTCGGGCCAAGCAGGCCCTCACCGAGGATGCTCGCCCGGCCCGGCGCTTTGGCCCGAACGTACTCCTCGTTGAAGATGACCTGCTGGGCGATGCTGGCTCCCCGGCCGCCATGCTCGACCGACCAGCCGATGCCGATCCAGCCGGCGGCGGCCAGCACCTGTTCCCACTCGAGGCGGACCTCGAATCCGAACGTCTCGTCACCAGAACCGCCCCGCCCTCCGAGGGCGGCGAACTCGCCGACCACATGGTCGGCCATCCAGGCGCGGACGTCGGTTCTGAATGCCTCGTCCTCGGGTCGGTCTCGAAGGTCCATGGTGACTTTCTGTGGCGTGGGACAGCGATTGTGGACGACGGAGCGCGTCCGAGTTCGCCCGGCTGCAGCCTGGTTGGGACGCTCCCCCGGCGAAATCTGACGCGACGTTAGCAAACTGATTTCCGAGGCCGAATGCCGCTGGTGGGCCGGTCCCTCGAGGGAACATGCGGCCCACCGAAGGCGTTCTTTACTGTGAGGTTGCCGGTATGGGCCCGCGGGTATCTCCCGCGGGCGGCCCGGCCGAAGGAGGTAACGATGAGCGAGAACACCGAGACACAGGCCGGTGGGCGGGTCGAGCTGACAGACGAGGAGTGGAAGGAGCGCCTGTCACCTGAGCGCTACGCCGTCCTGCGTCGGGGTGGCACCGAGCCGGCATGGTCGGGCGAGCTGCTCCATCTGGAAGGCACGGGAATGTTCACCTGCGCCGGATGTGGGACGGCACTGTTCCCGAGCGACACCAAGTTCGAATCGGGCTCGGGATGGCCGAGCTTCTACAAGGCGCTGGATGACGGGGTCATCAATGAGCACGTGGACCGGTCCTTTGGGATGGCCAGAACGGAGATCACCTGTGCTCGTTGCGGTGGCCATCTGGGACACGTCTTCCCCGATGGACCCGCCCCTACTGGCCAGCGCTACTGCGTGAACTCGCTGTCCATCGAGTACCAGCCCGACCAGGTGTAATCCGGGCTGTCCCGGCCACCCCACCGTCTCGGCGGCCGGGACAGCCGGGGGGCCCACGGGAACGGGCTCCCGTGGGCGTCGGACCCCTTCGCGCCCCTACTGGCTCCCGGCAGACAGTCGCTCTTCGAACAGCTCGAAGAGATCACCGAGGGCGCTCGCCTCGGCCTTCCGGCCCGCTCTGGTCAAGAAGCGATCGGCGTTGGCGAGGGCCTGGCAGGCGTCGAACGCCTCTCGCTTGGTCAGCCGCACCATCGGGGTGAAGCGGACGGTGCCCCTGGGCACGTCCCGGGTGGGGGCCTGAGGGCGGCCACGGCCACCAGCTTCGGTCCGCTCCGGCGCGGCGCCCATCAGGCCCTCTGGGTGAGGCCATCATCCAACGCACCGCCCGCCTCGGGGGCGGCTGCGTCCGAGCTGGGCTGGCGATGCTCGACTCGGTGCACGTCGAGCGTGACGTAGCGAAGGCTTGCCCCGACTTCTTCGGCCACGATCTCGACCTTTGAGCGGCGGTCGCCCTCGTCGGTCTCCCAGCTCCGCTGCTCGAGTCGGCCGCTTACCAGGACCCGCATCCCTTTGGTGAGGCTTATGTAGAGCCAGCCGAAGGCTGTCCATGACGTCCAGGACGAAGGGCGAGCGACACACCCACCTGTTAGACGGACACGACCCGAACGGGTGTCCAACTGGCAGGAAGGGATTGTTGATGCAGCTGACAGTGCAGCGGGTGCGACCACCTGGTGAAGAGCGGGTGTCGTTCACGGTGGTCGGTAGCGATGGACTGCCGGTCCCCGGGATCGAGGCATTCCTGA
>Ga0182030_10024446_pt1 | contig 11097 bp, 11 predicted proteins | sample 812S3MmetaG_FD_121299 | JGI IMG/M metagenome (GOLD analysis project Ga0182030, IMG submission 121299) | Permafrost microbial communities from Stordalen Mire, Sweden - 812S3M metaG (Illumina Assembly) | ecosystem: Environmental > Terrestrial > Soil > Wetlands > Permafrost | place: Sweden...
GCGAAATCGTCGGGGCGCAGGTCGTCTCGGTGCCCCAATCCGTGGCCTTCGGCCGGGCCGATGAAATCGTCTCGAGGATTCTGTATCTGCTGGCCGGGCTATTTGTCGTACTGTTCATCGCCCTCAACGTGCTCCTGTCCGTGCTGGTGATCCAGCCCATGCGCAGACTCGGTAGAATCGCGGACCAGGTGAGCCTCGGCGAGATGAACGCCCCGGAATTTCCGGCGCGCGGGGTGGATGAGATGGCGGTGCTGGGCCAATCTTTCAACCGGATGCGGCGCAGCCTGGTCGAGGCGATCGAGATGCTGGACAAGTAGCACGGACGCCGGAGGGATTTCATGGCCGCACTGAACCGCCTCGGCAAGTACGAGATCCTCGATTTGCTCGGCGTCGGGGGCATGGGCACGGTGTATCGTGCCCGCGATCCGGTCTTGGAACGCATCGTTGCCGTCAAGCTGCTGCATCGAGAGCGCGATGTCCCCGAGGCATCCGGCCAGGGATCGGACCGGTTCCTGTACGAGGCGCGTGCCGTCGCGCGTCTCAACCACCCCTCGATCGTGTCCGTCTATGATTTTTCGGATGCCGATCCCGCCGGAAATTTTTTTGCAATGGAATATGTCGACGGTTGCACGATCGAAGACTACGTGCGGTTCCCCACCGACGTCCGTCTCAACCATGCTTTGGCATTGATGCGCCAATTGTTGGGCGGTCTCGCCTATGCCCACGGGCAGGGAGTGATGCACCGAGACGTCAAACCGTCGAATCTGCTCGTCACGCACGACCGTCGGCTCAAGATCACTGATTTCGGGATCGCCAAGATCGGATCGACCAAGCAAACCATGACCGGCATGATGCTCGGCACGCCTGCCTACATGGCGCCCGAACGCTATCGGGGAGGCGACGTCGACCTGCGGTGCGACCTGTACTCGGCCGGGGTGGTGTTCTACGAACTGCTCACCGGCAGAAGGCCGTTCCGCGGGGAGTTCACCGAAGTCATGTACCAGATTTGTCACGTCGTGCCGAGCCCCGCGTCCGCGATCGAGCCGGCGATACCGGCGTCCCTCGATCCCGTGCTCGCCCGGGCGCTCGCCAAAAATCCGGACGAGCGGTATCAGACGGCGGCTGAATTCGCCGCGGCCGTGAACGGGGTCGGTGACATCCTGAATCAGGGCGCGCGCGAAGCGGCGGCGGGGGTGGTCGGAGCGGCGGGGTCGACCGTCTCGACGGCCGGCGTCGCGGATACGGGCGGGTCCCCGGTCTGGTCCGCCGAACAGCTCGCCGGCATCGAACAGCGGTTGACGCCGATTCTCGGTCCAATGGCGAGGATCGTCGTCAAGCGGGCTGCCGCGCTGACCCAGGACCCTGACCGGTTGCGCGAAGAGCTTCTGGCCCAACTGCGTACCGATGACGAGCGCGAGCGCTTTCTGCGCGGCGCCCCCGCCGCGTCCTCGCCCGACGCTCCCGCGCCGCCGGCGCCCGCGACGAACCCATTGGTACAAACGCCGATCCAGCCCGCCACGCTGGAGAGAACTGCAAAGGTGCTCATGCGCTACATCGGTCCGATCGGCGCCGTCCTCGTCCGAAAGGCGGCGCCGACGGCACGGGACGAGGCCGATCTCGTCGCGCGGCTCGCGGAACGGATCTCCGACGGGCGCGAGCGAACGCGATTCCTCGCCGAGATGGCGCGGCGCTGACCCGCTGCGCCTCAGGCCCGAAAATGCCGCGCCAGAAAGGCCTCGCCACGCTCGAGAATGAAATAGCGGAACGCCTCGGCTGCGGGTGAGAGCGATTTGGCCAGGTTGTTGACCACATGCCAGCGTCGCATCACCGGCAGTCCCTCCGTCCGGGGCGTGGCAATCAGGCCATGCTCGAGTTCGAGCCCGAGGGTATGCAGCGACAGGATCGCGATCCCCATGCCGGCCATCACCGCCTGCTTGATCGCCTCGTTGCTCGACATTTGCATCACCACCCGCGGATTTGCATGATGCGCGTGCATGTATTCATCCAGCGCGGCGCGCGTACCGGAGCCGGGCTCGCGCACGATGAATCCCTCCTCCGCCAGCGCGGCTGCCGGGACTGTGTCCAGGCGTGTGAATGGATGATCGGGTGCCGTGACCAGCACCTGGGGATGCATGGCGAACGGCTCGGCGCGGGTCGGCCATCCCGCAGGTGGGCGGCCCATCACCGCGAGTTCGATGGCACCTTGTTGCATGAGCGAGACGATTTCCGTCCGATTGTTCGCCACTTGAAGCCGGATTTCGATGCCGGGATGTTCCTGCCGGAATTGCGCCAGCAGCCGGGGTAGAAAATATTTCGCGGTGCTCACCATGCCCACGTCGAGTGGTCCGGTCTGGAGGTCGCGAAACCGCGCCAGAAAGTCCTCCGCATCGCGCAGCGTGCCGAGCGCGCGACGGGTGTACGACAGCAGGTACTCCCCGATCATCGTCAGCGAGACTCGGCGGCTGGTGCGGTCGAACAGAGGCAGCCCGACTTCCTTTTCGAGTTCCTTGATCTGCATGGAAACGGCCGGCGCCGTGAGCCGCAACTCCTCGGCGGCGCGCACGAAACTCAGGTGCCGCGCCACAGAGGCGAACACTCGCAACTGGCGGAGGGAGACGTTCTTCATTAAAGATTGCTTATTGATGACGTAACGATAATTGACTATACGCAATGAATGAAGCTCCATACAGTCGCGTTCACCAGCGTATGAGGAGTCCGACATGGCCTTGATTTCCCTCAGGCAGTTGCTCGATCACGCCGCCGAACAGGGTTACGGCGTCCCGGCGTTCAACGTCAACAATCTTGAACAAATTCAAGCAATTATGGAAGCGGCGGAAGAGGTCCAGAGTCCGGTGATCCTGCAGGCGTCGGCGGGCGCGCGCAAATACGCCGGCGAGCCTTACCTGCGCCACATGGTGCTGGCCGCCGTTGAGTCGAGCCCGAACATCCCGATCGTGCTGCACCAAGACCATGGGGTCAGTCCCGCCGTCTGCACCCAGTCCCTGCGTTCCGGCTTCACGAGCGTCATGATGGATGGTTCCTTGAAGGAGGACGGCAAGTCACCCGCGAGCTACGATTACAACGTCGAGGTGACGCACCGGGTGTGCCAGATGGCGCATAGCATCGGGGTATCGGTCGAAGGTGAATTGGGCTGTTTGGGCTCCCTGGAGACCGGTCAGGCCGGCGAGGAGGACGGGATCGGCGCGGAGGGCACGCTGACGCACGACATGATGCTCACCGATCCGGAGCAGGCCAAGGACTTCGTCGCCCGCACCGGCGTCGATGCGCTGGCCATCGCCATCGGCACCAGCCACGGCGCGTACAAATTCACGCGACAGCCCACCGGGGACATCCTCGCCATCGACCGCATCGCGCAGATTCATGCGGCAGTGCCCAACACCCATCTGGTCATGCACGGCTCATCGAGCGTGCCTCAGGAGTGGCTCGCCATCATTCGCGAACATGGTGGGAGCATCAAGGAGACGTATGGCGTGCCGGTCGAGGAGATCCGTCGTGGCATCGAACGCGGCGTGCGCAAGGTCAACATCGACACGGACATCCGTCTGGCGATGACGGGCGCGATGCGCCAGAGCTTCTCGAAGGACCCGTCCGAATTCGATCCCCGCAAGGCGCTGATCGCGGCAAAGAAGGCGGCGCGCGCGCTGTGCAAAATCCGCTTCGAGGCGTTCGGCAGCGCCGGGCAGGCGCCGAAAATCACCCCTGTTGCACTCGACGCGATGGCGAAGCGCTACCACTGAGAAAGCGCAGGGCGAGCCGCGCCAGCGTCGGCACGGTGTTCGGGCGCATGAGCCGGGCGTCGTAACCGGCCATGCGCCGGTCATTTTCAGCCAGACACAATCCGATGAGTTCGGCGGGCTCGATCGACACGCCGATCTGTTCCGCTCCGTTCATGGCAAAATTGGCATCTTGCATCTCGCCCTCACCGTCGAGGCCCCGCGCGATGCCGATGCGCTCCCAGATCAGGAAGCCCCACACTGCGCAAATTTTCAGCGCGAGCCAGGGACGCCGCCACCACGGTTGGGTGCGCCGATACCACGCCGCCCAGTTGACGAAGAACAGGATGTGGCGCGTCTCCTCCTGGATTACCGGTTCGAAGGTTTCGATCAGTGCCGGTGGGAAAAACCCCGATCGCCGGGCGGTCTCGAACAGCCCGAACGCAAAGAAGCTGTCGACGCATTCGCTGTAGCCGGTCACGAGCCACGCCCATTCCGCGTCACGCGGCCGGCCGTATTCCGGCTCGGGTTCGAGGCGGATGCCGTAAGCCTCCACCAGCTTCGAGAGCACGACCTTGTGGCGGGCCTCCTCGCCGGCGTCCATGTTGAGCGCCTCGCGCAGCAGCGGATCGCGCACCGAGGCCGCAAACGTCTCGACGCGGATTGCCGCACGCCCCTCGGTCTGCACCGCGATGTCCCAGATGGGCAGGCTCGTGACCCGCCGCAGCGCGTCCGGGGCGAGTGCCGGCCAATCGATCACCGCCGGCTTGTAGGGATTGTGCGTGTCGAGCAGCATGCGGCAGAACAGCCGCTTGTGCTCGTCGGAGCCCGCTCGAATCCGGCGCCCGGGATCCGGTCCCGACCAGTGGCGCATGACGAAATCTGCACTTTCGATGGACAACCTTCCTCCAGGGACGCAAAAACCATGGTCTAAAAATCATCTCCGAGCGGAAATTCCGAGTCAAATCCGGTGACCGGCGCGGCAGCCTGGTGGTCACTGCGGCCTGCCGCCCATCAAAATCGACCGATCCCTCGACCGTCTCCTGGCGCATCGGCGGCAGGCGCCGAGTGGATCGCATCGCGCAGGAACGGGATCACCACCGCCGCGCATTCGCCGGGGCGGGATTGCAACAGCAGGTGCGGTCCCTCGATCGGCGCGTGCCGTGCGCGCGGCTGCATGCGCAAGATGTACGGAGTGGCGGCGGCAGGCACCACATTGTCGGCCGTGGCCTGCACGACCAGCATCGGCACCTCGATCCGGGTGAGTGCCACGGTCGCGTCGACCCCGAGCATCGCGCCGATGCGGTGGCGCAGGACGCCGGAGTCGACGGCCGCCGTCGCGCGATTCTCGGGCGCCGGCATGCGTTTGCCGGATCGCGGTCCCCACATGAAGACCGAGCGCACCCAGCGCGGCATGGATTTGACCGGAAGCGCCGCCACCACCGGGCGCAGCCAGGCAAGCAGCGGGAAAGGATTCTTGGCGAACGTCACGCAGAGAATCACGCCCGCCAGGCCCGGCGGTGGGTCCGCCGCAATGCGGATTGCGATGGGGCCGGAAAAGGATTCCGCCAGCACGACGAACGACCGGTCGGCGGGAAGCGCAGATCGCACCAGCCGCTCCAGATCCTCATAGCCCAGGCGGCGATCCAGCGGGTAGGTCACGATGCGGGTGTCGACCTGGCCGCCCAGGGCCTCGATGAATTCGCCGAACAACTTGCCGGTCCCATCGAGGCCCGGGAGCAGGATCAGCAGCGGCGTCGGAAGGTCGGCGGCGGTTTGCATTCACCGGTCATCCTCGCCCGGCAGATGCCCGAGATCAATGCCGCGGTACAATCTCGACGATGAAAGACTTGATAGACCTGCGCCGCCGGGTGCTGCTGTCGCACGGCGTGGCAGCCGTCGCGTTGGTCGCCGCTCCGTGCACCCGAGCCCGCGGCAACGGCGATTCCTCCACAGCGGTGGCGTTGCTGACCCTTGCACATGGCTTGCTGCAAGGACTTCACGGCACGCGATTGGCCGAGTTTCTCGAGGACTGGCCGAGCGATTTTGGCCCCCGACAGGTCCCGTCTGCGCTCGTCCCCGCAGTCCGTTGGTTGCCGCGGCTGCAGGACGCCGCTCCGCGCTTCAGCGCCTCGTTCGTCGCTGCGCTGGCCGTGGCGGCGCCCGCGCTCGAGTGGCGGCGCAGCTATTCGGCGGAGGCCGTGGGTGCCGAGTTCTTCCGCAATTACGGTTGGACGGAACTTGCCGGATTATCGGGACCCTTGCCGAGCGAACACCTTGCCTGCGGCGTGCTCGTTCTGGGTCCCGGCCTCACGTATCCCCCGCATCGACATGAGGCGGAGGAGATTTACGTTCCGCTCTCCGGTGCCGCCGAGTGGCGCCAGGGCCGGGGCGCTTGGCGGGTGCGTCCGCCAGGCAGCGTCATTCATCACTCCAGCAACGAGCCGCACGCCATGCGCACAGGACGGGATGCCCTCCTCGCTTTATATCTCTGGCGCAGCGAGAACCTCGCGCAGAAGTCGCGCCTCGATTAAGGTGCCGGCGTCAGGGGATCCCGGGGTTCCTGGGTCCGCTGTCCGCCGAACAGGCGGTGCCCGAGTCGGTACAGGGGCCATCCGGTGAGCAACACGGCGATGCCGCTCACCGCGAGGTTGGGCTCCTGGGAGAAGACGCTGGCCGCGGCACCGAGCAGACACACCATGTACAGCACCGGCAGCACGGGGTATCCCCACATCGAGAAGGCGCCGTCGCCGGCGTGACGGCGGCGCAGGACGAAGATCGTCGAGGCCACCACCGCGAGCGTCAACGTGTCGGTGAAAATCACGTACGAAAGCAGCTTGTCGAAGGATCCCAGCAGGAACGCCGGCACGAGCATGGTGGCGCCAAAGAACACGAGGCCGATTTCCTGCACCTGGGTGTCCGGATTCACGCGCAGAAACGACCGAGGCAGCACGCCGTCCTGCGCCATCGCATAGAAGCTGCGCGGCATCTGGATGATCGTGGCGTTCACGAACCCCGCCGCCGAGAGGAACACGGCCACCGAGACGACCACTTCTCCGGTGGGGCCGAAGGTCGCCCGCGACAGGGCCGCGGCAACCAGTTTCGAATCGGCGATTCCGTCGACTCCCAATACCTGCTGGTAGGCGTAGTTGAGCAGGAGATACAGACCCACGACGGTAAACATGCCGGCGGTGATCGCGATCGGGAAGCGCCGGCGCGCGTCCTTGAGATCCGCCCCGAGATTCATGGTGAGGTGATAACCGCCGTACGCGTAAAAGCAGGGCACCAGCGCCGCCGCCAGCCGCAGCCCGGTGGGCACCGACGGACCCGCGGCCTCCGGCGCGGCGCCGTGCATGCGCTTCGCGAGCAAGAGGGCGAACACGGCGAGTCCGATGATCATCACGATTTTGAGCAGCGAGAGCAGGTTCTGAGTCCGCGCACCGGGTTTCACACCGCGATAGTTCAGCACCAGAAGGATCAACATCATCCCGCATGCCAGGATGAGCGAGGCATGCGGCGTGCGCCACGCCGCGGGCAGCAGAACCGGCATGAGATAGTCCGCGCCGATGAAGGCGACGCCCGCGGCGCCCGCGCCCTCCATCAGCGTCTGCGACCAGTTCAACATGAAGGCGAGCGACGGGTGGTAGCAGTCGGCGACCACCCGGTAGTAGCCTCCGGCGCGGGGATACCGCGACCCGATTTCGGCAAACGTCAACGCCCCGACCAAACTGATGGCGCCGCCCGCGATCCAGGCCGTATAAAACAGCGTCGTGCTTCCCGCCTTGGCTGCAACGATCGCCGGCGCCCGGAAAATGCCGATGCCCACGACCAGGCTGAACACCACCATCGCGATGTCGAAGGTGGAGAGGCGGGCGCGGATCTGCGTGGTCTCAGCGTCGGTCGCCACGCAAAGCTTCCCTGAGCAGCGCCGCGAGCTGCCTGAATTGGTCGAGGTTGTTGTAGAGCTGCGCCGACAGGCGCAGCAGCGGAACCGGGTGCGAATACAGCCAGGTTTCGACGCCGCGGGCGCGAAACCAGTCGTGCAAGCCCGCAGCGTCGAGGCCAAAGGCGGGCGCGTCCGCCGCCGCCGTGGGCAGCGGCAGGGAGGCCATCGAGCCGATCATCGAGGCCGGGCAGGGCGGTGCGATGTCGAGGGACTCGCACAACACCGCGCGAGCCTCGATCGTCAGCGCATGATTCACCGCCATGACTTCGGGCCAGCCGCCGGGCAGGAGACTCTGCAGATATCGCCTCGCTGCGGGGATGCATAGCCATGCGGTTGGATCGAAGGTGCCGGTCCAGTCGAATTCGGCGTGAAATCCGCCCGTGTAGCCGTGGCTGATGATGTTCGGATGCAGCGGCGCCTGTCGGTCCCGGCGCACGTGCAGGAATGCAGCACCCTTGGGGGCGCACAGCCACTTGTGGGCGTTGCCCGTGTAGTAGGCGGCGCCGAGAGCGGTCAGCCCGAGGGGCACCATGCCGGGGGCGTGCGCTCCGTCGACGAGTGTATCGACGTTTCTGGCGTGCAATTCGGCGACGAGGTGCGCGATCGGCAGGATGAGCGCCGTCGGGCTGGTCACGTGGTCGAGCAGCGCGAGCCGGGTTCGCGGCGACACACACCGCATCACCCGGTCCACCACATCCTGTGCGTCGTGGCAGGGAAACGGCAGTTCCGCCACCGCCACCCGGGCGCCGCTGCCTTTGACCACGAAGTCCACGGTTTTACGGCAGGCGGCGTAAGTATGGTTGGTGAGCAGCAGTTCATCGCCGGGTGCAAAAACGAGCGAGCGCAGCACCGCATTCACACCGGCCGTCGCATTCGGCACGAAGGCAAGGTCCTCAGGGTAGGCACCGACGAAGCCCGCAAGGTCGCTGCGCGCGGCGTCGAGGCGCCCTTGCAGGTCCCTGCTGAGGAAATCGACCGGTTCCCGTTCCATCTGCAGGCGCAGTTCAGACTGGGCCGCAAGCACCGCCGACGGACAGGCGCCGAACGATCCGTGGTTCAAATAGGCAACCGACGGGTCGAGTGCCCAGAGGGCGGAAAAATTCACCGGTGATCCCCCCTGCGGACGATGGCGCAGACAGGATGTTACCTGGCGTCGGCGTTCTTGGGATCGCTGATTTTGAGGGTCTGGCCGCTCACCTCGAACCCGTCCTCGCTGAGTGAGCCGGGAAAGCAGCTGGTGCGAAACTTGACGTCCCGCAGATGCAGGGTCTTCGTGAACACATCCTTCATGCTTTCGATCAACTCGCAGTCCCCGGGCGTCAGGAATTCCGGCTGGCGCGGCGTCAACTTCACGTCGCGCCATTGCGCCGCCGCGCCGGGCGCCGCCGCGTTGGTCACGGTGCTGGCGTCCGTCGCCGGCGCCGGCACGGGGACGTCGAAATCCGCATCGACCCAGGCAGTTCGCGCCGGCGCAGTCGACGCAAACGGACAGCCCGTGGCGGTCACTCTGGCATCCTTGCGTGCACCCACATACACCAGGATCCGGCGCACCTGGTCCTCCAGACCATCGCAGGAGTAGCGCACGGTAAACCCAACGTAGCTGAATCTCGTGTGCTGGTGCTCCCAGGCGAATGGCACCCGGGATTGCACCCCGGTGGACGGCGCCGACGTGTCAGGCTCGGCGGCCGGCGTACCGGCGGCCGGCGTACCGGCGGCCGCCGCGCTCACGAGGAGGGTCGCCAGGGTACAGATCAACCAGTTGCGGCTCATGGACTGCATTCCCGTGTGATGCCGTGCCGGCAGCCTGTGCCCCTGGCCGCTCTATCCGGCGGGAACTCGATGCGACGCCGCGAGCATCTTGTGCATCCGGCTCATCGATCGTTCCGCTGCGGACCTGGCACAGGCGTCGCCCTCCGGCTTGGACACAGGATACATGCCTCCGATTTCGCCGCACGCCGAGCGCGCTGCCGCCAAGATGCGCCGGTCCAGTTCCGCGCGGCCCGCGGTCGTGTTCAAATCCAGGTCGGCCATCTTCACGGTCGCGCTCAGGGAAATGTCTTTGATGGGAATGCCGGTGTAGTTGATACCCACGGGCACTTCTTGAAATCGCGATCCCGTGACCGTGACCTCATCCGCCCTGGCACCGCTCGCCAGGGTGGCGGCCATTACGCAACCCACGAATCCAGCCATGACTGTCGTCGAAGCAATCTTCATTGTTGTGCTCCTGTTTATGGAGATCGAATATCGTGCGCGCTTCATCGACAGGACCCCAGCCGATCTATGCCGTGAGCGAACATCGCAGCCTGATTATACGCCCGCCGGCGTGACGCGAGCGCGACCCAGGTCCCATGCTGCGTCGCAGCAATCGTCATATTCCGGCTTAGGTCCCGCATACTGCGTCCATGGCGCGGAAGATCTTCACGACGACGGCCCGGCTGGGCAACCCGGACGATATGGCCCGGTTCCTCACGCCGATCCCCAACGGCGAGCAACTCGGCACGGTGCTGCACCTGGGAACCCCAGTGTCGACCCGCGCCTATGAGGACGAGACGGAGACGGCGCGATTCGTCGAGAGCGACGGCAACATCGTCATGTGTTTTGCGGTTCCAGGCATCACCATCGACGAGGCGGAGCTGATCACCGCCGAATGGGAGGGCATCTGTGCGCCGGACGAGGCGGCATTCGAGGCCACGGTGGAGCGCGCGCTGCACGACGTGTGAGGCGAAATTCCGCGGCGCAGGCCCGTCCCGCCGTGACATCCCGGCCGAAGGCCACCTTGTAATCCACAATAGATCCCTTACAGTACCGCTCACGACAAGCTGGGGTGGCCTCGAAGGCCTGAGATGCCGGTGGCGTACGCACGCATACCCGCGAACCCATTGAACCTGATCCGGTTAATACCGGCGGAGGGAGCATGAAATCCTCGTTCTCGCGGTCAGTTCTGTGTGATGCGCCGGTGGTGATGCGGCCGTTGCATGCGAACGGCCCCTCGTTGCCCGATGAGCATCTTGCCCCGACGGAGATGAACGCGCCCATCCTGGCGGAGACCTTTGCGGCCAGGCAAACACCTGATCCGGCTGTGCTCATGCGTATGACGCGAGGGGGGATGTGGCGGTCGATGGCGTGGGCCGGCCTTTTGGTCGGTGGCACGGGCGCCGCGAGAGCGGCCGACACGGAGTTCCAAGCGATGGAACTGGCCGAAATCACGGTGACCGCCACCTTGCGCCCGGCGCCTGCCATCGATGTGCCGGCGAGCCTGACGGTCCTGGATCCACAGACGTTGAAGGATGCGGGGCAGGCGAATTTCGGTGATGTGCTCGGGCTCATACCGAATCTCAACTGGGCCGGCGACACATCGCTGCCCCGATACTTCCAGCTGCGCGGGATCGGCGAACTCGAACAATATCAGGGCGCACC
>Ga0182030_10024447_pt1 | contig 11097 bp, 10 predicted proteins | sample 812S3MmetaG_FD_121299 | JGI IMG/M metagenome (GOLD analysis project Ga0182030, IMG submission 121299) | Permafrost microbial communities from Stordalen Mire, Sweden - 812S3M metaG (Illumina Assembly) | ecosystem: Environmental > Terrestrial > Soil > Wetlands > Permafrost | place: Sweden...
ACGGGATTACTACCCGCGCGCCCCAGTTCGAACACCAGCCCTGCAAACCGCTAAATCGATCTTGGCAAAACGCTATGCCCGACAGACTCCTAGGCTTTGCTACTACGACTCAAGAAGTGCTTGGAGACAATCGTGCGCTCGCCAATTCATCAGGTTTGGTTTTGGTTGGTCTTAGGCATTCCTGTTCTCGGATTCTTCGCAGGGCTGGCTCTTCGGGTAACAGAACAGAAGCTCAAAGTGTCCTTGAAGCCTTTGTCAAAGTGGTTTGGTGCAGGATTTATTCTGTTCTTGCTCACCAACCTCGTGACCGACCCAATGATGAACCTCGGCGGGAATAGGGTTCTGCATTTCGCTTGCGGAATAAGTGCTTGGACGTGCTATGGCTTGATGTTGTGGATCAGGAGACGATACGCGTTTGAGACCCTCAGCGCACCCAACCACAAGTGGTGTAATCCTTGGAAATCTGTTGAGTTTTCGATTCCCGCGCCCAGTGTGCGAGTTTTGGTGCAAGACATCAATTCTGTGCTGCCTTGGTACGGCGAAAAGCTAGGGTTCCGCAAGGTGGCTGATGACGTTCAGGGAAGACCCGGTGTAGCTACTTTGAGGCTCAAGGTGGACGGAAACTCGCTGATTCTAACTACCCACAGTGGGTTTGACACTCGCAAGACTCCAATGCTTTTTACCAAGAAGATCGGCAAGTTCAGAGACGCTCTGGTCGCGCGTGGAGTCGCTGCTGGGACTGTAGAACAGGATGGACAAGGTATTCACTATTTTGACATCCATGACCCAGAAGGAAATCTGATCGAAATTGTTGAAGAACGATAAGGACGCATCAGCGCCGGGATTGCGAGCATAAAATCGCCTTGTATTAAGTAATCCCGGCGGGTGGCCCACTCAACGCTCTTTTCGTTGAGTGGGGCTGTTGTCGGCGCTGCTACTTCCCCCACTCAAGCCAACTGAGGGCTTGAATGGGCCACCCGACCTCGCTCCAATATCCCGAGGCACATAGAAGCTTTAGAGCTATTAACGTACTGAGCAACAGTAACTAGTTAATATATAAACAGTAAACTTTTCGTCACATTGGTAACTGATGTGCTATTAACTCCGAGCCGTTTCAAACGTCTGAAAATTGATTAACTCATAGGTAACATTGTTACCTTCCATCCATTACCCCAAAAGGCAATCCTTCCTGTCCCTCTCCAAGCGCACCCGTCAGGCAAAACAAAGCCGATAAACGTCTCCAGTGGCTCTGGACCACCCCCGAGTACTTCATGTCCGATGCATACTTGCGCTTCCTTTGCGCTCCGCATGGCCAACTCAAGTAGGAATATTTGCGAAGGTGGCTCCTCCTGCCGCTTACACCCCTGAACTCCCCATTCACTGCCTTAGGTTGCTCCCGGGCATCTGCCGCATTGTTCGCCGCCGGATGCCCACGATACACTGCAATCAGGCGGTTCACGGATTCCGGCTTGCGGCACCCTCTCCTGTCCGGAGCACAACGGGACTGGCCTATAGGAGGCAACACAGTGTCGTCGCATAACCGTTTTCTCTTTACCTCTGAGTCGGTGACCGAGGGGCATCCCGACAAAATCGCAGACCAGATCTCTGACGCAATTCTCGACGCCTGCCTGGAGCAGGATCCGTACAGCCGCGTGGCGTGTGAGACGCTGACGTGCACCGGACTGGTCGTGATTGCGGGCGAGATTACAACCAGCGCTTATGTCGATTTCCAGTCATTGGTGCGCGGCGTCGTCAGCTCCATTGGATATGACAACGCTCTCTACGGCTTTGACTCGAACACCTGCGCCGTGATTTCGAGCATCAACAAACAGAGTGGCGATATCGCCATGGGCGTGGACACCGGCGGCGCCGGCGACCAGGGCATGATGTTTGGCTATGCCACCAACGAAACGCCCGAGTTGATGCCGACCCCAATCTCGCTGGCCCACAAGCTGGCACACAAACTCACCGACGTGCGCAAGAGCGGCAAGCTCCAGTATCTGCGTCCGGACGGCAAGAGCCAGGTCACGGTGGAGTACGACGAGAGCGGCAAGCCGCTGCGCATCGACGCCGTTGTGATCTCAACCCAGCACGCGGACTCGGTGACTACCGAACAGCTCCGCGCCGACATTCTGAAGCACGTAATTCAGGCCACGCTTCCGGCAAACCTGCTGGACGAAAACACCAAGTACCACATCAATCCCACCGGCCGCTTCGTGGTTGGCGGACCGATGGGCGACACCGGATTGACCGGGCGCAAGATCATTGTGGATACCTACGGTGGCATGGGCCGTCACGGCGGTGGCGCGTTCAGCGGCAAGGATCCGACGAAAGTGGACCGCTCCGCCGCGTACATGGCGCGCTACATTGCCAAGAACATCGTCGCCGCCGGCCTTGCCGACCGCGCCGAGGTTCAGCTCGCCTACGCCATCGGCGTCGCCGAGCCGGTCAGCGTGCTGGTGGAAACATTCGGTACCGGCAAGGTGGAGCGCGAAGTCCTGGAGGATCTGGTGCGCAAGAATTTCGCGCTCACTCCCAAGGCCATCATCGAGTCGTTGAACCTGCGCCGTCCGATCTTCCAGAAGACCGCTGCCTACGGCCACTTTGGCCGCAACGACCCGGACTTTACCTGGGAGAAGACGGACAAGGCCGAAGCTCTGCGCGAAGGTGCCAAGGCGGCCACGAGCGCTACAGCAAAATAATTTCATCGCGGAGTTCAGAGACCAAGAGGGCGTCGCAAATGCGGCGCCCTCTTCGTCTCTACTGCGATTTGTGGTAGTGCTTCTTGCGGCTGCTATCAAGGCAATCGCCGAGCCCGCGCCGAGAGCGGAGCGCAGGCCTGAGATGAATTGAATTGCAAGCGGCTTCAACCTCGCACGCCAAGCTAGTATGCTGGTCGATCATGACGGATACACGAAAATGGAAACCTCTGACTCCGGAGACATGGAACGACTTTGAAAGCCTCTTCGGTCCACGCGGCGCATGTGGCGGATGCTGGTGCATGACATGGCGGCTGGCGAGCGCGGAATTCAAGGCAAAGCACGGCGCAGGGAACCGCATGGCGATGCGCGCGCTGGTTGACCGGGGCCAGCAGCCGGGAGTGCTGCTCTACCAGGATGAGCGTGCCGTGGCCTGGTGCGCGGTTGCGCCGCGTGAGGAGTACATCCGGCTCGCCGCCTCCAGGGTGTGGGCTCCGGTGGATGAGGAGAAAGTGTGGTCAGTGAGTTGCTTCTTCGTCGATAAAAAAGCGCGCGGCAAAGGGCTTTCCGTTGCGGTGTTGCAGGCTGCCGTGGAGTTCGCGCGCTCGCGCGGAGCGAAGATCGTCGAAGGCTATCCACAGGAGTTGAAGGAGAAGCTGCCGCCTGCATTTGTCTGGACGGGCGTGGCGGCGACCTTTGAACGCGCGGGCTTTCACGAGGTCGCGCGGCGCTCGCCGAAGAAGCCGATCATGCGAAGTAGCGGCGCGAGGCAGACGAAAAAGAGCGGGTTGGAAAAATGAAAACCACGCACGAGCAAGAGCCGTTGAACAGCGGCATGTTCGCCGAGATGCTGCGCCAGGTGCGCCGCGTGCCGCGCGGCAAAGTTGCAACCTATGGCGACATTGCGTATGCGGCGGGGTATCCGGGCGCGGCGCGGCAAGTGGCGTGGGCATTGCATGGGCAGAGCGCGGGGTTGGCATGGCATCGCATTATTGGCGCGGGCGGAAGGATTCTGCTGACGGGCGAGCAGGGATTTGAGCAGCGCATGAATTTGCAGGCCGAGGGCGTGAGCTTCCTAGGGCTGAAGATAAACATGGCGGCGCATCATTACACGTTTCCCGCGAAGACGGAGAAGAAGAATGCGCGCAAGTCCGCTGAAAATGAGGGTGCGAGAAGGACTGCGAAAAAGTCATCGGGTAAAGGAATGGCTACGGGACGCGAGCGCAGAGTGCGGTAGAAGGCGCAGCAGGGGAAAATTTGCGCGCAGTGGCGCTCCCGGCTCAGGCGTGGTGGAGAAGGGAACCATTTACCTTCTGGATAATCGTTGCCGAGGCGGGGTTAACTGATCGGGCAATCGTTTCGCAACTTTCAAAGGATTGCCCGATCAGTACACGTACGATCATCCAACGATTCACCAAGTAGTACATCCCTGCGTCTTCGTTCTGGAGCCGGCCGGAGGGATTTCCGGATTCGGGGACGAGCGTTCTCCGCTTTCAGCTATGCAGCCTTGCCAATTGTGCCGGTTGGCGAATCCTGGCCAGCGCTCTGGCGCTCTGCGAATGAACCGATGATGGGCAGCATGACCTTCTCGCCGCGATAGCTCTTCCACATCATGTAGAGCCAGACGAGGAAGAATCCGAGGCTCACGAGCATGTGAAGAGAGCTCATTAACGCTACCAGCGAAAAGCTGATGGCGCTAAACATCAGCGAGAGGGCGGTAACGCAAATGTGGACTACGATGACGGCGACGTTGAGGAAGATGGATTGGAAGGCATGGAAGCGGACACGCCTATCCTGGTTGTATGGAGCAAGCACAAGAAAGACGATCCCCGTGATGAAGCCGAGGAGATAGCACAAGGCGGAAGCGCCGTTGATGGTGATTCCCGACTGTGCGTTCACGGCAGAGGCAGGCCGGGTGAATGTCGCTCCCGGCGCAGCCGCTCCACATTTTGGACAGAACTGTCCTTCCATCTGCGAACCGCAACTTGAACAATAAGCCATTGTGTTCTCCCTGGGAGGGATGGGCCGCGTCCCTCATTTGGCAGATTGGAATGCGGCAAAGGACGCAGGGTTGCACGATGAGAGCTGCCGATGCGGAAAAGAAGATGCCGATTTAGGAGAGATGCATGGGCGTGAGTACGGGCGGCCATGGAGGACCGTCCGCGTCCCGCATCCGCTAAAACAGTTTCTGTATTGGTGTGTCCTGCCTGTCCCACCTTAGCCGCGCAAAAGAGGGAGTTCAGGCGAGGCCCGCGAGAGGCGGACCATTTGCTGTTCGATCAGTTCCGCAGAAGCGATTCCTGCAGGGTGCAAAATAAGGATCGATTTCAGGCCGAAAAGCTTGAGGCAGCACTGAAGACTTGGGTGGTGCTGGGATTCCTCACTTCGTTTGACGGAATGACACCCTCTCAAAAGTACATACCTCTTATTAGGATGACACCCTCAAGAATAGGCACGGCTAAAGCAGTTTCTGTATTGGTGTGTCCTGCCTATCCCACCTTAGCCGCGCAAAAACAGCGCGTCGAAGGTGGGGAAACTGGCGAACTGCAAAACCCTTCGTCGCGGGCGTGGTTGCTTCCCACCTTAGCGCCGCAAGGAACGCGGCGCGAAGGTGGGGCACCCGGCTGATGGCAATCACACCATCGCCAGAGGAGGGCGATGGTGGGTCAGACGCCAGCGGCGCAAGGTGAAAGAGGGATTGAATGGACACCCGCCTTAATCATTTGGAAGTGGTATTGAACTACGATTGGAAAATCGGAGAGATCACTTATGTCATCGTGAAATGATGCCCTGAGCTGAAGGCGAAAAGTGCTTCAGAGCTGCATTTTCCGCGGTTGCGCCGCATCCTTTGCGAGTGCGCCGCATCTACTACAAGTGAAAGGAAACTACAAATGAAAAAAACACTTCTTCTCGGCTCCATCCTTCTGCTTTCGTCGGTGTGGGCAGTAGGACAGTCTTACGCGAACAAGGTGACGGTGGATGGATACCTGTCGAAATCCGGCGGGATCTTCAACCTCGCCGATGAGACGTCGGGCACTACCTACCAGCTCAGCGGAGACGCAGCAGTGCTGGAAAGCCACGTCGGTCAGATAGTCCAAGTGACTGGCGCCATGAGCCCTTTCGATGACGAAAGCCTCCGCCTGCAAGAGTTGCCCCAAGACATGGGCGGACCTACCGGCTCGAACGTCATCCATGTAGCATCAATTGAAGATAGTTCGTACAACGGAACGGAGTCGTCGCGCTAAAGCGACGCTGGTAAGCGGAAAAAATCGGGCGGCCATCAAGGGCCGTCCGCGTCCCGCAGTGAGTAGTACATCCGGAAGCTTTTTAACACACGACAACTTGTAACTTCCCTGGAGATGTTGGTAGCCCACGTCTCCAAATAAAGCGTCGACGATGTCCCATACCCGCTAACTGCGGCAGATGAGGGACACCGTCGATGCATTCTCATGAGCAGGGATGTGGGCGCGAACCCCAATCACAACTCATGGTTTACTCACAGGCCGAATAGCTGTGCTGCGTTGGTGCGGCCGATCTTCTCGCGGTCGTTCTCGGCGAGCAGGCAATCGTCAAACCACTCGCTGGCCGTGACCATGCTCTCGAAGGGATAGTCGGTGGAGAACATCACGCGGTCGACGCCAATTTCGCTGATCGCGTCCAATAAGCCCTTGGAATGGAAATGACCGCTGGTGGTGAGGACGAAGTTACGGCTGAAGTATTCAGTTACCGGGCGCTTGGCATTGCCCAAGCCTTCGCCTTCGCGCTGCATCCAGAGCCGGTGCTCGAGGCGTGGCAGGGTTTGAGGCAGTCCTTCGCCAAGATGGCCGAGAATAACGGTCAGATTAGGATATTTGTCGAAGAGCCCGCTCATCATGAGGCGAACCGCATGAGTGGCGGTTTCATGTCCGAAGCCCCAGGCCGAGCCTATGAGCGAAGAATAACCTTCATAAATGCGCCGCTGGTTGGGCAAAGGTTCACGGGGATGGAGGTAGATTGGGGTATTGAGTTTCGCCGCCCGCTCCCAGAATTCCCATACCGGCGCTTCGTCCAGATACTGCGCGGTATTTTCATCGCCGATATTGGTGTAGCCGTTGATCAAGGCGCCCTTCAGGCCAAGGGTGGTGACGGCACGCTCGAGTTCGTCGGCGGCAGCCCTGGGCGATTGCATCGCCACGGTGGCGAAAGCGCGAAAGCGGGTTGGATGGCGGGCGACGATTTGTTCGGCGAGCTGGTCGTTGGTCCTCTTGGCCAGGTCGATTGCCTTATCGACATCAAGGACGGACTGCGCGCCGGGCGAGGCAAGGGAAAGAATGGCCATGTCAATACCGCACTGATCCATTTCCTCGATGCGCTGATCGGTGTCCAGCAACTTACGCAGGACATCGGTCATGTAGGAGCCGCCGTTGCGGGCGGCTTCTCCGACCGCATCCCATAGACTGTTGTTGAGTGGATTTGTGAAATGTTCTTCAAAAACTATTTTGTGTTTCATTGAGTACCTCTCCTCTTGTGGAGCGTTATTAAAAGTGGTGCATGGTGAATCTTCGCTAATTCCTGTATTGGTGGGTTCTGGCCGTCCCACCTTAGGCGCGCAAAAACAGCGCGCCTAAGGTGGGGCACCCGCCAGCTGTTCCCCACATTCGCCAAAAGAGGGCGGATGTGGGCCACCTGCCTGGTGAATCTTCGCTAAATCTCCGTTCAATTCATGTCGCTGCGCCATGCGACAACTTCGTTCAATAAATTGGCTATCAGTGTGCATCATGGTACTACAGCCGCTCTGCAATTGGGGCAGGTTCGTCATGAAAGCGCGGGCGAAGCATCGGGCGTCGTGAGGTTTTTCCTCTACCGCTTTCTTTGCGCTATTTTGGCTCCGGCTTCCAGCGCAGGATTGGTTTGCGGGCGGCGGCGGTTTCATCGAGGCGCGAGACGCGGGTAGAGTTTGGCGCGCTCCTGATCAGATCGGGTGAATCGATGGCCTCCTGGGCGATGGACTTCATGGCGTCGATGAAGAGGTCAAGCTCTTCGAGAGGCTCGCTCTCGGTGGGTTCGATCATCATTGCGCCGGGGACGACCATGGGAAAGCTGACGGTGTAGGGATGGAAGCCGTAATCGATGAGGCGCTTGGCGATGTCTCCGGTTTTGACGCCGAGTTTGGCTTGCAGTTTGTCACTGAAAACGACCTCGTGCATGGTGGGGGTTGAGTAAGGAAGATCGAAAGTTCCTTCGAGCTTTTTGCGGAGATAGTTGGCGTTGAGGACGGCATCTTCCGTGGTCTGGCGGAGGCCGTCAGGGCCGTTGGCCATGATGTAGGCGAGGGCGCGGACAAACATGCCGAAGTTGCCAAAAAAGGCGCGCACGCGTCCGATGGAGTGGGGACGATCATAGTCGAGGTGGAGGGCTCCATCGGCGGATTCCACGACGATGGGCAGAGGCAGGAAGGGCTCAAGAAGTTTCTTGCAGGCGACGGGACCGGAGCCGGGTCCGCCTCCACCGTGAGGGGTGGAAAAGGTTTTGTGCAGATTGAGGTGCATGACATCGACGCCGAAATCGCCGGGACGGGCCTTGGCGACGAGGGCGTTCATGTTGGCTCCGTCCATGTAAAGCAGGCCGCCCTTGCGATGGAGGATCTCGGCAATGGCTGCGATCTGCTCGTCGAAGATGCCGAGGGTGTTGGGATTGGTGAGCATGAGGCCGGCGACATCGTCGTTCATCTGGGCTTCAAGGGCAGAAAGCTCGACCATACCGCTGCGGTTGCTGGGAAGGTTCTCGACCTGGTAGCCGACCATGGCGGCGGTGGCGGGATTGGTGCCGTGAGCGGAGTCTGGAATCAGGATCTTCTTGCGCGGGTTGCCTTTGGATTCGAGGTAGGCGCGGATGAGAAGGATTCCGGTGAACTCGCCGTGGGCTCCGGCGGCGGGCTGGAGGGTTATGGCATCCATGCCGGTGATTTCGATGAGCTGATCGGCAAGGGTCTTCATGATGCGTAGCGCGCCCTGGGAGAGCTGCTCAGGCTGACAGGGATGAGCACCGGCGAGGCCATCGAGGCGGGCGACCACCTCGTTGACGCGGGGATTGTACTTCATGGTGCAGGAGCCGAGCGGGTACATGCCGTGATCGACGGCGTAGTTCCAGGTGGAGAGACGGGTGAAGTGGCGGATGATTTCAATTTCGCTGACTTCAGGAAGCTCGGCGGGCTCGGTGCGCAGGGCGGAGCGGAGTTCGGCAAGGGCGCTGATCTCACGCACGTCGAGCTTGGGCATACGATAGGCCTTCTTGCCGGGCGAAGAGTGCTCGAAGATGAGGCCTTCGTTTTGCGAGACGTGAGTGCTGGCCTTGCGAATGTCCTGGTCGCTCATGGGGTCACCTCCGGGTTGGTAGAGCCTGTATTGGTGGGTACTGGCCGTCCCACCTTAGGCGCGCAAAGACGGCGCGCCGAAGGTGGGGCACCCGGCGAACTGCGAAACCCTTCGATGCGGGCATGATTGCTTCCCACCTTAACGCCGCAAGGAATGCGGTGCGAAGGTGGGGCACCCGTAGCTCCTGTATTGGTGTGCGCGGGCGCTTGGTCGCTCATACACTCAACTCGCTGGCGGCGGTGTCGATGGCGACGCGGGTGGTGAGTTCGGTAGCGCACCAGAGGGAGGCGTTGCCGAGTTCGGGATAGAACTTGCGGAGGGGAAGGCCACCGATGATTTTACTTTTGGCGGCGAGCTGCTGCGAGATTTCGTCGGCATCGCGAGTGGTTTGGAGGACGAATTCATTGAAGCGCGGCGCACCGTCGAAGAGAATTGTGGCTTTTGCGCCGAGCGCGCGGCGGGCGTATGCGGCCTTGGCGAGATTGTGCTCGGCCAATTCGCGAATGCCCGCGCGGCCATAGACATCCATAAAAATGTTGACCATGAGCGCGATGAGCGCCTGGTTGGTGCAGATGTTGGAGGTCGCCTTCTCACGGCGGATGTGCTGCTCGCGAGTGGAGAGGGTGAGCACGAAGCCGCGCTTGCCGTTGCGGTCGGTGGTTTGGCCGACGAGACGGCCGGGGATTTGGCGGATGAACTTCTCGCGAGTGGCAATGACTCCGGCATAAGGTCCGCCGAAGCTGAGGGGAACGCCGAGAGATTGGGTTTCAAGGGAGACGATATCGGCCTCCGAAGGCGGACGCACAATGCCGAGCGAGAGCGCTTCGGCGATGGAGACGACGAGCAGGGCACCCTTGGCGTGGACTATATCGGCGATAACGGCAACTTCTTCGATGGTTCCGAAGAAGTTGGGCGACTGGATGAGGACGCAGGCGGTTTCCGAGGTGATGGCGGCGTCGAGGGCGCGGAGGTCGACGCGTCCATTGCTGATAAAGGGGATCTCGGTGAGGGGAAGGCCCTGGTATTTGGCGTAGGTGGCGATGACCTCGCGGTACTGGGGGTGAACACTGCGGGCAAGGATGGCGGAGTGGCGTCCGGTGATGCGCATGGCCATCATGACGGCTTCGGCGGCGCCGGTAGAGCCGTCATACATGGAGGCGTTTGCGACCTCCATGGCGGTAAGCTCGCAGATCATGGTCTGGAATTCAAAGATGGACTGGAGCGTGCCCTGGGCGATCTCCGGCTGGTAGGGGGTGTAGGCGGTGAACCACTCGCCGCGCGAGATGAGAGCATCGATAATGAGCGGGCGATAGTGGTTGTAGGCACCGGCCCCGAGCATGATGCCGTAATCGGTGGCGTTCTCACGGGCGCGGGCGCGGAACCAATCGACGATTTCGCTTTCAGCCATCTGCGGCGGAATGGCCAGGTCGCGGTTGAGGCGGAACTGGGCCGGGATATGCGAGAAAAGTTCGTCGATGGAGGCCACACCGATCTCACGCAGCATGTGAGCGCGTTCGGCGGACGACTTGGGAAGATAACGCATGATGAACTCTAGTCCTGAATGCGGCTGATGAAGACTGCGAAATACAAGCGGCTGCGAAAGGCAGCCGTTAGAGCTGGAGCAGGTTACTTTCCCAGGATAGCGCCGGAAAGCTGGAAAGACTCATATCTGCGAAGCGCGGCAGATGTGGGGCACCCGCGAAACCCTTCGATGCGGGCGTGGTCGCTCCCCACCTTAGCGCCGCAAAGAACGCGGCGCGAAGGTGGGGCACCCGGCTTAGCGGGAGAGTCGAACGGTACTGGGATTCCTCGCTACGCTCGGAATGACATCCTAGAAATACAACGCTCATGCAATCCCATCCTCCTATTTCTACTGCTCCGCGGCGGTGAACGCCTCGTAATCGGCGGCGGAGAGAAGGGCAGCGGCATCGGCGGGGTTGGCGAGAGTGACCTTCACCATCCAGGCAGAGTAGGGATCGCTGTTGACCTTCTCGGGCGAGGTGGCAAGGTCGCCGTTGATGGCGGTGACGGTGCCGGTGACCGGG
>Ga0182030_10024448_pt1 | contig 11097 bp, 13 predicted proteins | sample 812S3MmetaG_FD_121299 | JGI IMG/M metagenome (GOLD analysis project Ga0182030, IMG submission 121299) | Permafrost microbial communities from Stordalen Mire, Sweden - 812S3M metaG (Illumina Assembly) | ecosystem: Environmental > Terrestrial > Soil > Wetlands > Permafrost | place: Sweden...
CTCTCCGCCGTATTCGAACGGCGGCCCCATTGAAGCAAGTCAACGAAGGCGTTAAAGCCTACCGTAGCCGTGTCTCTCCGCCGTATTCGAACGGCGGCCCCATTGAAGCTCCACCTGGAGGCCGAAATTAGCGGGATCGTCGATGATCTCTCCGCCGTATTCGAACGGCGGCCCCATTGAAGCGTACGACATATTTGGCAGACCAAGCTATTAAGGAACTCTCCGCCGTATTCGAACGGCGGCCCCATTGAAGCAAGCGCACCTTGCGGAAGGTGCTCGGCGACAAAAAGCTCTCCGCCGTATTCGAACGGCGGCCCCATTGAAGCCAAGACAAGTCGAAATTGGAAATAGGCAAGGAGGCTCTCTCCGCCGTATTCGAACGGCGGCCCCATTGAAGCCATTCCCCCGAGATGTCCCTGAGGAGCTGTACTCTCAGCTCTCCGCCGTATTCGAACGGCGGCCCCATTGAAGCGGTTTTGCGCAACGGCAGGGGTCTCATCGAACTGTCGCTCTCCGCCGTATTCGAACGGCGGCCCCATTGAAGCCGCGCTCACTTCGGTGTCGACGAATTTGCGCCGATAGCTCTCCGCCGTATTCGAACGGCGGCCCCATTGAAGCGACGAGGCGTACGACACGGCACTCTCCCTGGGCGGCTCTCCGCCGTATTCGAACGGCGGCCCCATTGAAGCGAGCCAGGATTGATCGGCTCCGCCAACGTAGCGAGAGCTCTCCGCCGTATTCGAACGGCGGCCCCATTGAAGCGAAGGCTCTCCGAAGGGGATATTGCGCACTATGACGACTCTCCGCCGTATTCGAACGGCGGCCCCATTGAAGCGAGATCTGGAATGCGCTTCGGTATTGACCGAACGCGAGGGCTCTCCGCCGTATTCGAACGGCGGCCCCATTGAAGCCTCGAAGTTCTTTGTCATCGGACAGCGGGAGCGGCGTCTCTCCGCCGTATTCGAACGGCGGCCCCATTGAAGCTTTGATCCTCTTGTTTTTGTTCGGTCGCAACTTCGACTCTCCGCCGTATTCGAACGGCGGCCCCATTGAAGCGCGAGAGGCGCGTTTTGCACGCTGGACAGACGGTGGGCTCTCCGCCGTATTCGAACGGCGGCCCCATTGAAGCGCGAGCGTTTGCCCGAGCTGGCTAGCCTGTCCAGCCATCTCTCCGCCGTATTCGAACGGCGGCCCCATTGAAGCATCGCCAGCCCCGAGAAAACTGCGCGCGTCGTCGCGCAACTCTCCGCCGTATTCGAACGGCGGCCCCATTGAAGCTCGCTCGAAATGTCTCGCACTCAAATCCTGTATAGGACCTCTCCGCCGTATTCGAACGGCGGCCCCATTGAAGCATCGCGTCGCTTACGGAGAGCAGCCCCTGCCGTACAGCTCTCCGCCGTATTCGAACGGCGGCCCCATTGAAGCTAGCGAAATATGGCTGCAAAATGAGACGTTTGCAAACACTCTCCGCCGTATTCGAACGGCGGCCCCATTGAAGCTGTCTGCTCCTGCTGCCGCCAGCCGATCGGCGCCGGCCTCTCCGCCGTATTCGAACGGCGGCCCCATTGAAGCTGATCCCTGGCGGTCGCGAGAAGGGGATGCCGATCGCTCTCCGCCGTATTCGAACGGCGGCCCCATTGAAGCTCGATCCCGGCTGGCGTCCGGTCTAGCAGATCCCCCGCTCTCCGCCGTATTCGAACGGCGGCCCCATTGAAGCTGCTGTAGGAATTGTTGTCATGAAGGTCGCGGAGCCACTCTCCGCCGTATTCGAACGGCGGCCCCATTGAAGCTGCGTCTTTGGCTGCCACCGATCTGTGGTGACCGTCTCTCCGCCGTATTCGAACGGCGGCCCCATTGAAGCCTCCTTTGCGTGAGCCGGTGACGCCATGAACACGAACCTCTCCGCCGTATTCGAACGGCGGCCCCATTGAAGCTCGGTCTTTCCCGCCGGGTCCTTGACCTCGAGGCCGCTCTCCGCCGTATTCGAACGGCGGCCCCATTGAAGCCGCCGCACTCTGCTCGGCGAATGTCACCGCCAACACCTCTCCGCCGTATTCGAACGGCGGCCCCATTGAAGCATTGTGGTGACACCCATATGATCGACCGTAATCGCCACTCTCCGCCGTATTCGAACGGCGGCCCCATTGAAGCTATATCGCATACGACTACAATTGCGTGACGAATCACGCTCTCCGCCGTATTCGAACGGCGGCCCCATTGAAGCGTGTGGTAGTCGAGCACCGAATCCATTGGGTAGCTATTCTCTCCGCCGTATTCGAACGGCGGCCCCATTGAAGCGATCGACTAGAGCGTTTGGGCTCACGCGCGCCAGTGAGCTCTCCGCCGTATTCGAACGGCGGCCCCATTGAAGCGTATTTCACGCGAAATCCGCAGCGTGAACACGAGGCCCTCTCCGCCGTATTCGAACGGCGGCCCCATTGAAGCGGGCGTGGGCTCGCATGGGCGCGGAGTCTGCTCGGCACCTCTCCGCCGTATTCGAACGGCGGCCCCATTGAAGCACCTCGGGCAGGGGACGAGCTCAAACCCGGCCTGGGCTCTCCGCCGTATTCGAACGGCGGCCCCATTGAAGCGTCGTCCAGCGTCAGCAGTGGCGGCAGCGCACGAGGGAGCTCTCCGCCGTATTCGAACGGCGGCCCCATTGAAGCGCTCTTCAGAGCACCTCCGGGATTATCACCTGGGAGCTCTCTCCGCCGTATTCGAACGGCGGCCCCATTGAAGCGGCCGGACCGACGACGATTACGATGACTTGCCGAGGCTCTCCGCCGTATTCGAACGGCGGCCCCATTGAAGCATGTTCGTATTCCTCTGAAGAGTATTTCGCTGGATACTCTCCGCCGTATTCGAACGGCGGCCCCATTGAAGCGCACAGTAGTCGCGCCCTCCGCTCGTCCGTAGGCACCTCTCCGCCGTATTCGAACGGCGGCCCCATTGAAGCGTGCCGTCTCCGCTGGCGATCGCCAGCTTGGGGTACTCTCCGCCGTATTCGAACGGCGGCCCCATTGAAGCCTCTTGCATGATTTGAGCGATCGAATGATCGCCGAGCTCTCCGCCGTATTCGAACGGCGGCCCCATTGAAGCAACGAAGTACTGACAACACTGGTTGATGTGGTTCTGCAGCTCTCCGCCGTATTCGAACGGCGGCCCCATTGAAGCCGTGAGCTGACCCTGTATCCCAGCTCCTGTCGTCGCCTCTCCGCCGTATTCGAACGGCGGCCCCATTGAAGCCAGTGGCCCAGACCTCGCCTCTCGACGCTAGGAGGTCTCTCCGCCGTATTCGAACGGCGGCCCCATTGAAGCTGCCGCGTCCGGGGAGCGACGTACGGGTCAACGGCCTCTCCGCCGTATTCGAACGGCGGCCCCATTGAAGCCATTCCCCAGAGATATCCCTAAGGAGCTGTACTCTCAGCTCTCCGCCGTATTCGAACGGCGGCCCCATTGAAGCGTGGGGGAAACCCAACGATGCGAGATCACGGAGTGGCCGCTCTCCGCCGTATTCGAACGGCGGCCCCATTGAAGCTACGTGTCCGGCCTTTTGATCGGCGACTCGTCTTCGAGCCTCTCCGCCGTATTCGAACGGCGGCCCCATTGAAGCTCCAAAGTGCAAAACGCGCCTCGCACCAAAGGAGATCGGCTCTCCGCCGTATTCGAACGGCGGCCCCATTGAAGCGTCGACCTCCGTTATGTACGCGGTCGTCGTGATGAATCTCTCCGCCGTATTCGAACGGCGGCCCCATTGAAGCGCGTATGACGGATCGTTTATGACCCAGATACTGGATCCTCTCCGCCGTATTCGAACGGCGGCCCCATTGAAGCGAGCACCGCCGGCCAGATGTTCGCGGAGGGACCGACTCTCCGCCGTATTCGAACGGCGGCCCCATTGAAGCGAGCGCGCTGGCTGCAAGCTGGATCGCATGCGCCATCCTCTCCGCCGTATTCGAACGGCGGCCCCATTGAAGCAGCGCGAGCTCGGGGGCGATCCAAAGCGAGTCAAGGCCTCTCCGCCGTATTCGAACGGCGGCCCCATTGAAGCCCGTCCTAGGCCATGCGCTCGGAGGCGTCGGTGGCGCCTCTCCGCCGTATTCGAACGGCGGCCCCATTGAAGCGGCCCGCGCAATCCCAGTAGATATGCCAGCCACCCGCTCTCCGCCGTATTCGAACGGCGGCCCCATTGAAGCCAAGCCTATCGGTGGCGCATCAACGTCGATGCTGGCGCTCTCCGCCGTATTCGAACGGCGGCCCCATTGAAGCCACGCGCTGTATTGACGAGCGGAGCGCCTCCCTTGCGCTCTCCGCCGTATTCGAACGGCGGCCCCATTGAAGCAGACAGCCGTCTTCGACATGATCCTAAATCATTTTGCTCTCCGCCGTATTCGAACGGCGGCCCCATTGAAGCAGACCACCATTGATTTTCACACAGCCATCACCCGTGCCTCTCCGCCGTATTCGAACGGCGGCCCCATTGAAGCCGATGCTGCCCGGCGTCGTGTGCACGATACAAAACCCTCTCCGCCGTATTCGAACGGCGGCCCCATTGAAGCCCCCCGAGCTCGTACACACATCCAACGTCGTTCACGCTCTCCGCCGTATTCGAACGGCGGCCCCATTGAAGTCGGCACGCTGGACAACATCGGAATCAAGGCTGACTGCTCTCCGCCGTATTCGAACGGCGGCCCCATTGAAGCACACGCGCTCTACACGCTGCCAGGAGTGCTCGACGACCTCTCCGCCGTATTCGAACGGCGGCCCCATTGAAGCGTCTCGTCGCGTGTGCGATCGTGCTCGCGATCGTGCTCCTCTCCGCCGTATTCGAACGGCGGCCCCATTGAAGCTATTCCGAGTTGTCGAATCGATTTTGGCTGACCCACGACTCTCCGCCGTATTCGAACGGCGGCCCCATTGAAGCCGTGGTCCGGCGCTCGTGTGCTTGCGGCCGCTATTCACTCTCCGCCGTATTCGAACGGCGGCCCCATTGAAGCACGTGGGCGCCAACGCCATATCCAGTGATAACGCAGGCTCTCCGCCGTATTCGAACGGCGGCCCCATTGAAGCACTGCTGAGTGCTCCTCGCGTGCGCTTCGCGTATTAGCTCTCCGCCGTATTCGAACGGCGGCCCCATTGAAGCTAGACGACGACGTTCCCGGGTTGGAGCGTGACCGCCTCTCCGCCGTATTCGAACGGCGGCCCCATTGAAGCGTGAACCCGCTCGCGGTAGTAGTCGTCAAATTGTGCTCTCCGCCGTATTCGAACGGCGGCCCCATTGAAGCCCGCAGTTCCTCTATGCGCAGCTCTGGAAAATGGCGCTCTCCGCCGTATTCGAACGGCGGCCCCATTGAAGCCTCAAATGTTTTGAGCACGTCGTCCGGCACCGACCACCTCTCCGCCGTATTCGAACGGCGGCCCCATTGAAGCTTGCCACTATAGCGGCCAGTTTGAGTGCGCTCTCCGCTCTCCGCCGTATTCGAACGGCGGCCCCATTGAAGCGCCGTCGCTCTTCGGAGATGGCGGGCCGATATGCGGCTCTCCGCCGTATTCGAACGGCGGCCCCATTGAAGCAGACGCTCTTTACAGCGCCGCAATTGCTCGCGGATTCTCTCCGCCGTATTCGAACGGCGGCCCCATTGAAGCGGTGGTGACGGCCGAGCGCCTCACTCCGATGTCACTCTCTCCGCCGTATTCGAACGGCGGCCCCATTGAAGCGAATGTTCATGCGGCTCCTAGGGCATCGAGACGAAAACTCTCCGCCGTATTCGAACGGCGGCCCCATTGAAGCTTTGTGATGCTCTTCGGCGTGACACTCGTTAGCGTCGTCTCTCCGCCGTATTCGAACGGCGGCCCCATTGAAGCGGATTCTCGGGCAGGCAGCGCGCCACTCGGCTTGCCACTCTCCGCCGTATTCGAACGGCGGCCCCATTGAAGCGGCCCGAATCCAATGTCGCGCGTGAGCTTGTTCGGCTCTCCGCCGTATTCGAACGGCGGCCCCATTGAAGCTGTAGTACGCCTGCGAAAGCAACGGGTTCTTCGGCGGGCTCTCCGCCGTATTCGAACGGCGGCCCCATTGAAGCGCTGCCAATAGCTACGATGGCAGTGCGTCGATCTCCTGCTCTCCGCCGTATTCGAACGGCGGCCCCATTGAAGCCTCGCACTCCACACCGAGAGCTGAAACAGTCGCGACCTCTCCGCCGTATTCGAACGGCGGCCCCATTGAAGCGCGCAAGGCCCCTCAACGGGCTCTGGCAACGTGAAGAACTCTCCGCCGTATTCGAACGGCGGCCCCATTGAAGCAATCGCAAGCACTCGCGCTGCTCGATTCGCTCGGCGCCTCTCCGCCGTATTCGAACGGCGGCCCCATTGAAGCACGCCTATCGGAGCCCCGAACCACGGGGACGCGACCTCTCCGCCGTATTCGAACGGCGGCCCCATTGAAGCCGCTCGGCAGCAGTATAGGGCGCATGGACAACGAGCACTCTCCGCCGTATTCGAACGGCGGCCCCATTGAAGCTTGGAATTGCCTGACGAATCAACCCACGCCTCGACGGCTCTCCGCCGTATTCGAACGGCGGCCCCATTGAAGCTTGATTCTCTTAGGAAACAAGCGGCCAAGTGGTCATCTCTCCGCCGTATTCGAACGGCGGCCCCATTGAAGCGCCTGCCCTATAAGCGGCGTACGCCTCTGCCCATACTCTCCGCCGTATTCGAACGGCGGCCCCATTGAAGCAGCCATTGAGCACACCTTGGTCCTTGACTCTGGGGCTCTCCGCCGTATTCGAACGGCGGCCCCATTGAAGCGGTCTTTACCGTGCACCCTCAAGCAGGCGGCGGGTCTCTCCGCCGTATTCGAACGGCGGCCCCATTGAAGCTTCGCGCTCGCTGCTCACTGGAGACCAGGTGGATAGCTCTCCGCCGTATTCGAACGGCGGCCCCATTGAAGCTGTTAGTATTTCGCCATTATGCGCCTGCCTGAGAGCGTCCTCTCCGCCGTATTCGAACGGCGGCCCCATTGAAGCATCGCGACGGTCGGCGCGTGGACGACGAGCACTCGCTCTCCGCCGTATTCGAACGGCGGCCCCATTGAAGCGGGAACGTAACAGGGTCGGCCAGTCGTTCGCCCATAGCTCTCCGCCGTATTCGAACGGCGGCCCCATTGAAGCCAGGTGGGCATCACGTTGGAAACGATCTGTGTAGACGCTCTCCGCCGTATTCGAACGGCGGCCCCATTGAAGCTCGCCGCGCCGCCCCCGCCGCCCGCCCTCTCCGCCGTATTCGAACGGCGGCCCCATTGAAGCAAAACAGTATCACGCGCTTCGATGCCCTCGATAGCCCTCTCCGCCGTATTCGAACGGCGGCCCCATTGAAGCGTGGAGCGATCGCCGCAATCGCTTGGGTCGCCACGACTCTCCGCCGTATTCGAACGGCGGCCCCATTGAAGCAAATACGGGGATCGCTGCTGTTCTCATGGTGATCCCTCTCCGCCGTATTCGAACGGCGGCCCCATTGAAGCTCCGTCGCCACGCTCGGGCGTCGCAGTCAGCCCGAGCTCTCCGCCGTATTCGAACGGCGGCCCCATTGAAGCTTGCCCCAAGATGGGGTTTGCCCGTTGTTCCCTTCGACTCTCCGCCGTATTCGAACGGCGGCCCCATTGAAGCGGATTTCGTCCCGGTCAACTGTCAGGGCGCCCCAATCTCTCCGCCGTATTCGAACGGCGGCCCCATTGAAGCACGTTCTGACTTGTCGAGGTCGTCGACCATCCAGACGTCTCTCCGCCGTATTCGAACGGCGGCCCCATTGAAGCACCGAGACCGTGGAGCTCGTGGTCCATCACGAGGCGTCTCTCCGCCGTATTCGAACGGCGGCCCCATTGAAGCGGGCCACCCGTCGTCCCTCGAAATAGGATTCCAGATGGCTCTCCGCCGTATTCGAACGGCGGCCCCATTGAAGCCCGAAGACACACCGCCAGCCCCCGTGAACTGCGTCGACCTCTCCGCCGTATTCGAACGGCGGCCCCATTGAAGCGTCGCGGTCGGGCGATTCCGCATGTTGGACGGGGAGCTCTCCGCCGTATTCGAACGGCGGCCCCATTGAAGCTCGTAGGCGGTGAATCCCTTGATTGCGAGCTCGTACGCTCTCCGCCGTATTCGAACGGCGGCCCCATTGAAGCGACAGCAGATCGGCTCGGAGCTCCCTTGCGCCCGAAGTCCTCTCCGCCGTATTCGAACGGCGGCCCCATTGAAGCGGACGAGAAGAAACACGACCACAATTCTTCGGATTTTGCTCTCCGCCGTATTCGAACGGCGGCCCCATTGAAGCGAGTCCATCAAAATCAAAGACCTCGGTCGATTCCGCGGCTCTCCGCCGTATTCGAACGGCGGCCCCATTGAAGCTGGGCGAATTTAGGGAACACTCGCGCGAGACAAACCGTCTCTCCGCCGTATTCGAACGGCGGCCCCATTGAAGCGTGTTTTCAGATCCCTTCGCTGTGAAATTTGAGCCTCCTCTCCGCCGTATTCGAACGGCGGCCCCATTGAAGCCCAGAGGTAGACTTGCCGTAATCACCAGAGATAGAAACACTCTCCGCCGTATTCGAACGGCGGCCCCATTGAAGCGTGATTATTTCGTCGTCGCCGACGCGTGCACGGCTGCCTCTCCGCCGTATTCAAGAGGCGGCGCCATTGAAGCGTAGAGCGCCCGTCGGCACATCGCGCCAGGGTCCCTTCAACTCTCGAGATTCCCCCTATTCCGATGCCTTCGGGCGCTGAGCACTCGACTTCATTCGAGTTGATCCTGAAAGTGATCTCCAAAATACGCTGCGTTCCGATCGTACTCACCAATCCTCCAACGTGGCGACGTTGAAACCAATTTGGTTGACATAGACAGGTTCAAAACGCTTACGGCTCGGAGGGATTGACTCCAGTGGATGAGTCAGTGGCCACCACAGGGTCGCCAGTATGCGAGCCGGCGCGTTCGACTGTGCTACCCCTTCTCAGGTCATGCGACTACCCCGCGCTGTCACTGCTCGACACCGCGGGAGGGCGGGCGTTCGTCAAGCTCATCGAGCGGGCCATCCGCGACTACTGACAGGCGCGTCGATGGGCAGCTACGACCCAGGTTGCTCGCTCGAAAGGACGGCGATAGCATTCCGGCAGGCAGCGTACGAAATGGCGAAGAAGAAGCTCCAGCAGAAGCTCCAAGACTGGGTTGAGGCCCGCAAGCGCCACCATCTGTCGCACGCGCATGTCCAGATGGCCCGCGAGCTGGGAATGAATCCGAAGAAGCTTGGCAAAAACGACAATCACAGGCAGGAGCCGTGGAAGGCCCCGCTCCCGCAGTTCATCGAGGACCTGTACGAGAGGCGCTTCGGCAGATCGAGGCCGAAGGTCGTGATGTCCATAGAGGCGCGGGCCAGTGCCAACGATGCCAAGAAGACGGGGAATTCCGAACAACGGCAGGGCACCGTCGCAGCGGGCGAAGGCCCCGCTGGCCAGGCTCGAGCACCGGCGATGCCGGTCGCGACCGGGGGAGCGTCAGAAGCCGACTAGTGTCCCGTCTCTGAAGTTCCCAGTGGTGCAGGCTCGTTTTGCCCAATAGCCGCAACGACTACCAACCCATCATATTCGCGTCGTCGGGCCCACCTCCGTCCCCGTGTGGACCGTGAGAGCTCCCGCGGCGTCCTCCGACACTGCGTAGTGCGCCAAGGGCCCCGGCGAAGGGCCTCCCGTGACGTTTCCATTGGCGTCGAAGCTGCTGCCGTGACAGGCGCAATAGAGTCCGCTCTTGGACACCGACCCTCGCTGGCCGATGTCGCACCCCTGGTGCGGGCAGATCAAGGTCATCGCATAGATGCCGCTAGCGTCGCGGCCGATGCAGACCGGCTCCCCAGGCACGGCCGCAAGCGAGTCCATGGCTAGCGCCGACGCGTTCCCCACAGACACGTCACCGACGTCTGCGGGGGGTACGGCACCCACCGAGCAGGCGCCGGTCGCCGCGGCATATCCGATCAGCTCAAGGAAGGTTCTCCGTTGGATCATCGCATACCTCCGCCAAGGAATCGCCATGGGTCTCCCATGCTTCCTGACTATGAGTTCTCCGGGCCGCGCCCGATTGTTCATCGCGCCGTAAACTTTGGGCCCTTCCGTCGCTATTCCAGATTTGGGCGCCACCATGATTGAGCTGCGGCAGAGTCGTCAGTCTAATCCGCCACCGCGTCTCGGTCCGCTTGCCATCGCGATCATCCAAGACGCCTGGCCACGCGTAATTCCCTTCGGAGTCGGCACTCCGCGTCGTCGCAGGACGTCGAGCTGCTTATCCGTTGGCTCGTGCGCGCGCCAGCCGGCTTCTAGGGTCAGGAAAGAAACGCAGCTCGAACGATGTTTGCGCACGAGATCGTCGACCGCTAGCACGGCTGACCGAACGTCCGTGGTGGGCGCCGGCATCGGGAAAGCGTTGTCACGCGGATTGGCGAACACAGCGCACCACCGCCCGAGATTGTCCTTGCGAACGTCGATCCGTTCGCCGTCTGCAAGATTGAGCCGATAGCCGTCTTCGGGGGCCGCACACCAGGCGAACTCGGTAAAGTCTCCAATCTCTGCGGGGGGCTCAAACCGGAACAAGTCCACGCGCTCGGCAATGTGCGTAAGCTCGCCGGCTTCCAGAATGCCAGCTACGTCGACCCAAGGAGTCTCTTGGCCTACTCGTCGGATCTGCTCAAATACCTCGATAGCGCCGTGTCCGTGGAGATCGAGCGAGTCGGGTAGGTCGAATAGGGCGTTCAAACCTGCCAATCGATGTCGCGCGCTGTTGTCGACGATGTCGATGACGACGAGATCGCTCTTTTTTTCATGCAATCTCGTGCCACGCCCGACCATCTGGGCGTAGAGGAGCTGCGACTGCGTCGGTCGAGCCATCAGCACGCAGTCGAGGCGCGGTTCGTCGAAGCCCTCAGTGAGAACGTTGCAATTCGTCAGAACGGCGACCTCCCCGTCTCGGAAGCGACGGAGCGCCTCCCGACGGTGCTCGAGCGACATGGCTCCCCAGACGGGTGCGGAAGCGATCCCGCTTTCCTTGAAGGCTGCAGCGAGGGCC
>Ga0182030_10024449_pt1 | contig 11097 bp, 10 predicted proteins | sample 812S3MmetaG_FD_121299 | JGI IMG/M metagenome (GOLD analysis project Ga0182030, IMG submission 121299) | Permafrost microbial communities from Stordalen Mire, Sweden - 812S3M metaG (Illumina Assembly) | ecosystem: Environmental > Terrestrial > Soil > Wetlands > Permafrost | place: Sweden...
GAGTTGACCATCATGCGGTACAACACGTTGCGCAGCCTCTCGGGGGTCGACGGTCCGGTTGCCCCACCCGAAGCCTCTATTGCCAAGCTGTACTGGGGGACCTGGCACCGTCGGCTGGGTGAGCTCGCGCTCGATGTGCTCGGTCCAGCCGGAGTGATAGCCGAGGCCGACCCTTATGAACTCAACGAATTCCAGCGGTCGTTTCTCAACTCGCGGGCCGAGACGATTTACGGTGGGTCCAATCAGATTCAGCGCAACATCATTGGCGAGCGGGTGCTTGGTCTCCCGCCCGAACCGAAGGGAACGGCGTGAGCCTCCAGTCTTCTTTTGATCCGCCGCCACCGCCCACGCCTCCCGGTGGCCACGGCCTGCTGACGGACAAGGTGGTCATTGTCACCGCCGCAGCCGGGACGGGGATTGGATCGGCCACAGCGCGTCGGTGCTTGGAAGAAGGCGCCTCAGTGGTGGTCTCCGACACCCACGAGCGCCGCTTGGCCGAGACGGCCGAACAACTGGCAGCCGAAACCGGTGGGGACGTGCACGCGGTGACCTGCAATGTGACCGACGAAGCACAGGTCCAGGCCCTGTACGCCGCGGCCGTGGAGCGCTTTGGACGTTTCGACGTCGCCGTGCACAACGCTGGGCTCGGTGGCACGGTGCCGTTGATTGAGATGACCGACGAACAATGGTCGACGGTGCTCGACATCACCTTGACGGGAACATTTCGCTGCACCCGAGCTGCGTTGACGCACTTGCTGCCTCAGGGCAGCGGAGTCATTGTCAATAACGCGTCGGTACTCGGTTGGAGGGCCCAAGCGGGGCAGGCCCATTACGCCGCGGCCAAGGCCGGGGTCATGGCGCTCACCCGCTGCGCGGCGGCTGAAGCGGCACCGTCGGGGGTCCGAGTCAACGCCGTTTCTCCGAGCCTGGCCGAACACCCTTTTCTCAATCGGGCCATCCCCGATGAAGACCTGGCCGTCTTGCGTCGCCGCGAGCTATTCGGTCGGGGGGCTGAGACCTGGGAGGTGGCCAACGTCATTGTCTTCTTGGCCAGTGACTACTCGTCGTACATGAGCGGCGAGGTCATCTCCGTGAGCAGTCAGCACCCATGAGCGGCACCGGCATCGGTGGTGCGCCAACGCAGGACGAGGATCCGCGGGCGGATCTGACCTGGGGCACCATCCCGCGCCTGGTGGCCGATGGGGCGACCCGCTTCGGTAATGCGGAGGCATTGGTCGACGGCGATGTCCGGCTGAGTTTTGCTGAATTGGCGGAAGAAGTGGATCGCTATGCCCGAGGCTTCATTGCTTCGGGCGTCGGCCCGGGTGAGCGGGTGGCCATGTGGGCACCCAACTGTGCCGAGTGGATGCTGGCCGCCTTAGGGGCGTTGCGGGCTGGTGCGGTACTCGTACCTATGAACACCCGCTTCAAAGGTTCAGAAGCGAGCTATGTCCTGCGCACGTCGGGGGCGACCACCTTGGTGACCGTGCGCGGGTTTTTGGGCGTGGATTATCCGGCGATGCTGGACGGTGAAGACGTCGGGGCATTGGTACGGACGTTGTTGTTGCGCGATAGCGGTGGAGCCGAGCGAGATGGCGTGTTTGGGCTCACGACGTTCCTGGTCGCCGGAGGTGCGGTCGATCCGGCTGAGTCGGAAGCCCGGGCAGCGGCCATTGGCCCCGACGATGTCTCCGACATCATCTTCACTTCGGGCACGACCGGCTACCCCAAAGGTGCGGCGACCACACACGCGCAAGGCTTGCGGACCTTTGGGACGTGGTCGTCCATCGTCGGGCTGCAAGCGGGCGATCGCTACTTGGTGGTCAATCCCTTTTTTCACACCTTTGGTTACAAGGCTGGCATTCTCGCTTGCCTGATGGCTGGGGCGACCGTGGTGCCCGAGGCGGTCTTCGACGCGACCAAGGTGATGGAGCGGATTCCGGCTGAACGGATTTCGGTCCTGCCCGGGCCTCCGACGCTGTACCAAACCTTGTTGGCCGATCCGCGAAGGGCTGACCACGATCTCTCGTCGTTGCGACTGGGCGTGACCGGTGCTGCGGTGGTGCCGGTCGAGCTGGTGCACGCCATGCGCGACGAGCTTGGGTTCTCGACAGTGTTGACTGCCTATGGCCTCACCGAATCGTGCGGGACGGTGACCATGTGCCGACGCAGTGATCCTCCAGAGGTGATTTCGGGGACCTCGGGACGGGCCATTCCGGACCTCGAGGTCGACATTGTGGTGGACGGAGCCAGCGTCCCGCTCGGAGAACCAGGCGAGATCGTGGCCCGGGGATACACCGTCATGTCGGGCTACTGGGGTGACGAAGAAGCCACCAAGGCCACCATCGATGCCGAGGGGTGGCTGCATACCGGGGACATCGGCATCATGGATGCTCAGGGCAATGTCACCATCACCGACCGACTGAAAGACATGTTCATGGTGGGCGGATTCAACGCCTACCCGGCCGAGATTGAGGCCATGCTCCGCCGTCACGAAGCGGTGGCCCAGGTGGCGGTTGTTGGCGTTCCCGACGAACGGATGGGTGAGGTGGGTTGTGCCTATATCGTGCTGGCATCGGATCTGGAGGGCACGCACGGCGAAACGAAGAGCGACGAGGTTGCCCAGGGGCTCATGAGCTGGGCCCGAGACCAGATGGCCAACTACAAGGTGCCGCGTCAGGTCGTGGTGGTCGACGCTCTGCCATTGAACGCCAGCGGCAAAGTACTCAAACGCGAATTACGCCAGCGCCATGCTGGCAACCACGATCATGTCGTGACCTACGAGAGGAGCAATTGAATGCGAGGCATCGTCTACACCGGAGAAGGGGTGGAGGTCACCGACGCGCTGGAAGTGCGGGACCCGGGTCCCAAGGAAGTTCGAATTCAGATGGTGGCGGCAGGAGTGTGTCACTCCGACCTCTCCGTTATTGACGGCACCATTCCTTTTCCTGCTCCAGCTGTGCTCGGCCATGAAGGTGCCGGCGTGGTGGAGTCGGTTGGTTCCGAGGTGACCTCGGTAAAGCCGGGGGATCACGTCGTCATCGCCACCTTGGCCAGTTGCGGCGCTTGCCGGGCCTGCAGCACCGGTCACCCAACTTGGTGCAAGGCCACCTTGGGCAACATCTCGACCCCGTTCACCTTTCAGGGTGAGCCGGCGTCCAACTTCGCCGCCGCCTCGGTCTTCAGCGAGATGACCGTGGTGAGCGAGGTGCAGGCCGTGCGCATCCCCAAGGAGGTGCCACTTTCCTCGGCCTGCCTGATCGGGTGTGGCGTGCTGACCGGTGTGGGGACGGTGCTGAATCGGGCCAAAGTGCGTCCGGGCGACACGGCGGCCGTCTTCGGTGTCGGGGGTGTCGGTCTCAACGTGATTCAAGGACTGAAAATTGCCGGTGCGACTCGCATCATCGCGGTCGACACCATGGCCTCGAAGGAGGACCTCGGTCGCCAATTCGGCGCCACCCACTTCGTGGACGCCTCTTCGGGTGATGCGGCCAAGGCCGTCCGGAAACTGACGCCAGCCAACAGCGAGTCGGCGGCCGGAGCACTCTTTCCCTTGGGCGGCGTGACGTTTGCCTTCGATTGTGTCGGCCATGCCGCCGTCTTGCGCAGCGCGCTGGACTGTCTGGACTGGGGCGGCACGGCCGTTGCCATTGGGATTCCGCCGCGAGGCACCGAAGTATCGGTGGACATCAACGCACTGGCCTACATCGACCGCACCCTGATGGGATGCCGATACGGCGCAGCCCGGCCCCACTACGACATTCCACTGATGGTGGACATGTACTTGGGCGGCACGCTCATGCTCGATGAGCTCGTCTCGCTCACGCGCCCGCTGGCCCAATTCGGTGAAGTGGTCGATGAGATGCATGCCGGGCGCGTCGCCCGCGGTGTCCTCACATTCGACTAGGGCTTCTCAGTGCACCATGCTGAAGACGAGATGCACGAACGAGGGGAACTGAGTCGATGAAGGGTGTGTTGTTGGCTGGCGGGACGGGTTCGCGCCTCTATCCGCTAACTCGCATTACCAACAAGCATTTGTTGCCGATCTACGACCGGCCGATGATTGCCTGGTCGATCGAGGCGCTGGTGCGTGCTGGCATCGATCAGATGATGCTGGTAACGGGAGGGACTCATGCCGGCGAGTTCTTGCGTCTGCTTGGCAACGGAAGCGACTACGGGGTGAAGCGATTGCAATACGGCTATCAAGAACAGGCCGGTGGAATCGCCGAGGCGCTTGGTGAGGCAGAAGGCTTTGCCGACGGTGAGCCCGTGCTGGTCATGTTGGCCGACAACGTGATGGAACAGTCGATCAAACCAATGGTCGATGCGTTCCGGGCCGACCCAACGGGGGCTCGTATTTTGTTCACGGCCGTCGACGAACCAGAGCACCTGCGCCATCTCGGTGTGCCGGTTCTCGAAGACGGTCGCGTCATGCGCATTGAAGAAAAGCCCGAAGTGCCGGCCAGCATGTTTGGGGTCACCGGCATTTATTGCTATGACGCCACCGTATTCGACATCATCCGCACGCTGGAACCGTCAGGACGGGGCGAGCTCGAGATCACCGACGTGAACAATCACTACGTGGACCAAGGTCGCATGGCTTTCGACGTACTTGAGGGGTTCTGGGGGGACGCTGGCGAATCGATCGATGCCTATTACGCGGTCAATGATTTTGTGCGGGCCAATGGGGCCAACCACGGTTGAAGGTCATGCCTGTGTCCATCCAGCTTGACGTGTGGGGCAGGTCGACTCCGCATTCGATGCGAGCCCTACTGCTCCACGACCGAGCGAGACTTCCCGACTAAGCGGACCGCGAACTTCATGAGGTTGTTCGCCTCGCCGGTCGACACGAAGTGGATGCCATAGGTCGAAGAATCTTTCTTGGCGAGCAATCTGTGGAGATCCTTGGCCATGTCCTTGCCGCCAGGCACCACCGATGCCAACTGGGCGACGGCTTCGCTATGGGATTGCCCGCGAGGACGATGGCCGAGCCGCGCGCAGCAGGCGGCGTCGGACGCCGCGATGCCAGCTTGGACGGCAAGCATGGCGGCTACCCCGGCGTTGGCGGGCGCCGTAGCATCGTCAAGCATCAGCTGAGCCGCCAACAGGAGGGCGTCCGCTTGCTCGAGGCGATTGAGCGCCTCTGGCCTGCCGCAGTTTTCCTTGCGGGTCATCAAGACGCCCGCGTCAACATGGAGCGGGGGCCCATGATTTCGACCAAGTCTCGCTTCCAGTTCTCGATGATCGGTGCTTTGGCTCGGCGGAGGCGTCGAATCTCGGCCGGGCTCTTCAGTTCGACTTGCGAGACATTGCCGGTCCAGCGCTCGATCTTTCCGGCAAGTTCGAAAGTCGCGTCTGATAGCTGGTCAGTGTCCCCAACCACAAGGATGTCGATATCACTGGCTTCGTCTCCATCCCGGCGCGCGGTCGATCCGTAGTAGCCAACAAGGAGCGGCTGGGGATCCCAATCGCTTACCACTTCACGGATCCGACGGGTGAGTTCCCCATGCAACAACGCCAGGGCCGTGATGGCATCGGCGGCAATGTGGTCACGGTTGAGGACGTAGCCACCCGGCACGACGTCGACGAGGCCGGTGCTGGACATCCTCTGCAAGACGCCGCGGACACCACTCTTTGAGGGTCCACCCGCCAGAGTGTGGATCGCACCGAGGGTCATTGGAGCTGTGCTTCGACAAAGCACGGCATAGACCTGTCCGTCCAAGCTTGGAATGACGGTCGAAATGGGACTCGAGACGTTCATCGGGCTAGAACTGTCGGTTCACTATTGCGCACGGCATACATAATATCGCACAGGATACGAAATAGTGCACGCGTAGCCACTTTCGTACTGTTTTCACTACCGTGCCGCCTCCTTGCCTCGGGAGACCGCCTGGAGTGATCTCCGCACGCTCTCAGCAATACCGGTGACGGCGTCGTCCTAGCGAGATGGTTGCTGTGTCACCACGTGCAAGGACTTGCGCACGCTCTCGGCAATGCCCGGGCCATCGAGGCCGAGGCTGGACAAGATGTCGTCAGCTTTGCCCTGAGCGATGTATTGGCGAGGTACGCCGAGCACACGGGTGAGTGGACCTCGGGAATCCTCGGAGTCGACCACGGCAGACATGGCGTCGACCAGGAAGGCTCCGGCACCGCCATGACGGACACCGTCTTCGGCCGTGACAACGAGGGAGTGGGCGGCAGCATCGGCCAACATGTCAGCATCGGCTGGGGAGACGACACGTACGTCCCACACGGTGGCGGCGACACCTTCGACGGCGAGTTCATCGGCTGCGTCAAGGCAGGCGGCCACCATTTTGCCGACACCGAGTAGACAGACCGATCCATCACCTTGACGAAGTTGGTGGGCTTGGAGGCCGGTACCGATCTCGTCTTCGTCAATGTGGCGCGGCACGGTCTTGGGGAAGCGAATGGTCGATGGTCCCGGCAAGGCCAAGGCCTCGTGCAACATCGGTCCTACTTCTTCGGCGGCGGAAGGGGCAAAGACCGTCATGCCAGGGATGGAGAGGGCCAGAGCCATGTCGAGGATGCCGTGGTGACTCGGACCGTCATCGCCGGTGATGCCAGCCCGGTCGAGGACAAAGACCACCGGGGCACCGTGGAGTCCCACGTCGAGGTTGGCTTGGTCGAAGGCTCGGCTGAAGAAGGTCGAGTACACCGCCACAACGGGGCGGATACTGCCCATGGCCAGACCGGCGGCTGACGTGACTGCATGTTGTTCGGCAATGCCGACGTCGAAGAAGCGATCGGCAAAACGATCCTGGAAGGCCAACAGGCCGGTCGGGCCCGGCATGGCCGCAGTCATGGCCACGATGCGTTCGTCATGTTCGGCCGCGTCGAGAAGGGCATTGGAAAATGCGTTGGTGTACGTGGCGGCGTGTCGAGGCGAGTGTTCGACCTCGGCATCGGGGCTCGATCCTGGCGTCTGCACGCCGCCGGCATCAGCCCCACCGGATCCGCCGACGGCAACCCCGGCCGAACTCCCAACCGTGTTGCCCAAGGTGATCGGCTTAGTGGCCTTGACGTCGTGCAACCGTTGGATGTCGTCCTCTTCGGCTGGCGCGTACCCTCGGCCCTTTTGCGTGAGCACGTGGACCACAATCGGCCCATCCCACTCGGCCGCGTGTGCAAAGGCTTGCTCCATCAGATCAATGTCGTGACCGTCAATGGGCCCGGCGTAGCGCACGCCGAGCGCTTCAAAGAACGTGTGCGGCGCCACCATCTCGCGCAGCGCACTGGTTACTGAGTGCACGCCGGCGTAGGCGAGCGGTCCGAGGGCGGGTAGATCGCGCAGGCGTTCCCGAATGCGCTCACGGGTCTGCATGTAGGTCGGGTTGAGTCGCAAGCTGGTGAGGCTTTGCGAAAGATGGGAGACCGTCGGCGCATAGGAGCGACCGTTGTCGTTGAGGACAATGACCACGGGGATGCCCGAGTGCCCGAGGTTGTTGAGCGCTTCGTAGGCCATGCCTCCGGTGAGGGCACCGTCGCCGACGATGGCAATGACCTTGCGGTTGTCGGTTTCGCCTCGCAATGCGAAGGCGTTGGCCAATCCGTGGGCGTAGGAGAGCGCGGTAGAGGCGTGACTGTTCTCAATCCAGTCATGCTCGGACTCGGCCCGGTTGGGGTAGCCCGACATGCCGCCGGCTTGCTTGAGCGTCTTGAAGCCGTAACGCCGCCCGGTGAGCAGCTTGTGCACGTAGGCCTGATGCCCGGTGTCCCACAGCACGACGTCGCGCGGTGAGTCGAACACTCGGTGCACGGCCAAAGTCAGCTCGACGGCGCCCAGGTTGGAACCCAAGTGGCCACCGGTGGTGGTCACAGTGTCGACGATGAAGGTGCGGATTTCTTCGGCCAGCGTGATGAGTTGCTCGTGGCTGAGGGCCTTGACGTCGGCTGGCGTCTCAATACTTTGGAGGATCATGGGGTGAACCGAGGTTACTCCGTGCCTGGACGGGCAGGCTTGCGGCCTTTCCAGAGCAGCGAGAACAGGGCCACGCCGAATGCCGCCACGGCCAGAACCTGCAATCCGTGCTGCGGACCGTACGTTTGGGAGACCCAGCCGACCACGGGCGCCCCGGCGACCCAGCCGATATACCCGGCGGCCGTGAAGGTCCCTACGGCGCTGACCACCTGGCTGGCCATGCCGCTGACGGTGCTCATGACCAGGGGCCAGAACAGCGATGCGCCCCCAGCACCGAGGGCGAGGCCGAGGGCGGCCACCACCGACCATGGGGCCAGCGACTCGAGCAGAATGCCGCCTCCGGCCACACATCCGCCCACAATGAGGGCGTGGCGAGCAGTCAGCCGCCCGAGGAAAGTCCCGCCGGCGCCTCGTGTGGTGGCAGCAACTCCCTGTCCGACCACGTAGGCACCTGCTCCGAGGAGCACGCCCGTAGCCAGGTGATTGCGCAAGAACAGGACGCCCCAGGTGTCGACCCCGCCTTCGGTGACCTCGGCCAGCGCAAAGATGACTAACAAAATGAGGAGCCCGTCAGCCCGCAGCCGCTTGATGGGGTGCGAGTTTGGCGGTTGATGGGCGTTGGCGGCGCGATGTTGGGTGGCCATCTCTTGGTCCGAAGAGAGGGCCCACACCCCCACACCGAAGGCCACGGCTGCCACGCCGGGCCAGACCCAGCGCCACGAGACCCCGGCATGAAGTAACACCCCGGCCGCGGCGGCCCCGACCAGCGCCCCCGTGTTGAAGAGGGCGTGGAAGCGCACCAAGGCCGCAGGGTTGCCAATGAGGCGGGCGGAGGCTTCGGCGTTCATGGCTGTATCGATGGAGCCACCGGCGATTTCGACCAAAATAAGCGCTCCGACAAAGGTCCACTTTTGTTGGGCCGCGCTCAACACGATCAGCAGTCCGGCCCAGGCGAACATGGCGATCCACAAGAGTCGGCGGGCACCGACCCGGTCGGCCAAATGCGCCATGACAGCACTGCTGGCACCAGCGACGGCAATGGCCACGGCGAGGAGGACTCCGAGCTGCGAATCGGAAAGGCCGAAGGTGTGCTGGATGTTGAACACCATGACGGCCCAGCTGCCCCAGAACAGACCGAACGTGGCGAACGATGCGACGACCGGTGCGGCGCCGACCAGGGATTGGCGGCCGGTTTGGGTTGGGAGCGGGTTCGGGGTGTCGCTCAGGAGGATGGGGGTGCCGAGGCGTGCGTCGACGTGGCGCCGGCTTTGGCCAAGAAGGTGACCTCGTCCACCACGACCCGGGTCACCCGACCGGCGCCGACCAGGCCTCCGCCATCACTTTCGAGGCTGGCGGCCGACACCTTGAAGGTGAGACGGCGACCCTCGACCTTGACCAGGGTGGCCTCGGCCAGCAGTACCTTGCCAACGGCCACGGGGGCCAAGTGGTCGAACTGCACTCTGGTGGCCACGCTGGTCTGGGCTGAGGTCAGATGCCCATCGGTGGCTCGCAAGGTCGCTTCCTCGCAGACCGCAATCAGCCGGGGCGTGGCCAGGACGGGCACATCGCCCGAGCCGAAGAATTCGGCAGTGTCGTGGTCCGTGACCGTGAGCTCCACCTGGGCCGAGAGGCCGGTGTGCGGTGGATGACCGACGGGAGGCGTCAAGTCCCCAGCGACGGGGGAGGATTCGGGCACGACGATTACGATACCGCTCGTGACCGACACTTCTCTTATCGATACCGACGTGGTGGAACGCGTATTGGCCGCCGCCTTGAGCCGGGGCGGTGAGATGGCCGAGGTTTTTGCCGAGGACAGCACCTCCTCGGGGGCCATGCTCGATGACCGACGGGTGGAGGAGCTCTCATCGGGGCGCTCCCGTGGGGCAGGGATTCGGGTGGTGGACGGTGAGACCACCGGGTTCGCCCACACCGCCGATCTGAGCGAGGCGGGCTTGTTCGCGGCGGCCGCGGCGGCGTCGTCGGTGGCTCGTGAAGGTGGGGGCGGGGTGCGCACGGTGGCGCTGGGCCCTGTCGATGCGCATGCGGCCCGGGCGGCGATCTTGCCGGGCTCGGTGGAGAAGGCGGCCAAGCTGGAATTCTTGACTCGGGCCGATGATGCCGCCCGGTCGTCGGGCGACGCCATCGTCCAGGTCCAAGTGGGCGTGGGGGACAGCCGCCGTCGCATTCTGATCGCGAACTCCGAAGGGTTGCTGGCCGAGGACGACCAGGTGCGCACCCGGTTCAGCGTGACCTGTGTGGCCAACGGTGACACCGGGATGCAGACCGGCTACGAATCACTGGCCCGGACCGAAGGCTATGAGATCTTCGAGCGCTACAACGTGGAGGACCTGGCCCGAGTGGCCGCCGGTCGGGCGTTGGCCAAGCTCTCCGCTCGCCCTGCGCCGTCGGGCGAGGTCCCGATCGTGTTGGCCGGTGGAAGTGGCGGCATCCTCTTCCATGAGGCTTGTGGTCACGGGCTCGAGGCGGATCACATCGTCAAGGACGCGTCGGTGTACACCGGCCAAGTGGGCCAACTCGTGGCGAGTCCTCTCGTGACGTTGGTTGACGACGGCACGGTCGCCGGCGAATGGGGCAACTTTGCCGTCGACGACGAAGGCTGCGCTCCGGCTCGCAATGTGTTGATCGAAAACGGGGTGCTGACCGACTACATGTGGGACTGGTTGCGGGCTCATCGTGAAGGCCGGCGTTCGTCGGGGAATGGTCGCCGCCAGAGTTATCAGCACCTCCCCATGGTGCGGATGACCAATACCTACCTGTTGGCGGGGGAATCCAACGCCGACGAGATTGTGGCCCAGACGCCGTCAGGCGTGTACGTCAAGAAGCTGGGCGGTGGGCAGGTCAATACGGCGACCGGTGACTTCGTCTTCGGGACCACGGAGGCGTACCTCATTGAGGACGGCCATATAACCGAGCCACTGCGGGATGCGAATCTGATTGGGAATGGGCCGGATGTATTGCGGCGTATTGACGCCGTGGCGGACGACTTCGACATGACGCCCGGGACCTGTGGCAAGGATGGCCAGAGCGTTCCCGTGGGTTGTGGTCAGGCGACCTTGCGTATTACTGGGGTGACCCTGGGGGGGACGGCGTAGTGGGGGCGGGGGCTGGGGCTGGGGCTGGGGCTGGGGCGAATGGGA
>Ga0182030_10024451_pt1 | contig 11096 bp, 5 predicted proteins | sample 812S3MmetaG_FD_121299 | JGI IMG/M metagenome (GOLD analysis project Ga0182030, IMG submission 121299) | Permafrost microbial communities from Stordalen Mire, Sweden - 812S3M metaG (Illumina Assembly) | ecosystem: Environmental > Terrestrial > Soil > Wetlands > Permafrost | place: Sweden...
GATCAACACCGAGCCTTCGGCGACTGCGATTACTTATGGGCAGGCGCTAAGCTCCTCGACGCTGAGCAGCGGCACTGCAACGCCTGCTGGCGGAACCTTTACCTTCACCACGCCAGCCACCATCCCATCCGGTGCGGGAAGCTACAGCGCTGGCGTCACCTACACGCCGACCGACACTACGGACTACACCACCGTGACCGGCACGGTTAACGTGACGGTGAACAAGGCGACGCCGGTGATTAACACCGAGCCTTCGGCGACTGCGATTACTTATGGGCAGGCGCTAAGCTCCTCGACGCTGAGCAGCGGCACTGCAACGCCTGCTGGCGGAACCTTTACCTTCACCACGCCAGCCACCATTCCATCCGGTGCGGGAAGCTACAGCGCTGGCGTCACCTACACGCCGACCGACACCACGGACTACACTACTGCGACCGGCACGGTTAACGTGACGGTGAACAAAGCGACGCCGGTGATTACCTGGACGGCGCCATCGGCGATCACCTACGGTACCGCGCTCGGCGCGACGCAGTTGAACGCGTCCAGCACGGTTGCCGGTACGTACGCCTACACTCCGGCCTCCGGCACGGTGCTGACCGCCGGGGCACAAACCCTCTCGGTCACGCTGACGCCGACCGACGCGACCGACTATACAACCGCGACCCAGACCGTTTCGCTGACGGTGAACAAAGCGACGCCGGTGATTACCTGGACGACGCCAGCAGCGATCACCTACGGCACGGCGCTCGGCGGGACGCAGTTGAATGCAACCAGCACGGTTGCAGGTACGTACGCCTACACCCCGGCATCCGGCACGGTGCCCACCGCCGGAACTGACACCCTCTCGGTCACGCTGACACCGACCGACGCGACCGACTATACAACCGCGACCCAGACCGTCTCGCTGACGGTAAACAAGGTGACGCCGACGATTACCTGGACGACTCCATCGGCGATCACCTACGGCACGGCGCTCGGCGGGACGCAGTTGAATGCGACCAGCACGGTTGCCGGTACGTACGCCTACACTCCGGCCTCCGGCACGACGCTGACCGCCGGGGCGCAGACCCTCTCGGTCACGCTGACACCGACCGACGCGACCGACTACACAACGGCGACCCAGACCGTCTCGCTGACGGTAAACAAGGTGACGCCGACGATTACCTGGCCGACGCCAGCAGTGATCGCCGCTGGCACCGTGCTCAGCAGTACGCAGCTCGATGCGACCGCCTCGACACCGGGCACCTTCGTCTATACTCCGGCGGCGGGAACAACACCCGCACTCGGAACTGACACCCTCTCGGTCACGTTCACTCCAACCGACACGACCGATTACACGAACGCATCAGCCACCGTCATGTTGACCGTTACCAACAAGACGATTCCAGCCATCACCTGGGCCACGCCCGCGGCAATTACATTTGGCACCGCGCTCGGCTCGGCGCAGCTGGATGCAACGGCTTCCACACCGGGAACGTTTGCTTATACTCCGGCAGCAGGAACAATTCCGGCGTCGGGAAGCGATACCCTCTCGGTGACGTTCACTCCAACCGATACGACCGACTACAGCATTGCGACCGGCACGGTTAACGTGACGGTGAACAAGGCGACGCCGGTGATTACCTGGACGACTCCATCGGCGATCACCTACGGCACCGCGCTGAGCGCGACGCAGCTAAACGCAACCAGCACGGTCGCAGGCACGTACGCATACACTCCGGCATCCGGCACGATGCTGACCGCTGGAACTCAAACCCTCTCGGTCACGCTGACACCGACCGACACGACCGACTACACAACGGCTACCCAGACCGTCTCGCTGACGGTAAACAAGGCGACGCCGGTGATTACCTGGACGACGCCATCGGCGATCACCGCTGGCACCGCGCTCAGCAGCACGCAGCTCAATGCAACCGCCTCGACACCGGGAACGTTTGTTTATAGTCCGGCGGCGGGAACAACCCCCGCACTCGGAACTGATACCCTCTCGGTCACGTTTACTCCGACCGACACAACCGACTACACAACGGCGACAGCTACCGTCTCCCTAACCGTGAACCGGGGAGTTCCATCCACAATCACGGCGGTATCCGGAGCTTCGCAGAGCGCGCATTTCAATGTTGCATTTGGCACTCCGATGCAGGCCTCGGTGAAGGACGTGGCGAATGATCTCCTTCCGGGCGTCACTGTCACCTTCACGGCGCCCGCCAGCGGAGCAAGCGGAACATTTGCGGGAGGGGCTGCCACAGCGTCAGTCCAGACCGACAGCAATGGCTTGGCCACCGCTCCGGCGTTCACGGCAAACGGCACAGCCGGAGCGTACAACGTAACCGCTTCCGTGTCGGGCGTCGCCGCGACGGCAAGCTTCGCACTCACCAATACTGTTGCGCCGGATTATTCCATCGTCGCGAATCCATCCACAGTGACCATTGCACAGGGCCAGTCGGGCTCGACTACTTTCACTCTGACTCCGGTCGGAGGATTTAGCGGAACGGTAACCCTCAATTGCGCAGGCTTGCCGGCGTTTGCGACCTGCACGTTTGTTCCCGCTTCCGCGGTGATGAATGGTAGCAACACCCCGGTAACGGTCGTATTGACGATTGCCACTTCGGTGGCAACCAGCAATGTTGCTCACTTCAATCCACCAACCCCGCTCGGACCTCTGACTGTCCCTCAGACCTCCCTGCTCCTGGCGGGCCTGGCGCTGTTCGGCCTTCCAGGATGGAAGCGTCAGCGGCGTATGATGCAGCGCTTCGGTGTGGTAGCCATGTTGCTACTGGCGGCGATCACCATGAGCGTCACCCTCATAGGTTGCGGCGGCTCGTCCAGCACTCCGGCCCCGCACACCACTCCAGCCGGAACCTATAGCTCGACCGTCACGGCTTCAGCAAGTGCAGGAGGAACTTCGCATACCGCCAACGTAACCATCATCATTACCCAGTAACCGGAGAGCTGAACCTCCGCGCGTCGGATGTCACATAACCGACAATCACGAAAACACGGGAGTGGGCTGCGACGCAGAATAAGTAAGTAAAACTTATTCTGCGTCGCATATTTGGGCGCCGAAACAATATCAGGCTCGAACTGTTCAGCCTAAGCATCCTGTGATGCTTGTCTGTTCAGAACATACTCGTCCTTAAGATGCCCAGAGCTTCGCTTTCTTATAAGTGTGCAATGTTGAACATCCTCGGCAGTGTGAATCGATCTACGATTGTGCCGGGGAATCAATGGCGACCACTGAACCGGATCTCGCGGCCGCGAGCGCATCCAGAAGTAAGACCACGTCATCGGAAAATAGCGGTACCGGCGATCTGTCGCACGGGTTGACGAGCGAGGAAGCCGGAACCCTGCTTGCAAAGTACGGTCCAAATGCAATGCCGGACACGGCCATCCAACCGTGGCGTATGGCTGTGGCCAAATTCTGGGCGCCTGTTCCATGGATGCTGGAAGCCGCGATCATCCTCCAAACGGTACTTCACGAGTATGTTGAGGCCGCAGTCATCGCAGCGCTTTTGGTATTCAACGCGGCTCTCGGATTCTTCCAGGAGGGGCACGCACAAGCTACTCTCGCAGCGCTCAAGTCGCGCCTGGCACTGACGGCTTCGGTGCGGCGCGATGGCGGGTGGAAGAATATTCCTGCGATTGAACTGGTGCCCGGTGACACGGTAAAGCTATCGCTCGGCGGAGTGGTTGCTGCCGATGTAAAGCTACTCGACGGATCGATCCTGCTCGATCAGTCCATGCTCACCGGAGAATCTGTTCCGATCGAAGCTGGAGCCGGCCTGCAAACGTATGCAGGGGCGCTGGTGAGGCGCGGAGAAGCTACGGCAACCGTAACCGCGACTGGAGCACACACCAAGTTTGGGCACACTGCAGAGCTCGTACGCACCGCCCACGTCGAGAGCACACAGCAAAAAACCGTCGTTCGCGTGGTGCGGAATCTTGCCATATTCAATGGCGTCATCATCCTCTTGCTCATCGCCTACGCGCATGCTCGCAGAATGCCGGTAGGCGAAATCATTCCCCTGGTTCTCACCGCGGTCCTGGCGTCGATTCCTGTGGCGCTGCCCGCAACGTTTACGCTTGCAGCCGCGATTGGCGCAAAGGCACTGGCGCGCTTGGGCGTGCTGCCAACCAGGTTGTCGGCCGTGGACGAGGCAGCAACGCTGGACGTTCTCTGCTCGGACAAAACCGGGACGCTAACCCTTAACGAGTTGGCGTTAACTACCGTCCATCCTGAGACTGGCTTCGATGAGGCACACTTGCTCGGGATGGCGGCTCTGGCCAGCTCTGATGGCGGACAAGATCCGGTAGACACGGCGATTCGCGCTGCTGCCGCGAAATCCAAAACTGCCGACCTTCCGAAGCTAACCAAGTTTGTGCCATTCGATCCGTCGAAGAAAATGTCAGAGGCAACGGCGGTTGATGCCAAGGGCGGCACCGTGCGCATTGTGAAGGGGGCATTTGCAGTAGTCATCAAACTGACCGAAGCAATGCCAACAGCGGCTGCAACGGCACACGACCTCGAACAAAAGGGCTTCCGGGTTCTGGCGGTTGCCGTGGGCACGGCGACGGCCATGCGGCTTGCGGGATTGATCGCGCTAAGCGATCCACCGCGCACGGATGCATCCGAACTTGTTAAAGAGTTGTATGCCTTGGGCGTGCGCACCGTGATGGTGACCGGTGATGCACCGGCAACTGCGGCGATCATTGCGAAAGCCGTGGGACTCGATGGCGCGATCTGTCCACCCGGGCCAATCCCAGCCAGTGTGCACCCGGAAGACTTCTCGGTCTTTGCAGGCGTGCTTCCGGAGGATAAGTATCATATCGTGCAAGCTTTCCAGAAGAACGGCCACACCGTGGGAATGTGCGGCGATGGGGCCAATGACGCGCCGGCATTGCGCCAGGCGCAGATGGGAATCGCAGTTTCTACAGCGACGGACGTTGCCAAGTCGGCGGCCGGAATCGTGTTGACCAAGCCCGGCCTTGAAGGTGTTGTGGCTGCGGTGAAAGAAGGCCGGGTAACCTTCCAGCGCATCCTGACCTATACGTTGAACTCCGTGACAAAAAAGATTGTGCAGGTGCTCTTCCTGGCGGCCGGTCTGATCATGACCGGACACGCCATCCTGACTCCAATGTTGATGGTCATCGTCATGATCACCGGCGATTTCCTGGGTATGTCCTTGACGACGGACAACGTGCGGCCTTCCCCTGAGCCGAATGCATGGCGAGTCGGAAACCTGACGATCGCAGGTGTCTTGATGGGTCTATCCGAACTGGTGTTTTGCACCGCCGTGCTGGCCATCGGCAAGTTCCGGCTGGGGTTTGAACTTGACACGTTGAGAACTCTCGCCTTCGTGGTCATCGTTTTCGGCAATCAGGCGACGACTTATACAAACCGAACTCGACAGCGCCTGTGGTCGACCCGCCCAAGCATCTGGCTGGTGCTTTCGTCCGTGGTCGATCTGTCGATCGCCTCAACCATGGCAGGCTTCGGCATTGCCATGACAAGGTTGCCTCTCCTCGTCATGAGCGCAACGCTCGCTGGGGCGGTTGTCTTTGCACTGATCGTGGACATTGTCAAAACCCCCATATTCAATCGCCTCAAAATCGCGTAAACCGAGAACGCATGGGTCGGCGGATTTTCGCCATACCCGAGCAATAGTGAACAGCCTTCCAAATCGGGCGCTGTCAAACTTCAAGCTGGGACTTATCCCTATGGTCTATCAATGGCCGCACGTCCCGAGGAGAGTAAGAGATGTCCAAAGAGAATTCAGTTGTCGCGATCTATCGCACGCATACGGAAGCAGAAGAAGCGGTGAAGGAGCTTCAGCGTGGCGGAGTCGATATGCACAAACTGTCGATCATCGGCAAGGGCTACCACACGGATGAGAATGTGGTGGGCTACTACAACACCGGCGACCGCATGAAGTATTGGGGCAAGATGGGCGCCTTCTGGGGAGGATTCTGGGGACTTCTATTTGGTTCTGCTCTTTTCGTAATTCCTGGTGTGGGCCCGATCCTGGCGGCGGGACCAGTGGTTGCCTGGATCGTAGCAGCGTTGGAAGGCGCCGTGGTGGTAGGAGGGGTAAGCGCACTGGGCGCTGGCCTGTTCAGCATAGGAATTCCTAAGGACAGCATTGTGAAATACGAAACAGCTCTCCAGACGGATCAATTTCTGCTGATCGCTCACGGGACGGCTGCGGAAGTCGCCAAGGCGAAAGACATCATCGACACCACAAACCCTTCCCAAAGCACACTGCACTCAGTCGAAACCATAGCCGCATAGTAACAAGGACGCTGGAATGTCAGCCGTAATTGCGTAGCGTGAATGGCCTGCATCTACGGCCAGCGCTGCGCAGTAGGCGTGAAGTGGTGAGAAGAGTTCTTCTCGCGTCTTTTGTTTCTGGACTGCTTTCGTTTTGCAATGAGCCACTTCATGCAGTTATCAGGATCGGCAAAATATTTCACGGCTTCTTGTAAGGTTTGAGGTTTCACCGTATTACCTCGAACAGACAAGCAACATAGACCATGGTTTCTTCTCTCAGCCGCCCTGGTTTATAGTGGAGATTCATCCGGATGTGAAGCTCTTGTATCTTTTCAACTCTCGTTTTCGTCTGCTCTCCTTGGCTCTGGCCCTCCGCTTCGCGCTTCTGCTCATGCTGCTTTGCGCCGCCTCCTGCAAGCACGCAGGCCCGGTCGGCAGCGGAGAGATCATGTATGTCGCCGCGCCCCAGGCCAATCTCCGCGACCATGTTTCCACGGTTTACAACCGCATCGGTTCGGTAAAGAACGGTGACCGTGTCGAAGTCCTCGAGCGCCAGAAGCGCTTTGTGCGCGTGCGCACCGCGGAAAAAGTTGAAGGCTGGGTCGAGCTGCGCGCGCTGGTGCCCAGCGAAATCTACGAGCAGTTCCAGCGCCTCGGCAAAGACAATCGCAGCATTCCCGTCGAAGGCCACGGCCTCACCCGCGTCGAGTTGAACATGCATGTCAGCCCCGGGCGCGAGACCGACACGCTCTACCAGCTAGCTGAAAATTCAAAAGTGGAGATGCTCAGGCGCGCCACCGCCGTGCGCGCCACTCCGGAAGAAGTTGCCTCGGTCAAGGCAGCCGAACTCGCCAGGGCCACCGGCGAGCAGGCCAGGAGCGCGCCCAGGAAAACCTCCAAGCCCGCTTCGCCTGCCGCTTCGCCAGCCGCTCCGGCGCAGGCTCCGGCGCCCGCATCCTCCGCGCCGCCGGCAGCACAACCGGCTGCAACTCAGCCCGCAACGGCTGCACCCGCAGAGCCGCAGCCAAAGCCCATGGATGACTGGTGGCTGGTGCGGGATCAGCAGGCACACGTTGGCTGGGTGCTGGCGCGCATGGTCGATATCGACATTCCGCTCGACGTTGTGCAGTACGCCGAGGGCCAGCGCATTCAGGCGGCCTTCGTGCTCAACACCGTGCAGGACGAAGTCAAGGGCGCGATTCCCCAGTATCTGGTTCTGCTCAACGAGAACAAGGATGGCATTGCTTACGACTTCAACCAGGTCCGCGTCTTCACCTGGAACCTCAAGCGGCATCGCTATGAGACCGGCTATCGCGAGCACTTTATCGTTGGATATTTTCCGGCCACGGTCGCCATGGAAAATTTTGGCAAGGAAGGCGCGATGCCGGTCTTCACCATCCGTAAACAGAACGCGGACGCTTCGATCAGTGAACGCAAGTATCGGGTCATCGGCAACATTGTGCGGCCGGTTCTCGCTCCCGGCGAGCAGCCGCAGCAAGCCGCGCACTCGCCCGGCGGGGCGAAGAAAAAGGCGTTGCAAGCCAGGAAGTCCGCCCGCGGCAAAAGCGGTAAGCACCGGCAAAATAAGCACTGAGTCCGGAGTTCGCGGAATTCCAGGACAATCCCGAACTTCTGCTCCCGCCAATCCATCCCGGCAGGGCCAAAGCGAATCCAACCCCTCTGAAGTAGGAGGGTGTGCCGCGATGGCTGAGAAAATGAAGAAGCTGGACCTCCAAAGGGATTACAAGAAATACCTGTATTTTATCGATGGCCAGGGCAATGTCTGCCACAAGCCGAAGAGCGGGGAAGGGGAATCGAAGATCCTGATTGAGCACGCCGTGGAGCGCGACAACCAGTATCTCTACTTCATCGACAAAGAGGGAGACATCTCGCGCTCACCGCGCGGCCAGAAGAAAAAGGCAGCCTGATGCGCGGCATGGATAGCCGCTCCGCGGCGCGCCATGAGTGACTCGGCCTGGAACACCTATGTGTTTCGCGACGGGCGGCGCGAGGTAAGCGGGGCGGAGCTGATCGCGTCCCTGACCCGCGCTCTCGCCCGCTGGCGGCGTGCGCCAGAGCACGCGAGGCAAGACTGCGCACTGGCGGCGCTGATTGCCGCAGGCGAGCTGGAATGCGCGCTGCTGGATAGCGCGTGCGCCAACCCAGTCGACGCCGATTCCCGCGGCATTGTCTCGGAGATTACGGAAGAGCTCGCCCGCGCCTTCGTCACCGGGCAGATACATTCACATTCATCGATCCTGCAGCGCGTCCGGCAACTCCGCGTGGCGGCGCGCTATGAGGTCGCGGTGCAGGAGGGCTTTGCGTATTACGCGCTGCACCCGCGCAAGGTTGCAATGCTGCTGGACACTTTGGCTCTGACCTCCCCGGTGGCCGTGGTGGGTATTCGCAGCGTCGGAGTAACCCTGAGCGCGGTGGCCTGTGCGTCGCTGCGCCTGCGCGGTGTCGAGTGCCGGCGTCTCACCGTCCGCCCGACCGGACACCCATACGAGCGCAGGCTGGAAGCAACACCGGAGCTTCGCGATTGGGTCGCAGGCTCGCATGACTCAACCTTTCTGATTTTGGATGAAGGGCCGGGCATCAGTGGCTCATCTTTCCTGGCGGTGGCCGAGGCGCTCACAAGGTGCGGCGTCGCGTGCGGGCAGATTCATATGATCGGAAGCCGCGCGGTGGAGGCTTCGACGCTGCGCGCCACAGACGCCGCCCAGCGCTGGGCGCGCTACCACTTTCACGTTATGCAAAATGCTCCGCTGGCTCCGGCCGAAGCGGGAGAAAGTCTCTCTGGAGGCGCCTGGCGCAGGCGCTTGCTCGGCGAAGGGCGCACCATGCCCGCGTCATGGACATCACTGGAGCCCGCGCAGATGCTCGCCGCCGATGAGCGCAGCATCTTCAGCTTTGAAGGCTTTGGACACTACGGCGAGGCAATCGGCAGGCGGGCAAAGCTGCTGGCCGGCTGCGGCTTCGCCCCGCGCTATCTCGGCAATTGCCGCGGCTTCGGCCAATATGAACTTGTGCCCGGACGTGTGCTGGATCTTTGCGACCGCTCGCCGGAGTGGCTGCAGCGGATGGCCAGCTATCTTGCCCTCAGGTTTACTGCATTCGCGAGTCCGATGCCACAATCTCCGGAGCTGGAGGTCATGTTGCGCTGGAACTGGCAGCTCGAGTTCGGCGAGGAGCTTGGCACGGCAGAAGCGCAGTTGCGCGCCGGGCATGTGGTCATCTGCGATGGGCGCATGATGCCGCATCAGTGGCTCCGCCGCGACGGCGGAGAGCTGCTGAAGCTGGATGCGGGAACTCACGGCGACAATCACTTCTTTCCCGGAGCGTGCGACATCGCATGGGACGTGGCGGGCGCAATCGTGGAGTGGGAGTTGCAAGGTGAGCTGCGTGAGCGCTTCGTCCGCGCGTATGAGGCACGCTGCGACGATGCAATTACCGGAAGGCTTGCGCCCTACTTGCTGGCTTATGCGACCTTCCGCATGGGCTGGTCCAAAATGGCCGCGCTGGCGATGCAGGGCGAAGACGATGAGGCGCTGCTGCAGAGAGACTACGAGAGGTATCGCGCGATTGCCTTGCGCTTGCGGCAGCAGCACAGCCCGATTGAGCTTGCGGCGAAGGGGAAATCCGCCGATGCAGATTCCTCGCCTCGTGCGGCTTGAGCTACTTTGAATAAAACTCCGCGATGGCCGCAACCACCGATCGCTGCTCCTCTCCGGTGAGTTCCGGGAAGATGGGCAGGGCGAGGACCTCGCGGCATGCACGCTCGGACTCCGGGAAATCTCCTGCCTTGTAGCCGAGATAGGCGAAGCATTGCTGAAGGTGCAGCGGCACGGGATAGTAGATCTCGCAGCCGATCTGGCGCTCGTGCAGAAACTCGCGCAGGCCGTCGCGGCGGTGGGCGCGGATCACGTACTGATGAAAGATGTGCTTTGCCTCGGGCGCGGTTGCGGGCAGAGACACCGGGTGCGATGAATCGACATATATCGATCTTCCACGTCCGTCCGTCAGTCCTGCCTGTTGCAGAAGCCGATCGTAGGTTGCGGCGATTTCGCCCCGGCGCTGGTTCCACTCCTCGATGTAGCGCAATTTAATCCGCAGCACCGCGCCCTGGATTCCGTCCATGCGGGCGTTCCAGCCGATCTCGTCGTGGTAATAGCGCCGTGCCGCTCCGTGATTGCGCAGGCGCTTCATGTGCTCGCCCGTTTCCACATCGGAGGCGGTTGCGGCCCCGGCGTCGCCAAATGCGCTGAGGTTCTTGGTTGGATAGAAGCTGAAGGCCGCGCTTCGGCCCAGGGTTCCGGCATGCCGCCCCTTCCAAGTGGCGCCGAAGGCCTGGGCCGCGTCCTCCACGATTACCAGCTTGTGCGCGGCGGCAATGGCGTCGAATGCGTCAGCGTCCACGCACTGGCCGTAAAGGTGTACGGGCATGATGCCCTTGAGATTCGCCGGGCGCTTGCTCTCGATGGCCCGCTCGACCGCGCGCGGGCAGAGATTGAAGGTAGCCGGATCGATGTCCGCAAAGACGGGCCGCGCGCCGCAGCGCACGATGGAGCTGGCCGTGGCGAAGAATGTGAAGGGCGTGGTGATAAAGCTATCGCCCGCGGTGACCCCGGCTCCGGTGAGGGCGAGCCACAAGGCGTCTGTACCCGAGGAGCAGCCGACGGTAGAGGCAGCGCCCAGGTACTCCGAAATTTCACGCTCCAGCGCCGCGACCTCCTCGCCCAGCACCAGCGATTGCGACTCGCAGACCTGGTCGATGGCGGCACGCACCAGCTCGCGAATAGTGGCATACTGGCGTTTGAGGTCGAGC
>Ga0182030_10024452_pt1 | contig 11096 bp, 10 predicted proteins | sample 812S3MmetaG_FD_121299 | JGI IMG/M metagenome (GOLD analysis project Ga0182030, IMG submission 121299) | Permafrost microbial communities from Stordalen Mire, Sweden - 812S3M metaG (Illumina Assembly) | ecosystem: Environmental > Terrestrial > Soil > Wetlands > Permafrost | place: Sweden...
AATATCTCGACTGGATGAAGAAATATGCCCCGCCGCAGGCGCAGGGCATGACCTTCTCCGAATCGGGACCGGTTCCGGCGCAAGGCAACATCGCCCAGCAGATCTTCTGGTACACCGCTTTCACCGCCGACATGGTGAAGCCGGGCCCGGTGATGAACGCCGACGGCACGCCGAAGTGGCGTATGGCGCCGTCTCCGCATGGCGCCTACTGGAAGGACGGCATGAAGCTCGGCTATCAGGACGTGGGTTCGGTGACGCTGCTGAAGTCCACTCCGCTCGACCGCCGCAAGGCAGCCTGGCTCTATGAACAGTTCATCGTCTCCAAGACCGTGAGCGCGAAGAAGAGCCATGTCGGCCTCACCTTCATCCGTGAATCCGACATCTGGGACAAGTCGTTCACCGAACGGGCGCCGAAGCTCGGCGGTCTGATCGAGTTCTACCGCTCGCCGGCGCGCGTGCAGTGGACCCCGACCGGCAACAACGTGCCGGATTATCCGAAGCTTGCTCAATTGTGGTGGCAGAACATCGGCGATGCGTCGTCCGGTGCGAAGACGCCGCAGGCAGCGATGGATGCGCTGGCAGCGGCGCAGGACTCGGTGATGGAGCGGCTCGAGAAATCGGGCGTGCAGGGGGCCTGCGGACCGAAACTCAATCCGAAGAAGACGGCTGAGTACTGGTTCGCGAAATCCGAAAAGGACGGCAACATCGCGCCGCAGCGCAAGCTGGCGAACGAGAAGCCGAAGGGCGAGACGGTCGACTACGACGCCTTGATCAAGTCGTGGCCGGCTTCGCCGCCGAAGCGCGCTTCGAACTGAGGCGAACGCAACCCAAACAGCAAAGGCCGGGAGCAATCCCGGCCTTTTTCTATTATACTGACGCGTATCGTCGGCGAGGCGGGACGATACGGTACCTTGCGCCCGCCCGATTTGATCGCGGGCAGCGGCGCTCGCTTCGCGGGCATGACGTCTACAGGAGCTCTATCATGCGGATGATCTTTCGCTGCGACCCGGCGCTTTCCGACTACCTGCCGCGGCCGCTTCCGGCGCGCGGCATGCTGCCGGACTGGCTGCGGGCGATGCCGGCGAACGCGCATTCGGAAATTCACGGCCGCGACATCCGCACCGTCAAGCAATGCCCGCCCTTCGTCGACGCCATGGCCTACGGGGTCATGGTTCTGCTGCCCTGCGACGTGGTGGTCGATCGCGGTGCGTTCTCCTGGGCCTGGGAGGTGCCGGAGCCGCAGACCTCGGGACATCCGCGCGCGCCCTTGAGCTTTCATGTCGCCGCCCAGCTGGCGGACACTCCTTTTGCCCGGCAGGGCCACGCCGCGCTCAAGTTCAACAGCTTCTGGACCATCGAGCTCGAATCCGGCTGGTCGCTGTTTGCCACCCATCCGGTCAACCGCGACGATCTGCCGTTCCGCCTTATTTCGGGACTGGTGGATGCCGATCGTTTCCATGACGGTGGAATCAATTTCCCGGCGATCTGGACCGCGCCGGAGTTTTCCGGCGTGCTGCCGAAGGGTACTCCGGTGGCGCAATGTTTCGCGGTGCCTCGCCTCGCGCCGCAGCTCGAATTCGAGAGTTTCGATCAGGCCCATCAGGCGGCCTACGCCAAGACCGTCGCCGAAGTGCTGGCCAGCCCCGGGGTCTATCGCAAGCGGTTTCGCGCGCGGCGGGGGCGGGCCTGAACAGTCAGCACCCGATTCGTGCAGCCAACGCGAACCCGTCATGCGTCAGCCGCCGAGCGCGCGGCGCAGGCTCGCCTCGTCGATCCACAGCCGGCCGTGTGACGCGGAGGTCAGCGCCATGGCGATCGCGCCGAAGGTCGAGGGGCGCAGCCGGTAGGCTTCGACATAGGCGCCCATGGCGCTGTCCAGATCGCCGGATTCCTGCAGCACGATACCCAGATTGAGCGCGGCTTCGGCGTAGTCCGGCTTGATCTCGAGCGCCTTGCGGTAGGCGGCGGCGGCGGCGACGGAGTCGCGCAGATCCTGGCGGACCACGCCGAGGTCGAACCAGACCGATGCCGGAGCCTCACGGGCCGTCGCGCGCTGCAGCAACTCGGCGGCGGCGACATGGTCGCCATCCTCCCATGCCAATCGTCCGAGCCGGGCCGCGGCCTCCTGGTGTTGCGGAATCACCGCCAGGATCGCCCGCCACGCCTCGCGCGCCTGAGGCCTGAATCCAGCCTGGTCCAGTGTCCGCGCTTTCTCCAGAAACATTTCCCGTTGCGGCGCCATCGCTACGGCGCGGTCGAGATGCGACAGCGCGCCGTCAAAATCCCCGGCGGTGCGGGCGATGCGGGCGGCGAGCAGCCGTGCGGCGGCATTTTCGGGCCGTTTTGCAACGCTGCTCTCGATGTGATGGCGGGCCGGGTCGAGTTCGCCCCTGGAGAACAGCACGGCGGCCATCAGATGATGCAGCATGGGATCGCCGGGCTGGCGGCCCAGGCCCTTTTCGCAGAGCCGGCGCGCCTCGTCGGGCTGGCCGGAATTGAAGGCCGCCGTCGCCTGGCGGACCAAATCCTCGGCGCTCGTCTTGTTCATGTCACCCGCATCGTCGGTTCGCGCCGGGATTGACCATGGCGGCGGCGCGGTTCATTCCGCGGGCTATCATAAGGCGCTTTCGAGCGAAGTGGCTACCGGTTGCCGTGAAGAAAACGCGTCGAAACAAAAAACTGCAGCATCGGCCCTGATTCGATCAGAACCGATGCTGCAGAACTAAAAGCACGGCGCTCTTCATGTTCGCCGACGCGTCAGTCAACCCATCGACGGACATTACGTCGTGATACGGCCTACTGCACAGCGTCCAGCGTTTCGCCCAGCACCGGATAGTCGGTATAGCCCTTGGCGCCGCCGCCATAGAACGTCGCCTTGTCCGGCGCATTGAGCGGTGCGCCGCGCTTGAGCCGCTCGACCAGGTCGGGATTGCTGATGAACGGTTTTCCGAACGCGATCAGGTCGGCCTCGTTGGCCGCCAGCACCTTGTTGGCGAGTTCGAGATCGTAGCCGTTGTTGGCCATATAGGCGCCGCTGAAGCGCTTGCGCAGCGAACCATAGTCGAACGGGGCGATATCGCGCGGACCGCCGGTGGCGCCCTCGATGACGTGGATATAGACCAGCTTCAACGCGTTGAGACGATCGACGATGTAATCGAACAGCGGCTGCGGATTGCTGTCGGAAATGTCGTTGGCCGGGGTCACCGGCGAAATGCGAATTCCGGTGCGCTCGGCGCCGGCCTCGGCCGCCACCACCTTCGACACTTCCAGCATCAGCCTGGCGCGGTTCTCGATCGATCCGCCGTAGCCGTCGGTGCGCTTGTTGGCGCCGTCCTTGGCGAACTGGTCCAGAAGATAGCCGTTGGCGCCGTGGATCTCGACGCCGTCGAACCCGGCTTCCAGCGCATTGGCGGCGCCGCGCCTGAAGCTCTCGATGATCCCTGGGATTTCTTCCAGCGTCAGCGCGCGCGGCTCGGAAACGTCGGCGAAGGTGCCGCCGACGAAGGTCTTGCCCTTGGCGCGGATCGCCGAAGGCGCGACCGGCAGCTGGTTGTTCTCCTGCAGGCTGACATGCGAGATGCGTCCGACATGCCAGAGCTGGATGAAGATGCGTCCGCCACGTTCATGCACGCGGTCGGTCACCTTGCGCCAGCCCGCCACCTGTTCCCTGGAGTAGATCCCGGGCGTGTCCTGATAGCCTTGGCCCTGCTGCGAGACCTGGCTCGCTTCGGTCACCAGCAGGCCCGCGGAAGCACGCTGGCCGTAATATTCGATGGCCAAGGGACTGGGCACCAGGCCCGCGACGGCGCGGTTACGGGTCAGCGGCGCCATCACCACTCGGTTGGGCAGGGTGATCGGGCCAAGCTTAAAGGGCTCGAAGAGTCTGGTCGGCTTGCTCATTTTTTATTATTCCGGAAAATGGAAGGATGACGAACAGGTGGGCATTGCCGCGCCGGCTGGCAATGGCGCGAGCCATTCTAATATTGCGGGACCTGTAGGACATTCAACTCGAAATCGCAGCCGCTACAGCATAATCGATCTTCCGGCAGCAGCGGTCACGGCCGAACCGCGCTGTTACCGACCGGACGAAGCGGCTGCGGCGGGGGCAGCGACCGGATTGGCGGTCGATCAGCCGGAACGGCGCGCGGCCGCCCGCAAGCGGCCGACCACGCCGGTCGGGAAGAAATACACGCTGGCGATGAACAATAGCCCGAGCCACAGCAGCCAGCGGTCGGGATGCAGCAGTCCCGGCAGCAGCGGCAGCCCGGCTTCGGCGGCGGCGTTGGACGCCACGGCCATCAGCGCCTGCAGATAGTTCTGCGCCAGCATGAAGATGGCGGCGCCGATGATCGCGCCGTAGATCGTGCCCATGCCGCCGATCACCACCATCAGCAGGATATCCAGCATGATCGAAAAGCTCAGCGAGGTGTCCGGTCCGGCATAACGCAGCCACAGCGCATTGAGCGCGCCGGCGCCGGCGGCTACCATCGCGGCCAGGCAATTGGCGTAGGTCAGGTGAAACACCGTGCGATAGCCGAGCGCTTCGGCGCGGAAGCGGTTTTCGCGAATTGCCTGCAGCACCCGGCCGAACGGCGAGTTGACCACCCGCAGCAGCCCCAGGATCATTGCGGCGGATGCCGCGAACACGATGTAATAGGTCAGGGTGCGGCCGTTGACGGCGACGCCGAACACATCTTTCGAGATCAGCACCGTCCCCGGCCGCAGCAGTTCCGGCAATTGAAAACTGCGGCCGTCCTCGCCGCCGGTCAGCCATGACAGCTGCGAAGCCAGCACCAGGAACGCCGAGGCCACCGCCAGCGTGATCATGGCAAAAAAGATCGCCTCGACCCGCAGCGAGAACAGGCCGATGCCGAGCGCCAGCAAGGCGGCCAGCGGCAGGCCGATCGCCAGCCCGGTCGCGACCGCGGCCCAACTCGGCCCCATCCCGTACAGCGCGATGGCGATGGCGTAGCTGCCGATGCCGTAGAACATGGTGTGCGCGAACGATACGCTGCCGGTGTAGCCGAGCAGCAGATCATAGGACGCCACCACCGCGGCAAAGACGCAGATCTTGGCCGCCACGTTCATCGCCTTGGCGCCGGGAAACACCAGCGGCGTCAGCGCCAGCGCGGCGATGATGACCAGGAGCAGGATGCCGAGCACGCGGCTGCGCGGCGGATCGCCGGAAAGGATCATCATCGGCTGGTCACCGCATAAAGTCCGCGCGGCCGCCACATCAGGATCGCGACCATCAGCAGGATGTTGGATACCAGCGCCAGTTTAGGCAGCAGAAAGCCGCCATAGTTCGCCACCATGGCGACCAGCAGCGCGCCGATGAAGCAGCCGCCGATCGAGCCGAGGCCGCCGATGATCACCACGATGAACACCAGCACCGTGAGATCGTTGCCCATCGAGGCATGGACCTGCTCGCGGTACAGCGCCCACATGATGCCGCCGAGCCCGGCCAGCGCCGATCCCGCCATGAATACCCCGAGAAACAGCCTTCTAATCCGATAGCCCAGCGCTTCGACCATCTCGCGGTTTTCGACCCCGGCGCGGATCAAGAGGCCGATCCTGGTGCGGTTCAGCACCAGTTGAATGCCGATGAACACGATCAGGCCGACCAGCATCGCCAGCAGGCGGTATTTCGCGATCGCGACGTCGCCCAGGATGAACGAGCCGCGCAACGAGGTCGGCAGCGGCAGCGGAATGATCTGCGGCCCCCACAGCGCATACAGCGCCTGCTCGGCGACAATCAGTCCGCCGGTGGTCATCAGGATCTGCTTGAGGTGCTGGCCATAGACCGGAAGGATCAGCACCCGCTCGACCACGAGACCGAGCGCGCCGGAGACCGCCATCGCCAGCAGCGCCGCCGGCGCCAGCACCGCGAGATTGAGCCAAAGCGAATCGGCCTGCACCCAGCCGGCCAGCGGCAGCAGCACCAGCGTCGCGACATAGGCGCCGACCGAGATGAAGGCGCCATGGCCGAAATTGAGCACGTCCATCAGGCCGAACACCAGCGTCAGCCCGGACGCCATCACGAAGATCATCGCGCCCATCGCCAGGCTGGCCACGGTCAGCGTGATCCACGAACTGGTCGATCCGACCAGCGGCGCCATCGCCAGCGCCAGCAGCAGCGGCAGCAGTGCGGGAACAAAATCCCGCTTCGGTTTCGGCAGCGCGTCGGTGGCGGCAAGCTCGGTCATTGATGCGCCTCCAGGCTCAGTCCGAGCAGCCGCTCCTGCAAGGCGGCGTCTTGCGCCAGCGCCGCCATCTCGCCGCGGTGGACGATGCGGCCGTTGTCCATCACCAGCACGCTGTCACCGATCTCCTGGGCGACGCGAAAATTCTGCTCGACCAGGACGATGGTGGCGCCGCGGCGCTTGATTTCCGCAAAGCATTCGATCATCGCCACCACGATCGCCGGCGCCAGGCCCTTGGTCGGCTCGTCGATCAAGAGCAGCTTGCGCGGCTCGACCACGGCGCGCGCGATCGACAACATCTGCTTCTGGCCGCCGGACAATGAGCCGGCGCGCGACAGCCAGAACCGCTTCAGCGCCGGAAAAAATCCAAAAATCCATTGCAGCCGCGCGTCGTCGGGCGCGCCGTCGCGCGCGGCCAGGACCAGGTTTTCCCTGACCGTGAGATCGGAGAACACCGCCATGCTTTCGGGCACGTAGCCGACGCCGAGCCGCGCGATATCCGGCGTCGCGCTGCGCTCGATGCGTTGCCCGGCCAGCGCTATCTGCCCGGATGACGCCGGCCACAGCCCCATGATGGTGCGCAGCGTGGTGGTCTTGCCGGCGCCGTTGCGGCCCAGCAGCATCGTGGTCTGTCCCTCGGGCACGCCGAAATCGACGCCATGCAGGATGTGATAGGGTCCGATATGGGTATGCACGCCGGCAAGGGTCAACAGATCGCTCATGCCGCGCTCTTTCCGGGCGCGATGCCGAGGTAGGCTTCCTGCACGATCGGCGAGGCAATCACTTCCGCCGGTTTTCCATCGGCGACGAGCTGGCCGTTATGCAGCACGATGATGCGATCGGCCAGCGAGCGCACCACGTCCATCTTGTGTTCGACCAGAAGGATGATCTTGCTGGTGTCGCTCTTCAGTCTCGCGATCAGGTCGAGCACGACCGGCACTTCGTCGATGCTCATGCCGGCGGTCGGCTCGTCGAACATGAAGACCTTCGGCTCCAGCGCCATCATCAGGGCAACCTCGAGCTTGCGCTGGTCGCCATGCGACAGCATGGTCGCCGCGACGCTGCGGCGGCTGCCGAGCGCGACGCTGTCGAGAATCGAATCGGCGCGCGCGATCAGGTCGCGCCGCATCATCCAGGGCCGCAGCATGTCGTAATGCACCCCGCTCGCCGACTGCACCGCGAGCCGGACATTTTCTTCCACGCTGAGGTTCGGAAACAGGTTGGTGAGCTGGAACGCGCGGCCCAGACCGGCGCGGGTGCGAAGCGGCGCCGAGAGCCCGGTGATGTCGGCGCCGTTGAGCAGGATCTGGCCCCTGGTCGGGCGCAACTGTCCGGAGATCAGATTGAAATAGGTGGTCTTGCCGGCGCCGTTGGGGCCGACAATGGCGGTAAGTTCGCCGGGACGAAACGCGCAGCTGATGCCGTTGACCGCGACATGGCCGCCGAAGCGGATGGTCAGGTCGCGCGTTTCAAGGGAGAGGGTCATGGGTGCTCTTGATACCACGCGACGTCCGAGTGGAGCGATTTCGAAGTTCGAATCATGTCAGGCGGCGACGTTGCGAAGTACCTCTCCCGCGCGCGGCAGGGCCATCGCATATGACACGAATTGAACCGCGCGTTGATGCGGTGATGGCCTTGCACAAGCTATCGGCGGGTCGTCCCTGCGAACGCAGGGACCCATCACCCCTGGCCTCAAAACTGAAAGAAGGCCTCTGCTCCAGTGCCAAAACGAGATTCCGCGCCGTATGGGTCCCTGCGTTCGCAGGGACGACTCGTTGAAACGCAACGCAAAATCTGAAAGATTCACCCGCGGACAGCATAGAAAATTCCATATGCGATAGCCCTGCCGCGCGCGTGGAGAGATCAGGTGCGCCAGCAATGTCCTCGTCATCGCTTGTTGCGGATCGGGATGCTCATGTCCTCGATCTTGAGCTCGCGCACCGGCTCCAGTACCGCCCAGGCGACGTTCGGATCGACCTTGACCTTGAAGGCATACATGCTCTGCAGCGCCTGGTGGTCCTCCTTGCGGAAGATCATCTTGCCCTTCGGGGTCTCGAACTCCATGCCTTCCATGGCGCTGATCAGCTTTTCGGTATCGGTGGATTTCGCCTTGGTCACGGCGGTGACCACCGCCATCGCCGCCGCGAAGCCGCCGGCGGTGAAGAAATCCGGTGGCGCGTTGAAGCGCTTCTGGTGTTCGCTGACCAGCCAATCGTTGATCGGGTTCTTCGGGATGTCGTAATAATAATAGGTCGCGCCTTCCATGCCTGGAAGCCGCTTGTAGGCGGCCAACGCCGGAAGGATGTTGCCGCCGGTCGAGAGCTCGATGCCGTAACGCTGCGGATCCATGTCCTGCAGCTTGGTCAGGGGATCGCCGGCGCCGGCCCAGATCACCCAGATGATCTTGCGCCCCGGTTTGTCCTTCAGCGCGTCGAACAGCCGCTGTCCGGCCGCGGTGAAATCGGTGGTGGTGGTGGGTACATATTCCTCGGCGGCCAGCGTCGCACCGGTTTTCGCCAGCGCTTCCTTGAAGGCGGCGACGCCGTCGCGGCCGAAGGCGTAGTCCTGGCCCAGGGTCGCGACGGTGACGCCGGGCTTGCCGATCGCCACCGCATTGGAAACTGCGTCCTGTGACGAATTGCGGCCGGTGCGGAAAATGTAGCGATTCCATTTCTCGCCGGTGATCTGGTCGGCGACCGCGGGCTCGACGATCAGGATCTTCTTGTTTTCCTCGGCGACCGGAAGGTCGGCCAGCGCCGCGGCGGAGGAGGAGGTGCCGATCGCGATGTCGGCATTGTCGTCCTGATAGGCTTCCGCGAGCGCCGCCTTGGAGAGGTCGGGCTTGCTCTGGTCGTCCTTGGTAATGACGACGATCTTGCGGCCATCGAGCACCATGGTGCCCTTGGTGGCGTATTCCAGCCCCATGCGCAGACCGGTTTCGGTCTGCTTGGCGTAGGCCTCCAGCGGTCCGGTCTTGCCGTAGATCAGCGCAATCTTCAGATCGTCGGCATAGCCGGCAGTGGTGGTGAAAGCGATGGCGGCGGCAGCAAGAATCGTCGTTCGACGCACGAAAAGTCCCTCCGGAGTCTGTCGCGGCGGACCCTAGAGCATTTTTCCGCTTGATGGAAAGAGGATTAAGGCACGCACACCTGGGAAAACCCGCCCTCGGGCCTGCCTCGAGGGTGGAAACCGGTTTTCCTCCGGGACAACATGCTCAAGCAAAAAGCCGAACGCGGCGGCGACTCGATCAGCAATCCTTGTCCGCAGCCATTCCGCTGCGTGACGGCGGTGACCGTCAATTCACCCCCAGAAAATCCTTCTTGCCGATTTCGACGCCGTTGTGCCTGAGAATGTCGTACGCGGTCGCGGCATGGAAGTAGAAATTAGGCAGCACAAAATGGCTGAGGAACTGCTGGCCTTTCAGCGTCATGGTCTTGTCGGGACCGGCGGGAAAGGTGACGTCGCGGCCGTCAGCACCGTCGAACTGCGCGGACTTGAACGCCTTGACATAGTCGATGGTCCGGGCCAGCCGCTGCCTGAGTTCATCGAAGGTCTTTTCGGTGTCGGGGGTGGCGGGCACCTCGCTCTGGGTCAGGCGGGCGCAGCCCTTGGCCGCGAAATCGCTGGCCATCTGGATCTGGCGGGACAGCGGCAGCATGTCCGGATACAACCGCGCGCCGAGCAGCACGTCGGGCGCAATATTCTTGGCCTCGCAGTGCGCTTCGGCCTTGGTGAGAATTCCCGACAGGCTGCCGAGGATCTGCAGGAACGCGGGAACGCTGGCGTCATGGAACGACATGGGATGCTCTCTCGGTGTGGGGGGAAGCTCGATCGTTGCGGGTGTGGCGCGATCGACATGGTACGATAGCTGGCAAAATGCAACTGTCTTGACCATGCGCCATGGTCGAACATTTCACCGCTTGAGGGATTTTAAGGGGATTTCTTGCGCGCAATCCAGCGTTACCGCGCCCGACAGGCGGAGAGCAGGGCCGCGATGGCGCTAGCGGACCGCCGGCGGTGCTTGCGCGGCGGATTGCGCGCGCGGTAGCCCGCGCATTCGCGCCAGCAATTCGGCGGTCGGCCAGGAATCGGCGGGCAGGCCGTATTTGATCTGCATCGCCTTGACCGCGGTGCGGCTTTGCTGACCCATCACGCCATCGACCTTGCCGACATCGAATCCCGCCCGCACCAGTAATTGCTGCAGCTCGCGCAACTCGTTGAACGGCAGCTGGGCGATCGGAACGGCGGGACGATGCATCGGCGGTGCGCCGTTGATGCGGGTGGCGAGATAGCCTGCCGTGGTCGAATAGATCAGCGAGTTGTTCCATTGGGTATAGGCGGCGAAATTGGCATAGGCCAGAAACGCCGGTCCCATGCGCCCCATCGGCAGCAGCAGCGACGCCGGCATGTCGTCGTTCGGCAGCGCCCTGCCGTCCGCCGAGGTTACGCCGAGTTGCGCCCATTTCGAGCGCGGCAGCTGGATCGTCAGATCGGCCTGGTCCCAGGGAAAGGATGGGGCGTTTTGCGGCACCCGCACTTCCTGCAGCCAGGGTTCGCCGCGGCGCCATTTCAGGCCGTTGGCGATGTAGTTGGCGGTCGAGCCGATCACGTCGGCCGGGCTGCGCAACAGATCGCGGCGGCCGTCGCCGTCATAGTCGACGGCGTAGCCGAAATAATGGGTCGGCAGGAACTGGGTCTGGCCGAGTTCGCCGGCCCAGGATCCTACCATCTCCTCAGGCGTGAGATCGCCGCGGTCGATGATCTTCAGCGCGGCGATGGTCTCGTCCTGGAACATCCGGGAGCGGCGGCAGTCATAGGCCAGCGAGACCAGCGAGCGCAGTGTCGGCAGGTTGCCCATGTTGGCGCCGACATCGCTCTCGAGGCCCCAGAACG
>Ga0182030_10024453_pt1 | contig 11095 bp, 9 predicted proteins | sample 812S3MmetaG_FD_121299 | JGI IMG/M metagenome (GOLD analysis project Ga0182030, IMG submission 121299) | Permafrost microbial communities from Stordalen Mire, Sweden - 812S3M metaG (Illumina Assembly) | ecosystem: Environmental > Terrestrial > Soil > Wetlands > Permafrost | place: Sweden...
AAAATCGAATATTGGCAAATACTTTGCCTCGCGGCAGTCACCGGATTAGTAAATGCCTTTGAAATGCCGGCGCGCCAATCAATGATCGGCTTGATGGTCGAGCGCAAGTTTCTCGTTAATGCCATCAGCCTGAACTCCTCGGCGGTAAATGCTTCCAAAGTTGTCGGACCGGCTCTGGCTGCCTTTCTCGTGGGCATGGTCGGTGAAGCCTGGTGTTTCGCCTTCAACTCGGTTAGCTATATTGGCGCGCTCGTCGCCCTTTTTATGATCAAGATGCCGCCGATCAGCGCCGAAACAAGAAAACAGAAAAACAATTTTCTTGACGGTATAAAATTTGCAATTGCGCACAAAGAAATCGCACCGCTTTTGCGCTTAACTGGAACAATGAGCCTGCTCGGTGCCCAATTTTTTCTCCTCCTGCCTATCGTAGCTCGAGAAATATTGCATCAGGGCGTCGAATCTTTCGGGTTATTGCGCTCGTCTGCTGCGGTCGGTTCACTCATCGGGGCGCTTTTCCTGGCTAACCGTGGCTCGCAGGAAACCCTGCACAAGACAGTTCAAATTTGTAGCCTGACTTTCCCCGCAGCTCTAATTCTATTCTCATTGAGCCACGAATTATGGCTTTCAGTGCCACTCATGATAATTTTAGGCTGGAGTCTCACCTCTCAACTGAGCGGGAGCAACTCCCTGTTGCAACTAAATTGCCCCGACCATTTAAGAGGACGCATCATGAGTTTGTGGACAATTACTTTCATGGGCATGTCGCCCATAGGAAGCTTACTCACTGGCTATCTTGCCTCAAAAATCGGCGTAATGAATACAATGAGCCTTTCAGGCATCGCTTGCCTTATCTCAGCGCTGGTCTTCGTATTATTCAGAAAGTGACAAAGACTCGCTTCATTTTTCCGGTGAAGGGCAAATAAGTAAAAGCTGGGGTTATTTTGATCAAGCCGAGCGGTTCTGTAGAAGCCGCCCCTTAATCAAAGTCCGAGCCGCGGCATCTTCAGGTGATTGCTTTGTCAGATATACCAACAGCAAATAGGGACAATAAGTTGCCTCCGGCTGTGTGGCTCTTTCTCATTCTAGCGACTGGCGCTGGCGGTTACTTGCTTGGTACATATGGACACAATACCCAGTATACGGAGCATCAACAGGAACAGCAGCAAGAGAAGCAGCAGCAGAAGCTGCAATCAGGCTTGGACGACGTCAACGCTGTCGCAGGAAAACCGAATAGCAATGCTGGAGGAGAGAATATAAGCGGTTTAAGTTCAAGCAAAACGGCAAACCATTTTGCAGGACTCAACGAAAACACCATCGCCGACATTGCCGCCTCAGCCGAGCCATCTGTAGTCTCAATCGAATCAAGCTGTAATTCAAACCGCAAGTCGGCCAACTATTTTTTCGGAGAAAACATGGGTCCTTCGCCACCGAGCGCGATTAGGCGCGGACACTATGGTTCAGGCGCTGGAATCATTTATAGCTCGGATGGCTATATATTGACGGCAGCACATATTGTCAGAGTCGCCGACGAATTTAAAGTGAACCTGGCAGACAAACGCAGTTTTCCCGCCAAACTTATTGGTGAAGACCCTTTGAGCGACCTGGCCATACTGAAGATTGACAGTGCCAATTTGCCAGTGATGCACTTTGCCGACAGCGACAAAGTACGCGCAGGCGATTGGGCGATCGCCATAGGCAGTCCGATGAAATTCTTCAATTCAATAAGTCTCGGCATTGTTAGCGCTCTAAATCGCAATGTGGGCGAACCGCTTTTTAATGTGGATATGATTCAAACAGACGCAGCAATAAACCCCGGCAGCTCAGGCGGTCCGCTTTTGAATCTGCGTGGCGAAGTCATCGGCATCAACTCCATTATTCGTTGGGATGCACAAAACATCGGCTTTGCCATTCCGAGCAATCTAGCCCGCTCAATAGCCGCCGAGTTAATGAAACACGGCAGAGTAGAACACGGATTTCTCGGCGTGCGTCTGCGCGACGCGATGCCGGCGCATGAAACTGAATCGAATAAGATGCAAGTTCTAGTCGCAGCAGTGGTTGATGGCAGTCCAGCAAAGCAAGGCGGGCTGGAAGTTAACGATGTAATCAATACCGTAAATAATCAGGAAATTCATAATTCTACCGAAATGCGAAGGCTAATTTTAAGAGCAAAAACCGGCGAGTATATTCAAGTAGGCATAACTCGTCAGGGTAAAGAGGAAGCATTACGTCTTCGAGCCATAGCCAGAGATCAGAAATAGCAGTAATCTACAACTGCAAGTTTTTAGTGCAGCTTAGAATCAATTTCCATCCGGTCAATTTCCAGCCCAGTGGGCATTTCAGCTTGAAGCTCAGAGTTGGCAATTAAGTTTAGTTGTCAAATTACGAACGATTCAGTAGACTAGCTGCTAGCCTCTGGGAACCGGCTCGATGGTATCGACCATCTAGCCCAGCTTCATATCGACGGAATTTCTTTTAACACACTTACTAATTATCTTTATGGCCAACCAAAGCTTCAGCCAGATGCGACTGCGCAATGCCGAATCAATTCTTGAAACGGTGCGATTGCATTCGGAAATTAGCCGAGCTGATCTGGCCAGAGAAACAGAGCTGTCACCAGCAACGGTATCAAGCATAGTTGATGACCTGATCAAAACGGGTTTCCTTAATGAAACAGGAGCACGGTCGACATCTGTTGGACGCCGGCCGATTGGCCTGGTTTTCAATCCAGAAGCGGGCTATATCGCGGGCATTTGCATCGATATAGAACGGCTCAGCCTCGTACTATGTGATTTAGACGGCAAAGTAAAAGTAGAGCAATCTGCAACGCTCGACAACAACTTAGAAACGCAAGAGATCAGTGAAGCTTGCATCAAAATCATTCGGTCGGCTTGTAAATCGATCGGAGTAAGTATGTCCAATGTCGGCGTGCTTGGTCTAGCCGTGCCGGGGCCACTGAAAGAAGATCACTACTTTGCAAACGGTGCAAGACGCCCAGAAATTTACAACTCTATTAAAGAAGTTTTGGCGCGCAAAATGAGCATCCCCGTAAAGATAGACTCGCTGGTAAATATGGCAGCTCTGGCAGAAGGCATGCGCGGAGCAGGCCAAGGTGCAAATTGCCTGGTTTATTTCCGCATCGGTCACGCTATGAGATCTGCCGTTATCATCAATCATCAATTGCTTGCAGGCAAAAACAATTTGGCAGGAGAAATCGGACACCTCACCATGCTCGGACAAACTGGAATCTGCCACTGCGGCAAAACCGGTTGCGTCAACGCCATTGCCGCAGTTCCGCATTTTTTGGACCGCTGCCGCAAAGATGGCATAAAAATCGATCACGAACAGGAAATGCCTGACTTAGCCGTACTTGGAAAACAAAATTTTCAAGTGCTGCTGACGGAATGCGCTAGTGCTGTGGGTTTTGCTATATCCGCAGTAATCAATACACTTGCCCCAGACGCAGTAATCGTTTCATCGCCATACACCACCTGCGGTGCAGCGTTTCAAGAGCCTCTCACCAACGCTCTAAGTAAATTTACGCAAGCAGATCTTCTCACTCAATGCAAAATCCTGCAGAGCCAACTAAAAGGCTCACCGGAAGCCTATGGAGCCGCGCTTTCCGCGATGCAGAGTTATCCGCTGCTCGAACATGTTTCTGCTCGTCTTTAGCTTTGCTTAGTTGCATCTCAGATTTAAAATCGCAAAAAAGCCTATTGTGAGAATCTTTCAAAGAACTGAAGCAAGGCTTCTTTACGCATTCTTAAGCTCTGCTTGCGACATCATTTGAATTCATGGGGACAATTCCCATTGAGCGCTCCCGACTGCTGAAGTAGTCTGCACTTGGGTTATGACGCTGTAGTCCTTAGTGGCTTATGGGGTAATTGCAAATGCACGGATACGAAGATATTCAAAACAGCGACAAAGTGGGTGACAAAAACCAGGCGGGGCAGCAAGCGAACTTCCCTAATTTGCTCGATTTACATGATGGAAAGAATCAACTCCAGTTAACTAAATCAGATTTACTTTCAAGCTCTGACGATCTGACTATGCCGATTACAAATTATCTCGCGATAAGAGATTCGCAAGAGCAAGATACGAGCTATTTGAAGGCCGGCATATCGCTGGCGACTAATATGGGTCGTGCGCTCGTCGGCGCGGACAACGCCAGCGCAAAATTTGATGAAGCACGAAAAGACGGTAATACAGCTTCGATGCTCAGCCTGGAACACGCTGATAGGCAGCAAAGAGAATTCGATCATAAGATGGGTGTTTATGCCGGAGCTGCATTGAAAACAGCGCTGTTGTTTACACGAAATGGATACGGGCTGGCAGGATTGGCGGCAGTGGCCTCGGCAGACGAAGCAAAACCATCCGACGATTTCCAGAAGCAAGCTCTGGATGCAGCTCTGGGTGCCGGGAAAGGTCTAGCCTGGCGCTTTGCCTTTAACGAGATTGCATCGCAATCGTGGAATCCGATCGTAAAAGGTTGGACACTCGGTATGAGTGACAGGTTGATTGATGTAGGCTTAACGCGCCACACTTACACCAACGAGAACGGTGACGTCGATCAAAATAGCCTGAAGGCTGGTGGTATCAAAACACTTGCCAGCGTATTCAGCCCAGAATCTCTAATCGTTGACGCAGCGACAGGACTGGCAGCCGGCGCCACGCTCGGCTCGATCGATGCATACACGGGCGGCAAATTCCTCTCGTCAATTCCAGCAACTCGCCTGACAATGGCCGGCGTAGCTGGTCTCACAGAAGGCTCGCTGCGCGATTTGAACAGACAGCAGGACGACCCACGACAACTGCAAACAGATTGGTTGAAAGTGGCAAAAGCCGGATTGCAAACCGCTGCAATCGACACTGTATCTGCATTACCTAATGCCGGTCTTTTGAAGTAAGCAAAGGCGAAACGCTAATAGAGACTGCCAGCGGCAGAAGACGAAGCAGTATTGGCGCGCTTACGCCCACCGCCGGAGAATAGCGGTGGAGTGGGCAGCCATGCCGCCGCAAGTGGCAGCAAGTCTTATGCACCATATTTGGAAGCGGCCGACTCTTATTCGAGCGTCTTGAATCATTTAAATCCCAAAGCGAATTATGGAGAGATAGCCGGCAACACGGCGCGCGCACTTGCAAGCAGACCTGATTTCAAAGCCAGTATTGCTGCTTTTGCTTTGATACCAGCAAAAACAGATAAGCCGTTACAACGTTAAAACATTAGCCACGCAGAACACAATTTGCTCAGGCAGCTCGCCATGCCTAGCAGCAAAGCGCGATGACTCAGAGAAGCTTAGTTGTTCAGGAAGAAGGAACTTCGTCAGTGCGCACAAAAAAGTGTTCAAGAACGGTGGGTCCAAACGTAGTCGTAAGCGCCGCATCAGCCGCATCGCGACCGTATGCCATCACGACTCGACCAATGCGCGTTTTATTGTGACGCGCATCGAAAGTGTACCAACCGCTGGAAAGGTAGACTTCGAACCAGGCCGAAAAATCCATCGGAGAGGCCGACACGGGTATACCGATGTCACCGAGATATCCAGTGGCATAACGAGCCGGAATGCTCAGGCAACGGCACAAAGCAATAGCTAAATGAGCAAAGTCACGACAGACGCCTTTGCGTTCTTCGAAAACGTCGTAAGCACTCTTTGTCACGCGGGCATGGTTATAGCCAAACTCAATATGATTGTGCACCCATTCGCAGATAGCTTGGACGCGACCGAAACCAAAAGGTATTTGTCCAAATTGCTTCCAGGCGAAATCTTCAAGCCGATCGACCTCGCAATATCGCGAAGAATGCAAAAACTGTAATGTCTCATAAGGCAATTGAAGAGTAGGCAGCTCACGTGCACTGAGATCGATCTTGTCATGTAAGCCATCTACTTCTACCAGACCATCAGCCTTAAGCGTCACGGAACCAGCAGGCAAGAGCATTCTGCTACAGCGGTTGCCGAAGCTGTCATAAAAAAGCTCGTAGGGAGTTTCTGGTTCAACCTTGAGCACGTCTTCTTCGATAAGATGGTATCGATTAGGATAAACGTGCAACAGCGCATGCATCGGTGTAGGAACCGGCACCTGAAACCTGATTTCATAACCAATTTTGATGCGCATGAACTCTCTCTCTCTTTCTATTTGCCGGGCAGTCACAATTACTAAAGCGTAATCACAGTGTGCCAACGCTCAATTTCGTACACAAAGCTGCGGATGCCAAGCTAAAAGACTAGCACACCGAAAGCCGGAAGGCGAACATCATCGCATTTCGAGAGCGGCAATGGAGCAGTGCGAAAAATAAAATCAAGATTTCAGCCCGGCGCGAACCTTCACAAGCAGCTCAGACAGCGGAGTTTGCGTTATGATCAAGATTTCATAAGAGGATGTGACAAATGACACAATCGAAGTTTTCCCTGCGCGAACTACGAGCGGAGGACGCCCCGGCTTTTTGGAACTTACGTCTGCAGGGATTGCAAGAAGAAGTCGATGCGTTTACTTCAAGCTACGAGGAAAGCAGACAACGCCCCCAGGCGGATGTGGAAGAATCGCTGCAGCCCACGGAAAACAGCTTTGTTCTGGGTCTGTTTGCTGAGAATAAACTGGTAGGTATGGCAGGATTTAGACGAGGAAACGAGAGTTATAAGGTCAGGCACAAGGGTCTTATCTGGGGCGTTTACGTCAGACCGGAGCATCGCGGACTGGGCCTAGCGAAAAGATTGCTGCTGGCGGCAATCGAGAAAAGCCGCAGCCTGGGCGGCATTGAGCTTGTTCAGCTCGGAGTAAATGCGGCAAATCTGCCGGTAAAAAAACTCTACGAGTCCGTGGGATTCAAATCATGGGGATGCGAAAAACACGCGCTTAAGCTTGCCGACCATTACGTAGATGAAGAGAGGATGATGCTGTTCGTATGATTTTATGTAACAAGGCTGACTGGATGTCAAGAGGTCGACTGGCAACAGGGCTCTTGCTCAGCTAAAATGAAGTATGAAGACCTCGACCAGCTACCCCAAAAATATGCGGACCGCTCATGAAATCCTGCCCAAACTGTAAAACAGCTGTCGAGCCACTTGAAACCGGCTGTCACAGCTGCGGGCAGGTTTTACAAAGCGATTCTTCACCAGAAATAGCCAGCATTGCCCCATCCAAAGAAGAGCTGCAGGAAAGTTATCGCAGCTGGCTGGCGCGGGGCAAAGAGTGCATCGACAGTGATTCTCTGGAAGAAGCCTGCAATGCCCTGAGAGAAGCAATCAAGCGCAGTCGCCTGCTTGACAATCCGCAGGAAAACGAAATCGAGTCGCGCCGCTTGCTTGCCGAAGTTCTGGAAAAAATGAGCAAAGCGCCCGAAGCAGCCGATCAATACCGCATTATTGCCCAGGAAGCCAGCTCACCGCTTCTGCGCGAACACTGGCTCAAAAAATCGCAAGATCTGCTGGCTAGCTCAACAGTATCGTTCGATGAGCTATTCAAGCGAGAAGAGTTTCGTCCACTCACGGAGGCCGAGGTCAGGTACGTGCCGCTGTATTGCAGTGGCTGTCATCGTCTTCTTGCAGAAGCCGAAGTCTACGGTTTCAGACGCGGTTCGGGAAACGCTGTTCATTGCTGGTGCGGCATCGACTCAAGACCTGTAGCGAAACTAGATGCGCACCATATTGCCGCGTACAAAACCGGTCAACTGTTGAGCAATACCCAGAGAGCGCGCGCAATTCAAATTGCTGGTGTTGATTTACAGCTAGGCAAGCAGAGGCACGTAGCAGTATCGCTGGCACTTATGTTGGGCTGGTGTGGTGGTCACAAGTTCTATTTGGGAGAAACTGTCGCAGGTTGGATCTATTTATTCTGGTTCTGGACGCTGGTGCCGCTGCTGCTTTCACTTTATGAAGCGCTGGTACTGTCGCAAATGAGCATGGTTACATTCAACATGACTTACAATCTTGATGTTGTACTATCGCAAATTATTCCGGAAGAACATAATTCGCCGGCAAAAATAGATGTTTTCTCTCTCGATCAAAATGAAGGGTTAGCATCGCAAGAGGTGGCAAAAAATGGCACTAGCAGAAAAGAAATGTGAGGCTTGCATATCAGCCACGCGCAGCCTTAGCCGCGAGGAATTCGCCGACTATCTCGACGAGCTGAAAGACTGGACAGTTGTGGAAGATCACCACCTGAGCAAGTCGTACAAAACCAAAAATTTTGTCGAGGCACTGCAGCTGGCAAACAAAATCGGCGAACTGGCAGAAGAAGAAGGACACCATCCTGACCTTCTCGTTCGCTGGGGCGAACTCAAAATCGATTTGTTCACGCATAAGGTAAACGGCTTGACCGAGGCCGATTTCGTTCTAGCGGCGAAGATAGATCGATTGACAGCATGAGTTGAACTTGTGAAATCCTGAAAGAATCTTAACTACGCTCGAATAAGCGGTGAGCATTGCGATATTGGACTTGCGGGTGCCTGACATGTCCAAAATGATGACGAATCCAGTAGATTTAACTGGAATCGTTTTGCTGCGCTCAATATGATGTTTCTTCAAGCCCCCTTCTAGTAAGCACAAGAGTTTGCAGACAAGCTGCAAGCCAGGATACGGCTATTCAATGAACGTTCTGCCGAACATCGCCGCGACAACTTATGTGCCTGCAACCCCTGCAGAGCCAAAGTTCAAGCAGCCCAGGTCGGGAACCAACACCGGCATTGTCGGTACGGGCAACTCTGGTCGAGCGCTGGCGGCATATTTGAGTAGCGAAGGGCACGATGTTCATATTCTCGCTCGCAGCCACGATAAGCTGGAATTTTTGGGCGACGAGTCTTTCGTCAATTCTGAAGGCAAAGTTAGTGGTCGTTTTCCCGTTGCCAGCTCCGGCTGTGCCGCGAAAGATTTTGCTGAGCGCAGCGAAGTAATTTTCGTGGCTACTGTGACCACAGCATATGCCGACATCGCGACAAGACTTGCGCCGGTTCTCACAGACAAGCATGTCATTATTTTGTTTTCTTCGAAGCTCGGCGGAACCTTGTTGTTCGAGCAAGCTTTGAAAAATGCCGGCGCGAAATTGCCTCGAATTATTGAAACGGACGCTTTGTTCGCCTGTCGGATCGAAGAAGTAACAAACTCCATCGGAATCCGCGGCTTCAAACAATGGACGCTTTTTTCGTCTAGTACGCAGACTAAGACGAAGGAAGATGCGCAGTTTATCTATCGATTCTTTCCCGGTTTGAGCCCAGCGACAAATATAATCCAACGTGGGCTTACCGACTTCGGCGCAGTGGCGCATGCTTCCATCGCATTGGCCAACATGAATTTGATTTCGCGCAAGACGCCATTCCGTTTCTATTACGACGGTATGACTGAAGAAACAATTCGGCTTCTGGAATCGGTTGAAGGTGAATTTCGCGCTATTGCAGAGGCATATGGTAGCGAATTAATAGAAATGAAAGAGCTGTTGCATCGGTATTACACATGTGATACCACAAGCTTGTATACAGCCATGACCTCGGTGCGTAACTATCGTTATATCCTCGGACCAGAGACTTTACAGCATCGTTTTCTTCACGAAGACATTTGCTCAACCCTGGTTCCGGCAAGACAGCTGGCGGCTCTGGCAGGGCTGAAGGCACCGATCCTCGACGCCATAATCAGCATCACATCAGTTGTTACCAAGCGCGATTTGCTCGCAGAAGGTCGCACGCTTGAAAGTCTGGGTTTGGCAGGAATGACATACAAACAAGTTGTGGCTTATGTCAACAGCTAAAACCAAATCAGGCAGCGCTTTTTGGATCACGGCAACTTTGATTGCTGCCAGTATGGAGCCGATTATTGCCAAAATGGGTTATGCAGTCCATTGCACACCACTGCAGCTTTTGTGCCTGAAAAGCATCGTCGGCGCGCTGGTTATATGGCCGCTCACGCGTCAGAGAACCTGGGTGGGCATCGATGGTCTCAAGCGCATTCTACCGGTAGCTCTGCTTTTACTCAGCACCAGCACCCTTTCGCTCTGCGCCTTGCAATATATCAAAGCGAGTCTTCTAATTACGATCGTAACTGTAACACCAGCCGCGGTGGCACTGGTAAATCAGGCGCTCGGACGTGATTTGCTTGGAGTAAAATTTTGGATGGGTTTTGCGCTCTGCGCAACTGGTCTGAGCCTCACAGCCGGAGCCGAATTCGGTCAGGTACACATATTGGGCATAACGCTGGCGTTTTTAGCGGTCGCAAGTTCAACTACATACAGAGTTCTTCTGGAGAAACTGACTTCAACCTATAAACCCGCAGTTGTCTCCACCTATATATTCTTGATAAACGGGCTTTGCCTTTTGCCGGTTCTTCCATTTATTGGCCCAACGTTGCCTGCGCAAATAGTGGCAAGCGGGCTCTGGCTGGGCGTCGCTGCGGCTATAGCAAATGTAGCTTTCCTCTACGCAATTTCAATTCTGGGCTCTACTAGAGTTTCGATCATGACCATGCTTGAGCGACCGATCATTATAGCGCTTGCGGCGATCGTGCTGAAAGAAGTTTTGAGCCCATGGCAAATAGCAGGTATCGTTCTAGTAATTGCCGGTGTGCAATTGGCCAAAGTAAAACGCAAAGCTCCGGCTAATTTGCCTGACGCAGCAAAAGTGATTGAGAAAACAATTGAAGCAGTTACGCCACTTGCGGCTGCGCCACTGCCAGAGCCGCAGTTGGAATTGCTGGGGGCAGGATTGGGCTCAGGAACGAGGATTGACGACTCGTGCAAAGCAGACAATATCTCGAGCCGTTAATTGGGAAACTCTGACGTGTCGTTCAAGGTTGCCATAATAATTTTTCCAGATCTAACCCAATTGGATTTTACTGGACCTTATGAAGTTTTCGCCAATGTTCCGCTGAGCGAAGTTTTTCTTGTGGCAAACAGCCTTGACCCTATTAGAACTGAACACGGCATGCGCGTCATACCAGACAGCACCGGGGATACGCTTCCTCCGCTCGATCTACTTTTAGTGCCTGGAGGTCCCGGTATAAACGCACTTATCTGCGACGAAAAATTTCTTGAAAGGCTAAAACAGATTAGCTTGCGTGCGAAATATCTGGCTTCGGTTTGCACCGGGTCTCTTCTACTTGCAGCAGCTGGGTTGCTC
>Ga0182030_10024454_pt1 | contig 11095 bp, 9 predicted proteins | sample 812S3MmetaG_FD_121299 | JGI IMG/M metagenome (GOLD analysis project Ga0182030, IMG submission 121299) | Permafrost microbial communities from Stordalen Mire, Sweden - 812S3M metaG (Illumina Assembly) | ecosystem: Environmental > Terrestrial > Soil > Wetlands > Permafrost | place: Sweden...
TGAGGACACCGGTTCGACTCCGGTATCCCGCACCAAAAAAAGTTTTGCTCCCGTAGCTCAGATGGATAGAGCAGAGGACTTCTAAGCCTAAGGTCGCAAGTTCGAGTCTTGCCGGGAGTACCAAGTTGATTTTATAGTACTTTCAAAACCAATTCGTATCTTATCAGACTCCGTTCTGACGCTATCAAGTTGTTGTTTTATCTCACGGACATTATTCTTGACAGGTAACATCCACTCATTAGGAGTTATTTGAAGTTTTTTGTCTATTAAAGTTGGGTTCTGACCAATCGCTAACAGTATTTCCTTTTTATCACCCAAATCGCCTTTAACGAATTTGCTGTTCGCTAGTGTGAGTGTATCAAGTTGTTTGCCTACGAATTCATACCAATTCTTTGTTCGCTCAGCTGTTTCTACTTGATCGGTTTGGCGTTTTTTGAGTTCATCTTTGAGAGATTGACTCTTCACTTTATATTCCTCGGCTGTAATGAAATCTTTGGTTACTAGATCAAGTAGCTTGTCTAACTGAGCCTGAATAGCATCTAAAGACTTAAATTGCATGACCTGTACATCATTTCTCTCGGCAATTTCTTTATCTGCCATTTCTTTGAGTGCTTCCATACCCCATTCGTAGAGTTGTGGCGTTAATTCATATTCGTCTAAAAGTTCACTTACCTTATCAAACAAGTCTTGTTCGCGTACGCTACCACGTTGTGAGCAGGGGCGTTTTCTAGTGCAATGATAATAGACGTGCTCATGAATATCACCATTATTTTGCTTCTTCCTCTGAACCTCTGCAGTAATCATGCAACCACACTCACCGCATCTTAGAAAGTTTTTCAAAGCAAACTGCCTACTGGCACATAATCTTAGTTTACCTTTTTTGCCCAACAACCTTTGTACTTGATCGTATTCTTCTTCAGTTATCATAGGCTCATAACTAGCTCTTATATAGTCTGGTCCGTCATATGGATTTGGTATCCAACCGGCATTACGTTTGTTTTGAAGAATGTGATAAAGTCCAGCTCTAGATAAAGGTTTACCACCAGTCTTGGTTCTTTTATAAGCTGTATATCCCCAGTCTTCATTCATAACTCTTAGCACCTCAGGTACGCTAAAGTTTCCCGTTAGGTACATATCAAAAGCCTTACGAATTAAGGGGAATCTGATTGGGTCGATTTCTATCGTCTTATCAGCCCCATTATTTAAGTATCCCGCTGGTGCAACACCAGATATACCACCGTTTCGTATCTTAGCTGCAATACCTCGCTTAACATTTTTTCTAAGATCACGAATAAACTGATTAGAAATACTAGACTCAACACTAAAGACTACTGCGTTATCGTCGGGTAGATACTCTCGGTCATTTGTTTGAATACTTAATATCTTCTCATCTTGTAACATTTGCTGTAATAGACCACTCTCTGACGGGTTTCTAGATAGTCGATTTAGCTGCCAACATAAAATTCCATTAGCTTCTCCTCGATCAATCATTGCTAGCATTCTAGTAAACTCTGGTCGTTGGAAAGGTGCTTTAGCTGACTTTGATTCACGAAGTTTTGCCACAATCTTAAAACCTCGCTTCTTGGCAAGTTCTAGCATGACTTCGACTTGATCCTCTATGGATTGAACCTGTTTGTCCTCACTCTCAGTGGACTTACGGGCATAAAGGACATATTTAATCTGACTCATTAATAATTCCTTACTAGAATGACAGCTCCATAACAGGGGTCATTATAAAATGTTTATTGTACATAAGACATTATTGAAAAGTTTAATATTCGGGTTAGGCAAGGTTTAAAGTGACAACCTTTATCTATGCTCGCTTAGGTTACGACCCACTTTAGTTATCAATTTTTTTGAAAAGGTAAAGAGGCAGAGCTATATAGTCGTACCTTTTTACCCTTTCAGTTTTTAGTCATTAAGTCGATAGAGTAACTCACTACCTTTACCTTGAGACTTGTTTAGTACCCCACTACCAACCAAATCATTTAAGATATTGCGGAGGGTTTTAGCATTTACTTTAAAACCAGCTTCTTCTAGCTTTATTAGTAGTTCTTTTTGGTTAATATCTTCGTTTTGTTTAAGGATTACCAATATTTCTGATATTGTTTTAGCTTTTTTACTCTCACTAGGTTTGACGGTTCCTACATATTGAAGAGTTAATTTATCTTCAGTTGCTACAATTTCAATTTCAATCGGGTCATGTTTACCAGCGGATCGTATCTTTGTCTGAATTAATCTTATTCTGTGGTTTTCTTCGGGGGCTAGAGCCAAATGACAATCAACCGCCGCTAGAATGTCAGATGACCCCCTCATAGACTCAGCGTAGTTTTCCGACTTACCTTTGCGTTGATGGTGGGTTATCAGAACATTGATGCCGACTTTGGTGAAGCGTTTGATATTGCTGAATACTTCTGCCATCTCAGTAGCATCGTTTTCGCTACCAATATGAACTCGTACTAGTGAGTCCAGCATAATGAGGCGTATTCGCTCATTCTCGCAGAATCGTATTACATTAGTAATCTGCTCGTCTTCAAGTTTAAAGTTCTGTTCTATCTGGAAGTGAATAGGCAGTTTTTTTCTACCACCGAGCGTTCTTAATCGTCTCTGAAGTTCTTTCTTACCATTTTCCTCGTCTATTATCAGCACACCAGTTTGCTCGGTAGCGAAGCTGCCAAAGAGTGGGGTACCACTAGCGACACTTATGGCTATTGCGAGTAGTAACCATGTCTTATATGAGCCTGGCATAGCTGACAATATAGTAATGCCCTCTGGGACTAATTCGTCTACTACCCAAGCTGTGTCAGGGAATTCACACGACATCAATTCTGCCATACTATATATTCTTAGACCGTTAATTATTGGCGCTTCAGGCATAGCCATCGCATTTTCTTTCGCGAATTGTAGGGCTGGCGCTAACTTCTCTGAGTTGTCAAAGATTTTATCAATTTTTTCCACGAATTATCTGCTCCTAACTTTATTAATGTTATTTCGTTGGGCTTTAGCCAGAACAAATCTCATAATGGCGAGGCCAGCCTGCTGAGTTTCTTCATCGGTATATTCAATACCGTGAAGTTCTTTCAGTAGCTTTTGCAAAGCAGTGACTTGCTGCCTGCTTAACCTCAAGGTTTTTACTCCTTATGCTTGAGTTAATATTATTGTTAGATTGTTATATTTATTAAATTGATTAAGTCGATACTAGCAGTACTAAGGACTTCTGGAAATCACTAATGTTAATAAGATGTTGTAGTATTTGCACAATCATATTTTATTTGATTACTCTACTTCACAAACGCACTATATAATGTGTCATAAGTGGTTCGCCACTCTGACCTAACCCATAGAGAAATCTTTGGCATGGTCAAAAGTCCATAAAGAACAATAAGCTCGTCAGAGAGCTGTTCTTTATGGCCGTATCGGGAAACTGGTACGTGGGCCTAAAAACCTACTCTGGCGGGCTTTTTGATTGGCTCGCCTTAACAACCATTAAGGAGTGAAGTTATGAGTAAAATCAGTGATCGAAATAAACTAGGCGGCGTAATGTGGGTATTACTAATAGTAGGTGGAATCTTTCTTGACAAGGGAAATAATGGTTCAAATATTTCTGTGTGGCAATTTTGGGGTGCAGTACTAATGGTAGGAGTTGGCTCCACTATTGCATTATTCTTTGTCGACAATACAGAAGACAAATCCACAACTAGTAAATATGCCTACATGAAGACACAGGATTTTGTTGACAATTACTTAAAATTCGTGGATCACGTACGCAAGATTGAGAACGATGACATTAAAGAACGGCTAAAGAAACAAGGGTATTAATATTATCGTTTACATCAAAAAAATGCTAATAAATGCTTATATTCTACTAAGAGTTAAATATAAACTTGGAAATACCTATACAGGCAGTTAATTTCGGTACTCTCGACTCACAGAGATGACCCACTTCGCCCAGAAAAATTCAAGGTATATAGTTTTATGACTTATTGAGGAATATTTGATAGAGATGTTCTATTTGTCTCAAATCTTTTTTTCTATCGAACCATCTGGTGGATCTATTCCGAGATATTCCTTATATATACGTTCTTTATACCCACTCCCAATCTCGTCAACCGCACTTAAGAATGCCTTATAGGTTCCTTTACCACCAATCTTTTCCCAGAATTCATCACCTATTAGAACGACCGGGTCATGCTTCATGTCAAACCATCTTGCCGGGAATGTCCACGCATAGTCTTCCTTTTTACCGTAAGGATTATAGGGAAGTGCAAAATAAGCTTCATCTACTTGCGCTGGATCCATAGAGTAAAGTTTAAGAATTTTCTCTTTACTTACTTTTGTTTGATCGCTATTTGGGAGAGGTGCTTTTAGCTCAAATGCGTACCGCTTACCGCTACTAGTTGCTAAATATATGTCACATACAACAGTTGTGGGGATTAGCTCACTGCTTGTACCGCTTAGGATATATTTAAGCTCTTTGTCCCAGTCAGGTTTATCTTTACTCGATGTTCGGTGTTCCAGTTTATTTAAGACCTCTTGGATTCTTCTAAGGCGTTCGGCATTTACGTTTCCAGTTATAGCATACTGTGATTTAGCCTTTCCGAGACCCGTATTGCCCGCAACAACGGCAAGCTTCTCCCAGACTCCACCAAAAGGTGTCACAAACCGTCTTTCAAAATGAGAGCCCTTAAATATCTCATCTGGTACTAAAAAAGCGTATAGCGGCTTCTCGGCTTTATGCTTGTCGACTAGAAAGGGATCCGTATTCAGAACTCTATCCATCACTCTATCCATAAGAGTCTTTATGACTTCTTGGATTGAATCCTTCATCTTATCCGAGTTACTCATTTTACCTCTATTGCAGTTAATAATTCTTTAGAGACATTCTTGACTATATTTATTGCTATTGAGTTTCCTAGCAATCCCATTGTTGTAGTATAAGGCGTATTAAAGATAAAGTCGTCCCCAAAGCCTTGAATACGTGCTGCTTCTCTAGATTCGATAGCTCTAAATTTATGTTTTTTGTATATATTCTCAATGAAATAGGCTTTTTTATTCATAATATTTGCTGGCATCGACTCTGTTGCAACGAAATCTCGGGTACCAGATCTAGTTAATGTAGAGAATACGTGTGATTCTGGTAAGAAAATGCGATATATTCCGTTAATCCCAGAAGATATTCTCGAGTTAGAAAGCTCATACTTGCCATCTTTAAATCGAAGGATATTTTTTTCAACTAGATCGTCTAGATCTTTTTTTGTAACGGACGATGTTCTCTGATCATCAAGGGCGAGTACGTTAATAGAAAATAGATTTTGTATGTCCTTAAAACTCATTGGGTTGCCATCTTTATCGCCGTACAGCGAACGGCGTCTATTTTTGAGCATTTTTAAGCAGATTTCTTTTTCTAGCTGAGAAGTCTTTACCAAGTCCCATGAGTGAACCGTAAAATCTCCATTTCTAACATCAGAAAAAATAAAGAAATTTCCTTTATTGGCAACAGCTGCCATATTAAAACTATTACGATATTCTTCTCTACTGTCTTTGACTTCTGATTGAACCAGAACATTATTAAGTACACTAGATAGATTCGGGAGAGTCTTATATGGTGCAGGGAATGAGAAATTAGCGTTTTTCAGATCGTTACGAATTCCAACGATAAAGATACGCTCTCTACTTTGGGGTAATCCATAATCAAAAGCATTTAGTACTTTGTATTTTATTGTGTAGCCAATTTGAGAGAGTTCATTAATTATAAGTTCTAAATTTTGTTTATTTCTAGGGTCAGCCAGACCCTTTACGTTCTCATAAATGAAGGCTTTTGGTTTGATTGCAGTCGTAACCTTTATAGTATCTAGCCAAAGCTTCCCTCGGGGGTCTTCAAACCCACGATTTTTACCAGCAATTGACCAAGATTGGCAAGGAACCCCTCCTACCAATATATCCGCATAGGGTAAATCGCTAGCTTTCGTTATATCTCCAATCTCAACATCCTTAGATGTATCAAAGTTATCTTTGTATACTCGGATGGCCGGTTGATATATTTCCGAATAGGCAACACATTTTCCGCCAAGGTTTTCTAGTGCAATACGAAACCCACCAATACCCGCAAATAAGTCAATAAACGTAAACTTTGTTTTCCCCATTACTTATCACTGTATCACGTAGCATTTAGAAGTGTAAGAAGCCTGTAAACCATTAAACGTATTATAGGGGGTATGTTCTCTAGGGTGAGATAATATTGTCCACCGATTGCCAAAAGGCTTTTTCACCCACGATTGCACGAGACGATTTAAAGGTTTTCAATTTCTCTAGAGCAAAATCTCTTAGGATTGGATCAGACCATGCCGATATTGAATTAAACATAGTAGTTATTAGACCCGTTTGGTTACGATAGTTAAAATCACTGACCATTAATAATAAATTAATAGTGGTCTCTGACGCAGTTTGGTCTAGTTGATTACTAAAATTACTACTGAGAAGCGTGTATACCGAGTTAATATCTGAGGTTTCCAGGCTAGAAGAGTTCTTTAATATTATCTGAATCTGCTGTAGGACATATTGCGGTAGAGGAAAGGGTGAGACTTTCAATTCATCGATCAAATCTCGTAGGATTGTCTGCCTATGTTGCTTACTTATTCCTATAAGTTGCTCTATATATTTCTCAGCATTTTGAATAGAAACGCTATCACTCTGTTTAATAAGGTGTGAGATATAATTCTGCAACGATTCTTTTAGGGCTATTCGTCCATTTTTTGGTACTAATTTGTTTAACGCTGGGATATAACTCTCGTCAGAAGCATTTCCACTACGTAACTTTGCTAGTAGTGAATCTAGGATTAGCGAAGGTTCGTAAATGCGTTTAGCATTATTTATGAACAGGGTGTCATTCTGAGGATTAACGCTGGAATTTGCAATAACGTAGCGTAAATATTCATCAGCTTTTTTATCGTTCCGAGTTATATAGTAGCTATGTACAAGTGATGTAATTGGAGGATTGTTTAACGAACGAATTAGCACAGAATCTTTTAGCGAATCTTCAAGAAGTGTAACTTTATAGCCGTCAGACCAGCCATTAAAGAACTGCTTAAATCCTTCTGGGGTTGTCGTTTGAATGAAACTGTTCAGCTGATCTTTAATTGTTGCCTGTAATGTTGGGGAGCAATGACCCTCCGCCCACCAAAGGGCACGAAAAATATCTGCCTTTGACATTTCATCAGGAGCGCTAGAAATTGTACCGATAAGATAGTTTGAAATTGCATCAAAGTCAGATTGTGCATCAACGCCCTTTAGGTTCCCTTGATGTGAACCGATGAATGAACCTAGTGCTTTTGATACTGCGATAGTTGAGGTAGTAAATGTATTCTCTAGGGATACTAGTTGGTCAACTTTAGTTTTAAGCGATGACATCACGTCGAGCATCGTTTTATTATCCTTCGTTAAACTTGAATAGGAGCTTATTGTTGTTATCGTGCTAGCAAGCTCATTTGCATTAGAGGATTCGATATATTGAATGATGCTTTTTATATTAACAATCTTATCTTTAGCTGCTCGAGCCTTGTAGTGCTCGACAACGTGTTTATTTAAATCGTCGTAGCGCGACACTAATGTCGAAAGCTGATTTATATCTGTCTTGTTAAACAAAATTGGAAATTTAAACGACTCTTCAATAACTTTGCTTGTTAGTTCGAAATCAAGCGTGGGGTCGGTCTCAGACTTATGTTCGGTTGACTGCAGGTATCTATTGATTATTGCGCGTTTTAGTGCCGGCTTAACATGCTCAGAATTAATTAACTCAAAGGTCATCGCAGTATCAAGCTTCTCATAGCTTCTCCATAAATCTGAGTCCAATAGTGATGCTAAAAGATGATAGTACTGCGGGCGTTGATCGGTCGGCACCTCAGTATAGAGACCATGGAATTGCGTGTTATATATATTTGATAGGTCAGGATCCAGTAATCGGTATTTTTTTAGCATATCTTGCGTAAAGTTAGTTAATGCTTCTTTGTCTTCCAGCTTAGACAAGCTTTTAAACTGTGCATCGTCAGAAGACCTAAGTGCGTTAAAAATACCGTCGGAATTTTTCAAATTACGGCTACTCAATGGATCTTTAAAGAATATAAATGGTTCTGCATCGCTTACAGTTATACGATTAGTTGCCTGAATGAAGTCCTTATATTCTTCAATATCTGATTCAATACCTTCCGGATTATTCCAGTTAGTCTGTAATTTTTTATATTCTTTTGGAAATTTTTGCCTTATTACTTGGACTTTTGCTAAATACCCAATATTATCGATTACAAGGTCTCTTATGCCTGATTGATATGCTGTTATTACTAAGGCTGTTAGATTATTTATAAACTGAATAATGTCCCGAGGGTTCTTTCGATAAGCCGCATTAATAACAATAATTACGTCATACTTATTTGTTATCTTGCTAATTTTTCCTGTTTCTTTGAGCTTGGTCTTTGTATACTCCTCTAAGTCTGTGGCCATATAATTCGGGAGCCACAAAATTATGTTGAAAACTTTTCTGAGGTATTCATCGGCAGCATAATGATTAGCATCCGGTTCGGCAGGGTCGGTGTATACTGATTTTACTCTGTCATTTATGGCATCCGGATCACAGGGTACAATGGAGATGATCTGAGATTCGGACTCTGGTTCCATAAAAGTTTTAATCGTGGAGAGCATAGAAACTGCGACATCTCCCGGCACGCGATCAATATTATCAAATACAATGATCGCTTTCTCTGTCGAGATATAAGCCAATAACTTACTAAATCTCTTCTCAAACTGCTCTGGTGAATTAAGTACTTTAGTTGATTCTGTTTCGATTACTTGTCTTGTTTTACCAGTTGTAATTGTCGTTAGGTCTGTGACAAGCTTATTCGTTATAGCTTTTATTAGTTCTTGCCCAAATAGCGCAATTGCGGGAAAACCCGCCAGATAGGGCCATAGACTTTGTAAATTCTTCATCGCTGATGTATTACCGAAGAATACGTTGAGAACTATAAATATAATGAGAATCAAGAAAGATAGTGTAAATACAGGATTCTTTTTAAAGAAGTCTACTATTTTCTGTTTTGAATTACGAGTATCAGGGATATCAACTGATTCAATAGAACCCTGGCCATTTTCCTTGTAAAAGTCATTTAATATGTCCTTTGGGAGTTCTATTTGGAGCTCAGTTCTCAGAAAATTATCAAACTTTATTAGAAATGTTCTTCGAAGAGAGTCTTTTTGATATTTCCAAGCATCGAAGACAAAAATAGGATACTTCATCTCCTTATCGGCCTGTAACATTTTAATTATTGTACTTTTCCCAGTCCCCCAGGGACCATATAACCCTATTGTTCGAGGTGATGTAGAGGATTTGACAATTTCCCTTAGTGCTGGTGCTAGAAAAGAGTGATAAAAGTTAAAATACCCGGATTCTTTTTCGCTTACGGGTTCGTCATTTAGGAATTTAAATTCTGGTAACTCATCCATAGTACTTGTGCTTTTTTAAAAATATTTCATAATTAGTATAGTACTCTTCACAACACTTAACAATAGTTGAGACTTATATAACGCCCACAGTATATTGATCCGCTCATTTTAATAATTGCGTAATCCTCGAGCATGTCTCTTTGCTAGCGTTATAAGATTGTCTGGTAATTTACCATCAGCTTCAGTCTGGACCCACTTAATATCAGGATTAGTCGTACTGTTATAGGCATAGACCCAAACAGATTCACCGGTCTCAGAAACAAAAACGGTTTGGTAGTGATTGTAGACATAATCATGGGCCTCTTCTTTCGAATACCAAATTCCCTTAATCCTGCTGTCGTTATTATCTACCCACCAAAATGTACCTAGGTGGGAGTGGTGTGAGCCGTTATTGTTAGGAGCGAAAGCTGCATCGTAGATTCTTTTCATAATTTATACCGTTACCATTCTTTTCTCTGCTGAACCCTCAGAAGAGATTATTAGTTTGTATAATGAAGTTTACCAAAATGGTAAACAATTTGTCAAGAGCTTTTGAAAATAGTACTATATCAATATGGAAAAAGACGAGAAGGAAAAATATATTGAGATTGGCGGGCGGATACAAACAGCTAGAGATAAGAAAGGTTTAACCCAAGAACAATTGGCTAAGTTGGTTGGCTATCAAACAGCGACAGCTATATCGTTTATTGAAGCTGGCGAAAGAAAGTTAAAGGCTAGTGAATTAGAAAAAATCGCTGAAGCACTTGATCTAGAAGTTCAATATCTTTTAAACGGTCAAGTAAACCCGATAACCGTTCGAATGGCGCTTAGAGCACAACATAATGATCTAGATGAGAACGAGGTAAAAAAAATCGAGTCCTTTATCGACTTTATTAAGGCCGAACAGAATGCAAAACGACGAACTGGCGGAACTAGATAATAGTCCAAGGATAGCGGAAGCTCGGCATGCAGCCAAAGCCCTGTTAAAATCTGCAAAAATTACAGAAGCACCAGTAGTGTTGAATGCTGTTATTAAACTTGTCCCTAAATCTTATAATCTAGTCATACGAGGTACTAAGAACCCAGATCATATTCCAAAAAATTGCGACGCATTTACCTACAGAGACGGAACCCTGACTGCAATTGGATATGACGAAAGAGTCGCCCCAGTTAGGCAGAAGTTTTCAGTAGCCCATGAATTAGGACATCTTTACATGGGTCATATGCATGGCGGTTCTAGTATTGATATAAATTCAGCTAGTTATGATGAAATTGAGGCCAACAGATTTGCAGCACAGTTAATAATGCCCCCCGATATGTTGAAAAAAGATATTAAAGCCGGCTCTAAAGATGTTAAGTTACTGGCAAAGCGTTACGTAGTTAGTGAAGAAGCTTTGTGGTGGCAAATATCCAATTCTGGGTTATTAAAACTTTTTTAGTGAGACATATAGCTATACTCACTAGAGTTAGCCAAAATAGCGGTTCGAACCTCGGACAGCGTGGTGTACCATAATACTCATGCTTATATTAATTGCTTATAAGAGTTATTATTAACTGAATGATCGCAATCTGGAAACTAATTGTATTTGGACTATCCTGGTTAGTAATCGTTTATTTATTTAACTCA
>Ga0182030_10024455_pt1 | contig 11095 bp, 10 predicted proteins | sample 812S3MmetaG_FD_121299 | JGI IMG/M metagenome (GOLD analysis project Ga0182030, IMG submission 121299) | Permafrost microbial communities from Stordalen Mire, Sweden - 812S3M metaG (Illumina Assembly) | ecosystem: Environmental > Terrestrial > Soil > Wetlands > Permafrost | place: Sweden...
CCGCTCGCACCGCCGCCGCTCGCACCCCCTCCGCCCGCACGACCTTGGCTCGCGAGATCACCGGTCCGCAACGCGAGCAGCTCGCGAGCCGCTGCCAAATCATCTGCGTCGAAAGCTTCCAGCAGCACGAACATTCCATGCTCGGCGGCGGCGGCGAGCAATTCGGACATTTGCGATCGGGACAGCATTCTCACGATCACCAACACGCCGCCTGCGCCGGCGGCACGCGCCTCCAACACCTGGTAGGGATCGACCAGGAAGTCCTTGCGCATCGCCGGTACGTTGAAAGGCACCAGCGCCAATGACGCCCGCTGCAGGTGCTCGAGCGATCCGTCGAAGCGCGACGGCTCTGTCAACACCGAAACGGCGGCAGCGCCGCCGCGGGCATAATCCGCCACTCTCTTGAGCCAATCGTCGCTATGCTCGCCCAAGCGCCCGGCCGCCGGGGACCTAAGCTTCAATTCTGCGATGACATCGAATCCTGATTTCGACAGACGCAGCGGCGCGCTTCTAGCCGCGGCCTTGGCGCGCCGCTCCAAATCGGAGAGGGATTCGCTTAGCTGAGCCTGCATCACGCGCAGTGCGCTCGAGCGTGCCATGTCGTCGAGAAAACCGCTCATGGCGCTGCCTTCGCATTGGCCGTGTGCACCGCAAACACACGCAATCGCTGCAGCCACGCCAGCGCTTTGCCGCTGTCCACGACGGCGCGTGCCAGGGCGATGCCGCCCGCAATGGATTGCGCGCGTCCGGCGATCATCAAAGCAATCCCGCATTGCAATACCAGCGTATCGAGATGCGGACCCTGATCGCGGCCCTTGAACACATCGATCAATGCTTTGAGATTGGTCTTCGCATCCCCGCCGGCCAAGTCGCGGGCCGTGCAGCGCGCGATGCCGAATTCCTCGGGATTGACCTCGAGCCGCGTGATTTGTTTGTCCCTCACGTCGAATGCCGTGAAGGAACCGATCGGCGTGGCTTCGTCCCACCCGGAAGCGCCATGCACCACCCAGCCGCGTTCAATCTGCATGCCCGCCAGCGTGCCGGCCATGAGTTCCGCGGTCTCCGCGTCGTAGGCACCTACCAGTAAAAATCGTGGCGCGGCCGGATTCGTCAGAGGCCCCAGCAAGTTGAAAACCGTGCGGATGCCGAGCGTCGCTCGAATCGGCGCAAGAGCCTTCATGGCCGGATGAAAATACGGCGCAAACAGAAATGTAAATCCGGTGGCGACGAAACACTCCGCCGCGCGATTTTCATCCAGGGGCAGCGTAAATCCTATGGCCTCGATCAAGTCCGCGCTGCCGCTGCGGCTCGAGATCGATCGGTTGCCATGCTTGACGATGGGCAGCCCGCAGGCTGCGGCCAAGAGTGCCGCACCGGTAGACAAGTTCAAGCTTCCGGAACCGTCGCCGCCCGTACCCACGATGTCGATTGCATCGATTGCCGCCGGCAACGCCGGCTTGATCGCCAGCGCACGCATGGCGCCCGCGAAACCGCGCACCTCGTCGGGCGTAACGCCCTTGGCACGCAGCGCCGCGAGCAGCGCGCCCGCCATGGCGGGCGCCAGGTCCGGCGCCGTCAACATCCGCAGCAGAGAGTCGGCCTGCGCCTCGCTCAAGGAGCGCCGCTCCAGAAGGTGTTCCAAAATTTGACGCGGGCTGTTCACTGGAGACTGTTCACTTGGGCCGTTTCACTTGAGGAAATTGCCGATGAGTTTCGGACCGTCCGGCGTGAGTACGCTTTCGGGATGAAATTGGACGCCCTCGATGGGTAAGGATCGGTGGCGCACGCCCATGATTTCGCCCTCCGCGGTGCGCGAGGTCACCTCGAGCACGGCCGGGATGCTCTCCGGCTCTGCAATCAGCGAGTGATATCGGCCGGCCTCGAAGTTCTGGCGCATGCCGGCATACAGTCCTTTGCCATCGTGCGCGACGGCCGAGACCTTGCCATGCATCAGGCGCGGCGCCCGAACCACTTTGCCTCCGAATACTTCGACCAACGACTGATGACCGAGACAGACGCCGAAAATCGGAATGCGCCCCGCAAAGGCTTCGATCATCCGCATGGAAACTCCCGCATCGCGCGGGGTGCCGGGCCCGGGTGAAATAACCAAGTGCGTGTGATCCTGTGCCAGCGCCTGCTCCACGCTGATGGCATCGTTGCGATGAACATCGACTTCAGCTCCCAACACCAGGAACGCTTGGACCAGGTTGTACGTGAACGAATCGTAGTTATCGATGAGCAATACCTTGGCCGGCATCCTAGAGACCCTCGGCGGCAAGTTCGAGCGCGCGCCGCAGCACGGCGCTCTTCGCCATCAACTCATCGTACTCGAGCGGAGGGGAACTGTCGGCGACGATACCGCCCCCCGCCTGGTAGCTGTACGTATCGCCGCGAAACACCAGCGTGCGAATCGTGATCGCCTGATCCATGTCGCCGCGCTGGCCGAAATAGCCCACCGTCCCGCCATAGAGCTGCCGGCCCACGGGTTCGAGTTCATCGATGAGTTCCATGGCGCGCACCTTGGGCGCCCCCACCAAGGTGCCTGCGGGAAAGGTTGCCGCGAACAGGTCGAATACGTCGTGTCCCGGGCCTAAGCGGCCCTTCACGCCGCTGACGATGTGCATGATGTGGCTGTAGCGCTCGATCACCCGATACGGATCGACCGACACGGAGCCGGCCACAGCCACGCGCCCCAAGTCATTGCGCGCCAGATCCACCAGCATCACGTGTTCGGCATTTTCTTTCGGATCCGCGAGCAACTCCGCCTGCAACGCGGCGTCTTGCGCCTCATCCGCGCCTCGCGGCCGAGATCCGGCGATGGGCCGCAATTGCGCGTGCCCGCCATGGCACTTCACCAGTGCTTCCGGTGAAGAACCGACCACCGTGATGTCGCCGAGCTCGCAAAAAAACATATAGGGCGAAGGATTCAACAGCCGCAGGGCGCGGTACGCCTCGAAGGGCGCGAGCGCGTGGCGCCCTTCGAAGCGCGACGCCAGCACGAGCTGGTAGACGTCACCCGAGGCAATGTATTCCTGCGCGCGCCGCACGCGCTCGGCGTGCGCTTCCTGAGTGAGGGACGGAACGGCGGGCGAGAATTTTCCCGGCGCAAGCGCGGTGGGTACGGCGCCGCGCAGCGCCCGAATGACTTCGCGACGTAGGCCTTGCCGCTCCGCCTCGCTGCCATCATGCAAGAGCGCGACACCGCGGGTCAGATGATCGAATACCAACAGCGAACGCGGAGCCACGTAGTGGGCGTGCGGCGTTTCGGATTGATCGAGACTCCGGCCGGTAACACGCTCGAAGTAGCGCACCGCATCGTAGGCGGTGTATCCCACCAGGCCGCCCGAGAGCGGTACGCCCGGTATCTGCGGGCTGGGGCTGGGCGCACGCGCCAACGCCGCGCGCAACACATTCAAGAACTCCCGCTTGGTAGCGGGTCTGGGTGAGCGCACGCCGCCCACGGTCACGCCGGATGCCTCCACCTTCACTTCGAGACAGTCGCCGAAACCGATGAAGGAATAGCGCGCCAGCCGCTCGCCTCCCTCGACGCTTTCGAGCAGAAATTTCGGCCCAAAAGGCGCGAGTTTCAAGTACGCCGAAACCGGCGTATCGAGATCGGCTGCAATGTCAAAAGGCGGTTTCATCTCACATTCCACAGGCAATAAAAAACCCACCACCGTTGCTTAAGCGGAGATGGGTTCTGGATTAACGGAAAATCAAAAGCTAAACGACCAGCCCACTCCCTAAAGGAGGCGCCACCACCAGGTGTTGCGATGAATGCGTGCGGTCGACATGCGGCCAGTATCGCCGCACGGGATGCGCAGCGTCAAGGCGGGCGGGGCCCTATTTGTTTTTACCCGCGGTTTCGAGGTTTTTCTTGTATTTGCGGGTCAATTCAACGAATCGGGGAGTCAGTCCGATGTCCTCGTAGACAGGGTCGCCATGATCGTCGCGCGAAATCACTTTTGGGCCTCTTTCATAGGGCATGGCGGCCGCGATTTCGTCGAGGCCTGCGCCCAGCAGATCGGTCACGATTTCTTCTATCGACTGGCCGGGAAACAATTCGACCAAGGCGTGAAGTCTCGCCGCGTCGACCAACGGCAAGCGCACCGCATACTCCTTCGCGGTCCTCGCAGGTGCCGCCGGCTTCTTCCATCTATCGAGCAAGGGCTTGAATTTCACGAGTACTCCGCCATACCGGACTGTTGCGACCGGATATTATAGACCTCGGGGACCTTCCATCAGCGCCCAATCCAACTCGAGATCTGCCGACTCGCCGCGCACTGCGAACTCGCCGCACGCCGGCACGCCGCACACGGGAGACGGTCCCATGGACGGCGGCGGCTGGCGCCGCAACCTGTCGGGGGTATTTGCCTACAGCAGCCGCGCCTTAGGCCTGGTATGGAGCACCAACAAGACCTTGAGCATCAGTCTTGCCGTGCTTACGCTGGTGGCCGGCGTGCTGCCTGCGGGAATCGCCTATGTGGGCGCTCAAATTGTCGATGCCGTCATTCACGCCGCGGATTTACACCGCCGCACCGGGACCACAGTACTGACCGATGTGGTGCGTTACGTCGCATTGGAGGCGTTGCTGGTTGCCGCCACATCCATGGCGCAACGAGGGATTTCCTTTGCGCAGTCGCTGCTTCGCGCACAGCTGGGCCAGCGCGTCAACGTCATGATTTTGGAAAAGGCGCTGACGCTGGACTTAACGCAATTCGAGGATTCCGAGTTTTACGATAAGTTGACGCGCGCGCGCCGCGAGGCTTCCAGCAGGCCCTTGAGCCTGGTAATGCGCACTTTTGCGCTGGGCCAAAACGCAGTGTCGCTGATTTCCTTCGGCGGATTGCTGTTCCGCTTCTCGCCATGGGCCGTGGTGCTGCTGGTCGTCGCGGGCTTGCCGGCATTCCTCGCGGAAGCCAAATTCTCGGGAGAAGCCTTTAGGCTATTTCGCTGGCGCGCGCCCGAGTCGCGCATGCAAATTTATTTGGAATCGGTTCTGGCGCGCGAGGATTACGCGAAAGAGGTCAAACTCTTCGATTTAGGTCCGCGATTCCTGGACCGCTACCGCGATATTTTCACGCGCCTGTACCGTGAGGACCGCGACCTCACGTTGCGGCGCGACGCCTGGGGATTTGGTTTGGGGCTGCTCGGCATCACCACCTTGTACGGCGGCTATGTGTGGATCGCCGCCGAGACGGTGCTGGGCGCCATGACCGTGGGCCAAATGACCATGTACCTGATGTTGTTTCGTCAGGGGCAGTCCGCGGTAAGCGCTGCGCTGTCGGCGGTCAGCGGCTTGTACGAAGACAATTTGTACCTTTCCAACCTGTTCGAATACCTGGAACAGCCCGTCGGGCGCGGCAGCGTCAACGGCCACAAACTCTCGGGACCCGACCCTGGGGACGGTATTCGATTCGAAGATGTCGAGTTCGTCTATCCCGGCACGGCAACGCCGGCGTTGTCGGGAATCGACCTGCACGTTCGTCCGGGCGAGAGTTTGGCGTTGGTGGGACAGAACGGTTCCGGCAAGACCACCCTGATCAAATTGCTGACGCGGCTTTATGAACCCACGCACGGCAGGATCATGCTGGATGGTCTCGATCTCAAGGACTGGGATGAAACCACGCTGCGCCAGCGCATCGGCGTTATTTTTCAGGATTTTGCGCGCTATCAAATGTTGGTGGGTGAAAATATCGGTGCGGGCGACGTGCGCGCCTTCGACGACGAAGCCCGCTGGCGCAGCGCGGCCACCAAGGGACTGGCCGCCGAATTCGTCGAGCAGCTTCCGGGCGGGTATCGCACTCAGCTCGGCAAGTGGTTCAAGGACGGGCGAGAGCTATCGGGCGGTCAGTGGCAAAAAATTGCGCTGGCACGCGCCTTTATGCGCAGCGAGGCCGATATTTTGGTGCTGGATGAACCCACCGCTGCGATCGATGCCGGCGCGGAAGCGGAAGTTTTCGAGCACTTCCGCGAACTGACGCGCAACCGCATCGCCATCGTCATTTCGCATCGCTTCTCGACTGTACGCATGACCGACCAAATATTGGTACTCGAAGAAGGCCGTATCGTTGAGCGCGGCAGCCACGAATCGCTGATGGCAGCCGATGGCCAGTATGCAAAACTATTCACCTTGCAGGCACGCGGGTATCGTTAGAAGACCACTCTTGAGGCAATTATGTTCACTACAAAAGCTACGCGCACCGCAGTTTCGATTCTCGTCGCCTTGCTGACGCTGGCCGGATGTCATCGCAGTGTTGCGCAAAGCGGCGCGAATTCGGGCGTCAAGCTGGGGAGCTACCGCGTGGTTCTGCAAACGCCGGGCGGCGAATTGCCCTTCGGCTTAGAGCTCGTGCAGAAAGAATCCAAAGTGGTCGGCTACCTCGTAAATGGACAAGAACGGCTGCTGCTCCGCGAGGTCAAAATCACCGGCCCTCATCTGGAAATACGCATGCCGGGATACGAGAACGTGCTCAGCGCCGATGCCACCGGCGATCAACTGAAGGGCGAAATTTTCTTGGTGAAGTTAGGCGGCAAGAATCAGCATGTGCCGCTGCACGCCTCATTGGGTGAGAAGTACCGCTTCTTCCCGAGTCCCGCTGCGGTCGGAAAAGCCGGTGTCTCCGGAGCCGACGTGTCCGGGCGTTGGGCCGTGAACTTCATCGATGACAGCGGCGCCGCGGAAGCGGCCGTCGGCGAGTTCAGCCAATCCCATGACGCCGTCAACGGCACGTTCTTGACAACCACCGGAGATCATCGCTTTCTTGCCGGTCAGGTGAAGGGCGATGAGGTGTATCTGTCGACTTTCGACGGCGCGCATGTCTTTTTGTACAAGGCAAAGATCGCGCCGGATGGCAAGCTTGCGGGAGATTTTTGGTCCGGCATGGCCTTTCACGAGAAATGGACCGCCAAGCGTGATGCCGGCGCCCAGCTTCCGGATGCGTATGGGCTCACCGTCATGCGTGCCGGCGTCAAGCATTTCGATTTTGCCTTCCCCGATCTGTCGGGCAAAACCGTGTCGTCCAGCGATCCGCAATTTCGCGGCAAGGTGCTCATTGTGGCGCTTGCGGGGAGCTGGTGCCCGAATTGCCATGACGAGGCGGCATTCCTCGCGCCGCTCTACAAAGACTACCGCGGCAAGGGCTTGGAAATAGTCTCGTTGATGTTCGAGCACTTTGGCGATTTCCCGCGGGCGGCCGAGGCCACGCAGCGTTTTCGGCAGCACTACGGCATCGAGTACACGACCCTTATCGCCGGCATCTCGGACAAGGATGAAGCCGCGAAGAAGCTGCCGATGCTGCAGAGCTTCGTCGCCTTTCCGACGACGATTTTCATCGATCGCAAGGGCAACGTTCGCAAGATCCACACCGGGTATTCCGGTCCCGCCACGGGCGATCACTACATTCAATTCGTGAGTGAGGTGAAAGTCACCCTCGATCAGTTGCTGGCGGAGCCCCAGGAGCGTGGCTGATGCCGTCGTTCGACGTGGTGTCGGAAATCGACACGCATGAATTGACGAACGCCGTCGACCAAGCGGTGCGCGAGTTGACGCAGCGATTTGATTTCAAGGGCACGGATGCCACCTTCGAGCTGGAGGAAACCACGGTGACCATGACGGCACCGGCGGATTTTCAGCTCAAGCAAATGCTGGATATCCTCAAGCTGCGCATCGCCAAACGCGGCATCGACGTCGGCTGTCTCGAAGTGAAGGATCCGGAGGTAAATCTCGCCAGAGCCAAGCAGCTGGTGATTTTGAAACATGGCATCGACGCCGACGCAGGCAGGAAAGTGTCGCGCCTGATCAAGGATTCGAAGTTGAAAGTCCAGGTGCAGATCCAGGGCGACAAGGTCAGAATAACGGGCAAGAAGCGCGACGACTTGCAAGAAGCCATCGCCTTCCTCCGTAAAACGGATGTCGGCGTCCCGCTGCAGTTCAATAATTTCCGCGATTAATTCCGCCGCGGCAGCAACGGGCCCGGCGACTGCGCGTTTCTGATCCGACAGTATCGAGATGAGGCAGGACTTGCCCCTCGAATCGAGCGCGTTTGTCATACATGCCGTTGAGACTCAGGCCACGCCTATTTTATTGCCAGCAGCAGGGGTTCTTTAATTGGGATGAACCGGTTTGCGGCGCGAATGAGGGATCCGGCCGACAATTCGGCCACTCCATAGATCTCGACCGACACCGCATGTCTTTCCCGAATCCTGTCCACCAGCAGGTCGAAATCGCCGTCGCCCGTGGCCAGCACGACGACATCCGCCTGCGGCGCGTATTCGAGAACTTCCAAGGTGATGCCGACGTCCCAGTCGCCTTTCGCCGATCCATCCATCCGTTGAATGAAGGGCTTCAGCTTTACCTCGAACCCGATCGCGCGCAGGATGTTTTGAAACTGTTTCTGTTTCTCATCGCCGCGGTCGATGGCAAACGCGATCGCCTTCACGACTTTTCTATTGTGCGTGACCTCGGCCCAAAACCGGTTGTAGTCGAAATTGCGCGAGAACTGCTGCCGCGTCGTATAGTAGATATTCTGCACATCGACGAAAATCGCCACGGATTCCATTCGCCCTCACTCACGCAAGAAGTAGGGAATCGCGATGAGTATCGCGCCGACCGCCACCAGCAGCGCCACATTGGTCACGAAATAGGGGAACACCATCAGCGCGATCCCGCAGAGCAGTGGAACGGGCGCGCGTTGCTTCCTGCCATAGATGAAAAAACCCAGCCCGATCGAGCCGTATAGCAGTCCCCACAGCAGCCAAGCCTGAATGCGCAACTCCTCGCTTTGCCATGCGCAGTATAGCGCTCCGATCGCGTATCCTAGGAGCATAACAAGGGGTATGTCAGTGATTCGAACTCTTCGCTTCCCGGCCGCCGTCGCAATTCTGCTGGCCGCATCGTCATTTCCTGCCTGGGCACAAAGTCCCTTTCTGTCGGAAACGCAATGGTCGAATTTACGCCATGAGGCCAGCGGCACGGCTCCTTACGAAAATCTGCGCGCCCTGACGCGTCTGCACCGCGTTCCCGCGACGGCCGAGTTCGATCAGGCCGCGGATTTCATTCTTGAGCGTGCCAAGGAATATGGATTGCAGGATGCGCATGCCGAGCAATTTCCCATCGACGGCAAGATCCACTACGGGCTGATGCGCTCGCATATTGCCTGGACGGTCGAAGGCGCACGTCTTTGGCAGATCGAGCCGCAGCGCACCTTGCTCGGCGATTGGTCGACGGACCCCATCCGGCTGGCCGACTACAGTCACAGCGCCGATGTCGAAGCGCCGCTGGTGGATGTCGGCGCGGGAACCGCGGACAGCGACTACGCCGGCAAGGACGTGCGGGGTAAAATTCTTCTGGCAGATGGCGTTCTTTCGAACGTGCAGCGGCTGGGCGTGGCGAAGTACGGCGCAGCGGGCATTGTCAGCGACATGCCGAATCAGACCACCGCCTGGTCCGGTCTCGATACGTCCATAGTGCGATGGGGGCACCTGGACGGCTCGCTGCCGAGAGGGTTTGCCTTCATGGTCTCGCGTGCCACGGCGGCCGCCTTACGCGCGCAAATGCTTGCAGGACAATCGGTGGTGCTCGGCGCGCACGTAAAGGCCGAGGTGGGGCCCGGGCACTGGACGGTGGTGACGGCCACCATTCCCGGCACCGACAGCGGCGCCGGCGAGGTCGTTTATAGCTGCCACCTCGATCATCAGCGGCCCGGCGCCAACGATAACGGCAGCGGGTGCGTCACCATTCTCGAGTCTGCCAGAGTGCTGAATCGCTTGATCGGCAACGGCTACCTCAAGCGCCCCAGCCGCACCTTAAGATTCATTTGGGGACCGGAAGTCGAAGGCACCATGGCCTTCTTGAGCCGGCATCCGGACATCAGGCGATCGCTGCGCGCCGATGTTCACATGGACATGGTGGGCGGCGACCTGTTCAAGAACAAATCCGTGCTGCATGTGACGGAAACCCCCTGGTCCTTACCCACCTTCATCACGGATATCGGTGATGCCTTCGCCGAAACCATTCGCGATGCGGCGGCCGTTTATACCGAGGACGGCAGCCACGAGGATGCGGCCGTGATCGAAAATCGCGACGGCGCGCACGGCACCCGCAACGGATTCTTTGTCGACGAGACCCCGTATGCCGAGGGCAGCGATCACGATGACTACGATTCATCCACCATCGCGGTGCCGTCGCTGTATTTGCGGGACTGGCCGGACATTTACATTCACACCGATCACGACACGCTGGAGCAGATCGACTCCACCAAGCTGCGCCGCGTGGCGCTCTTGGGTGCGGCCTCGGGCTACAGCTTTGCAAGCCTCGACGCCGAGCAGTCTTCTGCCGTACTGCCCTTCTTGGCGGCGCGCGCGCAGCAGCGCTTGGCCAGGGGATTTGAACGAGCTCAACGAATCGCGCAGGATCCTAACCTTAAGCCGGACGACGCTCTGTTCGAGGCGCACAACCTCGTGGCTCAAATGCTGTGGCGTGACCAGGCGGCGCTTCGTTCCTTCGCCGTCTTTACGCAGAGCAATCCACCGCAACTCGGGGCCTCCCTTGACGCGCTCAAAGTTCAAGCAGCAACCTTGAATAGCTGGATAGACTCCACCGCTGCGCAGCGCGGTGTTCACGGCTCCCCATCCGTGCCGGCATGGCACGCGGCGGCAGCGGGTGCGCGCATTCCGCAGCGCATCGGCGAATTCGGACCTCTCACGTTTCAAAACGACGATGTGCTGCGCGATCGTCTTGGGTCCGAACGCTTAGCTAAGATCAAGCTGCTCAATGCCGATTCGAGCCGGCTTCTCAATGCGCAGGACCGCGGTGCGATCTATGCCTATGAAATCGTCAATTTCGTCGACGGCAAACGATCGGTGGCGGAAATTAGAGACGCGGTAGCCGGGGAATTCGGACCCATTCCTCTGGAAATAGTCAGCGATTATTTGCAGGCCTGTGAAGAGGCAAAAATCATTGCATTCCGATGAGGGGTCTTTACTTCGGCGGAGGGGGCGGAGGAGTCGCTTTGCCCCGCTGCATGCCCTTTGAATAGACCACCGTGCCGTCGAGCTTGACGATGATGGCGTCGATATCGTCGATGCGATTGTA
>Ga0182030_10024456_pt1 | contig 11095 bp, 12 predicted proteins | sample 812S3MmetaG_FD_121299 | JGI IMG/M metagenome (GOLD analysis project Ga0182030, IMG submission 121299) | Permafrost microbial communities from Stordalen Mire, Sweden - 812S3M metaG (Illumina Assembly) | ecosystem: Environmental > Terrestrial > Soil > Wetlands > Permafrost | place: Sweden...
CTGCGTTCCCGGCAAAGCAACGCCACCAGGTCGCCCTGTGCAGTGTCGCTCAAGAGCGAGGGCCGAGAAGTCAGCAGTCCGGCTCGGTCTGGAGCTGATCCAAAATAAGGGCTAGGGCCCGGCTCACCTGAGGACCGTCCACGCCTAGTTCGGAGACGGACGCGGCACCTGCCGAGACCGCATGCCGCAGCGCGCGAATCTCAGACAATCCCCGGGCCCGCAAGGCGAGGAAGGCTCCGGCGAGTATCTCTCCCGCCCCAATCGCATCCACCTCGGTAGCGGGGGGCGCGGCGACGTGGCGCCGGGCGGCGCCCGTCACAAATTCCGCTCCTTTCGGCCCATATTTCAGGATCGCCGGGACATCCGGAAGCGGCGTCCTGGCGTACAGACCGTTATATTCCTGCTCATTCAGGAATATAAGGTCCGCCTGTTCGCATGCTTCGCGTGAGGCAGCTGGCTCGGTGGCCACGAAATGCTCGAACATGTCTACCGAGAGGCGGGCGCGGCATCCTTTGTCGCGAAGGAATTTCAGCCAGCCCAGTTGCTGTCGCGGCGGCGCGGTGCCCAGGTGAATGTACTGGGCCTGGAGGTAGGAGACCGGGAACAAGTCACGGCGAGGGTTGGAGGCGACACCGAGGTCCGACTCGAACGACCGGGTGCCGTCACCAAACTGAACAATGCGGAACGTTGCCGAGAGGCCAGGAAGGACGGTTACTCCCTCCCGGTCGAGTGGCAGGCGCCGGAGAGGGCTGGGGTCAAAGTCCTCGCCGACCTGGGTTACCAGGCCGGTGCCGCCGGCCAGCAATGCCGACGCCGCGAAAGCCGCAGCATAGCCAGACCCGCCGACGTAGCTGATCGTGCCGCTAGCCGTCCGGTCCGTGGCGTACCCGACGTGGCCGATGAGTACCAGCGAAGGCGGCGGCTGATGACCGGGCTCAGACAGACGCGGTTCGGGGGCCGACACTAGGTGTTCTCTCGCGGCGCACTTAGCCTCCCAAGGTCCTCACTGCAGCCTCCTTGGTCCTGAGGACGGCCGAAAAAACTCTGAATGAGGACCAGCTGAACTGTGAATGCCAGCCCAGCTGAATTTTAAGCCTCGGCTTGGCCGTACTTTTCATCAGGCGAGGACAGATAGCCAGCGCTTATTACTAATTATTGTGGACCGCGTCGGGATTTTAGCCCAAATATCGTCGAGCGGTTCCTCGAGACAGTTCCCGCGGCGTACGTACTCGGGGCCGGCGGGTTGCAGGACGTTCCCGGCCGGGTCGACGATGAGGCAGCCCTCCGTCTCGGCATCGGTGGACGGGGCTGTCAAAACCGGCCCCGCCAGCATGGCCAGCTCATTCACCAGGCGCCCGAAGTCCTCCTGGGACAGCCCGTGCCGCCGCTGGCCGACGTTCTGCTCGCCCCGCCTGCTGTACTGGTAGAGGCGCCAGATGTCCGGCTCCAGGTCACGGACGATGGGGGCCAGTGACGGCAGGTCATCCCGGTTCACGCCGCTCACCACGGTTGCGAGCTTCAGGCGGACGCCTGGCTCTTTCAGCACAAACCGGGCCGCCTCCAGCACCTCCGCCAAGTCGGCCTTCGCACCGCGCATCGCGCGGTGTACTTCGGGCGTCGAGCCCTCGATGGACAAGCCCACCATCGAGAAAGCACCGAGCCTGAAACCCTGGTCCATACGCCTGCGCAGCAGCTGGCCGTTGGTATTGAGCACAGTTGATTTGCCGCGGCGCGCGAGGTCGTCCGCATACTCGTCGATCCTGCGGACCAGCAGCGGTTCCCCGCCACAGAACGTCACCACACGAGCGGAACTTGCCGCGAGGGCATCCCGGATCGCGTCCCGGCGCTCGACCGGGTCCTTACCGGGTACCGGACCATAACAGAAGTCACAAGCAAGGTTGCAGTGGCTGGTCAGCCACCAGTCAACGGACGGGATCTCAGCCTTCGGCCCCGCGGGCAGCGATGCGCTTCCCGCTTCGGCCACGGATCCGCCAGCGTTCGACAAGCGTTCCTCCTGGAACCGCCCGCCAACGCTCCCACCGAAGGCTAACGGGCGAAAAAGGCTGCATATGCAGATCTGCGCTGCTGTCCGTCGTCACAGGCCCGTTTCGCTCCCATGGGCTGTGCCTGGGTGAGGGGTTCGTAACGAGGGAGGCAGTAGGTACGGGCAAACATTATCGTGATCAAGGAGGTTAGTGCACCCGGAGTCCGGGAAAGTGCCGGCCGACGCTTTAGCGCGACATGCCGGTGACATCGGGTGGTCATAGCAAAACCTTAGTTGTGAACGGTACTCGTGAGCCGTTACGTCACCGCACCGGCATTCGGGCCCATAGCGACAGGGATGGCCAGATTAGCCAGACGCAATGCCTCGATTGCGTCAAAGGTCATCCAAATCGGCAGGTCGCCGTTGTCCCAGGCCCACAGAGCCGCGGTATCACCGCCATAACTGCTCCAGGTCTGGGCTACCGCGTTCGTTACCGACGGATGGGTAGCCGGTACGCCGGCGGATATCAGCGCCTTGACTACCCAGGCCGCAGTGAAGTGGCGAACCGGCGCGGGTTCCAGACCGCCTTCAACCGGTCGCTCGATGACTTCGTACGCATTGTGCAGGTCGCGCCGCTCGACCAGCCAGGCTGCCCCCTGGTCCAGCGCATCCTGGGCCTTGCCGGACGGCCGTACCTCTTGCACTCTGGCCAGGGCCCGTACCGCTCGCGCGGTGTGCGCAACTGACGGGGCTGGGTCAACCAGCAGGGGCTCGGCCTTTTCCGGCCATACCAGGAGATCACCGTATGGTCGCCGCGCGGCCAGTAGGCCGTCGATCAGCGTATTCGTCAGTTTTGACTCGGGATTCAGCCGGATACTTGTTTCGAGCATCGTCGTGAGGATATATGGTCGGCTTTTCTCCATATCGCCCATACCCATTTCCATGAGGGCGATCGGCGCATCGAAATTGTCCAGCCCGGCAATCCGGCACAGCGTATCCAGCACGGTGGCGGTTACTTCCGGGCGCGGCTTGGATTGCTCCCAGCTCGCGTACCCGCCACCCTTTTTTTCCATTTTGCGGAGGTTTTGCGCCACCGGGACCAGATCAGCAACCAGACCGTCCTCGAGCAGGAGAAGCGTCTTCAGGCCGAAGGCGGTGGAGGCCGCGGTGGCGTGCCCCCCCAGTTGGCGTAGATCGCGTGGCCACCCAATGGGCGTGCCGTCGGGGTCGCGGGTCAGGCAGTCCCTGAGCGCACCCGCAACATTCTGCAATGTCCGGAGCAGGGTGGGAGCCGAGGAACTGGGCCGCGGCACCGGGCCGGCTCCCCTGCCCAGGTGACTGGACCTGGACCGAAGCTCCATGACGAGGTTCTGGATGGCTCCGCGCGCCGTGAGGTACTCATCGAGCACCCTGGCCTGAGCCTCAGATGGCAGATCCCTGCCCTCGACCCAGCGGGTAACGTCCGCGGCGGGAAAGGAGAGCGCCTCGGCGGCCTCCGGGACCGTCCTGCGGCGCTGCCGGAGCGTTTTAGCCAGCTCGGCCCCGAAGACCTGTATCTCGGCCGGGCTGACCGCTGAACCGTCTGACGGCGGCCGAGACGCTCTGCTCCCATCCGGCAGCGCCGGGGTCACAGAGGAGCTGGTGAGGCCGGAAGGGCTGGTCAGCCGGACCGCCAGCGCATTGAGCGCGGTGGCTTCGACTTCCAGCCTGAGGGCGCGTGGAGAGGGTGCCCTGCCGGCCGGTACCGACCGCAGTTCATGGAGCCGGTCCCAGTTCCTCAGCAGAACATCCCGCCGCCGGCCGAGGTCACCGGCATAGAGATCAGTGTCCGAAGACAAGTGCAGACCAAGGCTCGCGTCCGCGACGATGCTGAGCGTGGGCTCAAGGTCGCGCGCTGCCGCCTGGACCACTTGCACGATCGCCCGTTCGGCCGACTCTCCGGCTCTCATCCGCTCCCGCACGCTATCCAGGCCAGCCAGCGTGTCCAGGGCCAACTCGGTACCGTGCAGCCGGTCTTCGCGCAGGCCCGCACGCGTCCGGAGGCTCTTGAGCACGGACGCCACGCCGGCGGCGGCGGGACTCAGTGGCTCGGTCATCTTCCCTTCTCGGCAGTCGAGGACCGTCCAGGAATGATCATTGCCCGACAGCCTATCCGACAAACGTCGGAACCGCATGCATGACAGTTGTCTAAGACGGGTACAAGTTTGTCGGAAGCAATGTCAACTACTCGTAACGGAACTTGACAACGGTCGGCAGCTTACCGCCGACAGTTGCCTATCCACTCACCACTGCCAGGGAGATGACGATGACCCTCACCAGGGACTACTGGGCTAGCAGCTCAGAGCCCACTGAATGTGCGGATCGCCAGTCCTGCAACGCCCACCCAGTAAGCCTTGGTGTCTGCGCGGATCACCCCGCCCGGCCCGAGGTTCCCGTCGCCATCGGCCCACACGGCCGAAGGCGACCGCCACCCGATTAACTCCCCACAGGGAGGAAGGATGTCCCACTGCTCCGACCGTCTGCTACATAACGTTCTGCTCCTGACAGTTGTCGCGATCCTATTGTCGCTCGCCGCGTGCGGGAAAGCCCCGGCGAACAGCCGCGACGTTGTCGTCATCGTCCCCAGCGCCACCGCCAATGAGCCCGCGCCCGAACTCGCGGCCGACGACCTGAGCATGCTCCAGACTGCGGGCGCCACAAGTACCGATGCCGACGCTTATGTCGTCGATCCCGCCACCGGCCAGCCGACCGAGGTACCGCTGACCCCCCGGCGCACCGATGGCCAGGTTGAGTACGGGCCGCGCCGCAGTGACCTGCTCGCCCAGAATGTAGATCGGGTCGAGCAGATCCTGCGAGGGGAGGCCGCCGATGGACCCTTTGATCTACTGGGACTGATCGCCTCGGCCGTCCGGGCCACGTCGCCCCCGGGAACGCTTCTCATCCTCTCCTCCGGCCTGTCCACTGCGGGCGGCTTCGATCTCCGGCAGGTCGGCTGGGATGCCAGCCCAGCCACCGTCGCCGCGCAGCTGAAGGCCCGCGGCCTGCTGCCGGTGCTGGCGGGCTGGCAGGTCGTGTTCTCGGGCCTCGGGGACACCGCCGGGACGCAGCCCCCGCTACCCCTGCCGCAGCGTACGACCCTCACCGGTTACTGGATGGCTATCTGCCATGCCGCAGGCGCGCCGTCCTGCCGCGCCGACGAGATGACCCGTCCCGACCCGCCCTCTCGCAGCAAGACTGCCGTGCCTGTGGTCCCGGTCCCCACGGTCCAATCCGTCCGGGGACCGCACGGATCAACCAGCATCAGCATCCCGAACGACGAACTGTTCGGTTTCGCCAGCGCCAGCCTGCTCGCGGGCGCCGACAGCATCCTCGGCCCGCTGGCCGCGAAGGCCCGTTCCGGCCATCTCACCGCCACCATCACCGGCTACGCGTCCCCCGACGGCGGGTCCCCGGCGTACAACCTGGCGCTGTCCCGGGCCCGCGCGCTGACGGTGCGCGCGCGCCTGGTCGCCCTCGGACTGCCACCCAGTCAGATCACGCGAGTCACCGGTCTCGGCACGGACGGCGAGACGTCGCAGGCCTGCGACGTGAACGGCCAGTTCGACGAGACCGTCTGCGCGCTGAAGAGGCGCGTCGTCGTCCTGCTCACCCCTGTGCCCTCGGCCTGACATCCGTCCCAGGAGATCCGCATGAGCATCATCCAGCACGCCCACCAGCCGCCTTTCGACCAGGGTCAGGACATTGCCGTGCCGGCGAGCGGCACACATGAGCCGACGTCATCGCCAGCCAGGCCAGGCAGTGCGCCCAGCGGGCAGCCGGACCTGGCCGCGCCGGTGTTCCTTGAGCGCGCCCGCCGCCGGTCCCGAGCCCGGCTCCAGCGGAGTCTGAGCATCATGTTGCGGAAGGGGCGGGTGGCCCACCGTACCGCTCTCGCCGCACTCCTCGCCGAGGACGGCCACATCGGAGACGGGCGCGATCCCGCGCGGCCTACCCACGCGGAAACCGTGGTCCGGGCGGCGGCCAAGCGCGGCGCGGACACCCACCTGTCCCGATCGCAGCGCCGCCTGAACCGGGCGGCTCGCCGGATTGACCGCCTCCGGGCCCGGGAAGCCAAGCTGCTCGTCCGCGCCAGGTACCGGAAACATGACCTGGTCCGCCATCCCGGCGGCGGCCGTGAAACGGTCTGCGACGTTCAGCAGCACCAGGCCGCCTTGCGCGCCCAGATCGATGGCGAGGTAGCGCGTGGCTCGCGCAAGCATCAGCGAATGCCCTGGTGGATCGGCAGCATCCCCAAGCTGGTGCTCATTTTCGATTTCGGCCTGCTGCTGTACTTCTTCGCGGGGATCACCGACGTGGACTGGAGCAGCCCCGTGTCGGTCAACCTGGCCTTCGCCCTGCTGCTGGCCGCCATGGTGACCACGCTGTCCTACGGATTCCTCGCCTTCACCGGCTACCGGCTGCGCGGGTACAAGGACCACTCCGGAGCAGTCGCGCTCTATGACCTCGACGCCCTCACCCGCATCGGCTGCGGGGCATCGTTCATCGGCGTCATGGTGATCGCGACCCTGATGTTCGTACGGATGCGTACCGAGGTCCTGTACGCGCTCGGCTCCCAGGCCGGGGTGACCGTCCTGGTGATCGCCCTCGTTCTGGCCGTGGTCAGCGTCCTGGCCAACTTCCTCGTCGTCGCCATTCACGCCCTCGACGGCTCCGACCAGGTGGCGCGGCTGAACTCGCTGTCCGCCGCCACCAACCGCCCGCTATCGCGGGCCCACCGGATGCGCGAGAAGGCCGCCCTCATCCCGTATCGCATTACTGTCCGCGATCGCCGCGCGCACCGGGCCGCGGTCCAGGCGATCACCAGGGCAGGGCGGCACCTCGTCGCGGCTGACCAGGTCATCGACGCCGCGCACGCCGTTCACCAGGGCAGCGGCCCGTACAGTACGCCGACCGCCGACCCTAACGACCACGACCGGGTGGCTGGGTATCGGGACGGACAGTCCGCACCCTGCCCTGACCTCAGGCCACTCGACACGGCGCTGGAGCACATCAGCACAGCTCCACCGGAGTCGAGCAACCCCGCCTGATCACCCGGCTACGCATAGGTGGGCACCCGGCCGGCCGGGTGCCCATCTGGCGTGGCCGGCTAGGCGTCCCGGACGATCGCGTAGGTGAGGAAGAAGAGGCCGTTACCGACATTCCGGCTGCCGGTGAGGCGGAACAGCTTCTTGCCGCTGGTCTCGCCGAAGAGCCTCTCGCCGGCCCCCACCACGACCGGGAAGACGATCAGCCGCAGCTCATCCACGAGGTCGTGCTCGATCAGCGTGCGCCCGAGCTGATAGCTGGCGTAGACGACGATGTCTCCGTCTATCTCCTGCTTCAGCCTCGTGACCTCGTCGACCACAGTGCCCTTCAGGACCGTCACGTTGGTCCACTTGGGGTCTTCGAGGGTCGAGGACACGACGTACTTGGGCAGGCTGTTCAACCGGTCCGCCCACTCACCAGGCCGGGATGCCCACCGCGCCCCGAACCACTCGTCGCTGCGCCGGCCCAGCAGCAGGGCCGCGGTGCCCAGCGCCTCGGCGTACTCGACCTTGCCCCACTCTTCGAGGTCCTCGCCCCCATACTGGAAGAACCAGCCGCCCCGGCCGAAGCCCTCCTCACCGTCGGGGTCCTGGACCACCCCGTCGAGCGACACGTTCGTGCTGATGACGATCTTTCCCATCTTCGGTTCTCCTTTTGCCGGTGTTGTCAGCTGCCACCGCCGGGGCCGCACCCTCCAGCCGAATGAGTGCCAGCGCCCGGATCGTCCGGGCCGTCGGTGATGCATACACCGCGGCGCCGGGAAACTGGGCGCCCGCGAGCCGCCCAGTTCGGCGCCCGGGCGGTGTACATACCGGATGGAAACGCGACAGGGTGCGGGAAGAAGGTGGCGCTGGTGGAGCCGGTGGGATCTGACCTGATCGCGCGGGCGCGGGCCGGGGACGGCGAGGCGTTCCGGGAGCTGGCCGAGCCGTACCGCCGGGAGCTGCAGGTGCACTGCTACCGAATGCTCGGGTCGTTCCAGGACGCCGAGGACGCGCTGCAGGACACACTGCTGGCCGCCTGGCAGGGCCTCGGCGGATTCACCGAGGAACGCGCCTCGCTGCGCACCTGGCTGTACCGGATCGCCACCAACCGGTGCCTCAACGCGCTCCGCTCAGCCCGCCGCCGAGCTGCGAAGGAGTGGGACGTGCCCAAGGTTGAACCGCCCGAGCCGACCCGGCTGGGCCAGGTCGTATGGCTGCAGCCGTATCCGGACGCTCTCCTGGAGGACGCGGCCGCCGGGCCGCCCGGCCCGGCGGCCCGCTATGAGCAGGCCGAAGCCATCTCGCTGGCCTTCGTGACCGCCCTGCAAGTGCTGCCGCCGCGCCAGGTTGCCGTGCTCATCTTGCGCGACGTCCTGGGATTCCACGCCAGCGAGGTGGCCAGCATGCTGGGCTCGACCGTCGAGTCGGTTAACAGCGCCCTCAAACGGGCGCGCGCCAGCCTGCAGCGCCGCCTGCCGCCGGGCACCGGCCGCCAGCCGCCTCCGGTCCTCGGCTCCCCCGCCGAGGAGGCGATCGTGGCGAAGTTTGTCCGCGCGTGGGAGTCGGCCGATCTGGACGCGCTGGTGGCCCTGCTGACTGACGACGTCTTCGTCTCGATGCCGCCGATGCCCTTCGAATACGAGGGCCGGGACGTCGTGGCCCGGTTCTGCGCCATCCTGTTCGGCGCGGGCCGCAGGTTCGACCTCGTGCCCACGCGAGCCAATGGCCAGCCGGCCTTCGGCGTCTACCTGCGCGCCCCGAACGGCATCCGCCACGGGACCGGCCTGTACGTGCTGGCCCTGACGGGCGACCGGATCTGCGCCATGACCCGCTTCGAGGCCAGTGTGCTGTCCTGGTTCGGGCTACCGCGATCGCTCCCGAGCCGATAGCCCGATATCTTGATGCGGGTGAGTTCTGGAGGCTCAGGAGTTCTTCCTGCGGATAAGTACGTGGCGTCGCTGGCGCGTAAGCGGATGGCGGCGGGTGCGCTGTTCCGCGACGGAGCGGGCCGACCGCTGCTGGTGGACCCGGTCTACAAGGACACATGGGATTTGCCGGGCGGTGCGGTTGAGGCCGAAGAGTCCCCGCATGCTGCGTGCCGCCGGGAGGTGGCCGAGGAGCTTGGCCTGGACCGGCCGCCTGGCCGGGTGCTGGCCGTGGAGTGGGTACCGTCAAGCCCTGAGCGACCAGAGGGTGTGATCGTCGTCTATGACGGCGGTGTGCTATCGGCTGCAGATGTCGACGCGTTCGTGCTCGGTGACGGGGAACTGGCGGGGGTCGCCTTCACGGAGCCAGACGAGGTGGCCAGTTTGGTAACGCCGTTGCTGGCGCGCCGGATCGCGGCCTGCCTGGAGGCTGTCGCCGCGGGTACGGTCGCGGTCCTGGAAAACGGCAGCCCGGCTGCCTGATCCTTACCGGGGCAGCGCCTGGCCCGCGAGGGCGGGGAAGGTCCTCCGCCGCCAGTACTGGCCCGACGGCCAGCGCCAGATTCACTGACTACGGTACTCCGGCAGGGAATTCAGCCAATCGCATCTGTCGATGAACTGGCCTTCCCTGGTTGTTTGGGAGTCGGACGAAGAGCTCAATGAATTCCTTGCCGACCTTTATAGCTCCCGCCGCGCGAACACGCCGTGAGCCTCATCGTTCTGGACACCGATGTAGCGTCCCTTACCTTAAAGAACCGCCTGCCCAGCGTATGACGGCTAACAGCGTGTCTCTCGGCACGCCAGAGACTTACTAGTACTACAGCGTGTTGCAACTTCCTGTCCGCCGTGCGTAATGCGATTTCCGCGGTGGCCTGGGGGCGAGTTGCGGGCATTGCCAGCCGTGCGCGCTTCCCATTCGGGCTTGGTTAGCGCGTACTCGACCTGGCCGTGCTCGGCGCCTTCGATGACGTCGGCTCCCTCGAACGGGGTGGTGTGCACCAGCCTCAGGCCGCATTTCTCCATGACGCGCCGGGATGCGGTGTTGACCGTCATGGTGTGCGCGAACACCCGCCTGACGCCAAGGTCGGTGAGTCCCATGTCGATCAGGGCGCGCGACCCCTGAGTGGCGTAGCCCTTGTTCCAGACGGACCTGCGCAGCCGGTAGCCGAGCGTGCGGTGGGCATGTGCTCCGGGTGTCTCGCTGGAAGTGCCTCGTGGCTGTGTTCGGGGATGCCGTTCAGCATCGGTGGTGGGGGCTGTCGATACTGACCGCCTCGCTTGCCTACGGGCTTACGGAGCTCGTTCCCGCGTTCCACGGCTGGCCGCGGACCGTCACCAGCGGAGGATGGCTCGTGATCATTGTCGTGCTGTATGCGGGCGTGATCATCTCCTACCGCCGCCGCCGACGGCGAGCGGCACGCCGCGACATGTACGCCAGGATCGGCACGGCACAGGCGTCGTACGAAGCCACGAAGAGACCGGATCAGAACTGAGCCACGCGCGTGGCGTCACCGTGGGGGTCGGCGACCGGCCCGGCTCCGCCTCAGGAGCTTCTCGAGGCGCTGTACCCCATGAGGGCGGCGATCATGAGGGCGCTGCGGGGGGCATACGGGATGCGCCACAGACCGCCGGGCGCGGCCGCGTAGGCCTCGTCCTGCCAGGGATGCTCGTGCGCCGGGCTGCCGCTGTACAGGTCGTGCACGAGCAGCGCCGCCATCAGCACCCTGGTGGTCGCGGGCTCGAAGGCCTGGACGCCGAAGTGGTGCGCGCCCGCGTACGCAGCCGCCAGGGCCCGGTTCTTCAGCACCGACCGGGTGCGCGTCGGCGGGGCGACGTTCAGCGAGACGGTGGCCCCGTCCTGCCGGGCGACCGTGGCGCGCCAGCGCTGCAGCCGCTTGGCCAGCGCGTAGTTTGGCCCCTGCTGCGCCACGAGGCTGTCGTTGATGCCCGGCACGGCATCGGTCAGGTAGGCGCGGCGGAGGAGTCGGCCGCCAGAGAGGGCCCGGAGCGGCAAGCTGGCCATCTTGACCGCCGCCGGCCGGGCCGCGTAGGCGCGCCGGGACTGCTCGACCGCGTCGCCCGGGACGGCGAACACGTCGGTCGGCGTAGCCAGGAAA
>Ga0182030_10024458_pt1 | contig 11094 bp, 9 predicted proteins | sample 812S3MmetaG_FD_121299 | JGI IMG/M metagenome (GOLD analysis project Ga0182030, IMG submission 121299) | Permafrost microbial communities from Stordalen Mire, Sweden - 812S3M metaG (Illumina Assembly) | ecosystem: Environmental > Terrestrial > Soil > Wetlands > Permafrost | place: Sweden...
CGCACTTTCTGCGAAATGTGGCAGGGAATGCAATCGCGACTCCCCTCTGAATCGCGGTAACTATGCAAAATATGTGCTGATTCCATTGCACTTACAGACGCAAAGTTAATAACAGGCTCTAGATGAAATTGCTACGCTTGAATTCCGTTGCAATGGCTTGACGGTACCCCAGCGCGATCGACTGCACATTGGCGGAACCCACGACGACCAGGCCCTTGGAAGAAGCCAGGGCCAGAATTGCATCGGGCTCAGCACCGCCGTAGACCACGGCTATTCGCGGACTGTCCCGGAGCACGTCGAGGCCGAATTCGTTGGTCGCGGCGTTCGCGTTCATGGCAATCTTCGCCGTCTCCGCGCCGTCCGCCGCATTCTTGGCCTCTTTGGCCGAACTGGCGGCGAAGGAGGTGGGAACTGAAAGGCAAGCGGCTATAAGGACTGTCGCCGCAAAGATAGAGCGTCGAAACTTCATGGTGGACATTCGTACTCTCCAGTCTGATTTGTTATTGTTTGACGCAGGTCGTGGAGCAACGTTTTCATCGTTCGTTCTCCTCGATGGTGAGTCCGAGGCGGGGTAGGGCCAAGGTCTCAGTGGGACCGGTCTTGTAACTGTAGTTCTTCTTCTTTCAGTTCGATCATCGTGTGACTCCAATCTCAAGGCAAACCTTCAATGTGAAATCTTGCGAAAGCGTTCCAGCGGGGTGGTAGAAACCCAATAAACCTCGCTCCGCTTTCCGTTGAAACGCGCAAAGAAGAGCACCGGGCCATCCTGGGAAAATGTGGGTGCATACTCGATGTCGGCAGGAGTATTGAATCCCTCCCCATGTCGACCGGCGTGATCCAGCCGCCATGCCCGTTCTCAAAACAGATGAAGAGATCCGTGGAATTGTTTGTCACTCCGGGGCGATTGGACTTGGAGAAGAAAACCAGAATATGACCATCCGGCGAGATGCCGGGATCCTGGTTGTCAAATCCAGAGTTGACCGGCGGCCCCAGGTTTTCCACCTGCAAAGGCTGGCCATGCTTGGAGACTGCCCGGTAAATCTCGCCATGTCCACCAACGCGATCAGAGGCGAAATATATTGTTCCATTCGCTGTTTGCGCAAGACTCCATTCATCTTTTGGCGAATTGAGCGGCGCGGGATGAGGCTCCGGCTTGCTCCATTCCTCTCCCCGCGAAGCGCGCTGCACCATGAAAAAATCCCTGTCGGACCGTTCTTCACCGGTATTCTGTGCAGTGTAATATAATCGATCTCCGTCTCTTGAGAACAACGGCTCACCCTTTTGCCGTCCATCCGCAAAAGTTGCCAGAGCCGGGAGCGTCCACGCGCCGTTTTCGTAGCGGGTATCGAGGATTCTGTTATTGCTCCAAACACCGTCAAATACCGAGAAATAACATTCCGTGGCATCGGTTGAAAAGGCAATATGGCCGACAGAACGACCTGGAATGTTGATGATAACGGGAGCAAAGATCTCCGGCGTCTCCCCAGGCAGGTTCAATCCGAAGTAGGCGCCAGGAGCCAGCGGCGCCGGGGCAGAAGCTGCCTTCTTGGTCTCTCCAGTCGGGCAGGCCGCGAAACAGAGGGCAAGTGGAAGACAAGAAAAAGAACAGCCAACAAGAGCAGCTTGCATCGCGGCCCGTGGCAGGGAGTTCCAGAAGCCAGTTCAGAGCAGCTTAGATTCACGGCAGGCATGGGATATCTTCCTTTTGATTTATTATTGCGTGGCGATTGGCTTAACGCAGCGTGTTCATCGTTTCGTCTCCTCGATAGCGGATTATTCGGAGCGCAATGCCTGCATAGGGTCAATGGAAGCGGCACGGCGAGCGGGAATGTAGCTTGCCAGGACAGCCGCGCCGGCCAGTAGCAGTGAAACACCGCCAAAGGTCAGCAAATCTGTAGCCTTGACGCCGTAAAGCACGCTGGCGAGTAAGCGCGTCACCACGAATGCAGCCGCCAGTCCCAGGCCAAGACCGATGAGAACCAGCCGCAAACCCTGCCAGATGAGGATACTCAGTACATTACCGGGCTTGGCGCCGAGGGCGATGCGAATGCCGATCTCATGAGTGCGCCGCTTGACGGAGTGAGAGATCAATCCGTAGAGGCCAAGGGTGGCGAGAAACAAAGCAATGATGCCTTGTGTGCCCGCGAGGATGGTGCCAAAGCGCATGGGCGCCAGTCCCATTGGACTCGTGGCGATTTGCTGGTCGAGCGAGCGAATGTTGTAGACCGGTAGATCGGGGTCCAGTTGGGCGACGGCTTGCTTGACGGAAGCGGTGATTTCGAGCGGGTCCAGTCCGGTGCGCACAACGATGGTTACGCCTTGCTGAAAATGCTGCGCCAGCGGATAAAAGATCAGCGGGCGATTGGTATCGGCTATCGCCCAGTAGCGCATCTCATCGACAACGCCGACGACCTGCATCACGTTTCCTTGCAGCGAGAGCCGTTTACCAACGGCGTCGCCGTTGGGCCACTTCTGGGCCAGCGCTCGATTGATGATGACCACGCGCGGCGCGGCCTTATCGTCTTGCGCGGTAAAATCGCGGCCCGCAAGAAGGCGCGTGCCCAAGGTTTGAAGATAGGCACGATCGATAGACGTACACGGGACGAGCGTAAATTTCTGGAAATCGGTTGGGGTTTGCCCCTCCGGCCATACGCCAGCGTTCATACTGCCTCCATTATCGAAGGGCAGATGAGTGGCGAGGCTGGCGCTGGTGACGCCGGGTAGGGCGCGGAGCTTATCGAGCAACTGCGCTTGAAACTGCCGGCCGCGCTCATCGCTATAGCGTTGCAGCGTAGGATCCACCGAGGCGAGAAAGATGTGATCGGGGCGAAAGCCGAGATTGCTCTGCGCGAGTTTTTGCACGCTGCGCGCGGCCAGCCCAGCGCAGATCAGCACCACGCACGAGATGGCCACCTGGCCGATGACCAGCAGGCTGCGCAGCCGATGAGGGCCTCCGGCCATGGCAGGCGAGTTCTTCAGCAGCGGCAAAATCCCCAGCCGCGTCGCCTTCCATGCGGGCAGCAGACCGGCAAGAATGCCGGTGGCCAACGATGCAATAAAGGTGAAAACATACAAGCGCCAGTCGGTGCTGGTGTTGGCAGCGGGCGCCATGTCGCCTGGAACGATTATCTTGCCGAGCAGTGGAGTCACGGCGATGGCGGCTATTGCGCCTATGGCTCCAGCGGCGATGGCGAGCAGGGTGCTCTCAGAGAGCAACTGGCGCAGCAGACGCCAGCGCGTGGCGCCGAGAGCGCCGCGAATCGCCAATTCATGCTCGCGATCGGCGGCGCGCGCATAGAGCAGATTGGCCATATTCGCCACCGTAATCGCCAGCACCAGCAGCGCCAGGATCATCAGCGCGCCTACAACCAGCGGCATGAAGTTGGCCACAAGGGGCGTGAACCGGCTCATCGATTCGCGGATCACCGTGGCCGATGCTCCCTGCGGATGCTGCGGGCCGTAATCCTTCATGATTCGCGCCATCATCAGGCCAACTGCGGCGCGGGCCTGCGCAAGGCTTGCGCCCGGTTGCAAGCGGCCCATCATGTAGACCATTGTGTGGCCGCGATTGGTGAGCACTTCGTTACCTTCGGGATTCATCAGCGGAAGCATCGACAAAGGCACAAATCCGCTCAACGCCTTGCCCCACTGCGCGCCCACAAACTTGGGCTGCGTGACGCCCACTACGGTAAACGGCAGGCCGTCAATCTTCACCAGTTGGCCGACGATATGCGGGTCGGCGGCAAAGCGGCTCTTCCAAGTGTCGTAGGTGAGAACGATAATGGCATCCTCGCCTGGTGTGCGTTCCTCATTGGGCAGGAAGAGCCGCCCCATCATCGGTTGCGCGCCCAGCACAGTAAAGTAGTTGCCGCTGACCATATGTACATAGTTTCTTTCGGCGGCTTCGCCCTGGCGGCTCATCTGTACTGCCGATTCCAGATAGGTCATGATTCCGGAAAACGCCCGCGCCATCTCTGAAACTTCGTGGCCGTCTCCCTCGACAGACCGCTGAAAGTCCAGAAAATCCTGACACGAAAAAGGAAGAATAAACGGCATCTGAGTGGTCGTCTGTGCAATCACCACCAGCCGTCCAGGGTCCGCTGCCGGCAATGGCCGCAGAAACAGATCATTGATCATGAAGAAAATAGTGGCGTTGACCGTCAACCCCAGCGCCAGTATGATGACGGCCACGGCCGTGAAGCCGGGGGTCTTGCGCAACTTGCGAAATGCATAGCGAAGGTCTTGAAGCAGTGTGTTCATCATTCTTTCTCCTCTGCAACAGGAAGATGCGTTATTCAGCGCGCAGGGCTTGCATAGGTTCGATAGAAGCGGCGCGGCGGGCGGGGATGAAGCCTGCCAGAGCGGCGCACAGCCCAAGCACAGAGACTGCGCCGATCATGGCGAACGGGTCGAAGCCGCTGACGCCGTAGAGTTGACTAGCCATCAGATGTCCGGCAAAGAGTGCGGCGGGAATGCCCAAGCCAAGCCCGATTAGAATCTGCCAGAGCGCGCCGCGCAGCACCATAGCCACTACACTAGACCGCGTGGCGCCGAGGGTCATGCGGATGCCGATCTCACCGGTGCGCCGGGCAACAAAGTAGGACATCACGCCGTAGAGTCCGATTGAGGCGAGCAGCAATGCCAGGATGCCGAAGAAGCTGCTGATTTGCGCGACGATCCTCTGTAAAATGAAGTTGTCGCCCACCTGCGCATCATAGGTACGAAGGCTGATGACCGTGACATTGGGATCGATGCTGGCCAGCGTGTGGCGAACCAGTGCATCGACGTTTTGTTGCGGCGCATTGAAGCTGAGAATCATGGCGTTGATAAACATGGATTGCGATTCAGTACGACTCATTACCGGTTCCACGTAGCCGGTGAACTGCTGCGTGAGCGGGCGCAGGAAGACCGGACGCACATCCCCGCGCGGATCGACAAATTTGAAGTCGGCAAAGACGCCGACGATCTCAAAGCTGCCCGCATACTTGATATCGTCGATGCCGAAGTGTTTGCCCACCGGATCCTAATTGGGAAAGAACTTCTTGGCAAAGCTCTGATTGACGATGGCGACGGGCTGCGTGGAGGCCGTATACTGCGCGGTGATGCCGCGGCCGCGCAATACTGGCACGCCAATGGCGTCGAGGAAGCGCGGACTTACGCGATCCAAGAATGAGCCGTCGCCTTTCGCGTCCCGCTGCCCCTGTGGAAAGACGCTCTCGCCCCAGTTGTCCTGTTGGAGCGGGCTATAGAGCGCCAGGCCCACGCAGTTGATGCCAGGCAGCGCGGAGAAGCTCTCTTCCATCTGACGATAGAGCGCGGGGACGCGATCGGTGGTGTATCCGGCTCCCTGCGCCTCGAATTGCACAACATAATGGTTGGTGGTATGAAAGCCAAAGTTCTGATGCTCAAGATTGATGAGCGAACGGGTCATCAGCACCGCTCCCGTGAGTAGGACCACGCTCAAGGCAGCCTACAAGACGACCAGCATCTTCTGAGGAATCGAAGAACTGTCACGAGTGGAGCGATTGGCTCCGCGCAGCGCCTCGGCCGGCTGCGCGTGCGAGGCCAGCCATGCCGGCAAGACGCCAAAGGGCACACCTGTAATCAAGGAGACGACGAAGGCAAAGGCAAGCACCGGCAGCGATGGTGAGGTCTGGATAGGCAGACTTTGTGCCTCGGAAAAAACCATGTAGAGAATGGCTCGCGCCCCGGCGAAGGCAACGACCAAGCCGGCGAGACCGCCCAGGCAACTCAACAGCACACACTCGGTAAGTATCTGGCGAATGACGCGGCCGCGTCCCGCTCCCAGGGCCATGCGCAGAGCGACTTCCGCTCTGCGGGTTGTAGCGCGAGCCAGCATCAGGTTGGAGATGTTGGCGCAGGCAATCAGCAGCACAAAGCTGGAGAGAATCATCAGCATCTTCAGGCTTGTGCCCACTCCCTGCTGTAGGTTCTGAATACCTCCGCCGCCGGGAGCGAGGATTACGTGCTGCTTGGCGATCATGCCTGCATCAAGATTCGGTCGCGTGGCCAACCACTGCCGCAGCGCGACGGAGAGCTTGGCTTGCAGCGAGCCGACGTTGGTCCCGGGGCGCACCCTGCCCAGCGGGTAGAGCCATTTCAAATCTGGCTGATGGAGAAGGCTGCCTTCACCACCGAGATAGGGTTCGGTGGAGAGCGGCGCCCAGAAATCAGGTGGCCCGGGCGTGACGCGATCGCCAAAGAAGCCCGGCGGCGCAATTCCAGCGAGGGTGAAAGGCTTGGCTTGAATGTAGATAGTTGAGCCGACAATCGATGGATCGCTGTTGAATTCTCTTTGCCATGCGCGATAGCTGACCACTGCGACAGGCGCTGCCGCGGGCGAGTCGTCGCTCTCGCTGAAGACGCGCCCCGCATAGGAACCAAGTCCCAGAGTGGAGAAGAAATTGCCGGATACGAATTGGCCTTGCAGCGATTTTGCCTGCGACTCGCCGCGGCGCACACTCCACTGTATCGATCCGGCTCGCACGGCGGCCAGTTGCTCGAACTCTGGAGCGGAGTTTTTCAGATGCAGATAAGCATCATAGGAGAAGATGGAGAAGTCGCCGTTATCGTTCTGAAAGCCGCCTTCGACGCAACAATCGGTGGTGTCGCCGATGCGGTAGAGGCTTGCGGGATCGGCAACCGGGAGCGAACGCAGCAGGATTCCGTGGACCAGCGTGACGATGGCAGTGTTGGCGCCGATGCCAAGAGCCAGCGTGAGGATCACGGTAAGCGTAAATCCTGGCGACTTGCGCAACTGGCGTAGCGCGAAGCGAAGGTCCTGAACTAGCATGGTGATGTCTCCACTTCTTCCTGAAGCTTCTCCGACTCAAGCTCGAATGCGATCTTGCGTCGGAGAGATAGACTTAGCGCTCGGCGTGGCGGGCGAAGCAGGAAGTGTGTGTGACCATGCAGATGAGCGTACGAGATCCATCCATTGAAAAGCTAGCAATTGGCGTGCCAGATGGAAGTTGACTCATGTCATTGAAAACATGTCGCTTAAATTCTAAGCACGATTGAGTTCTCGTTTTACCGTGTCCGTTTGCGGTACGAACTGTCCGATTCCGAACTCTAGTTGGCGGATGACGCAACGCAGTGCTTGCCACTCAGTTCGGTAGGACTCATTTGTTGATTGGTTGGGGCCGCAACGAAGGGCGCCATTGAACGTTGACATAGGTTACATGGACGTATTTGCCGAGTCGAAGTGCAGTGGAACCGGCTGGCAAATCACCAATCCCATCTATGACATTTCTCGCTTCTAGTGACGGCCGGGCGGATACAATGCGGGCATGAAAGATCACGTACGCAATTCTCTTCTGAATGCTGTGCGAACAGATCGCAACCGCTCCTTTCCCATGGACCGCCGCAGCTTCCTCAAGAACTCAATGATCGCTGGCGGGGCTTTGCTTGCTGGCAAGAAGCTTGCAGCCTTGGAGACCGCCGCTCGACCGCAGGTTGCCGGCGCGGTTTCTCCTGCCGAGATCGCCGCCGCGCGCTTTCCCAAGGACTTTCTCTGGGGAACGGCTACGTCCTCTTACCAAGTGGAAGGCGCATGGAATGCGGACGGCAAAGGTGAATCGATCTGGGATCGGGCTGCGCACACGCCGGGAAAGATTCGCGATGGCTCGAATGGCGATGTCGCCTGCAATCAGTATCACCACTACAAAGAAGACATCGCGATCATGAAGCGGCTGAACATGAAGAGCTTTCGCTTTTCCACTTCATGGCCGCGTGTTCTGCCCAACGGCACGGGGCAGGTGAATCAGAAGGGACTCGACTACTACAGCCGTCTCGCCGATGCGTTGCTGGAAGCCGGGATTCGCCCTTTCTGCACGATCTATCACTGGGAATTGCCGCAGGCGCTGGAAGATAAAGGAGGCTGGCCGAATCGCGATCTGGCCAGCTACTATGCCGACTTTGCCGCGATCCTGGCCAAGAATCTCGGCGACCGCATCACCGTTTGGGCACCCTTTAATATGCCCGAGCACTTTACCCGCGACGGTTATGGAACCGGCTGGGAGCCTCCATTCAAATCAAACTTCGATCAGTTTCTCAAAGCCGCGCACACCGTCAATCTGGCGCAGGGCATGGCCTTCCGCGCCATCAAAGCAGCCTCCTCGAAGGCAACCGTGGGCAGCGCCTACGGCATGGCGCCGGTCTATCCCAAGACCAACAGTGAAGCCGACGGCGCCGCCGCTGCGCGCTACCACAACTACAACAATCGCTACTACATCGATCCGGCATTTCATGGCACGTATCCCAAGGCTTTCATCGGCGAGATTCCCTATGAAGGCATGGGATTCAAACCGGGCGACGAGAAGATCATGAAGGTGCCGTTGGATTGGGTGGGCGTGCATTACTATGTACGTGTCCTTGCCTCAGACTCAAGCAATGGAGCGCCGCCGGAGGCGTCGAGTCACGACCCGTATGCACAAATCCGCATCGAGTTAGCCGACAAGGGCCCGAAGACCGATGGCGGCCTGGAGATGTGGCCGCAGGGCTTCTACGACCTGCTGATGCAGCTCACGCGCGACTATGATCATCCCATCATCGAGATCACCGAGACGGGCGGAGTCTTCATGGACTCACCCGGTGCGGATGGCCTTGTCCACGACCAGCGCCGCATTGAGTTCTACCGCCAGCATCTGGCCGAGTTGGCGCGCGCGATGAAAGATGGCGCCCGTGTGCGCGCCTATCACGCCTGGAGTTTGCTGGATAACTTCGAGTGGGGCAGCGGCTATACACAGCGGTATGGACTGACCTATGTGGACTTCGCCACCGAGAAGCGCACCATCAAAGACTCCGGCTACTGGTATGGGCGCGTGGCAGCCGCGGGTCGGCTGGAAGTGTAAGCTGTGAAGCGAATACCCGTCGAATCTTTCATCAGACGTGCCATGTGGTTAATACAATGAGGAGAACGCCACTATCGAAATGAGTGAACGCTTGCTGAACTTGAATCGGCTGACCAAATCATGGGTGGGACGCTGTGTACTCGCGGCGCTTTTCTGGACGCTGCTCAGCGTCTTCTTTTCGCTGCCCAACCTGGCGGCTGGTAAAGGGCTTATCTCCATGCGAGGAGTATTCGCGTGGTGTTGGTCCTGGGGACTGGTAGCGCCGTTTATTCTTGCCTTCGACCGACGCCTTCCGTTCTCCGGCAAACAGATCGCACGGCGCATCATTGCGCATCTGTTCGCCGGGCTGCTCTTCACGGCGGCTTACCACTACGTGAATTTCGTGGCGCTGGCCGCGTTTGGGATTGGCCCATGGGATGCGCTGCGTATTTCGAGGTCTTTTTCTCTCTGGACCTTCGACGATGCCCTCTGGAGCTGGTTCTTCTACTGGGTGATTGTGGCGGCTCTCCAGGCGCATGGTTACTATCGGCGCTACCTTTCTACCGAGTTGCGGCTGGAGCGGATGGAGCGCAGCTTCACCGGGGCTAGGCTGAATGCCCTGCGCATGCAGCTCGATCCGCACTTTCTTTTTAATGCGTTGAACACCATCTCTTCGCATGTGGAGCGGGACCCCAAGCTGACGCGCAGAATGATCAAGCATCTTGGCGATCTGTTGCGGAGGTCGCTTGAAACCAAGGACCGTCAAGAGGTTCCGCTGGCCAAGGAGATTGAGTTTCTGGCGCCTTACCTGGCGATCCAGAAGATTCGATTCGGCGAGAAGCTCAAAATCGAGATACAGATTGAGCCGGAGGTGAAGAATGCCATTGTGCCCTCGCTCATGCTGCAGCCGCTGGTTGAGAATGCGATCCGTCACGGAATTTCACATCGGGCCTCGGGCGGGACGGTGATCGTGTCGGCGCGAAGGATGGACGATCAACTGGAGATCCGGATACAAGATGACGGTGTGGGGCTGCCGCCGGGTTGGACGCTGGAGTCTTCGGCGGGATTGGGATTGTCGGTGACACGAGAAAGAATCAAGAGCCTCCATCCGAATGGAGAAAGCGACTTTACCGTACGTCCGCGCAGGAATGGCGGTGTCGAGGTGGATATTTTCCTGCCGCTACGTGTATATGAGGGAGACGCCGATGGCCACGCTTGATTCCATCCGTGTGCTGATCGTGGACGATGAAGCGCCCGCGCGGCAGCGGCTGGCCGACCTGTTACGCAAAGATATTCAGGTAGCGGCGATTCTTGAAGCTGCCGATGGCATCTCCGCCGTCGAAGCGATCCAAAGCCAGCGGCCGGAGCTGGTTTTTCTCGATGTGCAGATGCCGGAACTGGACGGGCTGGGGGTAATCGATGTGGTCGGCGCCAGCCAGATGCCGCTAACGATCTTTGTCACCGCATATGACCAGCATGCCATCCGGGCCTTCGAGTCCAATGCGTTGGACTATCTGCTGAAGCCCTTCAGCGACGAGCGCTTCGAGGCTGCGCTGAGTCGCGCTAAACTCCGGCTGCGCGAACGCAGCAGCAGTGAGTTCGGGCAGCGAGTGATGAAGATGCTCTCCGCCGCGCCGCAATCCCAGTGCCCGTTGGACCGGCTCGTCGTCAAGTCCGCTGGCAGTACGCGCTTTATTCGCGTGATGGAGATTGACTGGATCGAAGCTGCCGGCGTCTACGTAAACCTGCATGTCGCGAGCCAGCAATTGCTTTATCGCGCCTCGTTGCAGGAGCTTGCCGAGCGACTCGATCCGCGGCGATTCGTGCGCATCCACCGCTCCGCAATCGTGAATATCGAGAGCATTGTGCAACTGGAGCCAATCTCGCACGGCGAGTTTGACGTGGTGCTGAAGAACGGCGCGCGCACTCGCGTGAGCCGCAGCTACCGTACGCAGTTGGAAAATCGGCTGGGGCAGCCTCTCTAGGAACCTTCGGAGGAGGCGTGTGTACCACAATGGCCCTGGTGGCCGCCCCGGTAATCTGCGCGCGGATGATTTGATGGGATGGCTGCAACCCGGCGGTCGCCGGCCGGAATCAGGAAGTCGATCAAGCTGGAAAGAGTCGCGGTAGGGATACGGATTTCTCCGTACCCCCCGCACAGATCCGGACTGGCGGATTTCCCGCATCCGGCTCCTACCTCAGGTAATGACGCCCATGCGGCGCAGAGGAAAAGGATGATATA
>Ga0182030_10024459_pt1 | contig 11094 bp, 12 predicted proteins | sample 812S3MmetaG_FD_121299 | JGI IMG/M metagenome (GOLD analysis project Ga0182030, IMG submission 121299) | Permafrost microbial communities from Stordalen Mire, Sweden - 812S3M metaG (Illumina Assembly) | ecosystem: Environmental > Terrestrial > Soil > Wetlands > Permafrost | place: Sweden...
CAAGAAAAAGTCCATATTTGATACCGGAACAAATGAATTTTAATTTCCAATTTCTGTGGTAATCCAAGAGTCTGCCAGATTACAAATGCTGCCATCAAGGGACATTACCACGCCTCAAAGGAGAGTACCATCCCAGGATCTGAATAACAATACAAGCGCCGAACCAAAGAATGAATCAAAAGAGTGGTTGCGCCCATCTCTCGAGCAGGGTATCTCGATCACATCTCCTCTTGTCTTCCCAACGTCCAAACGTCGTGATCCATGCCAGCATTAGGTGACCATGAGCATCCAACCATAATCGTAGCAATCTCCTTCTCATTCTCCTCTGATGTTGCTAAACATATCTCCCCCTCCCAGACTACCCTCATCATTATCCGCAACCTTATGCTTCAACTGATTCAACTCCGGCAATTTCGGCGGCGGTGGTCCCTTAGCAACCTTCACCTCCGGCTTGTTCTCATATATCACACTCGTCCTGTTACGACTTGAGAGACGTTTCAACCAACTCTCCTTCTTGGGCCTACCATCCAAAAAGCTAGTCGGACTATCCGGCCTTCCAAACCCAGTCAAATCCTCCTTTGACAGATTATGATTCGTGCCATTGGTATAATTCGCATTCAGTGATTTCCGCGATAGGAACCGTCGAATACTGCTAGGTCTTGTGGTCGATACCGGACTCAGGGGAGGTTTGTCTTGTATGCTTGTTCGACCGCGCCCATCATATTGTCCGTTCGCATCTGTCGCTACTTTGAGGCCATTGGTCGGGGGAGGTGTAGTCTGCGCTTTGGTTGGAGGAGGAGCTTCTTCGATTGGTGAATCGGGTGGAGGTGGAATGTTCGTGCCCTCAGTCAGATTGAAGTTTATGGGTGCGAGCGCGGGGAGTTCGAAACGCCCGTTTGACTTGCCGTTGGCCGGCATTTGGAAATCCTGGATGATCCCAGCAGATGGGATGGTTTGGTGTATTGTTTTAGGTCCTCAGGAAAAGAAATAAAGAATCTTTGATCGGATTGGGATCGCCTGGCTCGTGCTTTGGGGATTGCCTCTTTGGGAATTATCCCCTCTCGAAGTTTGTAATGCTGGAAATTGGTCAGGAAAAAACGATACTAGTAAGAGGCTTCGAACTGCGCTTTATATTGAGAGTGAGAAGACAGGAGGCCATGGAATGGACGCGGCCAAATAAGAGATGTTTGGAAGTAGTTGTGCAGATGAGAAGGATCAATTCATTGTTCAAGTTCGTTTTGCTCCTTCGTTTGCGCAATAGAACCTTCTTTGTAGGAGCCAATCACTGTTTACGAGCTCCGGTTCAAGGCTAAACGCAAGGAACGGGTAAGAAAAGGGGGACTGCAATGTACCATCCCGAAAGCTTACTTTGAATTCACAATATCGGAAGGCATGGGGATTGTTTCAAGTTTGAAGATCCGAAGATCATCAGATCAGTCTCTGGGGAGCGCAAGGAAATATAATTCGGGTCACGTGAAGTTACCCCTGAATGCGACAGGGATGAAAGGAAATTCGGGTCAGCAGTTGTTATCCTCCTCCTCAAGAGTTGAGAATAGAAGTCCTTTCGATCTCATCGCAGTCACTGATGCAAAAATGAAAGTTTTCTTAAGGCCAACGGCAGTCTGCTTATGCATAGAGTCGCAGTGGGTTGGGTCTGCGCCGGTTCCTTAAGCATATCATGGACGAATCGCTTTCCTACTAGCGCTGGAGTTATACAGATACATCCCCACACCTCTGAGGTCGCGCTCCGTGAGCCCATAATAGTCTTGCCAGAATCGATACCATCAAGCTGATGCAATACACACTCCAGCCACTCCAGTAACTCCTCTGCCGGCCACGTCCAAATCACTCTCGAGTCAAAGGTTGCCGAGACCGTAACCTGTTCACTGCCTGGCTGGCTTTCAACCATCAGAGCAAGCGTTTTTCTCCACTCTTGCTGTTGGAAGTCCAGCCCCGTAGCCTGTGGCTAGTCAGAAGCTGGCTAGAACATACACGCTTAGAGAGTGCCGTATTGGACATGATGCTTTTCTCGATGGACTTAATGCAAAGTACTCATAGTCAGCGGCGCGATTATGTTTTGCTGTAAAAGTAAATTACGGCAGGGATAGGTCTATACCAAAGGAGACAGCGCGATAGCGTTTCCTTTTGTATGCTGGCGATTTCGACATGTCTGATTGTTCCTGTTTATAAAATATCTCAATGGATTATATGCAATCAATAGTATTGTTCGGTGAGAACTAGACTGGAATTCTAGTTCCTATTGCAGGATTGTGCTGCCTTGGTCTTTCTATACACCCCTAGTTCCAACGAAATCTAGTCGATCCATTTCTTCGAAACTTTCAGTCTTGCACTGCTCTCAAGTTATTCTTTGCCTCTTATTGTTACAACAAGCTACACAAAAATTACCAAAATGTACAAAGTCAAGTCAGAGGTGTAGAAGAATGCTTTATATTTATTAGATTATTATTAAAATGCCAATTATTTCACCTCCAAAAAGCTATTTATGCATTTCCCTCTCTTCTGACACAGTAATATTAGGACTGGAGTGGTTGAAATGATTCTTTCCGTCAAAAATCACATCTATCTCTTCAAGTGTCATTCCCCTTGTTTCCGGAAAATAAAGCCACATGATCACGCACTCAATCAGGCACCATACTCCATTTATCAGGTAAAACCCCCAGACACTCCATTTCATACCATACGGAATCATGTAGCTAATGAAGACCGCTACAGCGTAACTCAATCCCGAGCTGAGTGAAAGCCCGTTGGTACGGAGCGAATACGACAGCACTTCGCTTGAGTAGAGAGTAGACATAGGTATCCACACAAGAGCAAACCAGCCGCAAAAGAAGTAGACGAGAAATACGATTGCGTAAGAAGCAGATATGTTGACTTCCATTCCGGGTTTGATGTAGAGTTTTGTTAGGATGGCCATGAGGATCAGAGTAAAGGATAGCATGCTTGTGGTAGAGACTTTTTGACAGTAGGATCAGTTCTGAATATCAAAACATACTAAGATGAGAAGGTGTACTTACTGACTGATAGGCGACGATTGAATTGGTCCATATAGATGCTACCAATGATGGCGCAACCGAGCTCCCATACGTTAAGTCCGATATTTATAGCGAGTTGTTTATTGACATTGAATATCCCAGCTTGAGTCAACACCTGTCCAAGGAAGGATGTGACGATAATAAACCCGCTGGTTTTAGAGAAGACTAGACTATCATCAGCTAGAGCATGGGAAGGTCGGTTTAAGGACTCGTTACTAGCTATAGCAAGGCATACACCGAATCTCCCTCGGTTTGGTCTCGTTCCTAACAGCGCCTTGTATTTAGTGTTTTGAACTCGTTTCTCGAATTCGATTGTTTGCCGGATCTCTTCGAATTCAGCGGTTACAAGCGCGCAATCGCTGTCCCCGTCTGCGTGGTGTTTGACTAGCATCGCCCGAGTCGCTTCTTCACGACCCATATACCTAGATTCTTCAGATTATGATATTTCAGCTGTTGTCGGGGTACACATACATGAGCCATCTGGGACTTTCTGGAACAAAAGGCAAGGGCACCAAACAGAGAATAGCAGGAAGGCATTGAAGCTGAAGATGTCAAACGCTTGAAAAATGGCAAAGGCTGGTAGATTCCCACCAGTGAAGGAGTTCTCCAACTCCAAGTTAAGGACATATACTGTGTACCGAAAGTAACAATAGCAGCAAGTATGGCACCAACCCCCCACATTGTTCCACATAAGCTTGTTACTTGAGCTCGGTGTTTAGGAGGCGAAACCTCTGCAAGATATCTATGTCATGTTAGCAAGCACATCGACATCTTACCCAGGAAAGAAATAAGCACGTAGGTACAACAACGGCGCATACAGTCCCCGAAACACCAATAAGCAGTCGGCCAATGCAAAACATGGCCTCGTGAGTAGCAGCGCCTTGAATCGCTGCACCCACAATACTAACGAGTGCAGCCGTTGCTAGACCCCATTTTCTCCCCCATTTATTCGGGATCCAGCTTGCTATTGGAACAGTAATAGTGCTTCCAACAGCGGAGATAGCTACATTTAGGGAGATCAATGCGGTTGAGGGATGGAAATAACTTTTGTATCCGGGGAGGATCTGTAGACCAGCCTGAGGAGATATTAGCCTTTGCCTGGAGCCCTTTGGGAGTTGCAGTAATCACGATCAAAGAAGAATCATAACCTTGGCTTGCACCGTTGGTGATTGCTATAAAAATCATCCAGAATAGTAGTTGAAAATCAGATCGGCTAACTCTTTTCTTGAATTTGGACATCCTCGAGTATGTCCAGGAGAGAAGGATCCTTTTCCTATTTTTTTTACGTAGGTAATTGAGTTGTTATGATTTAGAAAGAAACAAATAAGAAAAACTGCTCCATCTAGACGGCACAGGAGAACGACATGACCAGTTGCATATGAAGACCCGTTCAGGGGATCGTAGATTTCGGTTGTCAATCACATCCCGTCATAATTGGAACAATAACAGTGAGGAAATGATGGCGATTGATATCAGTGGGTGATAATGCAACTAGTCCAGAACTGGTAGTAAAAGCAGCAGATTTAAGTATATACATATGAGGACACGGGGAGAATGTGGGACTGCAGAAAATCATGAGATATTGAGATTCCAAATGTTTCAGACGGGACATCGAGACTTTGAATTCTTCCGCCTTGAACGTCTTTATGAGCGTACATGTACTTCCGTACACTTGTAGTACATTGGGTGCACAATGCTGCCAACGCTGGGATTGGGCGTACGCGTGCAATATAAAAATTGTTCGAACATAACTCGACAAGGGAAAGGTTTCCCAGTGTGACGTAGACGTACCATCGGTGCGGAAAGAGAGCATCAAATTTTGCGAACCCAACCTAGGAGACCTCCCGTGTATGCAGCTTGAAAGTAATAAGGTAGTACAGAGAACATGAATCAGTACGGTTGTCTAGGAGTGCGCAATGCGAGTCGACAAACCCACATTCTCTTATTTTATACCATAAACTCGACTCCTGTCTTTTCATGAGGGCAAATCAATTAATCCGAATATGACAGCTGTCACAATAGGCATCACAAGAAAAGGATAGCACCGCAGAAGAGCATTCGGAGGGACTGGGGAATACTGGAGCTTTCTCGAAGCAGGACGACGATCAGTGATGGATCACTCTATAAATAACAAATCAATATTGTTCATCACACGAATCTTGCTGCGGGATAGTGGAAATTTTAACTGAATGGGAGGAGCAGTACAGTGTAGTGTTCATTGACTGCACCATGACGACACTACTAGTATTGGGTAGCCAGAGCCTCTCGCGTAGATAGCAATAGTAATGCATAATTTTACCTCGCGACGTTGTCCAACAGTCAATAGGGTCAAACAATTGGAAGATTACTTGGTTGGACATGAGCTGTGAGACGCTCTTATTACTCGGCCGTGTGTAAATTATGGCTTTCAATAAATCCGTCACAGAGGCTAGCAGCGGAAGTCTACATCAATGGCAACACTCCTGTTATTTACCAAGACGATGGTCAATGCATTTCATTGGTATAAAGTCTGATTTCGCTTATGTTGTAATATGTACATACTGATTTGGCCCGGGTGGGGGTTACACCTAATATCGATCGTCAAGTTTAGCAATTTGGGAACGTTCTTGGACCTTTCGAGTATGATCTGTGTTACAATTCCGTATCTTGTTTCTGAATATAGCTCAGTTAGATTGGTCTGCTACTTTTTGAGATGCGTTCCTGTGTTCCATTAACTCTTTGATATATGGTTCCAGGCGCATATGGTATTGTGGTCAACTATGAGCCCCTTTGTTGATTTTGGCGAGAAACCTGTCGGCCATCACAAGATAACGCGGCCATCATCGGCTTATCGTGATTTTCAAGCGTTGATATCAGTGAAATCTTATTTGAGATGGGTTCCTTGGAGCAATACCATGATGACAACGGGTATGAAGTCCTGCCCGGCCATCACTTCGATTCTCATGTGGAGCAATTCAATCTTGAAACAGCACTGCGAGACAATCTTGCTGCTGAGGAGGATTCAGGAATCAAATCGAAACGCCTTGGTGTGATATGGGAGGGACTCACAGTTTCCGGAACTGGAGGAGTGACGAATTTCGCGAGGACTTTTCCAGATGCCTTCGTCAGCTTCTTCAATGTCGTTGAGACGGCAATAAAGGTTTTTCGAATTCGCGTGGGAAGGAAGGGAAAGGAGGTCAATATATTGAAAGACTTCCGGGGCTTGATAACACCTGGGAAGATGGTTCTTGTTCTCGGAAGACCTGGTTCGGGCTGTACTACTTTCTTGAAAGTCATCGCAAATCAAAGATTTGGTTATACTAGTATTGAGGGGGAAGTTCTATATGGGCCATTCAATGCACAGAATTTTGCAAGACAGTACCGAGGAGAAGCTGTTTATTGTCAGGAGGACGATATTCATCACCCAACACTTACCGTTGGACAGACGTTAGGTTTCGCTTTGGATACGAAAATTCCCGGAAAGCGACCATACGGCATGTCAAAAGTCGTATTTAGGGAGAGGGCCCTCAATGCTTCACTACAAATGTTGAACATTGAGCATACACGGAACACGATCGTCGGAGATCCGTTTGTAAGAGGTGTCTCGGGAGGAGAGAGAAAACGAGTTTCTATTGCAGAGGCGATGGTAACCTCGGGGACTGTATATGCTTGGGACAATAGGTTCGTATTGCGATCTTCTTATTTGCCGACGCTATTTCAAGGCAAGAGCTAGCTTGAAATTAAGCAGCTCCTCTTCTCTCCTCCCTTCCCTTCGTTAGGAAAATGCTGATTTCGCCACTTTGGATAGTACTCGTGGCTTGGATGCATCGACAGCTCTTGATTACATCAAGAGTCTCAGGATAATAACGAACATTTATAAGAAAGCAACCTTCGTGTCCCTCTACCAAGCCAGTGAGAACATATATAAGCAATTTGACAAAGTCTTGGTTATCGACTCAGGAAGACAAGTATATTTCGGGCCAACCTCTGAGGCCAGAGCATATTTCGAAGGTCTAGGCTTCAAGGAGAAGCCAAGACAAACGACGCCGGATTTCTTAACTGGATGTACAGATGAATTTGAACGAGAGTTCGCCGAAGGTCGATCTATGGATAACACACCACATAGTCCCGAGACATTAGCTCAAGCTTTCATAGATTCTGAGTTTACCGCCCAGCTTAATACTGAGATGAGCGCATACCGGAAGACGATTGCGGAAAATAAGGAGACAAAGCAGACATACGATGATTTCCAAACCGCGGTCCTGGATAGCAAAAGGAGAGGAACTCCCAAGAACTCTGTTTATTCGATTCCCTACTATTTACAAGTTTGGGTTTTAATAAAGAGACAGTTCTCCATGAAGTGGCAAGATAGGTTCGCTTTAATCGTCAGCTGGGTCACCAGTATTGTTGTGGCTATCATATTAGGAACTGTCTGGCTGCGTCTTCCGACGACCTCCGTAAGTTCCCACGTCGAGTTTTTTCTACCAATTAGTTGCAATTCTTGGAGGTTTGGTGCCGTAACATCCCGTTTATAACTTTTCAACCTGGACGACCAATTGCTAATTCTGGATTTTAGGCTGGTGCTTTTACTCGTGGTGGAATTCTATACGTCAGTCTTCTGTTCAACGCTTTCGAGGCATTCTCCGAGCTTGCAGGTAAGTGATCAGTTTTCAGAGTCAATGTCCTGTATTTTCCCGAATGTGAGAGGCAAATATCTCATAAATTTAAATCTTTAAGAGTTGAACCCAAAGACTTTCGAAACATCCTCCTTCTTCATCTACATTCTTTCCTGATTTAGCAGTACTGACGCCCAGTTTCTGGCTAGGCACGATGCTTGGGCGTCCTATTGTCAATAAACACAAAGCTTACGCCTTTCATCAACCTTCGGCGCTCTGGATTGCTCAGATAATTGTGGATTTTGTTTTCTCAGCAGTTCGGATTCTAACCTTCTCAATCATGGTATACTTCATGTGCGGACTTGTCCGTGAAGCCGGGGCCTTCTTTACCTTTTACGTGGTCATTATCAGCGGTTATTTAGCCATGACACTCTTTTTCAGGAGTATTGGGTGTGCTTGTCCAGATTTTGACTATGCGATCAGGTTTGGTGGTACTCTTATTACATTGTTTATCATCACTTCAGGCTATCTTATCCAATATCAGTCTGAAAAGGTCTGGATACGATGGATTTACTGGATAAACCCTCTTGGGTATGGATTCTCTACTTTGATGGAGAATGAGTTTAGTCGAATCACGTTGACTTGTACCGATCTAGTTCCTTCGGGTGAAGGATATTCTAATATCGAGAATCAAGTCTGTACGCTTCAAGGCAGCACGGCAGGAACTGATCAAGTTTCAGGTTCGGCATATATTCTTCAGGCATTTAATTTGAATCCATCACATTTATGGGCCAATTGGGGGATCATTATCGTCCTCATTATTGTATTCTTGGTTACCAATGCTACTCTTGGGGAGTGGCTAACCTATGGAAAAAGTGGCAGCACTGCAAACGTATTCAAGAAGCAGAACAAAGAGAGAGAGCGATTAAACCGTGTTCTAATTGCCGCAAGAGATTCCCGAGGAGCCGCTAAAGATAAAGCGGAACTAGAGGTCGATATTGCTTCAAAAGCGGTTTTGACGTGGGAGGGCCTCAGCTACGATATCCCGACACCATCTGGTGAATTACGTCTTCTGGACAACATCTATGGATACATCAAACCTGGTGAACTTACAGCTCTTATGGGTGCTAGTGGAGCAGGCAAGACAACCTTGTTAGACGTGTTGGCTAAGAGAAAGAATACTGGTATTATTACTGGTGAGGTGCTTGTAGATGGTGTCGCCCCGAGGAAGTCATTCCAGAGAGAAACAAGTTACGCCGAACAGTTAGATATACATGAGCCAACTGCAACAGTACGAGAAGCATTCCGATTCTCAGCTGATCTACGACAGCCGATCACTGTTCCTCAATCAGAAAAACATGCCTACGTTGAAGAGATCCTTAGTCTCCTAGAGCTGGAGGACATTGCCGATGCTATAATTGGCGGTAAGTTAATTTCTCATACCCAATTCCTTCATGTAACACAATTAAAGGGCGAATTTCTTGAGAATTTGGGGCGATAGTTCTCCAACGGCCCCACCCGCCCTTTCCTCCTTAATTTACCGATACTGACTCCGGGTTCCGCTGCATAGATCCAGAAACCGGCCTTACTGTAGAACAACGTAAACGAGTGACTATTGGGGTAGAACTCGTAGCCAAGGTAAGTGCCTCTCTACTTTGCTTACTCACAATACTAACTGAACAAGCCGGAACTGTTGCTTTTTATTGATGAGCCAACTTCAGGGCTTGATTCTCAATCAGCGTTTAATATTGTCAGATTTTTGAAGAAGCTAGCATCTGCTGGCCAGGCTGTTCTCTGTACCATCCATCAGCCCAACGCAATTCTTTTTGAGAGCTTTGATCGATTACTACTTCTTCAACAAGGAGGTCAGTGTGTCTATTTCGGAGATATTGGAAAGGACGCTGTCATCCTTCTCGATTATTTCCGGAGATATGGAGCAGACTGCCCTCTTGATGCCAACCCCGCTGAATGGTAAACAAAGTCTGATTGATAATTATTTATTTGACTAATAATTCGATAGGATATTGGATGCTATCGGAGCTGGACAGACCCCAAAATCTGGCAATCGGGACTGGTCTGAAATATTTGCTGAGTCTCCTGAGCTGGTTAATATCAAGGAACATATTTGTCAGCTGAAGACAGAGCGTCGTCTGGCAGACATTGCAACCACTGCTAACGACAAGGAATTCGCAACACCTTTACTCCATCAACTTAAAGTTGTCCAAAAGCGTACCAACTTGGCCTTCTGGCGTTCCCCTAACTATGGATTTACCCGATTCTTTAACCACGTTATGATCGCCATGATTTCTGGACTTGCGTTTCTCCATCTCGACGATTCTCGTACGTCTCTGCAATATCGAGTTTTCGTCATTTTCCAGGCCACGATTTTGCCAGCTCTGGTTTTATCACAAGTTCAGCCAAAGTATGCCTATTCGCGAATGATCTATTATCGCGAAGCTTCTTCGAAGATGTATGGACAGTTCGCGTTTGCCTCATCCCTGATTGTGGCCGAAATCCCATACTCGATTCTTTGCGTCGTCGGATTCTTCTTTCCTCTCTACTATATGGCTGGATTTCAAAAAGACCGCGCAGGATACCAATTCCTTATGATTCTAATAACCGAAATCTTCGCCGTCACACTCGGTCAGATGATGGCGGCAATTACTCCCAGTCCTTTCATCGCTTCACTCCTCAACCCATTTATCAACATCACATTCTCCCTCTTTTGTGGTGTAACGATTCCCAAGCCCCAGATACCTAGATTCTGGCGCTCATGGCTTTATCCATTGGATCCCTTTACACGCCTAGTCAGTGGCATGGTGGTTACAGAATTACAAGGCCGTCCCGTAGTCTGCTCTCAAGGAGAGCTAAACACTTTTAACGCACCCAGCGGCCAGACTTGTGGCGAGTATATGGCACCTTTCTTTAAGAGAGGTGGAGCTGGTTACATCGTCAATAACGCTACTAGTGTTTGCGAATACTGTGCTTATAAAAGTGGAGAGCAGTTTTATACTGGGTTAGGTTTGGATTTCAATGATAGGTGGAGAGATTTAGGCATATATGCGGCTTTCATTGGGATTAACCTGGTACTTTTGTTTATTGGTGTGAGTACTCCTCGCTTTTATCTTCCGTTTTCTTTCAGATAAGAGACATAAATACTAATATTAAAACAGTCTAGGTACCTAAATTTCAATCGTCGTTAAATGGAACAACTCATACAGTCACTTTACTGTATACTATTTGTACCAAGAGCTTCAAGCTATTAGTTTTAGACTTTAGATATTTCTTTTCAGGATTGAAGGTGGTGTTTTATCTGTGTATTAGTAAAATAGTAGAAGCTTGAATATCGAAGATCATTATACCTATATTTTCGAGTCACGTGAAGCTATGCCTGAATGAAGGTTCGGCCAGGAAGCTGTTGGTCTACTCAAGCTCAAGGAGAAGAA
>Ga0182030_10024461_pt1 | contig 11093 bp, 11 predicted proteins | sample 812S3MmetaG_FD_121299 | JGI IMG/M metagenome (GOLD analysis project Ga0182030, IMG submission 121299) | Permafrost microbial communities from Stordalen Mire, Sweden - 812S3M metaG (Illumina Assembly) | ecosystem: Environmental > Terrestrial > Soil > Wetlands > Permafrost | place: Sweden...
GGCACGATCTTGACGGCCGTATTAATCAGATCCTGATCCGTGATATTCCGGTCCGCGAGCTTGGCCGTGATCAAGGCGGAGACCACGCATTGCTCTATTTCGGCGCCGGTCCATCCGCTCGTGAACTTGACCAATTGGGCCAAATTGAATTGGTCGGGATCCTGGCCGCGTTTGCGAAGATGAATTCTGAAGATCTCGAGTTGCTCATCGTCAAGCGGCAGATCGACGAAGAACACCTCGTCGAATCGTCCTTTCCGGATCATTTCGGCAGGCAGCAGATCGATACGGTTCGCCGTCGCGGCGACGAATAACCCGCGGGTCTTTTCCTGCATCCACGTCAGGAAGAACGCGAACAGGCGTCCCTGCTCGCCGCCCGAGTCGCTGGACGTGATGCCCATCTCGATTTCGTCGAACCACAGAACCGCGGGCGCCATGTCCTCCATCATTTTGCAGGCTTCGACGAACGCTCCTTCCGGCCGCCCGTGCCTCCCCGAGAAAATCTCGGTCATATCGACGCGATAGAGCGGAAGCCCGAAGTGCGCGGCCACCGCCTTGACGCACAAACTCTTTCCGCAGCCGGGGATTCCCATCAACAGGATTCCCTTGGGCACAATCTCCGTATCCAGGCTGTCCCGCATCTGAAAGAGCTTCTGCCGTTCGAGAAGCCATTTCTTCAAGCCTTCCAGGCCGCCGACCTGATCGAGGCGCGTCGGTGTGGAGATGAATTCGATGGTTCCGGAGCGATTAATCAACAGGCGCTTTTCCTCGAGAACCGCCGGGATGGATTCAGGTCCCAGTTGCGGGTTCACAGCTAGCGCGCGGCGCAACGCATAGCGCGTCTCGTCCAGGGTGAGGCCCTGAAGCGCGATCGCCAACTGCTGGATCAAATCTTCACTCGCATGTGCTTTGCCGCCCGCGGCCGAATTCCGTTCGATCTCATCGCGAAGGAACGCGGTCAGTTCCACAATGTCGGGCGGGCGGAGTTCGAGGAAGACGACACTTCGCTCCAGCTCTTCCGGAATGAATCGAACGGGCGAGCTGATGACCACGAACTTCCGGCGGTCGAGACCGCTTTCATACACGTCGCGCAGCCGGCGCCGGATCTCAGCCGATTCGCGGAGCGCTTCGTGGAAATCTTTCAGGTGGAAAATCGCTTCCCCGGCGTAGGACGAAATGAAGTCGAGAGCGCCCCGGGGCGATTGTGTACCGGGCTCAGCGGCCGCCCCATCTCGGCGTAGACCCTCAGTCAGCGTCCAGGTCCACATCGGCAGGGGCGACGGCATGGCTTGGCCGACCTCGCGCAATACGCTTCCCACCCGCTGCTCTTCCGACGACCGGATATAGGTGACCGGACGCCCGGATTCGAAAACTTCGCGAATGACTTTCGCGGCGCGGCTTTCGACCGAAGGATAGAGCGTGGGCGTCATGGAAGAATCGCGAGGGTGGGAGACATTTTCAATGGAACCATCTCTATAGAATGACGCAGCGTCACATAGTAATGACGCAGAACCAGGGCGTTTAGACGAACCTCAGCGCGACCCTTTTATTATCGGGTAAAGATCGGCCTCGCTCGCGAAGTGCGGGCATAATAGAGATCGTGAAGATCCCGCCCAACGCCACGATGGTCATGCTGCGGCCTTTGTTGCCGATTTGTATGGTGGTTCTCATCGCGGCGTGCTCGCGACCGGCGATTCCGCTGCTCGAGGACCTGAACGCGCGGGAAAATCTATCGGCGTATCGGATCGAACAGGTGAGGGGTACGCGCGACGGCGACAAGCTCGACGCCGAAGCGACGCTTGGCGATGGAACGTCTCAGCTCACTCTGGAAATGCATTTCGCGATCCGCACCCCGACGACGATCCTGACATCCGGAACCTGGCAATGGAATCGGGACGGGGTTACACGCACGGGCGACCTGGCGGAACGGTCCGTGATGTTTTTGGGAGGCCAGGATGGCCCTCCGAGCGTCGGCGGAAGGTTCGACCTGCTCGATTCCTCAGGCCTTCACGCCTATCGGGTCAACATCCCGACGACGCAGTTGAAGGTCAAGCTGGCGCTCCCGCCGAGGTGATTTTTACTTACCCGATTCCTTCGCGCGGCTATCGGCGGTCTTCAGAAACGTTCCACGGTCCAAGTCTTCGAACGCGTCTCGAAGCTGCTGCTGCGTGTTCATCACGATCGGTCCGTACCAGGCCACGGGTTCCTGTAGTGGTTTCCCGGAGACCAGTAGAAAGCGGATCCCGTCGGGTCCCGCCTGCACCGTGACCTCGTCGCCGCGATCGAAAAGAATAAGCGACCGGTTGCCCGCATCCGACGGCGGCGTCTTCTCCAGCCACTGAACGCCTTCCGTGGGCACCGCCAGCGGTCCCGATGCGTTGCAGAACTTGCCCGAGCCCGCGAAGACGTATGCGAAGGCTTGCCGCGTCGTTTCGACTGGCAGCGTCTTCCGGTGGCCCGGCGGAACCGAGACATCGATGTAGATCGGATCGGCTGCGATGCCATCCACCGGCCCCTTCTTGCCCCAGAACGTGCCGCAGACGATGCGCGCACTGGTGCCGTCATCCTCGGTTACCAGAGGGATGTCGAGCGCCTTCACCTCCTGATAGCGGGGCGGGGTCATCTTGAGGGCCGCCGGCAGATTCGCCCACAGTTGAAAGCCGTGCATCCGCCCCTCGGCGTCGCCTTTGGGCATTTCCTGGTGAATGATGCCGCTGCCGGCGGTCATCCATTGGATATCGCCCGCCGCGATCGCGCCGTGATTGCCCATGCTGTCGCCGTGTTCCACGGTTCCGGCGAGTACATATGTGATGGTCTCGATGCCGCGATGCGGGTGCCACGGAAATCCCGCGAGATAGTCCTGCGGCACGTCATTCCGGAAGTCATCGAGCAAAAGGAACGGGTCGAACTCCGATGTGTTTCCGAAGCCGAAGGCGCGCCGCAAATGGACGCCTGCGCCTTCGAGGGTCGGTTTCGCTTCTATGAGACGCTTCACGGGCCGGATAGACATGCGGATCTCCTGTCTTTGAGGGTAACGCCACGGCCGGAACGGCAGCGGTGGCGGACATCAGGACCGCTCGCGATCCCGATGACGGTTTAGATGCATTGTTAGCGATTTTGATTCACGGTGGGTGCGCGGCCGAGAAGCAGGGAAGTGGACCCAACGGAAAAAGATAAGTGGACCTTTCGGAGAGACCAGTTTACGCCTATGCTATGGCCATGATCAGTCGACGTTCGTTACTCGAAGGCGGACCGGCCGCGATCCTGGGCGCCTTCTTCGCTCAATCCGTGGCGCAAGGCGCCCCCGGGCCGTTGTTCGTTCAAGATTTACCCAAGGTGTCGCTCGATGGCTGGACGGTTACCGCGTCAGAAGTCGATTATGAGCCGGGCGGCGTGAGCAAGCCGCACCGCCATCCGGGCTTCGTTCTGGGCTACGTGCTCGAAGGCGAGGTTCGCTTTCAATTGAAGGGCGGCCAGGAGCGAATTTGCAAAACCGGCGAGATGTTTTATGAACCGCCAGGCAGCGTCCATTTGGTTTCCGCCAACGCCAGCTCGACCAATAAGGCGCGGCTTTTGGCAATGGTCTTCGCCGAAAAAGGCCAGATGCTCTCCATGCCGGCTTGAACCAGCCTGCTTAACCCAGCCTGCCTCGCCCAGCGCTTCGGCGGATGATCAATTTGGTGATTTCGGATTCCGATTGAGTCACCTATAGTCTTGAGAGGTGTGTCATGAAACGAGAAGCCTTCATCGCCTTGTGGTCCATGCTCGCGATCCAACTCGTCTGGATTCTGTACAACCGAACCCATGGGAACGCGCCGCTGAACGAATGGGTCTGGCCATTTGTGATCACGTCGGGGGCAGTGGCCGTGACTCGAGGACGGATCGCATGGCTGGGGACCTTTCCCCGGATCATCATCGCGCTCGATTTCCTGCTCGCGGTTGCCGATCGATTGGGCTTTTTCGGTGGACCCGGAACTCCCGGCGTCGGATGGGGCGATTTTGCCCACTTCACGGCCTACACCGCGAAAGTGAATTCGTTCCTGCCGCTCGGGATGATTCCGTCGATCGCGGTCATTGCGACGATTGCGGAGACCACTCTGGGAATCACCATGCTCCTAGGGCTTTACAGCCGTTTTGCCGCAGCGGGGTCGGCGGTTCTTCTCACGATGTTCGCCACTGCCATGTGGATCTCCGGTCTTTCCCATATGCTGTACGCGGTCTATTTAATGGCCGCGGGGGCGTGGGTGCTGGCGACGATGGAGCCTTCGCCTCTGAGTGTCGACGCTCTCCTGGCTCGTTGGTCGCACCGCGCGCGCGAGGCAAGCCCGGCAACCGGGAATAGCGCCAGGCAAATCCAGTAATGGGAAGTTAGGCAGTCCTCAAGACCGCGGGCGGTTATCTGGCGACACGCGGGTAGAACCACGCGCCCACCATCACCAATGCCGCCGTCAGCGTGATTAGGACCGCGAAATCGACCGGCAAACCGAATTGGCTGGTTCCACCCTGGACCATCAGCGCGCGAAATGCGTCCACCTCATACGTCAGTGGATTCATACGCGAAACTACTTGGAGCCACGCGGGCATGATCGCAATCGGATAGATCGCGTTACTTGCGAAGAACAGGGGCATGGTCAGGACCTGGCCGATGCCCATGAAACGCTCGCGGGTTTTCACAATGCACGCGACGATCAGTGAGAACGTCGAGAAGCCCGCGGCACCAAGAATCACCACGGCTACGACGCCAAGCAGCGCTCCCGGCGTCCAATTCATCTTCACTTTCAGGATGACGGCCAGGATGTAAATAATCACCGCCTGGGATATGGCCCGAAGACCCGCCGACAGCGCCTTGCCCAGCACCAAGGCCGACCGCGGTGTCGGGCTGACCAGAAACTTCTGGATAATTCCAAGATCGCGCTCCCAGATAATCGCGATGCCGTAGAAGATCGCGATGAACAACACGCTCTGCGCCAGAATTCCGGGAACCATGAAATCGATATACGGCAGGCCTCCGGTGGGGAAACTGCGGCTGTGCGAAAAAACCTGGCCGAATAGAAGCAGCCAGATTGCCGGTTGAATCGCGCGCGTGAACAGCTCGGTGGGATCGTGCCGCAGCTTGCGCAATTCGAGTTCGGCGATCACGGCGGTCTTGTTCAGGAATCCGACGAAAGGCGACGGCAGACGTTCGGATTGCGCCGCGGGAAACTCAGCCGAGGCGCCGGGCGATTTTTCGTTCTGCTGCTGCAGCACGATAGCCTCCTCCCTGCTCGAGCGTGTCGCCGGAGAAATGAATAAATACGTCTTCGAGCGTCGCGTCTTCCGTGCCAAGGGCGGCCTTCAGTTCCCCGGGCGATCCGAGCGCTGCCATGTGCCCTAAGGACATGATCCCGACGCGATCGCACAGGGCGTCGGCTTCCTCCATCAGATGTGTGGTGAAGAAAATCGTGGTGCCGAACTCGTTTCGCAGCTTGCCGATGTGCTCCCACACGGAATTGCGCGCCACTGGATCGAGGCCGATGGTCGGCTCGTCCAGAAACAAAACGCGTGGACGATGCAGCATGGATTGGGCGATTTCAAGGCGGCGGATCATGCCGCCCGAATACTCCCGGACTAACTGGTTCGCGCTGTCCGTCAGACCCATGAACGCCAGAGAGTCAGCGATTCGCTCGTTTCTTTCTCGCGCGGGAATGTCGTAGAGCTTGGAAAAGATCAGCAGGTTCTCGCGGCCGCTGAGCGTCCCATCGGCGGAGATCAACTGCGGCACATAACCGATCATCCGCCGGACTTTGCTCGAATCGTGAAGGATATCCATGCCGGCGACGCGCGCCGTGCCGCTCGATGGCGGGAGCAGCGTGGTCAGCATTTTGATCAGCGTGGTCTTCCCGGCTCCGTTGGGTCCCAGGAGTCCGAAAATCTCACTGGTCTTGACGGCAAGCGATAAATGGTTTACAGCCGTCTTCGGCCCGAAGCAGCGCGTCAGTTCCTGAGTTTCAATGATCGGCACGGGCACCACGGCGAAAGCGCGGAGAACTTCATTGTAACGCGTGCTTTTCGGGGTTCCCTGGATTTCGTGCCGCTCCAGCGGGCCTCGACAAGCTTGGTGGATTGAGACACAATAGGGCGTTACGCGCCCGGTCAGCGTACGACCGAACGCCCAGTGTCAGGAGCGAACATGAATCCTCGATATTCCGATCGCCGCCGTTTTCTGAAAACCGGAGTAACCCTCGGCGCAGCACTCGCGGCCGACGCAGGCGCAAGCCTTGCAGCCGACGACGCGAAGCCAGCGGTCCAGCCGCCCGCGCCTGACGATCCCACTAAGGTGCAGGGAAAGCGCGCCAGCGCTTATGGCGAGCGTTCGCGATTTGAAAACGCCGTGCGGATCTCGCAGGGGCAATCGTCGCTGACGCCGCTGCAAGCCATGACGGGCATTATCACCCCCTCGGCGCTTCACTTCGAACGGCACCACGCGGGTGTGCCGGATATCGATCCACGCCGGCATCGTCTGATGATCCACGGGATGGTCGATCGTCCGCTGGTCCTCACCATGGATGACCTGAAGCGGTTTCCTTCCGTCTCGCGAATTTATTTCATGGAATGCTCCGGCAATGGGTTTCGTAAGAGAGGAGTGGGCACGGTGCAGGAAGCCCACGGCCTCACCAGTTGCTCGGAATGGACCGGCGTAAACCTGGGCCTGCTATTGCGCGAGGCCGGTGTACAAAGCGGCGCGACTTGGATCGTCGCCGAAGGATCGGACGCGGCTAAGATGACTCGCAGCGTCCCCATCGCGAAGGCGATGAACGACGTTCTGCTCGCCTATGGTCAGAACGGTGAGGCCATCCGGCCTGAGCAAGGGTATCCCGTGCGGATGTTCGTGCCGGGTTGGGAAGGCAACATCAGCGTCAAGTGGCTTCGCCGCATCAAAGTGGTGGACGCGCCGTATGAAACTCGCGAAGAAACTTCGAAATATACCGATCTGATGCCGACGGGCAAGGCCCGGCAGTTCACGTTTGAGATGGATCCGAAGTCGCTCATCACGTTTCCTTCGGCGGGTCAGAAGCTGCAGGGACCCGGATTCTACGAAATCTCGGGACTCGCGTGGTCGGGCCGCGGGGCGATCCGCCGGGTCGAAATCTCCACCGACGGCGGCCGCAACTGGAAGGACGCGACGCTGCAGACTCCCGTCCTCCCGATCGCGTACACGCGCTTCACGTATGGATGGAAATGGGATGGCAGCGAGGTGGTTCTGCAATCGCGATGCACCGACGAACATGGCGATACGCAGCCGGTGGTCGAAGCGCTGATTAAGGCGCGAGGCGAAAACTGGAGCTATCACTTCAATGCGATCCAGAGTTGGAAGGTCGGTAAGGACGGCAATGTGGAGAACGCCCTTGGCTAGAGTGGCTTGGTTCCTGACGTTCTCGGCGATGTTGGGGATGAGTCTGCCTATCGCCGCGCAATCGCCGACGTACGGCTTGGGGCGTGCCGCGACGCCTTCGGAAATCAAAGCCTGGGATGACGCGATCCATCCCGATGGACGCGAGTTGCCACCCGGCAGCGGGATGGCGACGGAGGGCGCGAAGGTCTACGCGGCAAAATGCGCGTCGTGCCATGGAAAAACCGGCACCGAAGGCCCGAATGACAAACTCGTCGGCGGCCAGGGGACGCTCAATACTGCGAAACCGGTGAAAACGGTGGGCAGCTTCTGGCCCTACGCGACCACGGTCTGGGATTACATCAACCGCTCGATGCCTTTCGACAAACCGGGCAGTCTCTCTCCCGACGAGGTCTATTCCGTCACGGCCTATGTTCTCTCGCTCAACAAGATTATTCGAGAGGACGAAGTGATGAATGCGAAGACTTTGCCTCAGGTGAGGATGCCCAATCGCGATGGCTTCATCGGCGATCCTCGTCCGGACTGGGAAAGTCCTCACACGCGTACGACGGAGCCGTCTAAGCAATAGCGGCAACGGCTGAAGATCCACCGTGCCGTTTGACCCGCCGGCTCCTATGGCGGGTGAGTGGTGCGCTGGATTCATTCCCCGCTCCGGTTGAGTGAGGGCCAGAGAAACCCGTACTCTGAAGGTTGCCGCCGTCCCATGCCGGAACTCGAAGTAACTGATCCCTCCCGATCTTTACCTGCCGCGGGTAGAGCCGCGCGAACCTACCTTTTGCTGGCGGCGTTCGTTCTGCTGCGCGCGTTTGGAAACTTGTGCCTGGCCTGGGGCACGAAGCATTTTCCCGAGACGTTGGGCGGCAATCCGTGGGCATATCTGCGCGTGCTGCTCAATCCGTTCGTGACGCTTGGGATCGTGATGATGATCGTCGCGATCGTGGTCCGGCTCGCGCTGCTCGCCGTGGCGGACTTGAGCTATGTGCTCCCGATGACGGCTATCGGATATGTGCTGGCCGCGCTGTTCGGCTCGGTATTTCTGCACGAAGTGGTCAGCGCGCAGCATTGGACGGGAACGGTATTGATCTTCGCGGGCGTTGCGCTGGTGAGCTCGACTTCTCAAAATACGACTCAAAACACCACGCAATTGCATGGAAACTCCGCGGGGAAGGAACGGAAATCGCGATGACGTGGATTCTTCTTTCGCTCGTGGTCGTTGCGACCGCTTTGAGCGATTTGCTGCAGAGTTACGAGATGAAGAAGACCGGCGACCAGGTGGCCACCGCAAGCGGAATGGCGAAAATTCCGGCGATGATTTTTCACAAGCGCTACCTGATTCTTTCGATCCTGTGCCTGGCGGTTTCCTTCTTTGCGTTCATGGCGCTGGTCCAGCGTACGACGTTAAGCTTTGCTGTCCCGGCTTCGGCGGCGAGTTTCGTAGTAGAAACCATTCTGGCGAGGTTTGTGCTGGGCGAGTATGTAGGGCCCCGCAGGGCCGCCGGCGTTCTACTGGTTCTCGGCGGAGTGGTGCTGTTGGCGCGCTAACGTATAATGGCGGCTGCGGTCCACTCTACCCTTCGACCGGCCCATAATGTCCCACTTCGCGCTCGAGTACATTGTCCTCGGAATCGCCACTTTTCCCTTCATTTACTATTTGCTTGCTCTCTACAGCGCCTTGCGATTTAAGATGGAGCCGGATCCCTCCAAGGGACCTCCGGATTTCTTTCCGGCGGTAAGCCTCCTCAAACCAGTGCGCGGGCTAGATCCGGAGGCGTACGCGAATTTTGCGAGTTTCTGCCGGCAGGATTATCCCGAATACGAGGTACTATTTTGCGTCGATCCAGGGGATCCGGCGGTCCCGATCCTCGAAAAATTGCAGCATGATTTTCCGGCCTGCAACATCCGTATCCTTTTCGGATCAGGCCGCACGGCGATTAACGACAAAGTGGCTCGTCTGGTGCGGCTGACCCGCGAAGCGGCCTATGACCGTTTCGTAATTACCGACGGGGATGTGCGCGTGGAAGCGGATTATCTGCGCTCCGTCGTCGGGTGCTTTGCGAACCCAAATATGGGCGCGGCGACATGCTTCTATTCGTCGACCGAAGACAAAACGTTCCTTGAAAAACTTCAGTCCATTTCCATGATTTCGGATTTCTTTGCCGGTATCCTCGTGGCCTGGAAATTGGATGGCGTGAAATTTGCCTTGGCGCAGACGATTCTCACCACGCGGACGAATATTTCCGGATTTGGAGGCTACGAGATTTTAGAAGATCGCCCCGCCGACGATTTATATATCGGACGGCTTGCCGCCGAACAGGGCCTCGAAACCAGGCTTCTGCCCTATGTGGTGCAAACGGTTCCCGATTTTCATTCGCTGTCTGAGCTTTTTCGCAAGCGTGTGCGATGGATGACGGTGATGCGTCACATGCGGCCGAGCGGCCATTTCGGTCTCTTGTTTACGTGGGGGCTCCCCTGGTCGATCGTCGCCGTCGCCGTTCATCCAACCGCCGCAGTTGCGCTCGGGTATTTTGGCACGTACATCTTTCTTCGGATCGCGATGACCTGGATGATTGGGGTTCGGGTCATGCACCAACCAGGCTGCTGGCAGAAGATGCCGCTCATACCGCTTTGGGATCTTTTCGCCCTCGCTGTTTGGCTTACCAGTTTCTGGCAGACCACGATCCGGTGGCGCGGCGTGGATTATTTTCTTCGTGCCGGAAAACTGACCTTGAATTCGAATCCTGTAGAAAGAGCCTAGCGAATCCATGGGCCGCAAGATCGCGGTAGCCGGTGCGGGGATCTATGGCGCGACGGCTGCCATCCGGCTCGCGGAACACGGCCATCGGGTCACGCTTTTTGATCCCTTAGGGGTCATTCGGGCTGCTTCCGCCATCAATCAATGCCGCGTCCACGCCGGGTATCATTATCCCCGCAGCCCGGAAACCATGGCCGAAATTGCGGAAGCGAGCGGAGAATTTCTGCGAGAGTTCGCGCCCGCGATTGTACGGAACACTCAGCATTACTACGCCATCCCAAAAGAAGGTTCCCGAACGCCCTCCGCCGAGTACGAAGCGATCATGCAGCGGCATGGGCTTCCGTTGCGGCCGTGCCGCCCGGAATGGATGGATTTTGGATTTATAGGACATTGTTATGCGGTGGAGGAACATCTCTACGACCCCGACATTCTCCGCGACTTGATTGAAGAACGGATCAAACTTTCAGGAATCACACTCAGGATTGCGACGTTTACCCCTGCGATGCAGGAGGATTTCGATTGGACCGTATGGGCGACCTACGGCCTCAGTCCGGATCGCCGGATGTTCAGCGCGGCGAAAATTCAGGTCGCCGAGAAGGTCTTAATCCAGCTTCCGGCGGAGCTGGAGCGCCTTTCCATCGTGATCGTTGATGGACCCTTTACCGCATTCGATTCATATGGGAGTTCCACTACTTCTCTTTTCGGATCGGCCAAACACACGAATCATTGGTCCACTACCGATCCTCGGGAGCCGATTCCTGAGCGCTTCGCAGCATTACTGAATGGACCAGAGTTCGCGCCCGTGCCATTTACCCGATTTGAAGAAATGCGCGCGGATTCTAGCCTGGCGATTCCGGGGGCGAAGCATGCGAAATATCTGGGGTCGCGATTTACGCTACGGGTGGTTGAGAACAGCCCGGAACAGGATCGGCGGACCCTTTACCTGATAAAGAA
>Ga0182030_10024464_pt1 | contig 11092 bp, 10 predicted proteins | sample 812S3MmetaG_FD_121299 | JGI IMG/M metagenome (GOLD analysis project Ga0182030, IMG submission 121299) | Permafrost microbial communities from Stordalen Mire, Sweden - 812S3M metaG (Illumina Assembly) | ecosystem: Environmental > Terrestrial > Soil > Wetlands > Permafrost | place: Sweden...
ACGGCGATGAATCCGTCAAGCGCCAACTGATCGGCAACGGCGCGCTGCGAGATATCGAGCCCGGCATCGTAGTGCATCAGGATGACGACGGGCGCTTTGGCGTCGCCGGAGGGATATTCGATCCAGGTGTGCAGTTTCGTCTTGCCCGCGGGAATATCGATCCATTCGTGGCGCAGCGGCGTATGGGCGACGGTGGAAGCGGAAACAAAAAGATTCGCGGGAAGATCGGGCGATTTACCGCCGAGCCCGCCGGTGCCGCGCCCCTTCTTCTTGCCGTCGTCCTTTTTTTGAGCGGTGTCTCTCTGTTGGTCTTGGGCCGTCGCACGACCGGTGATCGCGCCGGTCGCGGACAACGCAGCGAACAGCGCGGCGGCCAAGAAAATCTTTCTGTTCATTGCGCCCTCCCGATCGCCCGATGGGCGGACAATCGCACAGGAGTTTATTGTACTCCCATGGTTGCCCGGCGGCCATTGTAAACTGGATTGCTTCCGCTTGAGGAAATGATTCATGAACATTCGCAAAAACATCGCTCCCCTGATTGGCCTGACGTTGGCATTTTCTTTCACTCTGAGTGCGCAGAACGCGCCGGTCTTTGAGATCGATCCGTCCTGGCCCAAGCCTTTGCCGACGGGGTGGATCACGGGCCAACTGGGAGGCGTGTGCGCGGATTCGCACGACCACATTGTAGTGGTGAATCGGCGCGACATCACGGATGAAGAGGCTGAGACGTCCCAGCAAGCTCCGCCGATTCTGATGTTCGACGCGGCCGGGAACCTGGTGAAGTCGTGGGGCGATCCGAACGTGGTCCCGAATTCCATCCACGGCTGCGCCTTCGATCGCGAGGACAACGTGTGGGTGGGCGCCAACGTCGATGGGATCATTCAAAAATACAGCCACGATGGCAAGCTGCTGTTGCAGATCGGCGTACGCGGCAAGGTCGATAGCTCGGATGGTACGCAGAAGGGAAAGCCTCTCAACGCCGCGCACGATCAGCTTTTCAATCCCGCGGGGATGGTGGTGGATCCCGCTAACGGCGATCTCTACGTGGCCGATGGATACGGCAACCGCCGCGTCGTGGTGTTCGATAAAAACGGCAAGTTTCTGCGGCAGTGGGGTCATCAGGCGACGAAAGAAGAAACCAATAACGGCGTGGGTGGAGCTTTCGCGCAAGTGGTGCACTGCATCGCGATGAGCAACGCCGGCTTGATCTATATATGCGACCGGCAGGGCGATCGCATTCAGGTGTTCGATAAGAACGGGAATTTCCAGTGCAACATTTGGGTCCGCACGGGCACGCCCACGCTGCCCGATCCGCGCGGCACGGTGTGGTGGATCGAATTCTCGCGCGATCCGCAGCAGAAATACTTGTACCTGATGAACGGCCGTAACGAGCAGGTCCACATACTGGATCACGCCTCGGGCAAGATCCTGGCGACGTTCGGACGCCCGGGCCACCAGCTCGGCAACTTCACGCACGGCCATACGATGGCGGTGGATTCGAAAGGCAACTTGTATGTAGCCGAGACGAATTTCGGCCGGCGGGTGCAAAGATTCCGGCTGGTGTCGACGCCCTAACAGCGATCGCGCCAAGGCGCAAAATGGTATACAGGCTAGTGGATCGATGAAGTTTATGAAGGGCCGCTTTTTAATCCCGCTCGCGCTCGCTGCCGCGGGTATGCCGGCGTTGGCGCAAACCACCGACATCGTGGGCGAATGGGGAAATCGTTTCCATGAGGATCTGTGGGAACGGCGGTCGGGGCTGCAGATCGGCGACTTCACGGGATTCGCAATGACGGATGCCGGGCGGCAAATGGCGCTGGCCTGGCATCCCAGCTGGTTTTCGCTGAAGGAAAACGAGTGCCGTCCGCACACCTCGATCTACGGGTTGCGCGGCCCGGCGGACCTGCGCATCAGCAAGGAATTCGATCCCGTAACGCAGCGGACACTCAGTTACCGAATCGAGTGGAATTTGGGAGCGTTTCAACAAGTCTGGATGGACGGGCGTCCGCATCCCGACGAATACGCGCCGCACACCTGGGAAGGTTTCGCGACGGGTGAATGGCAGGGCAACATGCTGAAGGTCACCATCACGCACATCAAGGCGGGATACCTGCAGCGCAACGGCGCTCCGCACAGCGATCAAGCGGTGACCACGGAATATTGGCTGCGCCACGGCGACACGCTGCTGCTGACCTCCATCATCGAAGATCCTATTTATTACGAAGAGCCGGTGGTGAAGACCACCAACTGGGAAGCGCAGGACGTCAGCATCGCTCCGGCTCCGTGCGGCGCGGCGCAGCTCGGCGATGAGACTCCGGGCCAAACGGCCGGAGGTGTGCCGCACTTTCTGCCGGGCAAGAACGATCAGATCAACGAGTTCCTGAAGCAGCGCGGCGTTCCGATCGATGCGGCGCTCGGCAGACGCGAGACCTTGTATCCCGAATATCTGCTGAAGATGCCTTCGCCGACGGAGCTTACGCAGCAAGGGCCCAAACAATCGGGCCAGCGCGCGGCCGCGCAGCAAACGGGATTCTTCGGCAAATGGAATTTGAGCATCGCGAAATCGACGTTCAAGAACGATCTCACTAACTTCTCGCTATCGGGCGCCGACGGCAGCGCGCCGCAGTGGCGCACCATGGTCTTCGAGCGGGCCGGCGACTCCGTGAAGCACACCACCGATACGCAATTGGTCAGCAATGCGACCAACTTCATTCGCGTGGAATACACGGTGAAGTTCGACGGCAAGGAGTATCCGGTAGCGGTCTCCAGCACCATGGACAGCGTGTCGTTTAAAAGGATCGACGCCAACACGCTGCAGCGCACCGCGAAGGATCGCGGAAAGGTGGTGGAGACGGCGACCTTCACGCTATCGCCCGACGGCCGGCAACTGACGATGAAGAGCGATGGGACGGGGCAGGGCGTGGAATATCACAACGTGCAAGTGTTCGAACGGGTTGAGGAATGAACGTGCGCAGTGGAGTGAGGCGCCGCGTGAGGAGCGGAACGCGGATGTGGAAGATCCTCGCGGCGGTGTGGGCCTGCTGCATGCTTCCGATTTCGGCGCGGCTTTCGGCGCAGGAAGCGCGGCTTCCCGTAGCCGCGGCCAAGGACATCACGGTCCACCAAATTCGGCGCAACGTGTTCCTGCTGTCGGGCGATGGCGCGAACATAACCGTGCAGATTGAGCCCCCGGCCGGGGAGGAAAGCTTTGACAGCGTCTACGGTGGCGACCGCGGAATTCTGATCGTCGACACGGGCACTGCCGCGATGAGCGATGCGTTACTGGCCGCGATACGGCAGCTATCGAGCGGACCCATTCGCTACATCGTCAATACGAGTGCGGACGCCGATCACGTAGGAGGAAACGCAACGCTGGCGAAAGCTTCCGGAGGAGCCGTGCGCGCCGTGCAGGGCGGAGCTCCGGCGAAAGAGCCGCTCATGATCCTGGCGCACGAAACCGTGCTGGAACGCGTCAGCGCGCCGAGCGGCAAACAATCCCCGATGCCCATCGAGGCGTGGCCCACCGACGTGTTCGCGAGCGACAAGGAAGCGTTTATCAACGGTGGATCGGTTAAGATTTATCACCAGCCGGGGGCGCATTCGGACGGCGACGCGATCGTGTATCTGCGCAAAAGCGACGTGATCGCGGCGGGCGAGATTTTCAGCACGACGAATTTTCCGCCGTTCGATATCGAAAAGGGCGGCCATATTCAGGGCATTCTCGACGGATTGAACCGGATTCTGGAGATCGCGATCCCGGGAGAAAAGGAACAGGGCGGCACCATGATCGTTCCGGCGCACGGACGTTTGTGCGACGAAGCCGACGTCGAGTTCTATCGCGAAATGGTGCAGATTGTGCGCGATCGCGTGCAGGACGGAGTTCGCAGCGGCAAGACGTTGGAACAGGTGAAGGCGTCGAAGCCCACGCTGGAATACGCGCCGCGCTATTCGCAACCGAATTGGACGGCCGACATGTTCGTGGAAGCGATTTATAAGGATTTGTCCCGATCGAGCGCAGCATCGAAGGCCGGCGCAAAATCTGCCGTTCCCGGTAAAGCGGCGGACGCGAGCCGAGAGAAGGGATCGGGGAAATGAGCGTTCGCGCGCGGGTGGGAATCGCGGTACTGGCGCTCGCTCCTTGTGCGTTCGCGCAGCAGCAAGCCGAACCGACGGCCGATGGTGGCATCACGCTCCAATTGCAGGGGCAGAATCCGAAACAATCGCTAACGGCGGGGAAAACGGGGCGTTCGGCGGCGCCGTTCGATGTCACCGGCTACTGGGTCGCGGTCATCAACGAAGACTGGCGATGGCGCATGATGACGCCACCGAAGGGCGATTTTTCAAGCGTGCCTTTGAATTTGGAAGGCCGGCGCATGGCCGACCAGTGGGATTATTCCAAGGACGGAGCGGCGGGCGAGCAGTGCCGCGTTTACGGCGCACCGTCGTTGATGCGTCTGCCCACGCGCCTGCATATTACGTGGGCGGACGACGACACGTTGAAGATCGAAACCGACGCGGGCACGCAGACGCGGCTCCTGCATTTTGGAGAAGCTCCGGCGGCGGCCCAGCGCAGTTGGCAGGGATCGTCGCTGGCCGTCTGGGAGGTAGAAGCCGGAGCGCCGAAACGCGGCGGCGGGCCCACGGGGCCTCGCGACTTGAAAGTCACCACCACGAATCTGCGCGCCGGCTACTTGCGGCGCAACGGAATTCCGTATAGCGAGAATGCGCTGTTAACGGAGTACGTCGATATTTTTCTCAAGCTATCCAATGGCGACGAATCGCTGGTAGTGACGGCCATCGTCGACGATCCTCGGTACCTTACCGAGCGCTATATCAGGAGCTGCAATTTCAAGCGCGAGCCCGACGGCTCCAAGTGGCATCCCACGCCCTGTACGACGCGCTGAAGCCCGTCCAAACGTCAGGGGCAACTTCAATGGGCCGCGCTGTACTAGACTACGGAACGGGGAACCTAATGAACCTGCGGAATCACAAATTATGGGTAAAGGCGCGGATGGCCGCGCTGGTCGCATTGATCGTCGCGGCGCCGGTTGCGATTGCTCCGGTTGCCGCGCAGACCGTCAAGGCCGTGAAGGCCGCGAACGGCGCGCCTCCCAACCGCATCCCGACGTTTTCCACGGCGGATCTATCGCGCACCGGCATCTATTATGCGGGCGGTAAATACGTGGGCCCTCCCGGCAAGGAGACCATGGGCGGCTCGGCGTACGTCGAGGTGTGGGTTCCCAAGCAGATCAGGCATCCCTATCCGATCATTTACATCCACGGAGCCGGGCAGACCGCGACGGACTGGCAGCAGACGCCGGACGGACGTCCCGGCTGGGCGTACTATTTCGCCAAGCAAGGCTACGTGCAGTATATGGTGGATTCGCCCGCGCGCGGCCGCTCGCCATATGTGCCGGATCACGACGGCAATCTGAACATTCGCACGGCGCCGAATCTGGAGGCGATCTTCACGGCATCGGCTAAGAAGGGCGATTTCCCGCGCGCGCATTTGCACACGCAATTCCCCGGCAGTGGTCTGATGGGCGATTCCGTTTTCGACGATTTCGCGCGCACGCAGGTGCAATTTCTCGGCGGCGGTGGACCGGCCACGCAGGATGAACTGAGCCGCGACGCTTTCGTGGCGTTGCTGGACGCGATCAAGACGCCGGTGATCCTGCTCACGCACTCACAGGGCGGCGCGCCCGGATGGCTGATTGCCGACGCGCGTCCGAATCAAGTGAAGGCGATCGTTACGCTGGAGCCGGCGGCTCCGCCGATCAAGAACGTGGACACGGCGAAAGTCGCCTATAACAACGGCGGCGGCGGGCTCGCGTGGGGCGTGACGGCCACGCCGATCACTTACGATCCTCCGGTGAAGAATCCCGCGGAGTTGAATCCGGTGCTGGAGGAGAAGTCGGACGCGCCCGGAGACGTAGTTCCCTGCTATGTGCAGAAGGAGCCGGCGCATAAGCTGATCAACCTCACCAAGATTCCGGTGGTGTATCTTTCGGCGGAGGGCGGCTACCATCGCGAATCCGATCCGTGCCTCGCCAAGTGGCTGAACCAGGCGGGCGTGAAGACGCAGTTCGTGAAGATGGAAGACGTCGGGCTCAAGGGCAACGGGCATGAAATGATGCTCGAAAAGAACAGCGACGAGATCGCGAAGTGGATCAACGGGTGGATGGAGAAGAACGTCCCGTCGAAGGACAAGGCGAGCATGGCGATGCCGAGCGCCTCCATTCCGACGTTCCCGGTGGAGAACATCGCGCGCCAGGGATTTTTCTACGTCGGCGGCAAGTACGTGGGCGACCAGGGCAAGGAAATCATGGACGGCTCCATGTACACGGAAGTGTGGGTGCCCAAGCAGGTGAAGCATCCTTATCCGTACGTGTTCTTCCATGGCAACGGGCAAACCGGCGAGGTGTGGCGCCAAACGCCGGACGGGCGTCCCGGCTGGGCGTATTATTTGGTCGAGCAGGGCTACACGGTGTACATGGTGGATTACCCGGCGCGCGGCCGCTCGGCTTACGTTCCGGGTGTGGACGGCAAGCTCGGAATTCGCACGGCGCTGGACCTTTCGCAGATCTGGACCGGTCCCGTTTTATCCAGCGGGAATTTCCCGCGCATGGCGAAATACACGCAATGGCCCAGCGACAGTCCCAAGAAGGGCACCATGGGCGATCCGGTGTTCGATTATTTCGCCAAGGGGCAAATGCAGTTCGTCGCGAACCAGGCGGAGCTGGCGATTCCAGCGGGCGTGGCGCTGCTCGACAAGATCGGCGGCAAGGTAATTTTGCTGTCGCATTCGCAGGGCGGCGGGTTTGCCTTCAACGTCGCCGACGAGCGTCCGCAATACATCGCCGGCATGGTGGCGATCGAGCCGGGCGGTCCGCAGATCGGGACCGTCGATACCGCGAAGGTCGCTTATACGCGTGTGAATCCGAATTCGTGGGGCCTGACTCCGAATCCGATGAAGTACGATCCGCCGTTCGCGAGCCCCGCCGATATCAAGGTTCACCTGGAACCTTCCGAGCGTCCGGGCGACGAAGTGGGGTGCTACATGCAGGACGAGCCGGTGCACAAATTAGTCGGCTACAAAGACATGCCGATTCTGTCGCTCTCGGCCGAGGGTACCTATCATCGCGTGTTCGACGTATGCATCCCCAAGTGGCTGAATCAGGCGGGCGCGAAGGACGACTTCGTGCGGCTGGAAGACGCCGGCATCAAGGGCAACATGCACGAGATGTTCCTGGATCGCAACAGCCAGGATGTCATCAAGTTTATCGACGCATGGGTCAATAAGAAGATCAAATAGCCGGAAGACGTGACGGTCGGAAAACCGAAGGGAGGTTCTCCATGACGGGTCGGATTTTCATGACGACGCTTTTTATTGCAACAGCCGCGTCGGCGCAGACGCCGCTGGCGCAAACTGGTGCGGCAGCAAAAACCACGGCCACGCCCGCCAACAAGAAGTGGCGTACCCCGTGGGGCGATCCCGATTTGCAGGGGACCTGGACGAACGCCACGACGACGCCGCTGCAGCGCCCGGCGAAATTCAAGGGCCGCGAGTTTCTGACGCCCGAAGAGCGCGCCGAGCAGGATAAAAGCACCGAGATCGCCACCGACAAACGGCATCAGGCCGGCACGCCTCAAGACGTCGAAGACGCCTATAACGGTGCGTGGTGGGATCGCGGGCGCAGCGACGGGCGCACGTCGTTGATTTACGATCCGGCCGACGGCCTCATTCCGCCTGTGACTCCGGAAGCTCAAAAACGGATCGCGGCGCTTCCGCGCCTGGACTCCTCGTTGGAGGGCGAGCCCGGGACGGGCACGTACGCCGGCCCGGAATCGGTGGATTTGTACCCGCGCTGCATTATTCGCGCGCCGCTCCCGCGTGTTCCCACCGGCTACGACAACAACTATGAGATCGCGCAATCGCCGGGATTCGTCGCGATCTTTCAGGAGCAGATCCACGAAACGCGCATTGTTCCGATAGACGGACGTCCGCATTTGAACTCCGGCGTCCGCCAATGGCTGGGCGATTCGCGCGGTCATTGGGAAGGCCAGACGCTGGTGGTGGAGACCACCAACTTCAGCGATCAGGCGACGTTCCAAAACGCCACGAAGAACATGAAGCTGGTGGAGCGCTGGACGCGCACGGCGGACGATCACATCGACTACCGCTTCACTGTGAGCGATCCCGAGACATGGACCAAGCCGTGGTCGGCGTCGATCCCTTGGAATAAGACCGGGCCGCTATTCGAGTACGCCTGTCACGAGGACAATTACGGCCTATACGGCATCCTCGCGGGAGCCCGGGCGAAAGAGAAGCAGGCCGCGGCGAAAGCGGCACAATGAGGCGCTATCCCTTGCGGCTCGAAGAAACCCTGAACATCTGGCCCGAAAGTGGAATGATCAATCGAGATCCCCGGTTGCCTTAGCTGGCGAGCCGGATTATTGGATATGCAAGACTCACAGTCGCCATCGAACGTGTTCGCAGGGCTGCCGGCGATCGCAGCGGATCGCGAGCGCCGGGCGTCGGTCCTCGAACGGGAAGTCGTCGAGCTGTTCGATCAACTCCGGGGCCCGTTGTTCCGCTATATCCTCACGTTCGGACTGCCGGTGCAGGACTGCGAAGAGGTGATTCAGGAAACGTTCCTCGCCTTGTTCCGGCATTTGACGCTGGGGCGATCGCGCCGGAATCTACGCGGCTGGCTGTTCCGCGTCGCGCACAACCTGGCGCTGAAGACGCGCCTCCGATCCCGCCGCGAAGGACTAGCGCCTGCCGAGGCGGAGTCGCCTCTCGATGGCATCGCCGACCCGGCGCTGAATCCCGAGCATGAATTCCAAAACGCGCAGACGCGCCGGCGTCTTCTGACGGTTTATCAGGCGCTCCCGGAGCAGGATCGCCGGTGCCTGTCTCTGCGGGCGGAAGGTCTCCGTTATCGCGAAATTGCCGAGGTGCTCGACATGTCGCTCGGCTCGGTGTCGGTTTCCCTGGCTCGGTCCCTGGCGAGGCTGACCCGCGTCAGCGAGCTGTGAAATTATGGAGCACGAAGAACATCTCTCCGATTCCCGCCTGCTGATGGCCATCGATGGCGAGCTGCCGGAGCGCGATGCCGTGCGGGCGGCGGCGCATCTTGCCGCCTGCTGGAGTTGCCGCGCGCGGAAGCAAGAACTCGAGGGCGCTATCGCCGAGTTCGTCCGCTTCCGCGAACGTGAGATGAATGCGCCGGTTCCTCCAGCGGCCGGTCCGCGCGCGCTGCTCAGGGCCAGAATTGCAGCGGTCACCGCGAACCGGGAGGCTTCTCGCCCGTGGGCGGCTTTCCGGATTCCAACGCGTCGTAATGATGCGGCGGCTGCGCTGGTGGCGTGCTTCTGTCTGATCGTCGTGGCCATGGTCATGAAGGATGCGATTGCGACCAAGGGCGCGACCGCAAAAGAATGGACGCGGAGAGCCCCTGCCGTGTTCGTGCCGGATGCGCATCTGACGCCGGGAGCCACCGTGCTGGTGGGCCGTCAGGACGTGTGTTCTTCCGCGGCGCCGAAAAATCGGATGGTCCCGGTCTCGCTGCGGAAGCAGGTTCTAGACGAGTACGGCGTCGGAAACGCCGAGCCGAGAGCCTACGAAGTGGATTACCTGATTACGCCCGCGCTGGGAGGCGCCGACGATATCCGTAATCTGTGGCCGCAGTCGTACGCGGCGAACGGGTGGAACGCACGCGTGAAGGATGCGCTGGAAGATCGCCTGCACGATCTGGTATGCAACGGGGAGTTGGATCTGACAACGGCGCAGCGCGAGATCTCCACCGATTGGATCGCCGCGTATAAAAAGTACTTCCACACGGACCGGCCGCTCGGAATAGCCCAACCCTAGAAGCTTGCTGCGCACAACTCACTGAAACAAGGCTAGACGAGTACGCGTTCCTGGAATTCTCCGCGCTCGTTGATCCAGCAGCGATACTTGGTGCGGACAATGTTCCGATTCCGCAGACAGGCGTCGGCTTGCAGCATGATGGCGGGAGGCGACTCTTTGACGATCTGCCGGGCCTTATCCTGAGCCGCGGCGAGTCCGGCGCAAGGCACCTCGGCGCTGAACGCCTTAGCGCTGTCTTTGTGCTTTTCCATGGTGCGAACGAAATATTGCATCGGTGCGCTCACGATCTCACTGGTTTTACGTCAGCCAACTTGCATCCCGGTCGCCACCGGTTGTGAGGGCCACTATCGGGGAAATCCGCCCGTGGCCAAAGACATCGGCGGCTTCCCGTTGATTTACGCGTTCCATCCAACTCTGGAACCTCCGGCGACTCGTCTTCGCCGGAGAAGGACATCATCTCGTCTCGCCCGAGATTCCCTCAATCCGTACGTCCCGCTTCGTCCGGCGAGAGCTCCAGGAAGAGGACCAGAATGGCTCCCACTCAGGGAGCCGTAAACCTACCAGCGGGAGCCGCGACCGCCGCCGCCGCCGCCGCCACCACCACTGCCACCACGACCGCCGCCGCCGCCACGACCGAAACCACCACGACCGCCACCGCCACCACCAGCCGGCTTGGGGCGAGCTTCGTTGACGTTCATGGCGCGTCCGTTGAGTTCCGCTCCGTTCAATTGCGAAATGGCGGTTTCCGCTTCCCGCCGGTCCGTCATTTCGACGAAGGCGAAGCCGCGGGGTTGGCCCGTGTCACGATCGGTTACGATGTTGACGCGTTCCACGGTACCGTACTGAGCAAAAGCCGCCTGCAGCTCTTCCTGAGTAGTCCGGAAATTCAGATTTCCCACGAATATATTGGTCATCAGACTCCGCTCCCTTAAACGAACAATTGCATCTTCGACTAGCAGCGCTGGAACGAATCTGCGGACCACAACGCGCCGGGTACTCCCCGGAAGGCGAGTACTGTAACAAAGACTTTTCCAGTCTAGCACTTTATGGGGCATCCGCGATAGACGGGTTCTCATTAAAAGACACCACCGCGGAAAAGGCACGGCCGCCGCCGCGCCAGGGAAAAATGACGGGCGGATTCACGCTGCATTAATGTTCAATTTCACCGTGCCGGGTTCACCATTTCGCGCTCATGTCGCTGGAGGTGCCTCCGGC
>Ga0182030_10024465_pt1 | contig 11092 bp, 10 predicted proteins | sample 812S3MmetaG_FD_121299 | JGI IMG/M metagenome (GOLD analysis project Ga0182030, IMG submission 121299) | Permafrost microbial communities from Stordalen Mire, Sweden - 812S3M metaG (Illumina Assembly) | ecosystem: Environmental > Terrestrial > Soil > Wetlands > Permafrost | place: Sweden...
CGCATGGGATTAGTCAACGAGGGTCTCGAAGTCGTGCGCGCCTGCCGGGACCGCTATGACGGTCGGGTGCGCAATCCGTTCGACGAATACGAATGCGGCCATTGGTACGCCCGCGCCATGTCTTCCTACGCGCTCCTCTTTGGCTTGACCGGCGCGCGCTACGACGCGATTGAAAAAGTCCTTTACCTCCATCCTTCCATCAAGGGTGATTTCCGCTGTTTCTTTTCCGCCGCCACCGGCTACGGCACTGTCGGTGTTCAAGACGGCAAACCCTTTTACGAACCCAAGTCCGGCACTCTCAACATTCGCGAAATCAAATACACATGAACACATCGATCCGCTTATCCGTTCTCACCCTGGCCCTTACAGGCCTGACAGCGCTGGCCCAGCTCAACCCGGGCGATCCGCTCAGCGGATTGGAAAAACTGAAGAATTTCGAAACCAAACGCGCTTCCTCTTCCGACCCCAATTGGCGGAACGGCAACGCCGATTCTCGCCCCATCGAACCCGGCGGCACTCTCACTCTCGCCGAATTATCCGGCCCCGGTCAAATCGTCCATTTCTGGTGTACCATCTCCCATCGCGACCCGTATTATTCGCGAATGCTGGTGCTGCGCATCTATTGGGATGGCGAGACGCATCCCAGTGTCGAATGTCCCATCGGCGATTTTTTCGGCATGGGCCACGGCATTGACAAGCCTTTCACCTCCCTGCCCGTTCGTGTTACGTCCGATGGCCGTGGCCGGAATTGTTACTGGCCAATGCCTTTCCGCAAATCCGCCCGCATCACCGTGAGCAACGACAGCGACCAGCGTTGCGGCGCATTTTATTATTATATTGACTGGCAAAAGCATCCTTCCTTGCCCAAGGACACCGCTTATTTTTGCGCCATGTACCGCCAGGAGTTCCCTTGCGTCATGGGGCAGAACTATATGATCGCCGACCTGGAAGGGCGCGGCCATTACGTCGGAACCGTCCAGAGCGTCTGCATGGTTTCGCCGGGCTGGTACGGCGAAGGTGACGATTTCTTTTTTATTGACGGAGAAAAGGAGCCGAGCCTCCGCGGCACCGGCACGGAGGATTATTTCTGCGACGGCTGGGGTTTCCGCGAGCAATACGGCCCCTTCTACGGTGCGCCCCTCTGGGAGGGTTTCAATACCGGTGATCGCGGCAGCGTTTATCGCTGGCATATTCCCGATCCGATCGTGTTTAACAAATCCCTGCGCGTCGAGATCGAGCACAAGGGATCTCAATCCTTCCCCGATGGCACCGGTTCCGGATTCATCGAACGCGACGACCTGATGTCCAGCGTGGCGTTTTGGTACCAAATCGAGCCGCACAAACCGTGGCCCGCCATGCCTCCGGCCTCGCAACGGCTCCCCTTTCACGACCGTACCCTGATTAAGGGTCATGACGCAGTCGCCGCCGCGCTGCATTCGGACGGTCCGATTCAGGCTCAATCCGTCGGCGGCGTGACCGATGGCAAGCAACTTTGGTTTTGTCCGCACGAGGACCACGCCTGGGTCGAGGTCTCCTTCAAACTGGACAAGGACGAAACGGTCGTCTTGCAGGATAAAATGGTCCATTCCTTCGATTACGGCATTTACCGCGTAAAACTCGATGGCGACCAAGTGGCGCGCCTGGACCTTTACTCGCCGGACGTCACGCCCGCCTCGCACTCTCTCGGCACCCGTCATTTGGCTGCCGGAACGCATACGTTGCGCTTCGAAGGCGAAGGGAAAAACCCCAAATCCGCCGGGTATTATCTCGGCTTTGATGCGCTCGCCGTCCGCATTCCTGTCTACAGCCGCGGGCCGGATGAAGACTTGCGCAAACTGCAAAAAAACAGGTAATGCCCGAATCCGGTTCCAATTCGGCGCCGTTGGTACGCATGTCCGGCATCACCAAAAGATTCGGGCCGGTTTCCGTTTTGCAGGATGTCCAATTCGAATGCCGTGCCAGCGAGGTTCATGTGCTGGCCGGAGAAAATGGCGCGGGCAAAAGCACCCTGATCAAAATTCTCGCCGGCGTTCATACTGAATTCGAGGGCCGTCTCGAAATCGCCGGCCGGGAGGCCCGCCCGCGAAATCCCCTCCACGCCAGCGAATTGGGAGTGGCGGTGATTCATCAGGAATTGTCGCTCATTGGTGGGATGAGTGTGGCCGACAACATCTTTCTCGGCCGCACACCTGTCCGGGCCGGTTTTGTCTGCCACGGCCGTCAACTTGAATCCGCCCGGCAGTGGACGGCGCAACTTGGATTGGATATTGATGTCCGCCAGCCCGTGGAAAATTTCCCCGCTGCCATTCAGCAGTTGATCGAAATTGCCAAGGCTCTCAGCCAGAATGCGAAAGTCATTGTCATGGACGAGCCGACCAGCGCCCTCAATGCGCCCGAAGTCGCCCGCCTCTTCGGCTTGATCCAATCGCTCAAAGCTCGCGGCTGCGCCATTGTGTATATCACGCACAAAATGGAGGAGATCGAGCGCATTGCCGATCGCATTACTGTTTTGCGCGATGGCCGCTGGATCGGTTCCGCGCCCGCTGTAGAATTGCCCGTTCCAAAATTGATTCAGTGGATGGTCGGACGCGAGTTGGGCGAACAGTTTCCGCGCCGCGTTCCTCATCCGGGCAACGAGCGCTTGCGCCTGGAAAATTTCAGCGTGTTCCCCTCTGGCTTTTCCAACGGGGCCGCTGTCAGGGATATTTCTTTGTCAGCCCGCGCCGGGGAAGTGGTCGGCATCGGGGGACTGCAAGGGTCCGGCGCGAGTGAACTCTTTCTCGCATTGTTCGGAGCCTACGGCGCCCGCACCCGCGGCACAGCGCACTTGGACGGTCAACCCGCCCGTTTTGCCTCGCCCGGAAAAGCCATCGGCTCCGGCATCGCCTTGTTGACCAACGACCGCAAGGCGACCGGCTTGGTACTGTCGTTGTCGGTCGCTGCCAACGCAACTCTTGCTGGTCTGCCCGCTCTTTCCACCTTCGGCTGGCGCAATCCGGCCCGCGAGCTCGCCGCCGCCCGCGAAACAACCGGCCCCATGAATTTGCGCGCCTCCTCGCTCGCCGCGGAAGTTGGCACTCTTTCCGGCGGCAACCAGCAAAAAGTTGCGCTGGCCAAATCCTTGCAAACCCGCCCGACCCTGCTTCTGCTGGACGAGCCGACGCGCGGCATTGATGTCGGCGCAAAAAGAGAAATATACCAATTGGTGGACCAATGGACGGCCCAGGGCATTGCCATCCTGCTCATCACTTCGGAAATGCCCGAATTGTTGACGCTTAGCGACCGCGTCATCGTATTGCACCGCGGGCGCATCACCGCCGAATTCACCCGCGCCCAGGCCACGCCTGAGGCCGTTCTTGCCGCCGCCATGGGCCGGGTCACGGAAAAATCATGAGCAACTCTTCTTCCCCCGCACCGCCGCCCGCCTGGAAATTATTTCTGGCCAGCCCCGGTGGCCGCGCCTTGCTGGCCCTTGTTTTGGTGCTGGCCGCCGGCGCGATTTTCAATGCCGACGGAGCTTTCTTCAAATTTGGGACTCACCGCGACACACTTCGCCAAGCTTCGGTCTATGGAATACTGGCTTGCGGCATGACGCTAGTGATTATTTCCGGAGGAATTGATCTGGCTGTGGGGAGTGTAGTGGCTTTGACTGCGGTCTGCGCCGCCAGAATGGCCATTCACTGGAATTGGCCGGCTTGGCAGGTCGTGCCTGCCAGCCTGGTTGTGGGGACGGCCTGCGGCACGATCGCCGGATGGATCACCGCTGGTTGGCGGGTGCAACCCTTCATCGCCACCTTGGCCATGATGGTTTTTGCGCGCGGGCTGGCCAAATACGCCTCCGGCGGCATGAAGGTTTCGACCGCCGTGCAAAATGCCGACGGCACTTATCGTTACGTCCATGTCCCCCCACTCTTCAATTACATTGATCGCCGAATTTTGGGCGAGAACCTCTCCGTGGTGACTGTGATCTTCCTAATTTGTGTGGCGCTGGCCTGGCTGGCTTTGTCCAGGCATTGCTGGGGCCGTTACCTTTACGCTATTGGCGGCAATGAAGAAGCGGCCCGGCTTTCTGGTGTCCCGGTTGTCGGAGCCAAGGTGTGCGCTTACGCCGCTTCGGGCTTGTTTGCCGCCGTGGCCGGCCTTTGTCAGGCGGCCCAGGAACAACAAGGCGATCCCGAAGCGGGCGCGGGCTATGAATTGGTCGCCATCGCCATGGTCGTCATTGGAGGCACCAGCCTGATGGGTGGGCGCGGCGGGATTGGGTTGACTTTGCTGGGCGTCCTGACTATTGGCTACTTGGACAAAATTCTCAGTATTAACGCCGTGCCGGAAGCGGGCCGTCTCGTTCTGACCGGCGTCATTATTGTGGCCGCGGTCATGACTCAGCGGCGCCGTCGAACTTAGGATAAAAATGCGCAAACAACTGCTTTCCGTTCTTGCTGTCGCCGCCCTGTCCGCGCTTCTGGCCGGCTGCAACAAATCTGACTCCGCCGCCCAACCGCCCCCCGCTGCCGGCGCTTCCCGCCACTACACCATCGGCATGTCGCAGTGCAACTTGGGCGAGCCGTGGCGGGTGCAGATGAACGAGGACATACGAACCGCCGCCGCTCAGCATCCCGACCTGACGGTCGTGTTTAAGGATGCTCAAAACGACACTCTCAAACAGCGCGCCCATATCGAGGAACTGGTCAGCTCCAAAGTCGATCTCATCATCATTAGTCCCAAAGAAGCGCAACCCCTGACCGAGCCGGTCGCCCGCGCCATGGACGCCGGCATCCCGGTCATCGTTCTGGATCGCGCCCTTCTCGGCGACAAATTCACCTGCTTCATCGGCGCTGATAATAAGAAAATCGGCAAAGCGGCCGGGCAATGGATCGCCAAAAAGCTCGGGGGCAAAGGCAAAGTCGTCGAGCTGAAGGGTTTGATGACCTCCACTCCGGGCCAGGATCGCCACACCGGTTTTCGCGAAGGCATCGACGGCACCGGCGTCAATGTTATCACAGAAGCCGAAATGAAATGGCTCGAACCCGACGCCCGCAAGGAAATGGAATCCGCTCTGGCTCGCTTCGACCAGATCGATCTTGTTTACGCCCACAACGATCCCGGCGCCCACGGCGCGTATCTGGCCGCCAAAGCCGCTGGCCGTGACAACATCCTCTTTGTCGGCATTGACGCCCTGCCACAGGAAGGCGTGGCCTACGTCAAACAAGGCATTCTCGACGCAACTTTCCGCTATCCCACCGGTGGCGCGGAAGCCATTGACGCCGCCCTGAAGATTCTCAATGGCCAGCCCGTGCCAAAGAAAATTGTCCTCGGCACGCGCCTGTTTGACAAAAGCAACATCGACCAAGGAGGCGAGGCATTGCCCTGAGCGTCCGCCCGCGCCACAATGAAAACGTCCATTGCCATTCAGTTCCGATGCCCAAACTGCAACCAAAAGTTCCAATCCAACGTCCTTTCTCCGGGAAGCGATTATCAATGCAGCGTCTGCGATTATAAATTCAAAGTGCCGGGTGACCCCGTCACCAAAACAATCTCTGAAGATGAACCGGTTATCCCCGAGCAAACCGTGGCACAACCGGATGTCATTACGGGCCAGATCCTTTCCTCGGCGCATTCCGCCAATTTGTGGGGCAACATACTTCTTGGCCTGGCCGGTTTTTGTTTTTGCGGAATTCTGGCCGCCAAGCAAAAGTGGGTGATCCCCTTCATGCTGGGCTTCGGTTTTCTCTTTTTCGGCCTGGCCGTCAAGATCATCGCCCAGCTCCTTTTTATTCGTGCTGAATTACGGATAAAAAAATGAAACCTCCAGATTATCACATGCACACCCCGCTCTGCCGCCATGCCAACGGGCAGCCCGCCGAATACGCGGCTCGCGCCCTCGAAGCCGGATTGACGGAAATCGGCTTCTCGGACCATTCCCCGATGCGGCGCGATGACTTTGACAATTGGCGCATGCGCTTCGATCAATTGGACGAATACGTCGAAAGTGTGCGCCGTGTGCAAAAGGACTGCGCCGGCCTCGTCGTCAAGCTGGCCTTGGAAATTGATTACCTGCCCGGTCACGAAGAGTGGATTCGGGAACTGGCCGCCCGCCATACCTGGGACTATTTGATCGGCTCGGTCCACTACGTTTCTGATACATGGGCGGTGGACAATCCCGAAGAGATTGCTCAGTGGAAAAACCGCGACCCCTATGAAGTTTGGGCGGCTTATTTCGACCGCCTTACCCAGGCCGCCGATTCCCGGCTCTTTGACATCATCGGCCATGCCGATTTGCCCAAAAAATTTAAAATTTATCCCAAGCAGGATTCCACCCCGCTCTTCAATCGCTTTTTGGACGTCGCGCAAAAAAGAAATGTCGCCATCGAGCTCAACACCGCCGGCCTGCGCAAGGAGTGTCGCGAAATATATCCCAGCCGCGCTTTCTTGCAATTGGCCGCGCAAAGAAAAATTCCCGTCACCTTTGGTTCCGACGCCCATGCGCCTTCCGAAGTGGGCAGCGCCTTCGCCGAGGCTGTCGCCCTGGCCCGCTCGGTCGGTTACACCCGATCCTGCCGGTTCTCCCAACGTCGGCGAACCGAGTCCCCTCTGGGTTAATGCAAAAGCCCATAATAATATTCCTGGCAATTGCGCTCGGCCATTTCGCCGGTGCGGCCAAAGGCGAAGTGGCGCGGATTGACGTGGATGCCGGCCAAATCATTCATCCCATCTCGCGCTATTTGACGGGCGCTTGCATCGAGGATGTCAACCACGAGATATACGGCGGTCTTTACAGCCAGATGGTTTTTGGCGAAAGCTTTCAGGAACCCGCCAATGGCAAAACCGGGTCGGGCGATGGCGTTAGCGGTGTGTGGCGTCCGCTCCGTTCAGGGACGGTGTCAGGAGGATTTGATCTGGAAACGTTGCAGCCGTTTGTTGGCCGGCAAAGCCAGCGCATCACCTTTCATGGCGGCTCAGGCGAAATTGGAATCGAGAATCGAGGCTTGAATCGGTGGGGAATGTATTTCGTGCAAGGCAAGCCTTACCAGGGTTGCATCTGGGCGCGCGCCGAAAAACCAACCCGAGTTACGGTGGCTCTCGAAAGCCCGGATGGCGCTGCCGTTTACGCCGAGAAAACTATTGCGGTTTCCGATGTTCGTTGGCAGCGCTTCGATTTCACTCTGAAGCCCGCCAAGACCGACCAAGCGGGCCGCTTCGCCATCAAACTGAAGCAACCGGGTTCTGTCGTCATCGGCCACGCTTTTCTTGAGCAAGGCGAATGGGGGCGTTTCCAAGGTTTGCCGGTGCGCAAGGACGTGGCCAAAGCGCTCATTGACGAAGGAATTACTGTTTTGCGCTACGGCGGCTCGATGGTCAATACGAATGAGTACCGCTGGGAAAAAATGATCGGCCCGCGTGACCGGCGTGCGCCTTATCCAGGCTTCTGGCACCCGTATTCCTCGGATGGGTGGGGCATTTTTGACTTCCTGGGTTTCTGCCAGGCAGCCGGAATTCTCGCCATTCCAGACGTCAACATGGATGCATCCGCCGCGGGCATGGCCGACTTTGTCAAATACGCCAATGAGCCGGCGCGTGGCGAATGGGGCCGTCGGCGCGCCGCGGACGGTCATTCAGCCCCATTCCGCTTGACGCACGTCGAGTTGGGCAACGAAGAGCGGATCGATGAGGATTACTGGCGTAAATTCAAGCCAATGGCCGAAGCAATCTGGGCGGCGGACCCGGACATTATTTTGGTGGTGGGCGATTTCTTCTATAACAAGGTGATCGACGACCCATTCAAGTTTCAAGGAGGGGCGGTCCCGACCCTGGCCGCCCACAAAAAAATCCTCGATCTGGCCAAGGAGCGCGGACGGGAAGTTTGGTTTGACATCCATATTTGGACGGAGGCGCCGCCGCAGCCGGGCAATCTCGCCGCGGAACGCAGTTTCATCGAACAGTTAGGCAAGATTTCCCCGGGCGCCAAATACAAGGTGGCCATCTTCGAATTCAACGCGAACAATCACGCCCTGCGGCGCGCTCTGGCCAATGCGTGCGCCATCGAGCAGGTTGAGCAGATTGGAGAGAAACTGTCTGTCACCTGCTCCGCCAACGGTCTCCAACCGGATGGCCAAAACGACAACGGTTGGGACCAGGGCCTGCTTTTTCTCAATCCCTCTCAAGTATGGCTCCAGCCGCCGGGTTGGGTCACTCGCATGATCTCGCAGAACTACCAACCCCTCCTTGTCGAAAGCAGCGTCCACGAGCGGGGGCAGAATCTCAAAGTCAGCGCTCAACGCAGTCAGGATGGCAAAACCCTCGTGTTGCAAATTGTAAATATCAGCGACCAGCCTATCCCCGCCGCGATTCATCTTGGCGGATTCACCCCCGCCAATCCCACCGCCAGAATCGAGCAGTTGGCCGGGTCTTTGGACGCGGTCAACACCGCTCAGGAGCCTGATCTAATTAAGCCTGTGGTAATCCCGTGGCGCCACGGCTTCGAGCAGGGTGATGCCCATTACAGTTTCCCCGCCCATTCTTTTACAGTGATCCGCATTGAGTAAGGGAGCGCGGGGACCGAAGCTTTTTGCGTTGTTTTTACCCGAATTTCGGCGATTCTGGTCAAGGTGACGACTTCGGATTTTAGCGAAAGAGATTACACTGACAAACTATTGCTCAGGGCGCTGATTTTTTCTCTCGTGATCCATCTGACTGTCTTTGGTACTTGGAAGTGGGGCCAGACGGAAGGCTGGTGGCGGAATTTCACTTTCCCGGCCTGGATGCATTTGACGCCGAAGCTGCTCACCCCCATGACAAGCAAGACTATCAAAATCTTTCCCAAGCAGCCGCAGCAGCCTCCGCAACTGGTTTTTGTCGATGTCGATCCAGCCTTTTCCCAGCCGACGCCTCCCAAAGCGGCCAAATTTTACAGCGCCAATAATACCGTCGCCGCCAATCCAACTCCGAAAAATGAAAATATCCCCGAGATTCAAGGCCGGCAAAACAAGGAGGTAAAAACCACCGAAAACACGACGCTCAAACCAAAACCGTTGCAGCCCTCGCCGCCCGCCCAGGAAAAAACCGCTGCCCCGGAAGCGAAGGCTTTGCCGAAAATGGCCTACACCCCGGGCGACCTGGTCATGGCCAAGCCTCAAGACAAAGCTCAGGAGAAGAACGGCAAGGCGGACACGGAAATTGCCAGCGACGCCCAACCCCAACCGGTCCACGCGCGCCCGCGCACCATTGCCGAAGCAATGGCCAAACACGGCATGCTCGGCGAAAAATCGCGCCAGGCTGGCGGCGTCCACCGGCTCAATATGGAATCGACCGTGGATGCCATGAAAACTTCCTTTGGCGACTACGATCGCGATTTCATCGATGCCGTGCGCGCGCATTGGTACCAATTGCTGGAGCATGTTTCCAGTGGAGGCTCGGGCAAGGTGGTGGTGGAATTCCGGCTGCACCCGGATGGCCGGATTACGGATTTGAGAATGGCCGAGAACGAAATGTCCGATCTGCTCGGATTGATTTGCGCACAGGCCATTCGCGAACCTGCGCCTTATCGCCCCTGGCCGGAGGAAATGCGCCGCGACATTCCGAAGGAGTACCGGGACGTGACTTTTACTTTTTACTATTCGACCGAATGAACTACTGTGAGAGCGGTGGAGAAGTTGAATCATGGAAAATATTATTATTGGAGTGCTGCTTTTGGCATCTGTTGTCGGACTGACGTTTATCATTGAACGAGGGCTGGCCTTGCGGGCGGTCAAGGTTGTTCCCCCGGCGGTGGAAGGCGCGCTGGAAACATTCCGCACTGCGGATGATCTGCCGATGCTGCGCCGCATTTGCCAGCAGAATCCCTCGACCCTGAGCCGCCTCCTCCTCATCGCCGACAAACACCGCCGCTGGAGCAAGGCCGAGAACAGCAGCGGCTTGGAAACTCAAGCCCGCCAGGAAATTTCCAAACTGGAACGAGGCCTGGTTGTTTTGGAGATCGTCGTCGGCATCGCCCCGCTGTTGGGTTTGGTGGGAACCATTTACGGATTGATCGCGCTCTTCGCCACTTTAGGGACGTCGGGCCTGGCCGACGATAATCGCCTGGCCAGCGGAATTGCGCTCGCGCTCAACGCGACGTTGCTGGGTTTGATCACGGCCATTCCTTCGCTGGTCGCCTGGAGCTATTACAATAAAAAGGTCGAAAGCCATGCCGTGAAAATGGCGTCGCTCTGCGATGGGTTCATGCGCCAACTGTATCACTTGGACGAGAACAGGGAACTGGCCGACGCCCCCACTCGGGACCGCGAAAGCGCATAGTTGAGCCATGCAATTCTCGACTCGCAGAAAAAAAGCGCCGCCCACAGTCATCATCGTGTCGCTCATCGATGTCCTGATCGTCGTGCTGATTTTTTTGATGGTCACCACCACCTTCAAACAACAGCCTTCCATCAGACTGGCGCTGCCCACCTCCACCCAACCCAGGTCCGGTGCAAATGACAACGCGCTCATCGTCACTGTCCCGAAACAGGGCCCGCTTTATTTGAAGACCGACCCGATGACCTTGGAGACCTTGCAGCAAAAGCTCATTGAAGCAGTCCGTCTCAATCCCCAAGCCACGCTGGCCATCCGCGCCGACACTGAAACGCCGGTGGGGGAGTTGGTCAGAGTCATGGACGCGGCCAAAGCGGCCAACATCAAAGTGGCGAGTGTCTTTACTCGCGCGGCGAAATAATCTGTTCCATCGGTTGGTTTTTCGTCGAGATTTCCGGTCGAATTCAGAATAAAAAAATCGTGAAAATTTACGATCTTTTATATATGACACACATATAACAGGTTGCGAGCAAGGAAGTTGCAGGTTTTTCTCCGATTTCTGTTTTCTGATTTTCGTACTGCATCGCTTGAATTCAGGCTGGAGGATCTGCTTGAACTGCGAACTATGCGAACGCCGGATACTGGATTCTTCTTTCGCCACAAAAATGTGACTTGAAATGGGATGTCAAAACTCTTTAGAAATGTCCCCTTCTTAACTCACGAGAGAATGTCCCTTTCTTGACTGTCTCTGTCCCTGGTCCTTCTTGGGGCGCAGGGCGGCGGACGGAGGAAGGCCGGAGCGTAG
>Ga0182030_10024466_pt1 | contig 11092 bp, 10 predicted proteins | sample 812S3MmetaG_FD_121299 | JGI IMG/M metagenome (GOLD analysis project Ga0182030, IMG submission 121299) | Permafrost microbial communities from Stordalen Mire, Sweden - 812S3M metaG (Illumina Assembly) | ecosystem: Environmental > Terrestrial > Soil > Wetlands > Permafrost | place: Sweden...
AAAGGGAGAACGATCCATCCGACGCCACTGGAGGAAGGGTTGCAACCCTTCCTCCAGCTTGCCTCGCCTACTGTCGTTAAACAGCCTTCGGAAGGTATCTCTTTCTCAACAGATAAAGGGGGAACCTTCGGCGTGCGCGGCGGAATCGCCGCGGGCGGAATGCCGGCCCTCATGCAAATGCAGCCGTGGACGCCCACGCTCGATATTGGAGGCCTGCAATCGGAGGCGCTAAAGGGCGAAAAGCTCGGCGACGACATGAAGGAAAAGCCTTCCTTCACGGCTATTCCGATGGTTGACACGTCGCAGATGGACGCAACAAAGACCTCGGCGGAAGAGACGAAGACGGCGCTTGAGGCCCTCGGCATAACTATCACGCCGAACATCGACAGCTCCTCTGTCGACGCATTCATTGCCAAGCTAAACAGCGCGAAGGCGCTGGCTGCCTCGCTGGGGGCAAGCGCCGTCGCCGCTTCGCATTCGCTGGATGGCATTGTCGGAAGGGCGCAGCGTGGAAGTTTCGGCTTTGGCGGTCCGCGCGGGGATTGATTTAAGCGGAGGTTTTTATGTCCGACTATGTGAAGCGGGAAGACTTGCACGCGGCCCTTGAACTTATATCTGAATCGTTCATCAAAGCGCTGGTAAGGGAGCGGTGTGAGTTCGAGGCGGCGACGCGCGATTATACAAAGCAAGTCGGCGGCGTTCTAAACGATCTCATCGCCGCAAATCAAAAACTAACTGACTTACACTTTGATTTTGCTTCGCATTTTACCGGCGTCTCCTTGGTGGCGTCGGTTCTCAGTCGTTTCGTCGTCTATAGCAACAGGCTGACGCCGGACATGGTTCTTGGCGTTATCACAGCCGAAACCGATGACCCGGCGGCGGTTGAATTCGCACGCCATATCCTCGGCGCGCGTCCGGTTTTTCGGACTGTCAAAACTTCGCCGGCGGACGCGACTCAACACGTTCCTTCGGTCCTTCGAGAGCCGCCTTCATTGTCGATCGTTGAAACAGCGGCGGCGAAGTCGCAGGAATGAAATGAGGAGAGTCCCATGCGCCTTGTCGTCACCTATGATTCCAAAGCCCTGCAAACCGCGACCAAAGGCCTCGACGAAGCGGCCTCTGGAAAATTACGCACGCGACTCCTTGCCGTGATTAATCAGGTGGGGGAGGCCGCGCACGAGGCGCTTATCGATCCGTTGAAGGCGCAGACTGGTTTGACTGGTTCGTCCATTCCACGCGCCATTCACGACTAGCCAGCCGGCGAGGGCGGCCTCGCCTATACGCTCGTCACCCGCGGCGGCGATATTTCTTTGCGCTATTTCGGCGGGAAGGAGATGCCCGGCGGCGTCCAGGCAAGCCCGCGCGGCGCTACGAAGCTTTTTCCCGGGGCGTTCATCAACAGCGGGCGCGCGCCAAAGCGCTTCCCTGTGTCGAAGCTGAATAAGCAAGTTTACGAGCGTCAAACCCCTGGAACCGCATGGAGCACGGAGAAAAATCCGGTCAAAATCAAGAAGGTAAAAAGCGGCGTGTTTATCCCGCAAGAAATGGTGCAAGGCGCCGCGCTCTCGGCTTTCGAGACGGTTGTCGCGGGGCTATTGGAGCCGGCCGTCACTGGGACCATGGCGATGTTTCTCGGAGGCGAGAGAATAAAATGACCGATATGAAAATAAAGAGTCATCAAGTCGCCGAATTGCAAGAGCTCATAACTATGTGCGGCCGTTCGGTCGAGACATTGACGAAGACTTATACGGTTTTGCTTGAGCAACATCTCGCGCTGGGAATGGTGACGGGCGTGCTGGTCGGCGCGGTTGGCGCCGGCTCCCCTGATTTTGTCCCGCGCATGATCGCGGGCCTCGAAAAAATCTGCGCCGAAAAAGGCATTCCGCTGACCTCTGAACAGCGAGCGTATTTAGCTTCATTCGCCGGAGCCACCGTCGCGATCGAGCCCGGCGAGGCTGGCACGCCCAAGGGTGTCGTGACGCACTGATTTTCGCTTTTTGGCGCGATCGGAGTCGCGCGCCGTGAACCCCGACATTGCACGCCGGGCGCCGTCGCTTGCGCTCGCGAGTTCGGCGACGCGTCGTCGTCGGTCCCGCCTCGCGCCTTATCGCGCGGCCTTTGATCCCCGCGCGTCAACGCCTGGGCGCTTGTCGCGCTGAAGCATAGGGCGCCTTCTCAAGAAGGGGAGAGACAGAACCCGTGAGGCGTGAGCCAGGGGCTCGCGACCAGGTGCGGCGGACGCCTGTAATCCCATCGGCGCCACGTCACCAACGCCGCACGCCGCGAACGCGCCGCGCGCCGCGCCAACGCCGCGCCGATGGCGCCGCCATTCCCGAAAGCCGTCGTCGCCTTCCCGCGCCCTTTGTCGACTTTCGATTCCGCACGCGTCCGCCTCTGGCGACGGCGCGGCGGCCGCGACCATCCGCGCCGCGCGCAATCGACAACCCGCGCCACGTCCAGGAGGGCGAGCCCGTCGCCACGGGCGCCCCTTCCGTCTTGCCGGCCTCGCGGGTCCTTCCCCAGCCCCTCAGGGCTCAACGGCCAATAAGGGGCCCGCTCGATTCCAGTGGGGCTAATTCGTTTTTAGGGGCAACAGCGCAGCAACGCGTTGCAGCAACAGGCTTATTTTGGATCGGAGGGGGCCATGTAGCGGCCTGCGACTTCGCTCTTATACGACCAAATACGCCGGTTTGCAGCGCGAGACCGCAACCGGTTTTTCCAATTTGGACGGCTTTGGACGGCTCAAAATTTTAGCCGTCCACCCGCTCGCGTTAGAACCGTAGGGCTTTGGACGGCTCGGACGGCTTGGACGGCTTTCTTTACTGATTAGAAAATAGAAAAAGAAAGAGAGAGGGCCGATAGGGGGAAAAGGACCCTGTCGGACGGTGCGGGGAATAATGTCGAGGGGAACGGGTAATGAAACTGCGCCTGTTGGTGACACAGTGGTGACACGGTGGCGTAGGGCGCGCCGGCTTGGTCTGGCGCTGATGCTAAATTCTTAATGTATTCAGTGCCTTTATTGGTGCGGTTGCAGGAGTCGAAAAGCCTAAATAAGACCTTGAATCGCATTCATTTTCTTTTTTGCACGAAAAAATATACCAACAAATATACCAACAATTTTTCTGGCTAGCGGGGTTCAAATTTCCAAGCCTGCCCGCGCGCCCTCCTCAGACGAAGCGCCGCGAAAGTCCCGAGGGTGATTTTATCGACGGGCTTCGAAACTTGCGGAGCGCCATTCTCTCGCGTTCTCATTCGCCGCGCCTTCGTGAATGCACGTCCCTTGATCGCATGGAATAAAAAAATGTTTTGGGAAATAACGCGGCAATTCGCACCTGTTTAAGCAACCGGTCGCGGGAGGGGCGTTCAGACCTTTTGCCCGCCCCCCGGGTCGCCGTGGGCGCCGCCATCGCTTGAATGGCCGGGCGGCAATTCAGAGGGCGCATACCAGCCCGCTCGCGGACGACCGTCGGGGCCTAAGATTTCCACTTGGGGAAGCTTCCTTCCCTTGTGCTTCTCCCATGCCCGCCACTGCGGCGTGTCAGGATAGATATTGACTCGCGTCGCGACTTTCGCGTCGCATGCCGGCGCGGACGCAAAGCCTTTCCATAGCTTGTCTTGCAAGTAGGTCTTGGCGAAACAGCGCTTGCGGTTTTTCTTCAGGCAATCGGCAAGATACGCGGACGCGTAGCTAATGGCCTCGGCGCGTTCGTCTCGGTTCAGCTTATTGAATGCCCGCCTCGCGGGCTCGCTAGCGTCGGCGGGTTCTCCCCATTGCCAAGCCCCCTCGAAGGCCTCGAAGGCTAAAGTTCCCCCGTCAATTTCCCCCGTGGGGGAAAGGGGGCGGGTTCTTTCACTGGGTTCTTTCATTGGGTTCGTGGGACATTCTTGTCCCTGTTTATCGGACAAAAATGTCCCTGTTTCTTGGACAGATTTGTCCCTCTTTCCGGCCTTGTCGGGAAACCGCAATTTATAGCGATTGGAACGGCGCCGGCCGCCACCCGATTCCCTTTCGACATAGCCATGCGCAACGAGCGCGCTTATCGCCCGATCGACCGTTTTCTTGCTAATGCCGAGATTTCTCGCCAGGGTCTCGCATGAAGGCCAGGCCTCGCCGGTCTTACCGTTGATGAATTTCGTCGCCAGCAAGACTCCAACGTGCGACGCGTTCCGCATTTTGCGATCAAGGATTAAGGCTTCAATCCATTTCAATTTTTCAATAGGTCCGAAGCCGCCTCGCGAAGCGCCGGATGACGCCCCGCTCGCCGGCTTCGAGGCTGGCATTGGTCACGCCTTGCCTGTTTCGCCCGCGATGTAACGCTTGGCCACGGGGCCGGGAATGAGCGTCTTTCTGCCTGCTTTGCGCGTGGTGACAAGGCCGGCTTTCACGTCTTCGTAAAAGCCGGTTCGGCTGCGGCCGGCGAGCGCGCAAACCTCGGCGACGGTCAAATTGCCGTTGGCGAGACGATCTTCCATCGTAACGGGCGGCGTCGCGGTCTTGGCGGTTTCGTTGTTTCGCATTTCGGGCTCCGATGAACGGTCGTTGACAACCGCGAACGGAACATGAGACGGGGCGCGAAAAAACCGGCGGACGATTTATTTGGCGGATGATTTCTTTTCCGCACGATTTTTGGTCGCGCCCGGAGGCCTGCCGGGGCGGCTCCAGCCCTCGGCTGGGTAGCCGCTTGCGGCTTGTTCCCATGCTTGCCGAAATTGGTCCGATCCAATGCCGAATTTCGTCTTGGCTTCGATGCGGAATTGATCTTTCGTCATTCCCGGCGGTCCGCTCTGTCGCAGTTGCACAAGCCAATCGCGACACGCGGCGATTCCCTTCGCCGCGCGCGCGAGTCGTGTTCGAGGGGCGAGCTCGCCAAGCCAAACCGCCAAATCTTGCCGCTCAACGATTACGTCAAACCATTTCACGCCGTCGGGATGGCCGCCCTGCTCAACGTAGTTTTCCGCGACAAATTTCGCGCCGATGGCGGATTCCTTTTGATGCGACAAGGTGAGCGCGTCAGATGCGAATGCTAGCGGCGAGATAGGACCGGGCGGTCCCGCTGGCACGAAGGGATTTCCCCTATATATGCGCCTCTCCGCTGGCGTGCCGAATATCCTGACGCGCTCGTCAGCAGCCTCCGCGAAAAGCGCTTTCGCCGCTTGCATCCGCTTTGCGCTCTTGTCGACTTCGGATAGTTCGGCCGGCTCTTCCAATCGCGCGAAGGCGAGCAAATCCACGACGGGCGCAAGCGCCACGCGCTTTCGCTCTGGCAACAAGGCGAGCGTCGCCTTGTCTAGACCGGCGGGCGGGGTCCAGGGCGTCGCCTCGGCGAGCCTATAGGCGAGAGTTCGAGGATGTTCTGGCCATAGGAGAAGCACGTCCGCGCGAGCGAATCTTATGTCGCGCCATTCGATTTCTTGCGTTGGATTTGGAGCCGGACTCTCGCGAAACAGCGGCCCTTTCCTTATTTCGCCGAGCTTCGCCAATGCGCCGGGGTGGATTGACGGCGGGAAATCAAAGCCCGGTTCGGTTTGCGTGTCGATCAAAAAACGGTGCCTGATACCGTTCTCGTTAGAGACTTCAAAAGTTAGCGTCGCCTTCGAGGCGATTCCCGAAATTATCCCGCGCTCCAATTTGCTCCACCAGTCCGCCTTCGCCGTCGCGACGGAAGGCCCGGGAGGCAAAAACGGCGGGTCTATTCTCTGGTCAGCTAAGGCTGAATCGGCCCGTTCAATGTAGGTCGCCTGTGTGCATCGCGCCCGTTCAAAGCTTCGCGTCGCGATCCAAACGAGAACGGCCATCAAAGGCCAGCGCTCGTCATCCGTCGAAAAATTCATTGCGTCGCCTTGTCGCGTTAGCTTTGCAACGGCGGGCGTCGTCTCCCGCGAAATTGCAATTCGTTTCTCGCCCTCACGCCGCGCGCCGCAGCGCGAAGGTTTTGCCGTCGCTTGAATGGACGTGGCCAAGGCGGGCGAGCGACGCCAGCACGCGGGCGATTGTGGGTTGCGCCTTCGCGCCTTGGCGGAAGGTTTTGGCGAGGGTTTCGGCGTCCAGCGGCTTTTCGGCTTGTAGGAGCGCGGCGAAGACGGCCGCCGTGCGTTCCAGGTCGTTTGTCGGGAAGAGCGGCTTTTGCGTCTTGGCTTCGATGACCAGCGGCGCGGCGATTTGCGCGCCCTCTTCCACGGCGGCTTGCGCGTCGACCACGCCAGCGCGCGGGCGTTGATAGTCCGGGCGAAGCCAGCGAATGAGGCCGCGCTTTTCTTCCGCCGCGCGCTCGGCGTTGAGTTTGACGAGGCGGGCGAGAATCTCTTCGTCGGAAAGGGTTTCGGGCCAGCCATAGGCTTGCGCGACAAGGCTATCGAGCTTGTCGTGCAACTCCCTAACGATCAAGACGAGGCCCTTGGTTTTGACGGCTTCGTCCGCTTCGTTCAACGGCTCGCCCGCGCGAATCTTTTCGAGCACGTTGTAAATTTGCGTGAGCGTGAGGCCGGGGTTTTCGGCCTGGCATTGCTTGCGCAGCGCGTCGAGTTCCTCGGCGCTGGCGCGGATTTTGGCTTTGAGCGCGTCGGAAGCATCGGGAAAGGGGAAGGGGTCGAACACGCGCGATTTTGAATAGCGCGGATCGTTGCCGATTCCGAGCCATCCGCCGGCGCGCAACGCCCAAACGACATGAAAGCGTGACGACAAAACACCAAGGCAATAGGCGTCTTCGAGCGCCATGCAAACGAGCATATTGTCCGGCAAAATGCTTGCGTCGAGAAATTGAAAAACGCGATGCTTCGCCGTTTCGACCGTGGCGATATAGCGCGGCAATCCCTCAAGGGCGGGGCGAAGTTCCTGGCGGGGCTTTCCGAAAAGCCACCATAATCGCGCGTAAGCCTCGGCGTCCTTTGTTTCAGTTTTGGCGAATTGCGCGTCGCGTTGCGGCTTCACTGTCTCAAGTACATGCTGATACACTTCAGGAAAGCGCGTGCGAGCTTGGTTCGCGTCCAATCCGAAAAGGTCAATGACCATGAGGCCGCGCGGCGTCGCCATGAGGTCGCGCCCGTTGCGATATTGCCGAATGTGCGTTTCCAATCCAGGTCGCCGCCCAAGGCCCAAATGTTTCGCTTCGGCGGGCGTCACAATGAAGCCGGCGCCCATCAACTGCATTCCGCGCGACGATAAAAAAGCGTTCGCTTTGAGCGCTGGCATTGAAGTTACGTCCGCGCCAATCGTCAAATCGCTGTTGATCCGCCCGTGCGTTTCGCGCAACTCCACAGTGGGCTCGTCTGTGTCCAGTCCCTCTTCCTTCGTCACTTCGGACAAGCGGCCCTCATGTTCGCCGAGCGCCGCGACCGTCATCGCAATGCGAACGGCCGCCGCGTCGCGCGTGGCCTTGGTCCAGGGATGATCGGCAATCGCCATCAACAGCGAAACCGGCTTTTTGCCTTTGAGATAGCGTTCCATGACGCGACGTTGAAAGACCTGGCTCAAGGAATTGGTCGTGACGAAGCCAAAGCGCTTTAATCGCGTTCCCTTCAGCGTCAACAATTCCGCCGCGCGGTCCCACCAATACATAACAAAATCAGCGCTTTCGTTCATATGTTTATGCGCGGCCCAAAGCGCTTCAGCATAGCCTTCGCCCATGCGCCCGCGAACGTCCTTGCCGCCGACAAAGGGCGGATTCCCGACGATATAATCCGCCGCTGGCCATTCCGGCCGCTTGGGGTTCGTGTAGCGCCACACTTCAACGCGATTGCCTTCCGCGTCCGTGCGCTCCAGCGGGCGCCCGTCTTCGCCCCGCGCCAGTTCCCGCGCGCTCCAGGACAAAACCGCGTCGGCGACCTTGATTGTCTTAAAATCCTTCAAGATCGGTTCGGGCGGAACGCCGCCGCGCGTGCGAAAATGCCATTGCAGAAAGCCAATCCACAAGACCAGTTCGGCAATCGCCGCCGCGCGCGGATTCACCTCCAGCCCCAAGAATTGATGCGGGTCGATGGTTTTCAATTCATAGCCGGCGAAGCGCGCTTGTTCGGATAGCGAGGCCAGCGCCTCCAAAACCTCGCCCTCCAGCCGCTTCATCAATTCGAGCGAGACGTAAAGAAAGTTGCCCGTCCCGCAAGCGGGGTCCAGAATCTTCGTCTCGCAAAGCCGTTCGTGAAACGCCCGTATCTCCGCTTGCGCGCCCTTGGCGTCGCCGGCGGCGCGCTTGGTTTCCGCCGTCGCCTGAACAACGGCCCATTCGGCTTTTAACGGCTCCAGCACGGTCGCGACGACGCCGCTCCACATAGGCGCGCGGCGTGTAATGCGCGCCTAACTTGCGCCGCTCGCCGGGGTTTAGCGCTTGCTCCAGAAGCGTTCCGAAGATGGCCGGCTCCACCTGTTTCCAGTCGGCTTTCGCCGCCTGAAAAAGTTCGCCAATCTCTTCGCGCGGCAGGGGAAAAACCGTGCGATTCTTGAACAGATAGCCGTTGAATTTTCTCACGTCGCGTTCAAGCGCGAAGGAAAAACCGCCCGTGTCCATCGCCTCCCATAATTGCCCAACGAGGCGCGGAAACAGCGACGGGTTGTCGACGCATTTTTTGAGCACGTCGCGGAAACTGCCCTTTGGCAATAATTCCACGTCTTCGGCGAACATCGTGAACAGGCAACGCATGAGAAACAGCGCCACGGCTTCCGGGTCGTAAAGCTTTTTGCCGTCCTTGCTTTTGGCCTCTTCGAGATGCTTGGAGATTTTCGCCAGCCGCTCGGCGATTTCGCGCGTCGCCTTGGCCGCGATCTTGGTCGGGTCCAGCTTGTGCGGATCGAGCCATATCAGGCGAAGGCGCTCGCGAGTTTCATCGCTGCGAAGGTCTTCGAGAAAAATCCGAAAGCCTTGGCGGTCGGGAAATTGCGCGTAGTTTTTGCCCTGTCCCGAAAAGTCGGCGTAAATCTCGAAGCAATGGCCAACGTCGCAGACAATGAGAAAGGGAGGCCAGCCCTCGGACAAGGGCAGCGCCTTGGCGTAGTCTTCCGCCTGCCGGCGGGCGCTCAACATGAGCGTATCCCACGCGCGCGAGGCGTTGCGCTTTCCGCGCGGCGCGGGCGCCGGTTCTTCCGGCAACAGCAAGTCGCCTTGTTCGGGTATCGCCTTCGCGCCGCCCGGTCGCCGGCTTTGCTTGGCCTCCAAAACGAAAGAGCCGCGCCTGTAGAGGTCGATCCGCCCGCGCGCGGTGGAGCCGTCCGGCTCGCGGAAGGTCACGGCGCGTTCGAAGGTGTAGGCGTTGGTCGTGGCCTCGAATGAGGCTTGATCCGGGCGCGGAACGTCCAGCACGTCGCAAAGCTCGGAAAGGAAAGGCGCATAATTGGCGCGCTCTTGCCCGCCCTCGCCCTCGCCCCAACGGGCGAGGAAGGCGTCTATGTCGGCGGCGGGCTTTGCGAGCATGGGCAGGCGGGGGCTTTGGGCTGAAATGACGAGACGGAATCGGCGAGGCGTGTTTTGAACCTTCCGCCAGAATGGCAAGAAAAGCGCGGGGGATGCAACTGGCCAATCGAAACCGGCGGGGTTAATCCCAAGAAAAGCGGGCGCGGGTCAAGACGCCCGCAAGGGAATGACAACCCCGCCGCGCCGCATTTCCTCGCAACGCTCCGCCCACCACGCCATCATGCGGACGCGCTCGTCCCAAAAATCGGCGCGGGCGTAGGCGCGGCGCACGCTGTCGTTGTCGACGTGCGCCAGCTGGCGTTCGATGGCGTCGGCGTTCCACAGGCCCGATTCGTTCAGCATCGAAGACGCCGCCGAGCGAAAGCCGTGGCCGGTCATTTCGTCTTGCGCGAAGCCGAGCCGGCGCAAGGCCGCGTTAATCGTGTTTTCCGACATGCAGCGCGTCGCGGAGCGGATCGAGGGGAAAAGGTATTTCCCTTGGCCGGTTATTCCCTGAAGCTCGCGCAAGATCGTCACGGCGCGCGGGGCGAGCGGGACCCGATGCGGGCGCTTCATTTTCATTTTTTCGGCCGGTATCCCCCAAACGCCCGTGTCCAAATCGAATTCCGCCCATTCCGCCGCGCGAAGCTCGCCGGGGCGGACGAAAGTCAGGGCGAGCAATTCGAGCGCGGCCCGCGTTTCCGGCGCGCCGTCATAGCCGGCGAGGGCGCGTAGCAACCCGCCGAAGGCCTTGGGCTCGATGATCGCGGCGCGATGGTTGACGGTCGGCGAGGTCAAAGCGCCCTTGAGCGCCCCGGTAGGGTCGGACTCGGCGCGGCCCGTGGCGACGGCGAAGCGGAAAACCTCGCCGATGGTCGCGCGAAGCCGGCGGGCGGTTTCGTGACAGCCACGCGATTCGACGCCGCGAAGCACGGCCAAGACTTCCGGCGCGGTTATTTCGGCGATTGGACGCGGCCCAATGGCGGGGCGGGCGAGGCTCAACAGCCATTCGAGCTTGCTCAAGGTCTTTTCGGCCTTCGCCTCGCGCCCTTTCTTTTCCAAAAGCTCGCCCGCAATGGCTTCGAAGGTGTTGGCGCTCGCCGTGGCCTTCGCGGCCTTGGCCAGCTTTTTGACAAAGGCGGGGTCTTGTCCCCCGCCCAAGAGCCGCTTGGCCTCTTCCCGCGCCTCTCTAGCCTCGCGAAGGCCTGTCGCCGGGTAGACGCCAACGGCAAGCACCTTTTGAAGGCCGGCGAGCCTATAGGCGAAGCGCCAACGCTTCGCACCGTCAGGCATGATCCACAATTGCAGCCCGCCGCCGTCCGAAAGCTTGACGAGCCGGTCGCCGGGCTTTGCCGTGCGGATTTTGGCGTCTGTCAGGATCATGTTGGTATCTAGCCTGTTGGTATATGGATTGTTGGTATCGGCGACATACCAACAAATATACCAGCAAATTTTGCGGATACCAACGCACGCCCCTGGACGCCTTTGGACGGCAATCCGGCCTAAGTATCTTGTTTTTCAATGAGTTCTGGACGTTTTGGGACGCTGGCGGATAGCGATTTGGTGCCGGTTGCAGGAGTCGAACCCGCGACCTACTGATTACAAAGAGCGAAAATCGATTTCGCCATTCTGCGCCACACCGCTCTATTTCACGCTATATCAAAATCTTGCGCAAACTCGCCTTCGCCACACTACGCTAACTTACGCCGCAT
>Ga0182030_10024468_pt1 | contig 11091 bp, 6 predicted proteins | sample 812S3MmetaG_FD_121299 | JGI IMG/M metagenome (GOLD analysis project Ga0182030, IMG submission 121299) | Permafrost microbial communities from Stordalen Mire, Sweden - 812S3M metaG (Illumina Assembly) | ecosystem: Environmental > Terrestrial > Soil > Wetlands > Permafrost | place: Sweden...
CCGGGCCCACGGCTGCTCCTGCCATAAGATTGAAGCTCTGCGCTTGGCCGCCCAGTCGCCCTGGGTGGAAGTGATCCTGTCGCGCATTAACCCCATCGGCTCTCATATGGATGCCGACCCCGACACCGTCAAGGCCACCTTGGCCCAGGGACGCGCCAACGGGAAGGGAATCATCGGCATGAAGATTCTGGGCCAGGGCGACATGCGCACCCGCCAGGATGAAGCGTTGAAGTATGCCCTCTCCTTGGGGATCCTGGACGCTTTCACCATTGGCGCGGAGAATGCGTCCGAACAGGATGACTTGCTGCGCCGGATTTCAGCGGTGAACGCGTGAAGGGCGGGAGGCAAAAGTAACTGCTGATGACGCCAAGGTCCGGGACTTTGGCCGGTCCAGTGACTGGTATGAAGCAAGCTCTCTGCGGAAGTGGACAACCAAACCCGCGTCTATGAATATCTAAGCTCCCGTGGCCTGCATACCTCGGAAGGTGTACTTTTTGGTCCTGCTTCTGGTGGCGTGCTCCGCAACTTTGCTGCCCCAGGAATCCCCACCGGCAGCTTCCGCGGTCCAGCAAGAACTTCCGCCCACCAATGATCCAAAAGAAATTGTCCGGCGGGCTTTGGCTATGGATCAGAGCGACTTCCAGCTTGCCCGGAACTACACCTACGAACAGCGGGACGATCTCAAAGTGTTAGATAAGGGGGGAGCTGTCAAGAAGCACGAGATCAACACCTACGATGTCATCAATCTCTATGATGAGCCGTACTCGCGCCGCATCCGCAAAGACGACAAGCCGTTGACGGACAAAGAAGAGCGGAAAGAGGGGGAGAAGCTGGATAGATTCGTCGACGAGCGCAAAAACGAGGACGAAAAGGAGCACGCAAAACGGCTGGCGAAGCAGGAGAAGGAACGTCAGGATGAGCGCGCCTTCGCCCGCGACATCATCAACGCTTATGACTTCCGAATCGCGGGCAGGGATGAGGTGGACGGCCATGCCGTCTATGTTGTGGAAGCCAACCCGCGGAAGGATTTCCATCCTACTCAGCCCCATGCCGACATTCTTCCCAAGGTCCGGGGTAAGCTTTGGATTAGCACGAAGGATTATGGCTGGGTGAGGCTGGAAGCTGGAACCCTGGATACGATTTCCTGGGGGCTTTTTCTGCTGCGGATTCACAAGGGAACCCAGATACGACTTGAACAAATCCGCGTGAATGATGAAATCTGGCTGCCCCACCGTCTTTCCCTCATCGCCAGTGCACGCGTCGCACTGGTTGCGAATGGCAACTTTGATCTGGAGTCGACCTACTCCAACTACAAGAAGTTCACGTCCGGCGTGCGCATCTTGCCAGGACCAGCGCAGGTCCAGCCGGAGGTATCTCCCCCGCGATAGTGGTGACGTTAAGCAAGAAGTCAATCCTGCTTCCATCGCGGCATCGACGTGCGACGCATGGAAACGTCAAGCTGTGCGGCGGCGTTCTGGTAATCGAAACGCGAGACCATTTCCTGAACGTGCGAATCAGTCAGCAGAGTCTGCGCGGCAGTCATATTCCCGTATCCCACTGAACAAGCGTAGCGCTAGGCTCGCGGTTCAGCCTTGCGGCTTTTCCACGGTGCCGGGATCGTGGCGGCGCGGCCGCGGTGCTTGAGGAACGGTGTTTCCGGAGCGGCCCCCAAAAATTCCGATTGTCTTGTGGCGGCGCGGCAAGAGCCCACACCGCTGGAAAAGCCGCAGCGCCGAAGAGCGGGCACGGCGCTACCACTCCCCCGTTTTCCACCCTCTGGCCCACCCACTTATCATGAGGGAGGGGAACCACGATGGAAAATTTATAGTATCCTGATGGTTATGATGGACGCCAGCGGAGCAGCAGAGAAACCCGCACCCAAGCCGCCCGCCTCCCAGTACCAGGCTTTGCTGGAGGTCACCGAATCCATCGCTACGCACCGTGACCTGCCGGCGTTATTCCATGACCTCATCGAACGCCTGCCGCGCCTGGTAAACTTCGATACCCTGTGGCTGGTGTTGCATGAGCCCACCCGCAACGTCATGCGCCTCCATATTGTGGAAACCCCAGCCCGAGCCTATATCGATGTCATTGAGCGAGCCGTGGCGGAGTCCCCCAGCGGATGGGTATGGGAACGGCAGGAGGCCTTGATTGTTCCCGACATGGACCGGGAGGAGCGTTTTCCCAAGGCCATGGATTTGTTAAGAGGCTACAACATTAAGTCCTTGTGCATCTTGCCCCTGACGAGCGCGCATCGCCGCCTGGGGGCCGTCGGGTTCGGCAGCCAGCGGGTGGGGGCTTACGGCGAGGCGGGGGTGGAATTCCTCCAACTCGTGGCCCGGCAGGTTGCCGTCGCCGTGGACAACGCGCTCAATTACCAAGCCGCCCAGGCGTTGCAGCGGCAACTCGAGCACGAACGCGACCGGCTCAAGTTGCTCCTGGATTTGAACAACAGCGTGGTTTCCACCCTCGACCTGCGGCAGCTTTTTCGCGCCATTTCCGCCAACGTCCGGCGAGTCATGGAGTGCGATTACGCCAGCGTGCTTCTGCCCGAGAAGGACGGGAAACAGTTAAGAGTCTACGCGCGTGATTTCTCCGCCGGGGGGGAATCCTGGCAGGAAGAGATCGTGGTTCCGGCGGGAGGAAGACCGGCCAGCAAAGTCCTTGCCTCGGGGGAACCCTTGGTGCTTGATAGCCAGGCGCTTAGTCAGTATGGCCCGGAACTTAACCTGCGGTCGATGGGACTGAAATCCGTTTGCTTCCTCCCCATGATTAGCCGCGACCGGGTCATTGGGACGTTGAATCTAGGAAGACTGCATGAAGGGGCGTTTTCCCAGGAGGATATGGATTTCCTCGCTCAGGTGGCGAACCAGATTTCCATCGGTGTCGAAAACGCACTCAATTACGAGCAAGTTGCAGAGGCGCGGGAAAGGTTGGCGGAGGAAAGGGATTACCTTATAGAAGAGATTCGCACTGACCATGACTTTGAAGCGATCATCGGCCAAAGCCCGGCTCTCAAGCGGATTTTGAAACAGGCTGAGCTGGTGGCACCCACCGATTCGACCGTTCTGATTTTGGGGGAAACGGGTACAGGGAAGGAGATCCTGGCCAGGGCCATTCACGCGATCAGCCCGAAGAGCGGGCGTACGTTTGTCAGCGTCAATTGTGCCGCAATTCCCATGGGCCTGCTGGAAAGCGAACTTTTTGGTCATGAAAAGGGGGCATTCACCGGGGCTATCGCGCAAAAAATCGGTCGCTTTGAATTGGCACACCAAGGCACGCTCTTCCTCGATGAGGTTGGTGATATTCCCTTGGAGCTGCAACCGAAGCTCCTGCGGGTGTTGCAGGAAAAGGAATTCGAGCGCTTAGGCAGCAACCGGACGCTTCATGTGGATACCCGTTTAGTGGCAGCTACCAGCCGCGACCTAGCCCAAATGGTCGAGAACCGGGAGTTTCGTGGCGACCTCTATTATCGGTTGAACATTTTTCCTATTCTTGTTCCGCCCCTACGCGAACGTCCAGAGGATATTCCCCTTTTGGTGGCCCATTTCACGGACAAGTATGCCCGAAGGATGGATAAGCGAATCAGCAGGATACCAGCAGAAACGATGGATGCGCTAAAGCGCTACCACTGGCCGGGGAACGTGCGCGAATTGCAGAATTTCATCGAGCGCGCCACGATTCTAACCCCGGGAACGACCCTGCAAGCGCCACTCTCAGAGCTAAGGCAAGCCGGACGGGAAGTCCAGCGAAAGGCGCGCACTCTCGCCGAAACCGAGCGTGACCAGATCATGCGGGCCCTGCGCGAGTCCCAATGGGTGCTTGGCGGCCCGGGAGGCGCGGCGGAGAGGCTGGGCCTTAAACGTACGACGCTCTTCTATAAAATTCGGAAGCTGGGGATTGCGCGCCCTCCAAGCTGACGTGCGGGCGTCAATGTGTCAATTTTTTGACGTCAATTTGATCAATACAGCCCGCTTATGCAATTAGATCCTGCCTGTTGTAAATACTTAAACCTATTATTTTAAATGTAGTAGGTAAAATTAATGCAGAAGTCAGAGATTGGAATTACAACTGCCATATAGACCTTGATGAACTGGCGAGTTTTTGTCGTCAAAACGCCAAATTCGATCTCCCGATGCCGAAGCGCGCGCGGTACGGTTAAGGGTGGCAATCTGGATGCGTAAGCAGGATCGGAAAGGTTTCGCTGCCTATTCCCTTCTGCTTACTGCCGATCATCAATTATGTGGATAGTTCGATTAGCCTTACGACGGCCATACACTTTCATCGTGATGGCTATAGTCATGATGATTCTGGGGGCGCTTGCTATCATTCGCACCCCCAAGGACATTTTCCCCAACATTAACATCCCCGTGGTCAGTGTCCTCTGGAACTATGCCGGCCTCTCACCGGAGCAGATGGCGAACCGGATCACCGTCATCAACGAACGCTCCCTCACCTTGACCGTGAACGACATTGACCACATTGAGTCTCAGTCGTTAAGCGGGATCGCCAACATTAAAGTTTTCTTCCAGCCGGGCGCCAACATCGCCACAGCGCTCAGCCAAGCGACGGCCATGTCACAGACGCAGCTTCGGCAATTGCCGCCCGGCACCACTCCCCCCCTCATTATCCAATACAGCGCCTCCACCGTCCCCATTCTGCAATTAGGACTATCCGGTCAAGGGCTTTCTGAGCAGCAGTTGTTTGACTTAGGTGCAAACTTCATTCGCGTCCAACTGGCCGACGTGGAAGGCGCCGCCATACCCTGGCCCTACGGGGGAAAGCAACGCCAAGTGCAGGTGGACCTTGACACCGCCGCTCTGCAATCCAAAGGACTTTCACCCGCCGAGGTGGTGAGCGCCATCAGCGCCCAGAACCTGATTCTTCCTTCCGGGACGTCAAAAATCGGCCAATACGAGTATGACGTGGAGGCAAATGGCAGCCCGCTAACCACAGCGGAGCTCAATAATTTACCCATAAAAACCTCGGGTAACTCTGTAATCTACATTCGCGATGTCGCCCATGTGCGCGACGGCTTTCCACCCCAAACCAACATCGTGCGGGTCAACGGCCAACGGGCGGCATTGATGACGGCGATGAAAACCGGCAATTCCTCCACTCTGGATATCATCTCCCAGATCAAAGCAGAGCTGCCGATCATTCAGAAGGGTTTACCCCCGCAATTGCAAATCCACTACCTAAATGACCAATCCATTTTTGTGAGGGCGGCCATTAAAGGCGTGGTGAGAGAGGCACTGATTGCCGCTCTGCTTACAGCGGCGATGATTCTTTTATTCCTGGGGAGCTGGCGGAGCACCCTGATCATCGCGGTCTCCATTCCGCTTTCCATCCTGACTTCTCTGATCGTGCTCAGTGCGCTCGGGGAAACCATCAACATCATGACTTTGGGGGGGTTCGCATTAGCGGTGGGCATTCTGGTAGATGACGCTACAGTTGAAATTGAAAACATCAACCGCAACATCGCGATGGGCAAGGAGGTTTTAACGGCGATCTTGGATGGCGCGTCGCAAATTGCCGTCCCGGCTCTGGTCTCGACCCTCGCCATCTGCATTGTATTCGTGCCTATGTTTTTCCTGACGGGTGTTGCCCGGCACCTCTTTATCCCCCTCGCGGAAGCGGTAAGTTTCGCCATGCTGGCGTCATACCTGTTGTCCCGCACTCTGGTGCCGACCATGGCGCGGTATTTGCTACGCGGCCACGAGCACGACGCCACGAATCTGGAAGCCGAAGCCCAAGCCCACTTTTTGGCGCGGCAGCAAATTCGATTTGAGCATGCTTTCGAACGGCTCCGGGGGGGGTACAAGGGCTGGCTGGGGACCTGCTTGGACCATCGCGCTTGGCTGTCGCTAGGGGTCTTAGGCGCCGCCGCCGCTTCGTTTCTGTTGATTCCCCTGATCGGCCAGGACTTTTTCCCCAAGGTTGACAGTGGTCAATTCACCTTTCATATGCGAGCGCCCACCGGAACCCGCATCGAAGAGACAGCGCGGCTTTGCGATCGGGTGGAGGAATCCATTCGTCAAGAGATTCCTCCCCGGGAAGTCACAAGCATTATTGATAATATCGGGTTGCCTTACAGCAGCGTGAATCTCGCCTACAGCAACTCGGCGCCCATTGGCACTGGGGATGCTGACATTATGGTGGCGCTGGCTGAAGACCATCACCCCACAGCAGATTATGTCCGCAGGCTGCGGCTTAAATTGGCTGACGAATATCCGGGCGTGACGTTTTACGTCCTGCCCTCTGACATGGTCAGCCAGATTCTGAATTTCGGCCTCCCCGCGCCCATCAACGTCCAGGTATTGGGCCGTGACCTTTACGCCAATCGGAGATTTGCCGATGCCCTGATGCGCAAACTCAAATATATTCCCGGCGCGGTTGACTTGCGCATTCAAGAACCTTTCAACCTGCCCCGGCTCCAGGTGGACATTGACCGTACGCGGACGGCGCAGGTGGGCTTTAAGACCAGCGAAGTTGCCACCGATTTGCTGGTTTCCCTGAGTGGAAGCTTCCAAACCGCCCCCACCTACTGGTTGGACCCGCGGTCTGGCGTCAGCTACGCCATTACCACTCAAACGCCGCAGTATCGCGTGGATTCGCTCCAGGATATCGAAAGCATTCCCATCTCCAACTCCAGCGGCGCTCCACCGCAGATCCTCGGGAATCTTGCCTCCATCAGCCGCGGCGCTTCAATGGCCGCAGTTTCGCATTACAACGTCCAGCCGGTGGTTAACATTTACGGCTCCGTGCAAGGAAGGGATTTGGGGGGTGTGGCGCGGGACCTCGACCGCATCGTGGATGCGAGCCAGAAGGATCTGCCGCGCGGCTCACGAACCGTGGTGCGCGGACAGATTGATACCATGCGCTCGTCCTTTAATGGACTGCTGGCGGGGCTGGTTTTCTCGATAGTGCTGGTTTACCTCTTGATTGTAGTGAACTTCCAGTCGTGGCTGGACCCCCTGATCATTATTTCCGCTCTGCCGTCGGGTCTGGCGGGAATCCTCTGGTTCCTGTTCGCAACTCGCACCACCTTCAGCGTGCCGGCCATGATCGGCGCCATCATGTGCGTGGGAGTCGCCACGTCCAACAGTATTCTGGTGGTGAGTTTTGCCAAGGAACAATTGGAAGAAGGCAAGGATGCCACGGCGGCGGCGCTGGAGGCGGGGTTCACGCGTTTTCGTCCCGTCATCATGACGGCGCTGGCCATGATTATCGGTATGGTTCCCATGGCTCTGAGTCTGGGTGAGGGCGGCGAGCAAAACGCTCCCCTGGGCCGGGCGGTGATCGGCGGCCTGCTGTTTGCCACGATAGCAACGCTGTTCTTTGTTCCCACCGTGTTCAGCCTCGTGCACGGGTCGCGTGGGAAAGGTACGGCAAATCCTGGGCCAATTGAGCACGTATGATGTTTCCACGTCCTGGAGGACGTTATGAAGGCTGAGGAAAGTTACGACATTGAAACTCACGACGGCCATGGTGGAGGTACCGGCTTGCCCGGACAACCTCCTCCATCGTCCGGCGTAGGCAAAGTCATCATCGGGCTGCTGCTTGCCTTGGGGGTCGCCGGCCTGGTTCTTTACCGGGGCGTTACAACTCGGGTCCGCGCCTCGGAAGACGTGAAAGCGGACACGCGCGAACTCGCCGTGCCCGCAGTTTCGCTGGCTCAACCCAAGCGCGGCGCGCCACAGGAAGAAATCGTGTTACCAGGGAATGTCCAGGCCTTCATCGACGCTCCGATTTATGCGCGTACAAACGGTTATCTGAAGCGCTGGTACGTGGACATCGGCGGCAGGGTGAAGGACGGCCAGCTTCTGGCGGAAATCGATACCCCTGAACTGGACCAGCAACTCCAGCAGGCGCGGGCAGAGGTGGCGACGGCAAATGCCAACTACGGCTTGGCGCAGACCACCGCCGCGCGGTACGAGTCTTTGTTGAAAAGCGATTCCGTTGCCAAACAGGATGTTGACAACGCTGTGGGTGACGCCCACGCCAAGAAGGCTATGGTGGACTCCGCCACCGACAACGTCAATCGCCTGGAGCAGTTGCAGTCCTTTGAAAAAGTCTACGCGCCTTTTGACGGAGTACTTACGGCGCGCAATACCGATATCGGCCAGCTTATTGGTTCCGGAAGCGGGAGCGGCGCCAAGGAATTGTTTCATGTGGCTGCCATTCACACCCTGCGCGTCTACGTGAATGTGCCCCAGCGTTACTCCCCCGCAGCGGTCCCGGGCGTCCAGTCCTATTTGACCATGCCGCAATTTCCCGGACGCCGCTTTCCCGGCAAGCTGGTGCGGACGGCGGAGTCGATTGACCAGGCGTCTCGCACCCTGCTGGTGGAGGTGGACGTTGCCAATACCACGGGTGAAATCCTGCCCGGGGCTTACGCCGAAGTCCATTTGAAGCTTCCTACTGCCACTGCGACGGTCATTATACCGGTCACCAGTCTGATTTTTCGTTCGGAAGGCTTGCGCATCGGAGTGGTCCGCAAAGGCCACGCTGCCCTGATCCCCATAACCTTGGGCAGGGATTTTGGAACGGAAGTCGAAGTGGTATCAGGCCTTGACGGAAACGAAAAAGTGATTACGAACCCGCCGGATTCGCTGGTGGATGGTCAAGAGGTTCGCAGCGCCACGCCTGGCGCCGGTTCTTGGGGGGCAGAATGAAAGGCCGAAGTCCGGGGTCCGAAGTCCGCGGTCCATTTTGCCGGCGGTGCCCTCCCCACCGCCTTCTGGCTGCTGCCTCCTGCCTCCTGCTCTTTGCCGGCGCCTGCACCCCTGGACCCAAATATGCAAGACCCACGGTTGCCACCCCAGATGCCTACAAGGAGCTCGCGCCCAGCGCCTCCGGTCCGCAAAGCGAATGGAAAGCATCACAGCCGCAGGATCAGGCAATCCGCGGAAAGTGGTGGGAAGTCTTTAACGACCCGAAGTTGAATTCGCTGGAAGAGCGAGTTGACGTTTCGAACCAAAACCTGAAAATTGCCGAGGCGCAATTTCGCCAAGCACGCGACCTGATTCGCATCGACCGGTCGGGGTTGTACCCGACAGTCACCGCCGGCCCTTCCATCACCGGGGAACAACTTTCCCAGAACGCTCCCAACGCCGGTCCCAAATATGGCCGAACGCAGGGAGATTTCGTGTTGCCCTTCGACCTTTCTTACGAGGTTGACGCCTGGGGGCGAATCCATCTTACGGTTCAGGCGGCCACGGCCAGCGCCCAGGCCAGTGCGGCGGATTTGGAAACCGCCCGCCTGAGTATTCACGCGGAGCTGGCTGCCGACTACTTTGCGCTACGGGGGCTGGATGCGCAGAAGCAGTTGCTTGACTCCACCGTAGTGGCGTACCAGAAAGCCCTGGACCTCACGACCAACCGCTACAACGGCGGCTTGGCTGCCAAGGTGGAAGTGGCGCAGGCGGCGACACAGCTTGAAACCACCCAGGCGCAGGCCATCGATTTGGGTGTGCAGCGCGCGCAATTTGAGCATGCCATTGCCGCTCTGGTGGGCCAGCCGGCATCGACATTCTCAATTCCCGTCATAGCGCTTGATGCCCCCCCACCCAAGATCCCGGCGGGAGTGCCTTCCGATTTGCTCCAACGCCGGCCGGACATCGCCGCGGCGGAGCGGCGGGTGGCCGCCGCCAACGCCGAAATCGGCATCGCCAAGACGGCCTATTACCCCACGCTTACCCTCAGCGCCGCGGCTGGCCTCGAAGGGTCTTCGATCATCAACTGGTTTGCCTGGCCCAGTCACTTTTTTGCCGTGGGCCCGACGCTGCTGGAAACGCTTTACGATGCCGGCCGCCGCCACGCCTACACGGACCAAGCCTGGGCCGCTTACGATGCGAATGTGGCTTCTTATCGCCAGAACGTCCTCACCGCTTTCCAGGAGGTGGAGGATAACCTGGCAGGGCTGCGCATTCTCGATGAGGAAAGCAAGAAGCAGAGTCAAGCCGTCCAGTCCGCCGAACTCTCGCTGACGCTTTCCTCCAACCGTTACAAGGGCGGATTGGTGACTTATCTCGAGGTTATCACCGCGCAAAGCGCCGCCCTGACGAATGAGCGAACCGCCGTCGATCTGCTGACGCGCCGGATGAACTCAGCCGTCTTTCTGATCAAAGCACTGGGCGGCGGATGGGACGTCTCAAAGCTGCCCCCCGTTACCGGGCAGGGCGCCAATACCCCGGGGAATGGGGCGGGAAGGTAAGTGACTAGTGGCCATTGGTCAGAGGCAGGCCGTCGCCAGCTAACCACTAGCCACTAATAACCAACCACTGGTATTACTATGCTGCGAATCACGATCGACAAGAACGTCCGTGCCACCACCCTCCGGGTCGAGGGCAGGCTCACCGGCCCGTGGGTAGACGAGCTGGAACGGACATGGCGCACCGTCACCTCCGACCCCGCCGATGGCCGGGTTTCAGTGGACCTCACGGACGTCACCTTCGTGGGCGAGGAAGGGAAGAAGCTTCTGGAAGTGATGTACGGCGAAGGGGCCAAGCTCAAAGCCTCCGGCTGCGTCACCCGCAGGATGGTGGAGGAAATTGGGCAAAACTTCAATCGAATCCATCCCAAGGTTTTCGTGCCGAATCCTGAGTAACCCTGACGGGTTTTGATCGAATTGCAGATGGCTCTAACCGCAGTACTGTTACCTACTCGATCCAAAACAGGGGAACGACCTATTTCGTTCATCCACCTGTCCAAACGCCCAGACGCGCATGAGCCTTCGCTCGCCACGAAGGATGAAAATAACTCCCCTCCTGATTCAGGAGGGGTGGCGCGCTGGGCGCCGGGGTGGTCATCACCTGAAGCCAAGAACAACAAGTCGCAATCAGCACCACCCCCTACCCCCTCCTCAACTAAGGAGGGGAGCATTTTCATACCAGGCCTCCCCGCAACTGCCTTCCTGGGCGCCGCTTCAGGCCAATGCGCAGAAACTTAGGTCGCCCTCCCCTCACCTCTAAATCCTAAATCCTGAATCAGTACTGTCCGGTTAAAACTCGAATAGATTCAACTGCTTAGCAAGTTCCATGTTTTCAGTTTCATCGGCAACGTTGAAAAACCCCTGTGAAATCGGGA
>Ga0182030_10024469_pt1 | contig 11091 bp, 9 predicted proteins | sample 812S3MmetaG_FD_121299 | JGI IMG/M metagenome (GOLD analysis project Ga0182030, IMG submission 121299) | Permafrost microbial communities from Stordalen Mire, Sweden - 812S3M metaG (Illumina Assembly) | ecosystem: Environmental > Terrestrial > Soil > Wetlands > Permafrost | place: Sweden...
CAGCACTCCTGAGCACCTCGGCTACTGCCACACACCTATTATCGCATCGCCGAGGCCCTGATCAGCGGATTTCGCGTGGTTCTACAACGGTTCTCTATTCTCTATCCCGGGAGTCCTGGAGTCTGAAGGTGTGACGACGCTCATCCTTTACGGCGAGAGAGGGAGGTGCCTTGACGCCTTCCTTGAGCGGGAAGACCATTCGCCACCAGGGTCACCTCAGCTCGACGCCCGCTTTCTGGGAGTGGTGCAACCCTTCGGAGCGGCTCAATGCCTGGGGGTCAGACGTATATTCCCCCTATCGCGTAATGGCGTTCGATGAGGATCACACTCGGCCTGACCGCCTCTCGCTGATAGACGCCGTTCGTAAGCGCATTGTCTCAGGCCCGCCGTTCTAGAAGTTTCGTCGGGCAGGTGCACGAAACTGCCGCAAGGATCGCCGCGCCTTCTGGTGACAGCGCTTGTTACAGCCCTACAGTGAGCGTATGCGCCTCTCAGGTCAGGACCTCGGCATAGAACGGGTCAGCTGTCCATTAGTGCAAAGATCGCCCATCGTGGATATTCACGGTGGTAACGGGCCTGTTGGACGGGAGGGGTGTTGAGCTCGGCTCGCAGCGCACCTGCGAGGTCGTCGCTCGCGATGTCGTCAACCCAGCGGCGGGATATTGAGCCACTGCGCTCCCTGCGGTCCCAGTCGAAGCCTCGCCACGAGCGGCTGGCTCTCGGAGAGGCCGAGCACGTCGCCCAGGAGGGTGCCGGCTATCGGGCCGGTCGAGCGCCGTGAGCGGTCCGTGGCGCCCGTGGCAACGCCCTGCGCGGCTCGGTTGGCGCCAGCGCCGGCGAGCACGGGCTGGCCGGCGCAGGCGCGCAGTTTCATCGTCGAGGGGTGAAGCCTGCGTAGCCGCCAACGACCAACTCGTCCCAGGCGGCTTCGAGCTCCGCCTCCAGCGCCACACCTCTACGTCGCCGGGCTGGCGGAGCCGAGGGACGTTGGACCCCAACGGCCGTGGGCGACGACGGGGTCAATGGGCTCATCGGCCCGTCCTCATAAGAGTCAGTGGTCCCTTCTTCGTACGAGAACGCCGAGAACACGGTGGGAGCTCGGTCACCTTCGGCGAACAAAGACCGTGCCACTCGAGGCCCTGGCGACCAGCTCAGGAGCGAAACGAATATGGCGAGCTCGCCCCCGTCGGTGCTCGACCAACAACCTCGCCGCGGCCTTTCCCATCTCATAGGGCGGTTGACGAACTGAAGAAAGCGGTGGAGAAAGCGCGGCGGCGAACTCGACATCATCGTAACCCACCAAGGCAAAATCATCTGGGACCCTGAGGTGCCTTTCCTGCAGCTCTAATAGGACGCCAAGAGCGAGTAGGTCGTTCCCACAGATGATTGCCGTCGGCCTGGCCCTCATTTCCGCGATCGTCTGTGCGGCCGCCCGTCCCGCTACGATGGTCTCCTCCTGGATCGTAACTTCGCGAAGGCACTCGTCCAGCTTCAAATTGTGGGCTAACAGCGCGCGCACTACGCCGGCTCTCCGGTCACCCGACCACGAGCCACTACTATTTACGAGTGCGAAGCGTCGATGGCCGGACTCAATCAGGTGAAGAGCGGCCAACTCGCCTCCCTTTATGTCGTCAAGACTTACAGACGAGAAGGAACCACCTGACATTTCATAATCTAATGTCACGACTCCTAGCCGTCGATCCCGAAAAGGCTCCATCAATTTCGCGCTCGCCGTGACCGGCGCGACCAGGAGACCGTCAACTTGTTGGCTCTCGAGCACCCTAAGAATCGAGCGCTCTCGGACAGCGTCCAGGCGACTGGACGTAACGACGGGCACTAAACGATGCTCGTCCAGAACCTCTTCTATACCTCGCAAGACGTTTGCCCAAAACGGGTTACCCACGTCAGGGACTACGACTCCAACGAGCAAGCTTCGTCCGCTCCGAAGCTGGCCGGCGACCCGGGAGCCAACATACTGCAGTTCCTCTATAGCCTTCTCGACCCGGGCCCTGGAGTCTGGCCGCACCTGGTCTGGCCTATTTATGACGTTCGAAACTGTACCAACCGAGCACCCAGCCAACCGTGCGACGTCGCGAACCCCCACCACTTTTTTTGCGGGCTTTACCTTACTGGTCATTTCTCCTCGACTGCTCCGGGGCTCAGCAACACTATAGCTGCCAGCCGGGTCGCCGAGAGCTGGCGTCAGCCACGCCAATGCCTTACGGCTCCAGTGCGCCTTGCGCGCCCGACGCTGTTCCAGAGGGACTCGAGCTCGTAGGCGACGTCCGGAGAGAGGCGGCGATCCGGCCAGAAATAGGCACGCCTGCGGGCGTGCAAGGTGCCAGTCCGTCAGCTCGCTCTCAGCAGCCGCATCAGTGCCCGGTGCCCGCCAGGTCGGGGCGGGTCACCGGCATCTTGTTTGAGGGACAGCTGGCCACCGAGTCCGCCCTCCTGCCGGCGGCCCAGTGCCATCCACCTAGCGAAGTAGCTCTACTATCGCGTACCAATGGAGGTCCCCCAGTGAAAGCTGGACCCTTCCATCGTTCGCCGGGACTGCCACGAGCGCCTGGGTATCTTTGCCCGGACGATAGACGCGGGCGCTCGACACTTCGAACGGGACTGCCACCTCCACCTCCACCCCTACCGCGGCTCGGGTACACCCTCTCGCGTCGTCGAAATCGTAGTTGACAACATGTAGCGCCGCTCCCCGGTCGGTACGCTGAATATTCACGCCCACGGGCCCTGTCCCGGCTATCCGCACCTGGCCTATTCGGGTCACTCTCTCAACCGCCTCCATCTCCGTCGCCACGACCGCGCCGGAGTGCTCAACGATGCGTCGACCCAGCCCTTCTCCTTCCTCGCTGCCGACTTCCCCGACCACAATGACCGTGCCCCCACTGTTCAGGTAATCCACCAACGCCGCGACCTGCCGACCCGTCAGCGCTTTACACCCGGGAAGGAGGACGCAACGGTACCGACCGAGCACCTCGGGCGCGACGTCATCGGCGCGAAGCACTCCGTCATGGAACATGAGTACATCGAACGGCTGCTGTCCGCCGCTCAGCGCCTTGGTGACGCCCTCGAACGCTATGAGGGGAGGCCTCCTCTCCCGCCGAGCGTCAAAGCGCGGGTCGCTACCAAAGATGTTCCCGAACACGAGGTCCATGAAGTTGCTCTCGACGCTAAATACCACGGCCACAGCGTTGAACGACTCCCGGCTGAAGAGCTCTTCCCTCTCGGCAAGGAAGCTCTCTACCTCGACGGTAACGTCATGCGGCCCATAGAAGGCATCCTCGACCACGCTCCCCATCCACGCCCCGTACGGGACGGCAAGGTTCACGCCGAAGGTGGCCGCCTCGTACAGCATTGTCCGGTACCTATCAGCACCGTCGCCCTTACGAAGGTCGGCGGCAAGGTCCATCAAGACCCCCCCGTACGGGTTCACCTCAATGACAACGGGCTTCTCACCCCCAAAGCCGGATATATAGCGCATCCAGGCTGGCTGCTGGTACAGCGTGTTGCGCTGCTCGGGGACAAGGATGTCAACGTCGGCTACCGGCGGGTCGAAGTACGGAGCCCCGTCGAATAGGTTCGCTGACACGAGGACCTGGCGTCCCACGGACCCGGCGTACTCACGAACGTACCCCGCCAGCTCCTTGAAGTTCCGGGCCGTGCACCCACGCTGGTAGCTCGCATATTCTCTGGCCAGGACGTCGGGCTGGCGGGGCTCGATCCGGCCCGCACCCCGCTCCTGGAGCCATTCGCCATAGTGGAACCGACCGAGGTCAGCGACCACCTCTGGCGGGAGCACACCCTCTGGGAGCCCTCGGAGATGATCCCGGAAGCCCTTCATGCAGTCCTTGCAGAAGCACCCGCCGTACCTCAACGCAGCGATGGGGCTGTCCGGCTCGTCGAACTGGATCCCGTCAACACCGGCGTCCACGTGAAGCCGGATGACAGCCTTCAGGTACTCTCGCCAGACCGGGTTGTTGGAATCCATCAGGTGGCACTCATGCTCCCGGTCGGGGCACTCTAACCAGTCTGCGTGGATCGGTCCACCATGAATATCCCGTGAGCAGCATTCCTCCCACAAGTCCGCCACCCGCTCGCCGTCGCTGTTTTGAAGCCCGCCTGGAAAGTACGATTCGAATGGCCCCCATATCTTCGGGTACCTGTCTTGGGTAAATTCTCGTAACCCCAACCAACCCCGCTTACCCACGCCCTTGAGTTCGTTTAGTGACAGTACTTCGTCCTCGCCGTCATTGAACTCGGCCGGGAACTCCCAGCCCTGGAGGCAGAAGATCACGCTGAAGGCCTTGACCCCTCTCTTCTGGCACTCCGAGATGAACTCCCGGTCATTAAGGAACCCATACTGCCTGTACCGAAGTGGTACGAACCCGTCGGCCTCCTGAGCCAAGTAGGGCAATGAGATACCGCCGCCGCCAAGGCACGGCCAGCTGAGCATCGTGGCCTGGTAATCCCGAAAGTCCTCGACGTTCTTGAGCCTCCGCGGCGGCAGGCTCGGGTGATAGCAGTGGCTCCTTGGTATCCAGCACTGAGCGTACACGCCCCGTTCCATAAACACATCACTCCTGACCTGGTAACCCGGCGGACGGCATTGGCGAAGTCCAGACCGGTCTAACGGACGTTCTAGGACGACAACCTACGGTGCCGGGGGAAGGCAACGAACAGCCTCAACCCCGCCGCTGATAACGCACTCTCCCGCCCCGTACGGCACCAGGACAGTGCTACCCAACCGCAGCGGGACCTCAGCGCCCCCTGCGCTCAGGGCACCCTCGCCTCCTGTGGCGATGACGATGGCGAAACCAGCGGAAAACGTAGAGGAAGAGGCGAGCTGCAACCTCTCAGCCCGGAAGAACTCATCGGCCGCGCTCGGGAACAAACGCGTCACTCCATCATCTTGGCCAACGTGCGGCCGTGTGACAGCGAGTTCGCTCAGACGGTCGCCGTCCCACCCGCTGTAGTCGAGCGCCCCGAGCGCGACGTCGAACCCCAGGCCCAGATGACCCTCCGTCAAGCCGTCGAGGTCGAAGCCCTTCCACTCGAGAAAGACAGAGAAGTCGGTAGGCTCCTGGAGTTCCACCAGCGTAAGGCCCCTTCCGATGGCGTGGGGGATGCCGGCTGGGACGAAGTAGGTGTCTCCGACCTGGACTGGGAGCCGGTTAAGCGACCCCACGAGCATGTCCGTGTCCTGGTCCTGGGTCCATTTGGCGATCACCTCGGGCGCGGCCTCCTGGCGGAACCCCAGGTACACGTGACCGGCGTCATCGGCCTCCCGCTCGTCAGAGACCGCCACCACCACCCAGGCTTCTGACTTTCCGTGGGCGCAATTCAGGTGGCGAAGGGCGAAGTTCCGGTTCGGGTGGAAGTGCACAGCCAGCCTCTCGGCGGTGTCCAGGAGCTTAACCAGCACGTTCGGGTCAGCCCCGTACCTCGACACGTGTTGGTCTCCCAAGTAGCCAACCGGGTCCTCTGCCACGTGCTCACGCAGCGTTCGTCCGTCGGCCATAACTGTCAGCCCCACTCCTTCCCCCGAGGCCACCTCGGTCGTAGAGCCGACGAAATCCTCAGGGAGGTTGTCGGCGAGGATGGGCAGCCCTCGCAGGCGTGAAATCCCCTGACCGCCTCTATAGAACCGAGGCGGTTGATTGGGTCCTAGCAACATTGGAACCAGCATAACGACCTCCTAGTAACTCTGATCGGCCCGCAATGCGCGGGCAACTTGACCGCACACCATTCTCGTCCTCAACCGACCATGCTCCCCAACAGGCCGCCGCTGCGCCAGTACCGTTGGATAAGAAGGAACAAGACAATGAGCGGCACGATGGTGACCAAGCCGCCGATAACTGTGAGCGGATATAAAAGGGCGTCCCCGCTGGCGTTCGTCAGCTTCGACCACAGCCCAATGCCCTCGGTTAGCGGATACAGGTTGTTTTGAGTAAAAATGATGAGCGGAAGAAAGTAATTGTTCCACACCGCGACGACGCTGAGGAGCAAGACAGTCATCGTTCCCGGCATCATAAGTGGCAAGGCCAACCGGAAGAAGATGCGCACTTCTCCTGCTCCGTCGATCCTTGCCGCGTCTACTAAGGCCTGCGGTACCGACGCCTCGACGAACGTCCGCATGAGGTAAACGCCGACTGGCGTCACCATGCTGGGCAGGATCATCCCCCAGATCGAATTTATGAGGTGGGCTTTCGTGTAGAGAAGGTACAGAGGAAGAGTAAGAGCAGTAATTGGCACAAACAGCGTAGCCATTATCCCGTAGAATAGGAACCGGGAACCTCGGAAGTTGTACCTGGCGAACCCATAGCCGGTAAGCGCCGCGAAGGCTGACGCTCCGACTCCCCCGAGCCCGGCATACAGGGCCGTGTTGCCCAGCCAGCGAATGTACGTCCCGTCACCATCGACGTCCTGGAACAGCAGCTTGAAATTATTGAAGAACTCAAAGGGCCTGGCAAACCAGAACCCGAACGACTGGAAGATGTTCGCCTGTGTCTTCGTGGAGTTGATGAGTATCCAGGCAATCGGTATGAGAATGAAGATGGCAAAAAGGACGCATGCCGTTGTTGACAGGGCCAGGGTTCCTCGCCTAAGCCCGTAAAGGCGCAGGGGCATCGTGGAGCCTCGTCCACGTCTGGGCTGAGCGCTCGTGAGGCGCGGGGCCTGCCCGGTTATGGTGCTAGTCGATGATGAGTTGCTCATGCGAGGCCTTTCTTGCGGACGCGCAACACGAGGGAGGCAACGGAGATCACAACAACGACAAGCCCGAGGACAACGGCGGCGGCGGCGGCCTGATAGTCCTGCAGGTCGCCGATCGCCGTGTTATAGATGAAGATGGCGGGCGTGAACCCGAAGGAGATTGCTTGTGGCTCGAAATTGCCTAAAATCTGTGGCTCCGTGAACAATTGGAGCGACCCGATCACGTTCAAGAAGACCAGCATTACGATCGCTCGTCGGACCATGGGCAGTTTGATCCGGAACACGATCTTCCGAAGCGGGGCACCGTCGATGAGAGCCGCCTCGACTATGTCGTCGGGGATCATCTTGAGAGCCGTGTACAGGATGATCATGTTGTAGCCGGTCCACTCCCAAATGACGATGACAATGATGGTGGGAAGGATGAGGTTCGCTGAAAAGAAGTTTGTGTGCGTGAACCCGAGCGTGTCCGCTAGCCGGGTAAAGGGCCCGAACTGAGGCAGCAGGAGGAAACACCACATCACCGATCCGACCACGGCCGGCACGGCGAACGGTATGAAGAAGACGGTACGGAAGAACGCACCGAACCTTGGGAGCCCTAGGTCGAAGATCACGGCGAAGAAGAAGGCTAAGCCGAGCATCACGGGTATCTGGATAGCAGCGAATATCAGGACTCGGACGACGCCAGACCAAAAAGCACCATTAGCAAAGATGGCTGAATAGTTTGCAAAGCCGGAAAAGGACTTCCCACCCACCAGCTTGTTGGTGTACAGACTTGTGTATATCGCATAGCAAAGAGGGAGAACCGTGAACAGAAGAAATATGACCACGAACGGAGTCACGAACTTCAGGCCCCAACCCTCCTGACGGCGGATTAGCCTCGATCGGCCCCGTCCCGGTAGGGGCAGTTGTGTCGGCTGAATTGCCGGCCCAACCGAGCTTATCGGGCTAGTTGTGATGGCGCTCAATGAACCTCCCTTAGCTCCCCGGCCGTCAAGCGGCGTAGGTCCGGTGGAGAGCAATATCCTACCGCGACCAGACACCGGCTCAAACTCTCGGCAATGTCATGGACGAACATCGCGGTACGGCGCGATGGAGGGCCGTACCGCGATGTTGCCCAAGCGCGTTACTGGGTTACAGTGAAGCCCTCAGACTTGGCATAGGTCACGAGTTCTTTCTGATATGCCTCGAAGCCGGCCGCCAGCGTCTCGGTGCCGTTGTCGACACCGTCGAACACTGTTACTCCGGTCAGAGCCGCGGTCAGGAACGGTGGCCACTGCACAGCGTGGATCCCCTCTTCGGCGGCAGAGAAGGGCACGTTCACGTGTGACGATCCCGAGGGAGCGTAGGTGAAGTCTTTGAAAGTACTGCTGTTGGCTTCCGGTAGGTTGGCCGGGAACAGCGATGACGGCGGGGTTACCAGGATCTTCCATGATGCCGGGGTCGTGGTGAGCCACTCCACGAACTCAGCCGCCTGCTTGGGGTACTTGCTCTGTGTGAACACCGGGAACGTCGAGCACGCGGCCACCGCCTGGACGTTTGCTCCTGCGGTCCATTGCGGAAGCGGCGCGGAGCGCCAATCGCCCATCGTGGCCTTCACATCGGGCGCGAAGTAGGACGGGCCCCAAGCCGGCGCGAACCAGGCTGCGTCGAGGCCCTTGTCGCGGTCCACAAAGGCGGTATTGCCGGACGGGTTATTGACTTCGTGGGCGGCGATGAGCTTTTGCCAGTAGCTGGCGAAGGCCATCTCATTGGCGCCCGTGAAGTTTATGGTTACCTTGCTCCCGCCGTTGTACCCGAACGGAAAGGCGTTGTCTTGCATCATGAGCCCGAGAACGGTCTGGATGTCGGTGGGGTCGATGCTGGTGAAGTAAGCGGAGGGATCGTCCTTCTTGAAGGTTGCGGCCTCAGTCGCCATTTGTGCGTAGGTTGTCGGGACGGCAAGATGGTACTTGTTGAAAAGGGCGGAATTATAGTAGAACGCCATTGGGCCAGAATCCAATGGCATGCTATAATGGGCCGAACCCAGGCTCGTTTCTTGCCATGCAAAGGGTGCGAAGTCGTTCTTATATTGATCGGCCCCGTAGGCTGCTAGGTTCACCAGGTCGTGTGTAACCTCGAACGAGGGAAGCTCCGCGTACTCTACTTCTGCCACGTCGGGCGCCCCAGTACCCGCAGTGAAGGCGTCGGCTAGCTTGACATATTCGGCGTCGCCTGCGCCCACGTTGTCGAGGGTCACGCAGATGCCTGGGTGGGTTTTTGTAAAGAGCGCGGCCGCTCGGCTAATGCCAGGTACCCATGCCCAGGCTGTTAGGTGAACGGCGCAGGATGAGCTCGCGTTGACCGTTGCGGCAGCCGATACGCCTGTCCCAGCGCCGACGGTTACTAGTAATGGTATAGTGAGGACCGCGGTCGCAGCGGCCAGAGCCTTGGTTGACGCCCGGTGGGCGGCGCCATTGTCTGGGATGGCCCGTTTAAGCGATAACATTGATTCACTCCTTACGTGGTGTTATGGGTTTCAGGTACGTGCCGAGTTAGGGATTTAGGGCGAAGTGCGAGCACCCGCCCGCCGTAAAGTTGAGTTCTCCCCCTTGTTCGATTGAATCTGCCCAGGCTCAGGGCTTGGACATGAATCGGTTCACGTAGAGGGACGATACTCCTGGTCTGAACCAGTGTCAAGGAGCTATCGCTAGTCGGAAGAAGTTGGTCTTTGACCTGCCAGGAGGGGAGCGTTTGCGATAGTTCAATCCCGTCGCCGGCGTGCTCGATGCTTTAGGTGTTTCCGGCGAACAGGGTTGAGCGACGTGCTGGGCAGGGGTGCATTTGTGCTGGTCAGACGGGACGTCGACGTGGTCAGCTTCTCTCCATGGGCAGGCAGGCGTTGCCGCTGCGAGGGGGCCTCGGCCAGCGCAGCCCCAGCCTGTCGCCGGTATAAGGGCTTAGTTTGGTTTGTCAGTCGTCGCCACGGATCGGTATCACCAGGCCGGGCGGGCTAGTGATTGTGAACCGGTTCACGTGAATGGCTCTGATCGGGCCTACGCCGCGGTTCCCCCCGATGCCTCAGAGGCCTTAGCCTGTGCGTCAACAATCTGAGCCATGTCGGGCTCACTGCTAACGCAGCCGACGGCATCTGCGATTTGCCGAATTGCCAGGGCGGATCGCCGAAGAGGTAGGTAGAACGCTGCTTCGGCACCGGTTGGACCTGTCCCCTCGGTGCCGTTGTTTGCTGTGCCTCGAAAGGCAGAGGGGACGTTCCAGTTATGGAGACGATAGAAAGGGCTGGGACCTCGTTCGTGTGTCCTGCCTTCACCGACCAGGTCTAAAGCCGACATCCTTGAGCGCTGTCGACTCTGCCCCGAGATCGCCATGAGAGGCAGTGGTCCTCTTCGGAGCGCAGAAGGACGGCTGCACACGCCCTCGGCGCTAGGTCGCCAGACGACATAACCGGCGATCTCGTATGGGCCTGACCTCTTAAGAGGCACCGCCCGGCGCGGGCGCCGCCGCCGCCCAGAACGACGCTGGGAGCGCCCTGGAAGGCCGTGCTCGGTGGGCACCGAACCGGCGATCTCGCGTACAGTCCTGAGATCCTGCTGATCGTCGGCATCCATCCCAGAGTCCCACCGGCACCAGCCCCACACCGTCTCGTAGGTGCCGACGAGCGGCGATTTCAGGCCGAGGTTCCGCCGGCTGGGCGGCGATGTGGTGGCGCGCGGGCACCTCGGTGAAGCTCAGCCCGCCAACCGCACTGGTACGACCTCGGCATTATCAGTGCTGAGGCGGTCAAGACCGGCACCTGGGGGTATGCACGAGAGAGCAGCTCAGTGGCTCTTTTAGCCTAACCATTGCCAACCTTCGCTGACCCTTGGTGACCTTCGCTTGTGGTGCAACCGTGGTGCAGCGGCCTCTGGCGTGCGGCCTGAGCCGCCGTTGGCGTTAGCGCGCCGCCGCGGGGCGCGGCCCGAGGTGTGCGAGGCTCGATGAGGGGGTCGACACCCAGTCGAGAGCGCGTCTGCGCCCTCGGTGTTGGCGGCCAGCAAGAGTTGCCCGGAGGCGGCCAGTAGCGATTGCCCACTGACGGCCAGTCCGCCACTGAGAGTGAAGGGAGTCGGTCTGTCAGGCCGACCGCCAGAGCCGTCTCGTTTTGCTCGCCCTCGGGACGCGACGACGCAGACGCCCATGACACAGAAAAGGGCTTACGGGGCGCTGTCGGCCGGTGTCGGAGCTGGACTGGTCCCGAGCTGGCGTGCTCCGGCTCTAGTTCCAGTGCCCGCGTGAGCACATGCTCAGCCCAGCGCGAAACGGACAGCGGTGACCGGCTCGGAGAAAACGGCGGCCATTCGCCACGTCTGGCCCTTGTCTTCGGACGTGTAG
>Ga0182030_10024470_pt1 | contig 11090 bp, 9 predicted proteins | sample 812S3MmetaG_FD_121299 | JGI IMG/M metagenome (GOLD analysis project Ga0182030, IMG submission 121299) | Permafrost microbial communities from Stordalen Mire, Sweden - 812S3M metaG (Illumina Assembly) | ecosystem: Environmental > Terrestrial > Soil > Wetlands > Permafrost | place: Sweden...
ATCCGGTCCCGTGGACCAGCGCTATGACGATCCGTCCCCTTTCACCATCGGCGGGTGGCGACCCGCCGATGGTGAACCATATTCCTCCAAAACCTGCGGGAGGCATAAGACAAGCGCCTATGGGGGTAATCGCCCTGTTGGAATTCGTCGGCGTCGACGATGTCGAAGTTGCGCGACATGAGAGTGATCCGGAATTCGAGGTCCATGGCACCCGGCTCCGAATGCTGCCTACAGAGGGGAGCGTCGTATCCTGGAGCGGCGGGCGCCGCGGGAAGACCGTCTGGAAAGGGTCGACCTCGCCACCACTTCGTCCAACAGGGTGCGGCGAATGATGGCGGGTCGAGCCCGGCCATGACGATAAGACAGGGCCCGGCCATGACGGAGAAGGGTCCCGATGCCCCCCTTTACACACCGGGTCCGCTCCACAATTCTCGCCACTTCTTGCGTATCCAAAATGGAAACCGCGCCAGCATGTTGTTCCTCGTCATCAGCGAACCGCGGCCCGAGCCGCCCTCGTCGGTCGCCAGCCAGCGCAAAATTTACTGGGACTGGGTCGCGCCGTTGCTGGCGTCCGGCGAGGTCCGCTCCGTTCACGCCAAGGTCGGGCGCGGCGCGGTGGCGCTGTTCGACGTGCCCTCGAATGAACGCCTGCACCAGCGCCTGAACGAATGGGCCGACATCATTCCCGCCCGCTTCGAGGTCCACGCCCTGATCGACCCCGACGCGGCGCTGGCGTTTCTGAATAAGTCCTGATCGGAGGGAGCGAATCATGGCCACGGGTCCCCTGGACGGCATGCGGGTGCTGGATTTCACCACCACCATCGCCGGTCCCTATTGCACACGCATGATGGCCGACCTCGGCGCCGAGGTGATCAAGATCGAGACCGCCGAGGGCGACATGATGCGCTCCCGCCCGCCGCTGCGGGACGGCGCCTCGACGTCGTTCGGGCAGTTGAACGCGGGGAAGCACAGCATCGTGCTCGACCTGAAACGGCCGGAAGCACAGGAGGTGGTGCGCCGCCTGCTGACCACCTGCGACTTCCTGGTGGAGAATTTCCGCCCAGGGGTCATGCAGCGCTTCGGCCTGGACTATGAAACCGTGTCGAAGCGGCACCAGGAACTGATCTATTGCTCGATTTCCGGTTACGGGCAGACTGGGCCGTCTTCCGGATTGGCGGCCTACGCGCCGGCGATCCACGCCGCCTCCGGCTTCGATCTCGCTCACATGGCCTATCAACCTGGGCGGGACCGGCCGGATAACTGCGGGATCTACGTCGCCGATATCGTCAGCGGCACCTATGCGTTCGGCGCCATCATGGCGGCTTTGGCGCAGCGGCATTTGACCGGCCTCGGCCAGCACATCGACGTGTCGATGCTGGAGTCGATGCTGACCCTGATGGTCGCCGAGGTGCAGTCCGCGCAATTCCCGGTCACTCCGCCCGCGCGGCCGATGTTCGGCCCGGTGCGCACCAAGGACGGCTTCATCATGCCCGCCGTCGCCAGCGAGAAAACCTTCCAGGGCATCTGCCTCGCCGCCGGTCACCAGGAATGGATCACCGACCCCCGCTTCGCCTTGTATCCCGACCGCCGGAACCACTGGGGCGACTTCATCGACCTGCTGGAGACCTGGTCGACCGAGCAGCCCACGCAAGAGTGCCAGGCCGCCTTCGACGCCGCGGGGGTGCCGAGTTCGCCGTACCGGACGGTGAAGGAGGCGCTGGACGATCCGCAGTTGGCACACCGCGGCGCTCTGGCCGAGGTCCAGGACAAAGGCGGCACGTTCCGGGTGGTGAATCCGCCCTTCCGCATGTCCGCGGCGCCGGTCCAGGTCGCGCGATTCGCGGCTTCACTGGGGGAGCACACCCGCGAAATCCTCGAATTGGCGGGTTACGCGGCTGAAGAAATTGAAAAAATGCAGGCCGAGGGAACCGTTTACCTTACGCAATGAGCTCGCGACTGTGTGCCGGGGGACACAACAGTCTCAGATGGTGTTTTATTTGGACGACCCAACGCGATGATTGTCAAAACCCGGCCCTACGCGCCGCCGCCCGGTTTTGGGACGGTTGCCCGGATTTGGTGGAAAACTTGTGGATAATGACAAACTGTAGCGGATGTGCCGGGTCTGGTGTGTGATCCGGGTCACACTCAGGTTCGATCAGTCAATGAATTTTCGGGGGTCCGCCATGCATTTTTTTCGGGTTAGTGGGTTGATCTGTTAACTTTCTCCCGTTAACCCGGGTTCATGCGAACACTGGCACTCCTCCTCACCATCCTCGCTTTGCCGGCCCAGGCGGCCAATTTTTGCGGGAATATGGTGATGCCGGCGGGCTCTCTGTCGTCAATTTCCAGAGGGTTCTCCTCATATCACTCGGGCATCGACCTCGCGGCGCCCATGGGTTCAACCATCCGGGCCGCCGCGGCGGGAACCGTGATCTTTGCCGGCTGGTACGCCGGCTACGGCAACATGGTGGACATTCGCCATGCCGACGGTCTGGTCACCCGGTATGCTCACATGTCGGCCTTCGCGCCGAACGTGGGCTACGGTACGCCGGTTCAGTCCGGCCAGATCATCGGCCTGGTCGGTGAAACCGGGCACGCGACCGGCAACCACATCCACTTCGAGGTCCGGGTGAACGGCTATGCCGTCGATCCCGCCCCATATATCGGCCTGGGCAACTGCGTCGTGCAGCCGCCGAGAGTGCCGGTCGAAGAGGCCTACGCGCCGGCGAACGCCCCTCGCCACTGAGTCCAACCCTCTCACCCAGCAACGGCGCGGGAACCATTTGGTTCCCGCGTTTTTGTTTGGCGGCGATGTTGTTCGCGCGAGGGGTTCGGAGTCGCGCGCGAAATCACGACGCCGCGCCGACAAACCTCCGGAAATTTCCTCCAAGATCGCCTGCACCACTCCCAAAGGTTGTGCGCGTCCGAGTTCTGTTATGTTATAACATATCATTCAGGACGCGGAGAGAACGCCATGGCGACATGCGAGGGAAAGCTGACGCTCGGGTTGGCCTGCGCGTGCGGCCTCGTGCTGATGCGCGGTGCCACCGCGGCGGACGCGCCGCCTCAGCCGGCCTCGGACGGGTCCGAGTTGAAAATGGACATCGACATCGTGGCGCAACGTCTGGACCTGGCACGGCAGCAGATCCTGCCCGGTTTGGGGGCGACGGAGTACAGGTTTTCGCCGGAGGCGTTAGGAGCGATTCCGCAAGGGGAGAGCGCGCCGCTGAACCAGGTGTTGTTGCAAGCGCCCGGGGTGGCGCAGGACAGCTTCGGCCAGATCCATCTGCGCGGCGAGCACGCCAACGTGCAGTTCCGCCTGAATGGCGTGGAATTGCCCGAGGGGCTGTCGGTGTTTGGCCAGGCCATCGCCGAACGTTTCGCCCGGAGCCTGACGCTGATCACGGGCGCTCTGCCGGCGCAGTATGGGTTTCAGACCGCCGGCGTCGTGGATATCCAGACAAAGACCGGCATCACCAATCCGGGCCTGACGGTGTCGCTGTACGGCGGGAGCTGGAACTGGCTGCAGCCGAGCGTGGAATATGGTGGTCGGTCGGGCCCGGTGGATTATTTCAGTGTCCTCGACGGGTTGCACAACGATCGGGGGATCGAGAATCCGACCGCCGGTCGTGACGCGATCCATGACACGACGAACCAGTTTCACGGTCTGGCGTACTTGTCCGGCGTGGTCGATCCGGACACTCGGATCAGCCTGATCCTCGGCGGATTCGACGGCGCGTTTCAGGTTCCGAACAACCCCGGTCAGGCGCCGTTGGGTTTCGCGGTTAAAGGGTCCAGCACGTTCAACAGCGCGGACCTCAACGAGACGCAGAACGAGGTGACCGTGTTCGCGGTGCTGTCGTTGCAGAAGCATGTCGATGCCGGCGATGCGCAGATCTCGGTGTTCAATCGCACGAGCACGCTGCGGTTCTCACCCGACTGGACCGGCGACCTGTTGTTCAACGGCATCGCTCAGCAAGCCGCGCGGCGGGATATCGCCACCGGGGCGCAGGCGGATGGCAGCTGGCGGCTGAACGATCGGCATACGCTGCGCGCTGGGTTCCTGGCACAGATCGAGCAGGCGACCGCCGATACGACGTCGAGCGTGCTGCCGGTGGACGCCAGCGGCGCGCCAACCACGAATCAGCCATTTAATATCGTCAGCGACCAAAACAATTCCGGCGTGTTGTACGGCTTGTACGCGCAAGACGAATGGCGGCTGACACCCGCGCTGACGTTAAACTATGGGCTGCGCTTCGACGCGATTGAAGCGTTCACTCATGAAAGCCAGATCAGCCCACGCGTTAATCTCGTGTGGAAGCCGGTGGACGGCACGACGATGCATATCGGCTACGCGCGATATTTTGTTCCGCCGCCGTATGAGTCTTTGACGCCGGCCAACATCGCCTCATTCGCCGGCACGACCGCCGCGCCGGCGGTGACACGGGACGACACCGTCCGCGCGGAACGATCGCACTATTTCGACGCCGGCATCAGTCAAATGGTAGTTCCCGGCCTCACGGTTGGTCTCGATGGATACTACAAGCAATCGAGGAACCTGATCGATGAGGGGCAGTTCGGCGCGCCGATCATTTTAACGGCGTTCAATTACACGCGCGGTCAGCAGTCCGGCGTCGAGCTGACCGCGAGTTACGATCACGGCCCGTTGTCTCTGTACGCGAACCTCGCGTGGTCGCGCGCCATAGGTAAGGACATCAACTCGGCGCAATACAATTTCAGCGTCGCGGAGTTGGCTTATATCCAGGGCGGCTTCATTTACCTCGATCACGATCAGACCTGGAGCGGATCGGCCGGGGTGGCTTATGTGTTCAATCAGGACGGTCCGTATCCGACGCGGGTGTCGGGGGATTTGCTGTATCAGAGCGGGCTGCGGGCGAGCACGGCGACCATCCCGAACGGCATGGAATTGCCGTCCTATGTCACCGAGGACATGTCGGTTGTGCAACGTGTGTCCGCGAAGATGGAGGTTCGGCTCGATGTGCTGAATGTGACGGACACGCCGTATGTGATCCGCAACGGCACCGGGGTGGGGGTCGGGGCGCCGCAATATGGCCTTCGCCGGACGTTTCTTGCGGGTGTTACGGTCAGGTTTTGACAGGAGGCTGAGTGTTCGCGCGGGGTTTGGATAATGGGTTGGGGCGAGTAAGGGCGTGAAAAGGGGTAACGCGAAGAACCGCGAATGTGGTCCGTGCGGAGGAAATGGCATCGCCTCCCATCCGACGAATGAAAGCGAATTTAAGTCGAATCATGAATTCATTTGTGATTCAGTATTATCGGGTTTGATTCGGCCGCGTCTCCCAGCATAATCCCGGGATAAACATCTGCTCACCTCGACGGTGACGCGGCGCACGAGCTCATTTATACGCCACGGCGCGATGGCAATCCCACCGTCCACGAACCCGCCGGGGGTTTAATACTTTTTCCGCGTTATTCGCGGTCACGCCACGACACCCGAGGTCCGCGCCGCCGGGCGGTCATCCGAACCGTGCCGGTGCATCCCGCGGTCCATCGATGGAAGAAACGGAACCATCCGGCAACTACCACGTTAACACCGCGATAACCGTGCCCGGCGGCGCATGAGTAGTTTCCGAGGCTGGTTTCGTCTCGTCCGCCGGAGTCAGATTAAAACCCGAATTGCGCCACGCGCGGGACAACTTTGTCTCGTACTTACAAACTGCACGGCATCCCGCCGCGCGAAAGACGCGATCCTTTAGTTCTTCACGCTCCCAGCGAGGATAGAATGAACGCCTCCCATAAAATCTCTCTCAGGCACGTCCTGCTCGCCGCGACGATCCTGTCGAGCCCGCTGATCGCGGCGGCGACCTCCAACCCCGCCGCCGCGCAGATTTCGGTGTCGATTTCGGTGCCGATCGCTCCGCCGGAGCTGCCGGTCTATGAGCAGCCGCCCATTCCGGACGTCGGCTATGTCTGGACGCCCGGGTATTGGGCCTGGGATCAGGCGGGCGGCTATTATTGGGTGCCCGGAACCTGGGTGCAGCCGCCGCGCGCCAATGTGTTGTGGACCCCGCCTTACTGGGGCTGGAGCAACGGCGTTTATCTGTTCCACACCGGGTACTGGGCGGCCCAGGTCGGCTATTACGGCGGCGTCAACTACGGCTATGGCTATAGCGGCCGCGGCTATGAGGGTGGGCGGTGGCAAGGCGGTCATTTCGCCTACAACCGCTCCGTGAACAACCTCGGCTCGGTCCACGTCACCAACGTGTATGAGCAGAACGTCACGGTCGCGAACGACTCGCGTGTCAGCTTCCAGGGCGGCTCGGGCGGCCTCAAGACCGAACCGACAGCGGGGGAACGTCGCGCCGAGCAGGAACATCACGTCGCGATGACGGCGGCGCAAACCTCGCTGATTGTCGCGGCGGCCAAACGTCCCGACCTCGCGGCGAAACAAAACGGCGGCCACCCGGGGATCGTCGCGATGTCCCGGCCCGGCCAATTCGACGGCCCCGGCGTGATCCATGGCCAACCGGCCAGCGCGAACGCGGAACAAAACCGTCCCGGGCAGACTCCCGGGCAAGCCCAGGCGGAGCACGGCGCGGGTAATCCGGCGGATCGTGGGGTGGCGCCGAATCAGCGCGAGGCAACCCGTCCTGGCCAGCCAACTCCTGGCCAGCCGGTTCCAGGGCAGCCAACTCTGGGTCAGGCTGGCGCCGCGCATCCTAACGAGCATACCGCGACCGCGCCGAGCGGGCGTGATTCAAACAGCCCGAGCGTCCGTGTCGCGCCCGAGGCGTTGCGTCCGAACGACCATGTCGCCGCCCCCGCCGGCGTGGCCCATGAGGCGCCGAAGCCCGGCGAACACGCGGCTGGGCTTCCCGCCCTGCATGAGGAACCCCGTCCGGGCGACCATGCCGCCGCTCCGCCGGCCGCGCATGAGGAGCCTCGCCCGGCGGACCATGCCGCGGCGCCCCCGGCCATGCGTGAGGAGCCTCGCCCGGCTGACCATGCCGCCGCGCCTCCGGCCGAACGCGCGGCGCCTCCGGCTGAGCACGCCGCCGCTCCGCCGGTGCAACACGCGGCTCCGCCCCCGGCCGAGCATGCCGCCGCTCCGCCACCGCCGGCCGCGCATGCCATGGCTCAGGCAGCGCCGCATCCGGGTCCGGGTCCGGAGGCCGCTCATCCGGCTGCCGCGGAGAAGGGGAAAGAGCCTCACTAATCCAGAAACCCAGGCGACGGCCACCAACAAACGAATCTCCTGACGAACCATCGTATATCGTCATCCCCGGGCGAATATCGTCATCCCCGGGCGAATATCGTCATCCCCGGGCGAATATCGTCATCCCCGGGGATGACGAGAGTGGAACGACCCCCCGACGCGATCAGGCTTCCTTCCGGTGCGACCCAAGACTCCGCCACAGCCGTCTTAATCCCGACCTCTGCTGGGCCAGCCACGAGCCGGTCGCCGACGCCTCGTCGCCTGTCGGATCGCCGGTCGGGACATACTCGCCAGAGAAATCCGCCGTGCCGAACAGCATGTCCCACCACGGCAACACCGCGCCGTAATTGCAACTGCGCCGCCCATGCGCCAACACGCCGTGATGCGCGCGATGAAACCGCGGCGAGACCAGCAACCGTTCCCCCACCACGCCGAACGATACGCGTGCGTTGGCGTGCGACAGGCTCTCGACGAAACGCAGCACCAGCACCAGCACCGGGAACTGCATCGGCGGCACGCCGATCGCCAGCGCGATCACGCCGAACCAAACGAACGCGATCAGATCGTCGAGAAAGTGATTGCGGTCATCCGACCAAAAGGTCATTTGCCGTTGCGCGTGATGCACCGAATGCAACGCCCACCACCAGCGGAACTGGTGCGACACGCGGTGCCGCCAGTAATCGGCGCAATCCAGAATGATCGCGTAAACCACGAAGGTCACCACGGCGTGGCCGAGCAGTCCAGGGAACAACGCCTCCAGCGTCGGAGGGATCCAGCCATGATCGGTGATCCAGCCGTTCAACGCCACCTGAACTTTATAAAACAACACGAAGGTCACCAGCGGCAGCACGCCGACCCGGGATAGAATCGTGTAAAAGATATCGACGCCGACAGCGCTTTTATCGGGCCAGCGCTCCACCGGACGCCAGCGCTCCAGCGGCAGGCAGATCGCCAACGTCAACGCGACCTGCACCGCGCCATACACGGCGAACAGGATCCAACCCTGCGCCAGTTCCTCCCACCGCATCAGGCCGAGAGAATACAGAACCGGAATGATGAACGTTTCGTGCAGCCATCCGGCTGTCAGATCGAGCGGATCGACCATATCGCTCCCTCCATCCGGGATGCCTTCTCCTTCACGGGCTCGCCGCCGCCGGGTTCAGCCACACCCCGTGGGGGGAGCGGCCAACGTCGATCGTTTCGAAATCGCCGGTGTCGGGATGCAGGATCGCGACCTTCTCCACGAACCGGCGAGTGATCCAAAGACTGCCGTCCGGGGCGAAGTCGATGTCGTCCGGACCGCCCGGAATGTTGTAGGAGCGGATCACCTCCAACGTCGCCGCGTCCACCGACGTCGTTGTGCCGCCCGCCCGGTTGTTCACCCACAGGATTTTCCGGTCCGGCGACAGGAACAGATTATGCGCGCCCTTGCCGGTGACGAGCTTTCGCACCACGTGCCCGGTGTCCGGATCGACCACGGCGACGTAATCGCTGCCCATGTTGGCGACCAGCACCTTGCCGTTCAACCACAGCGTGCCGGCCGGGGTCGGTCCCACCGGCTCGGTCCACAACGGCGTCATCGTCGTCAGATCGAACGCGGCGAGTTTGTCGCTGCCCTGTAACGAAACGAATACCCGGCGCGAATCTGGCGAAAACGCCAGATGACTGGGCGTCTGATCGACCGGAAAACGTTTGACCAACTGCATCGTCGCCGGGTCGTAGACATCGACCTGATTGCGCGCCAGACCGTTCACGATGAGGAACTTTCCGTCCGGACTGAAGCCGAGTTGATACGGATCCGACACGGGCACACGCCGCTGCACATCGCCCGTCGCGGGGTCGAGGAACAGCATCTGATTGCCCGCCGTGTCGCCAACCAACAAACTTTTGCCGTCCGGGGTCAGCATCACATGATGCGGCTCCCGCAACGCCGGAACGCGCCGCATCTCGCGGCGAGTGGACATGTCGATGATGCTGATGGAGGCGCTGTTGGAATTCACGACGAAGGCCACGCCGGCGGCGAAAGCCCGAGGTGCGCCGGAGGTGACCGCGAGACAGGCCAGCAACAACGGCAAAATACGGAAACGCACGTCGGTGCTCCAGAGAAGCTGAGGCGTTCCCTACGCCACGTCCCCCGGGTACCGCAAGCGGTCGCTCCGGGCGATCGCATGTGCCGAGGCGGGTTTCAGGGCGCTGCCCTGAAACCCGCCAGGGCTTTGCCCTCGGGTCAAGCCCCGGGCAGGCTCTGGACCCACCCCGCGCGGCAAGCGCGAGGGCAGACTCGGGGGGGCGAGGTCCTCTGAACTCTATCCATTGGTGGGCTTGAGCCGCGAAGCGGATCAGGGGGGCAACGCCCTCGTGGGGTCCGGGGCAACGCCCCGGCGCCTGCCTCGGCTCAGGCCATCGACCGGAACGGCCTCCTCGGCCTCGGCGAACACCGCGGCGAGGAGGGCGAAGAACACGCAGGCGGGCGTCGAGATCAGCACATTGTCGGTGAAGGCGTGCGCCGCGAAGGTGAGGAAGATCAGTCGCGTCACCAGTCGCTCCAGCGGCGGCAGGCGGCGCGTGTGCAGGGTGGCCCATGCGACGAAGCAGCCGATGAGCAGGCCGCGGCCGACATAGCCGCCCTCGACCTGGATCCTCAGGTATTCGTTATGCGCGGCCCAGGTGCGCAGAAGTGTGGCGATTGGGCCATCGCGGGGGATGACGAGGTTGCCGGAGCCGATGCCCCAGCCGAACCAGGGGGCTTGCGCGGCGGCGGCCTCGAACGCGGGCCACAGCAGCTCGCGGCCGCTGAGTTGGCCGGGTTCGCCGGACAGCACCTCGAACATCCGCAGCGCGCTGTAGTTCTCGCCGATCACCAGCAGCACGGGGACGGTCGCGATTCCAGCGGCGAGCAGGGCCAGGCGATGCGCCCGGGGAACGGCGCCGCCGGGGGCCAGGATCAGGCTGCCGCCGACGACGACCGCGGCGTAGGCGGAGGGCGCGCGGGCGCCGGTCAGCAGCAGGATGACCAGGTTGACGAACAGCAGCGTGGCGGCGCGGCGCGATCCCGTGCGCAGCCAGTGCAATAGTCCGGCGTAGATGGCGGGCAGGCAGACTCCGGCGAGGAAGGCCGGATGCCCGAGACCGGCGAGACGGATGCCGCCGCTATCGAACACCACCGGGCGCAGTCCGACGACGCCGAGAGCGGCGCCCAGTACGACCGACAGCATGGGGGCGTAACTGATGGCTCGGCGGACTTTGGCGCCCCAGCCGGGGGGGTTTACGCAAAAGAATACCAGGAAGGGCGTGACCGAGCCGATCAGCGACCGCGGCATGTCCATGGTCGCCAGTTCCGGATGGGTGCCCGCGACGGCGCCCATCGCGGCCATGGCAACGAAGGCCCAGGCGGGATTGAACCAGTCGGCGACGGGGCCGTAACGGAGGATCATCAGCGCGACGAGGCCGATTTCGGCCCCTTTGATCGCGGCGATGGCGGGTTGAAACGCTTCGGGACCGACCAGGTCGGCCAGCGCCATTTCGACCGAGAGGCCGGCCACCAGCACCCAGCCCACCCAGGCGGCGACGAGGTGACGATACGCGACCAAAATGGCTCCGAGCGCCAGCAACGCGACGATCAACGCCGGTAGCAGCGACGGCAGCAGCCACGCCGTGGCCGTCATCAGGACCGCGCCGCCGAGGACCGGGATTATCGCGTGGGCGGTGCCGTCACGGGCAGCGCGCGGGAGGGAGATCATGCGCGCCAGGGTGGCGCCGAAGTCTGAACAATCCGTTCACGGGTCGCGGTTTAGGCCACGCCCAAGGATTATCGCGTCGGGTTACCGCCTCTTCCCGTCATCCTCGGGCTCGACCCTGTTCGACCGGGCACATGGTTGACACTATTCGTGTCCGC
>Ga0182030_10024471_pt1 | contig 11090 bp, 14 predicted proteins | sample 812S3MmetaG_FD_121299 | JGI IMG/M metagenome (GOLD analysis project Ga0182030, IMG submission 121299) | Permafrost microbial communities from Stordalen Mire, Sweden - 812S3M metaG (Illumina Assembly) | ecosystem: Environmental > Terrestrial > Soil > Wetlands > Permafrost | place: Sweden...
AAGCCTGGGTGTTCTCTGATTTGCAGGAGATTTCCGGGGAACTTCCCCAGACCTGGCTGGTGTTCGATTGGCCCGAGGGACAATCGGAGCCTTATCACATTTACACGACATGGCTCGATGGTCTTAATTAAGCGCCATTCAGGCTGTCCTTAAAGGAAGTCCACTGCTCGAATTCCCCCTTGCAAAGAGGAGTGTTGTCATTGATGACGCCGGCGGTATAGAGCGCCCGGATCCTATCTTTGGTGAACGGCCCAATGCTGTGCTCGCCATCTGAATAGAACCATTCGTCAACGCTTGCGTCAGGAAGAGGGTCATTTACCAGCCGTGGAGTGGTTTTACGGTCCGGCTGCTGGGAGCCGCCTGCTTCCCAACGCGAACGAAGCTTGATTGCGAAAGCGGCCAGGATTGCCAATCCAATGGCGACCAGCAACGACAAACCGAGCAACTTCCAGTAGTGGTTTCCGCTTTTACCTGTTTGAGGATTGAGCGCCGTTCGCAACTGTCCAGGTTCTTTTATTTGCGCGGCAGGCGCTATCGCTTTCGGCGAGGGATTACTCAACAATTCCACCGCTTCAGTGTGATGCTTCTCTGCTGCCGTGTCCAAGGGTGTGTGGCCGTTGATGTCTTTCGCATTAACATCGGCCCCTCTGACGAGCAGCAATTCCACCGTGTCCTTGTCTCCGTTCGCCGCCGCCATGTGCAAAGCCGTGAGGTCACCGACGGCCTTGGCATTGACTTCGGCATGATTGGTTAGGAGCAATTCCACCACGTCTCTGTGGCCTTGACCCGCTGCGGCCATCAATACCGTCTCGCCTAGGCTGGTCCTGGCATTGGCATCGGCCCCGTTGGCCAACAGCAATTCCATGACGTCCGTGTGACGTTGATCCGCCGCAGCCATCAATGCTGTCTCGCCAATGTTGTCCCTGGCGTTGACGTTGGCGCCTTTGGCCAGTAGCAGTAGTGACCAACTACGAGAGAAGCGGGTATATCGTAACGATTCTGTAACGATTTTCAGGGCCTTTTTCCGCTTTAGCTGGCCATGCTCCTCTGCCGGGATTCGCCAGCCTCGCGGGCGTCCTTCTGTGATAGCGGAATCACCCGGAGGCTTCGATTGGCCGGACCCCGGAATGTCTCCCGGAATTTAGCGTTGTAAAAAGCGAGGTACGCTTTCACCCGCTCGACATTATCCAGCGGCCAGAGGGCCTTCCGCCAATGCCTCACTTGCCCGCGCGTGGCTCCGTAGATTGTCATTTGCTCCGCTTCGGTGTGAGCATACTTGCCGCGTTTGAGTCTTTCCATCGCCTCCGGGTCATCGAGCGGTTTGCCAATGTGCATCCACTTGGCGACGGTTTTCCGCCCGACGCCGTAAAGCGCCACGTAATGCGCCTGATCGTGCTGGTATTCATCCGCCCAGGCATGGGCCTTGAAGCGCCCGCCATCCTCCCGGAGTAGGTCCTGCTGAGAGGGAGTAAGAACCTCGTCATTCAACGCCGCGAGACTCACCACGTTCTCCGGCTCTGCCGGAACGACGTTCCAAAAGAGGAGCGCCTGCGATTCGCGGACAACCTGCCGGTAATGCTGGAAAATCAGATTGGTCTTGGTGTGTCCCATTTCCAGGGCCAATTCTGCTGCATTCTTGAACCGGGCCAAGTGATAGCTGGCAAACGAGTGGCGGAGTGCGTTATGGGGCCAAGTGTCGATACCCGCCCGGTGGGTTATCTTTCGGAGTTGATAGTCGATATTCGACGGCGCGACGTGCCCGCTCTTTTTTGCAAATGGTTCGATCCAGGCGCGCAAGCACGGCTGCATCTTGACGAGACGGCGGCGCGCGGATTTTGCCTTTGCCGCTTTCACTTCAATAAACTCCTCTTCGAAGTCGATCTCTTCCCAATCCAGCCGTTGCAATTCGGCAGAGCGCAGACCGGCAAACGCCCCGATTGCCACATACGGGAGCATCTTCGTATCTGCCGATTCCAATAAGGTCCTGATTTGTTCCACCGTCAGAATTCCAACTGGCTGCTCAACCCCCTTTTGCCGTTCGATCTTCTCGCAGGGGTTTTCACGAGTCCAGCCGCGTAGTTTGCACCACTTGAAAAACTCGGAGAGGAGCGCCTGAAAACCGTTAAAAGTAATAGCAGCAACATTCTTCGCGAGGAGCCAATCTTCACATTCCCGCTGCGTGAAAGTGGCGACCATTTTGCCTTCCGGGAAAGTGCGCCGGAACCCGTCCAGGATGAAGCGGATGCGGGAACGATAGCGCGCGTTAAGAGGCTTCGGGCGGTTTTCCTTCGAAGCTCGAAAATCCGCAATCGCCGATTCGATTGGGACGCTGGCCTCGATTTCGTCCAAGTGCGCGAGGAAAAAGTCCGTCGCCTCCTGCAACGTCTTTCCGCGCGCCGATAGGCGAGTGTGGCATTGCTGCGCGGCTACTCGCAGCCATGAAGGGAAGCCAAGTGATTCCTTCCCTTGATTGAGCAATTCGGTTTCGCGCTGCTGCGCATACGTCTCCGCCTCCTTGCGAGTGGAAAAATGTTCCTTCTTCCATTTGCCGGAGTCGTCCTTCCACACTACGACCGCCTTTAGATGCGGCCTCGCGGCGCTATTGAATTTTTTTACGCGATAGGTTGGCTTAGCCATAAGTTCGGATTTCTTTCTTAAAGTTTGAGTGTCAATGGGTGGGCTTTCACGGGAGGCGCGACGGTTGGGCGCGCCCCCCGTGAGATGATTTAGCCAACGGCGGCGAGCCTTTCCGGGACCTCCGCGTGGAGGCTTCGGTTCAATTCCTCGGCGGCGAGTTGCGCGTCCGCGAGCATCCGCTCGCTCGGCGCGGTTTCCAGCGTGCGGACAACCTCAACAAGCGTTGTCGCAAGCTCCAATTGGACGCCGCGGCTGGCGTCCGCAACGCCATGCTTTCGCGCCCATCGGCGGCTTTTTTGAACCGTCTGGTATTCGGCTAAACCCTGAACGATGAAAGTTCGGATTTGCTCGAATGGCGTCCTGTTCTCGCGGGCCGCGACGGTTCGCAGATTGCGGGCCAGAGCGGTGCCAAGCCTTTTGCTTAGTCCCGCGCTACGGCCATGCTCCACGGTGGCGATATAGCCCACACACGCCTCCCGAACGAATCGCTCCAAGTCCCATCCTTTGAAGCATTCCTGTATCGTCCATGCGAGGGCATCGCTTGGGTTCAATTGCTCGACCTCCCGCGCGCCGTCCGCGTCTGCGGTCTTGGCGAGGAAAAACCCCTGCCGTTCATCGCGGAAGAGTTCGAGGCGTTCTGATTCGCCCCTTGCCTCCCAGGTTTTCCAGACGGCGATTGTCTTCCCCCCGAATTCAAGCCGGGCGGAAGGTTCGATTTTCCTTTCCGCCTCGATTTGCTGGGGCGCTGTCCTGACCGTCCTTCGCGGCTTGCGTCGCGACGTGGCCGCGCAAGCGGCAGTACCTTCCACAAATAGCGGAGGCGTTTCGGGTGACTGTGCGAATACTTTTTTCATTTTCACGCAACCTCCCGAATGGTGATTTTTTCCAATGCCTTTTCCACGTCGCGCCAGCGGTATCGAATGAATTTGCGGCTGAATCGGATGCACGGGATGAGGCGGCGCTTTGTCAGGCGATCTACTGTCGCCCGGCTGCTTCCCAGCTTCGCGGCGATCTGGTGGACGGTGAGCAAGTCGGAGCCGACGCCGGCGGCGGCGGAAACGAGTTGCGATTGCTGATCTGCCGGCGACGCCGGCAACGGTGTGCGCCCGGCAAATGGGGGCGCGGATACGGGGCGCGATTGAAGCCCCGCGATGCGATTTTTCATGTTCTTTTTTGGAAACAAAAAAGTCCGCCCCCCCAAAGCCTCAAGAGCTTGTCGCGTCTCGGCACTACCCGGTGGCGCTATCAGGGGAACGGACTCTGTTTCTTTGTTGTTCGCCAGCCGGGTAGTGAATCCGGCCTTAAGAACTGGCGTGCGCGTTCTTGAGTCGCGCATGGGAAGCTTACCCTTTCTGGCGCGCAATGGAAGGCGCGATTTTCCGCCCCTTTCGAGGGCTTTCGAATCGCCACGGGGACTCACTTTGCCGGAGCCGCGCTGTGCGGAAAGCGAGGGGCTTGGATAGCATCGCCTCACGGAACGGCTAAAGCGCCCTAACGGTCAGCTTCTCCAGGGCCTTTTCCACATCGCGCAAACGGAAGCGGACGACGCGCTTATTGATGCGGATAACCGGAATCGCGCGCCTTGAAACAAGTGATTCTATGGCGCTGCGCTTCAGCCCGAGATGCGGCGCAAGCTGCTCATAGGTCAGCAAACCGTTTTCGGATACTTCGTTGCTCATACCATTCACGGCAGAGTGTCAATGCTGGCGCGGACAACCTCTCCGCGTGCCTGTCGCTGATGGCGTTGGCATTTTGCCAACGGTCTAACGTCGCCATACTTTCCCCAAGGCATCCGCTCACGCGCCCGATCCCCGACCGGGACCGCAAGCGAACGCCATTGCGCCGCGAGCGTGGAAGCGCCCTTGGCGGCGCGTTCGCTCCCGCTTTGAGCGCCGCGTGAATTGCGGAACGACGCCAGTTTGTTTCCAGTTTGGCCGCTGTCTGACCCGCGCGGCGCCGCTTGCGTGGAAGCGGCGACAATCGCGAGTTCAAAGCCACGTTCACCGTGGCGCTCAATGGCGAAACAGAATGGCCGCGATGAGCGGGCCTGAAAGTCCCTTAAAATGATAAGGGGTAGGGCGTGCCTCTCCTTCCAAAAGATGCCGCGCACTGCGGCATCGGAAGCGGGAATGAGATGAGTTTTCACGCATAGATTGATAGAACAATTTCAGCAACGGGACGTTCCCTGGCCGGATCAATTTTTGCGGCGGCTTTCTGGAAATGGAGGGCAGCATTTTTTCAACGGCGCGGCTCCCCGCGTCCCGGAAAAGGAGTCGCGACGGGGGAAAAATGCTGAGGTGGGGGGATTCACTTTGAATGCGATCTCCCCTGGCATCGGCTTCGATCCCCGACCGGGACCGCGCCCCGATCTCCGCGCCGGGCCGGTGACGGGAAGCGCCGCCGCGCCCGTCTCCGCGCATTGGCGGCAGGTCGCTGGCATCGGCTTCGATCCCCGACCGGGACCGCGCCCCGACCCCCGCGCCGGGCAACCAGGGCGAGCGGTTGCAACGAGCGGGGCCGGTGACGGGAAGCTCCGCTGCCGTCTCCTTGCGCGAGGCTTTACGGGAACGGCTTCGAAGTGCATAGTGTGGGACATCCCACTATGCCTCCTGCCACACTGAAAGAATACGACGCCCACGTTGACGCGAAAAAGCGCGTAACAATCCGGGGCGCGAGCCAAGGATTTTTCCGGGTAGTACATCGGAAAGACGGAACGATTCTTCTAAAGCCCCGTGCGCTCGTTGATGCGCCTATCTCCGGGAGGACAATGCGGGGAATGGATGCGGCCATGAAGAATCTGCGAGCGGGAAAGCACTCGAAGCCGGTGGACCTGAAAAGGCTTGCCGCGATGAAGGCTTGAGCCGGGCCGGGCGCGAATGGCTAAATTCACGGTCGAAATGGGCCTCCCGGAAATGGAGAGGCTTTGGAATGACCTACTGAGCAAAGCAGAGAATGCAACGCTTGCCGGTGATGAAAGGCTTTTGCTGAAAAAACTCCGCAAAACGATTCTCTTTTTAGCGGAAAATCCCGCCCATCCGGGCCTTTCCTCGCATGAAATCAAGCCCCTGAGTGACCGCTACGGGCAAAAGGTTTGGCAATCCTATCTCGAAAACAGAACGCCCGCCGCCGGGCGGCTTTTCTGGACCTATGGGCCGCGAAAAGGCGTTATTACGATCATTGGCTTGGAACCGCATCCCGAATCGGCAAAGAGCGGGGGATATGACCGATTGAGGCTTTCGACAATGCGCGCGGGCGAAGGTGGCGGGAGCGAAGAACGACCGGAACGCAGTTCGCGCGGGAAAAGCAAATAGCAGTCTCCGCGCATTGGCGGGCCGTCCTCTGGCATCAGCCTCGATCCCCGACCGGGACCGCGCCCCGATCTCCGCGCCGCGCATCCAGGGCGAGCAGTACAGGCGTCTGGAAAGTGCCAAGGGACACGAAGCCGGGCCTATGGAAAACTTCTCTCCTGGCCATCTCTGCGCATTAGCGGGCCGTCCCTGGCATCGGCCTCGATCCCGACCGGGACCGCGCCTCGATCTCCGCGCCGCGCATCCAGGGCGAGCCGCTGCAACGAGCCGGGCGGGGAAGGAAAACTCCCATCAAGGCAGTCTCCGCGCGTTGGCGGGCCGTCCCTGGCATCGGCCTCGATCCCCGACCGGGGCCGCGCCGATCTCCGCGCGGCGCATTCGGGGCGAGCCGCTGCAACGGACCCGCGCCGCCGCTCTATTCCTTTGGAGGGTGCATATCACGAATCGCGCGAAACGCTCCTGTCCGCGCCTCGCTCGGGTCGCGCGTTTCCAACATCGGGAATTCCTCGCGGATGGGTTGCCCGTCTCTCGTTTCTTCCACGATGAAGGAAGCATTTTCGCCTCGATAGACGCGCTGCTCAAAATTGATGCTTATCCAATCGCCAAAATCCTCAATGCCGCTGAATTTCAGGGCTTCATGGTCGCCCCCAAAGACAAGTTCGAAGGGCTGCAACTCCGGTTCGCTCATGTTATCGAGAAAAACCGCGACGGTTCGCGCGTCCGTTTTTGGATCTTCCGGCGGAGGGCTGATAAATTCCACGATTAGCCGCGCGCCGTTGCGGTAAATGGATTCGTTGAATTCGATTTGTAGGAGATGAGGACCGCGCCGCTTGAATCGAAAGAATTGCAGCCCTTCCGGGCAACGGCAAAAGCAGACCGGCTTTGATGAATTGTGCGGGCGAAGATGCTTCAGGAATTCTGCAATGGTGAGGGACATGGGCGCAGGATGCGCCCACGTCACGCGAGGCGTCTAGTCCTTCTTTTGGGCCTTTGCCGCTTCCTCGTCCGCTTCCAGCCGCGCGACTCGCTCACCGTCGAGACGCTCTTTTTCAATCATGCCAGCCAAGACCTCTTGCTGCTTCCAGCAATCGCCCAGGTGATTGGTTTTGGTGCGGGCCTCCCAAACCATTTTCCCATTCTTTAGAACGGTGTGCTCGTCCGTAAGATGGTCGATAAATTCCGCGTCCAGATTCGAGGGCAAGAAGCGCAGCTCCTTACGGTCCTTAATTATTCGGCGATAGAGCGTCTGGCAGAAAAAATCGCTCCAGAAGAGAAGGAGCTGCACCTTGTCCTCCATGATTGAATTGGTGCGCATCACTTCGCCCCGCATTTGAGCCGCGCCGCAACCTTTCGAGGCGCTGAACATGTGGGAATTGCGGTCGCAAAACTCGTAAACATTGGCCTCCTTTTGCGCCGCGTGGCCGGAGTCAACGAGTCCGGCGCTTACCCTGTGAAACGAAACTTCGCCTGTTACCGGGTTCGTCCAACCGTATTCGTTGTAGCGCCCGCGTGAATCGGGACGGATGCCGGAAATTTCCTCGATCGTTTCCCAATTCATCGCGGGGCCGTAATCAATGACCGCGCCCCAGGTGGGCCAATCTGGTTGGTCCCATGCAATGCCCCAAGCCATCACGAGATACCAAAACGGGTTGTTCTGCTTCTCGCCCTGTACGTCAACGGTGATCGTGAGAACGATTGGCTCAAAGGGCAGAGTCCGCAAAAGGTAATGCGGAGAGGCGCGCACCATGCGCGTTAGGTCGCTTTCCTCGACGGCGGTTTGCACGGCCTTGAAGGGCAAGCCTAAATCGCTATTCCAAAAATCATGGAGCGCGCCGGGATTGCCGCACGCGAGGAGAAACTTTTTCGCGATTGCGCCCCAATGTTCAAAGGGCGAGTAAGCTGCCCAAAAATGCGCGGAGATATGGGCGCGGTCAGCGTTTCGATTGTGCGCTCGCCATTGATAGCGGCAGAGCATTCCACTTAGCCTGTGATGCTCGATTCGGCATCCCTTCGCGCATTCGTAATAAGTTTCCGCCTCCGCTTTCTCGTAATCCCACCCGATTTCCACATCTTCAAATTTGCCCGGTTCCACTTCGCGCCGCTGAGTAATGCGCGCTTGGTCAAACTTGAATTGGCCGGTTATTTCCGGCCGCGTTTGGGGAGCGGGCAGCATACGGCCGTCTTCATCGAAGGGCACCTCTACTTCCTCGCGAAAGAATGTGAGCCGTTGATAAGTGCCGCACGTCGGGCAGGGCAAATAACAGAAATGGCGGCTTCCTTTGAGGAAGCGTTTCCAGGTCGGGCCGTATTCATGCGTGGGGGTGGAATTCTCCAGGATTTTACGGGTAAAGCGGAAATGCTTTGAGCGGACGACGGCCAGCTCGTGCGCGGGCGCTTCGCCCTTGATCGTGTGGTAAGCCTTATCCCCTTCGTTGATGACAACGATCTCCGCTTGAAAACCGGCCAATTCATTCGGGCTACCCGCGCCCGCGACTTTTACGAATGCGCCATTGCGGAAGAACATCGCGGAGCCGGTCCAATGCTCCTTGTCCACGATGGCTTGCGCGGCCACTGGCGGACATGCGAGGAAGAACGGCTGCAACTCGCGGCGCGTGAGGGCTCGGGCGCTGGCGCGGGACGGGTCAACCCAAAGCACGGGGCCGGGGGATTCGCTGATTTTGTGGAGAATCAGGCAAATCGCGAAAAGCGTGCCTCCTACCCGCGCGCTCTTGGCTAAAGTGAAGAACTGGACATGCCTTTGCGCAATAAGGTCGTGTAATCCTTCCATCGGTGGCACGCGGCTCGTATCGAGCGGGCCTGGCTCAATCGCGCCGGTAATTTGTGGGATGACGGCGTGAAGATTGAGCCAACGGGAAATGCGAAGGCGCACGGGCACACGCAACGCGATAAGTGCGGATGCCGCAACAATGCGGAGTGACTTTAGCACGTTAGCTCTCTCCCGAATCCTGTTGCGCCCCGTAACGGTAATCACCGGGGCCGTACAACTCGGGCTTCTTCGCCTTGGTCTTCCGTCGCCCTTTCCCCGGCGCATCGGATTTATCGGCGGCGTCGAGGGCGGCGCGGATGGCATCTACCCGCCGCGTTTCCTCTTCCGGCGTGATCGTGACAGGGACGCCGGACTGCCGGGCCTGCCACTCCTTTTCGATGGCAACCAGGTCAAGCACTTCAGGGGAATTTAGAATGCGCAAAACCCGCGTGATCTCCGCCTCCGCGCACTCGTAAACCTCCGTGGCCGTCAAGCCAACGAGCCGACTCGCGAAGCGATGTGGCAGAAGATGAAGCGCCCGCGCGAAGCTGTTTAGCGTGGTCTGGAAAACGAAGGCGGTTTCCCCGGCATCAAGAACCTTGTCGCTTTCGCGCTGAATCGAAGGCCAGTCCTTTTCGATCTTTCGCAGTTGCTCTGTGACTGCGCTCCATTCCGCAAGCCGGTTGCGGATTTCCTGCGCCGGGGCCTCCAATCTCCGGGCGGTCTGGTAATCCTCAAACGCCTGCAATGAGGCTTGCCGCAGCCGGATGATTTCCGCCTCCAGTCCGGGCTTTTCGGCTTCGTCGCGTTGCAATCCGATTTCGGCCCGCTTCGCAGTGGTGACCGTTTTCCACATTTGCACGGAACGCGCACGGCGGTTGCCCGCGATGAATTCGCGCATTTTGGGCAAGTCGTCCAACGGCCTTCCATCGGCTCTCCATCGGCGGATGGTTCGCAGAGAAGCGCCAAAGCGTTTCGCGTAAACTTCCGCGCCATATCTGTAGCCCGATTTCTTCGCCGGGCCTTTCTTTTTAGCCATACCCCTTTTTGGCCATGTCAATGCACATGGCCGCTCATGGCCATTGCGACCCTAAAACCCTCGCAAACCTTGATTCTATCAGCCCTTGTGAGCGATGGGACGCGCCCGCTTTTGGCCAGTGGCCGCGTGTGGAGCACAAATGGCCACGCGCGAAAACCCTGATGGATACAGGGTGGAACGCATATTTTTGCCCCAAAAAGGTGCGGCCATGACTTTTTTTTTGGAGGCTCGTGCGAAAAGGCCGGGAGTCGCCAAGACCGCTCGCAGGGGCGGACCCCCTAAGAGATTCCTTACCAGGGGGGGCTCTGGCTGCCCTCCATTTTCCTCAGGGCACCCTCTGTAGGCCGCACCCCTCTCTTTGGAGTGCGACGGCTACACGGCCATTGTGAGCGCATGGTGATGGCCCTGCGTGCGTCTTTGCATCGGTTATCCCTCCAAAAGTGCCTCTGGTGCGGTTTTTCGCTGTCCGCTTGCGCGTGTCCGTGTCCGCTTTTGGGGTTGCCCTGGCATCGCGCTCGCAATGGGCTTGCGTTGTGAACACTATGACACGATGCGCCCGCGAGTTCTCCGTGTGTGAGAGAGAAGAGGATGAGTGAGGACAGAGACGGCTTTGCATTCGATACGATGGGCCGGAGCGAGGCGTTTGGATCGCGCTGGCGCATCGTCCTGGCATCGCCTCGCATTCGCTCCATGCGCCATCGTCCGTGCCGATCCTGCCGCTTCATCGTGCGGGCCGGTACATCGTGGCCGTGCCGATCAGCAACGCGGCGCTGTGACCGTCTGCGCCCGCTGGCGCATCGTCCTGGCATCGCCTCGCATCCGATCCATGCGCCATCGTCCGTGCCGATCCTGCCGCTTCATCGTGCGGGCCGGTACATCGTGGCCGCGCCGATCAGCAACGCGGCGGTATGATCGTCCGGGCGTGCTCGTGCGTTGTCCTGGCATCGCCTTCTATCCGATTAGCCGTTTCAAGCCCCGTAACGATTGGTTACGATTTTTGGCCCCCTAAATCGTGGAATTCGGCCTTTTCTCGCTCAAACTCACGGAGAGGCTAGATGCGAGCAAACCCTGTATCCATGCGGATTACAGGGTAAAATGGGCAAAAGAAATACGTCTCCGGGGGCAGGTAGCAGTTCTACCATGTCCTTATCGGTAGCGGCGTCGAGTAAAGCTGTGTGGCCGTCGTGATCCTTGGCATTGACATCAGCCCCGTTGGCGATGCCGACCTTGCGCAGTACTTCGACACGATCCCGCACCAGAAGCTGATGCGGCAAGTGGCCCGGCGGGTGAGCGACGGAATGATCCTCAAGCTCATCAAAGCCTGGTTGCGTGCCCCGAT
>Ga0182030_10024472_pt1 | contig 11090 bp, 9 predicted proteins | sample 812S3MmetaG_FD_121299 | JGI IMG/M metagenome (GOLD analysis project Ga0182030, IMG submission 121299) | Permafrost microbial communities from Stordalen Mire, Sweden - 812S3M metaG (Illumina Assembly) | ecosystem: Environmental > Terrestrial > Soil > Wetlands > Permafrost | place: Sweden...
ATTTCGTCTCCGATGGCCCCGCAGAAACGATCTCACGCCTTTGCACCGCCAACTTGTTGAGGACTGTTCTTATCGGAATCGGTCGGCCATTCGTCAATCACGCTTTGTTTGATTCTGGGAAGAAGCAAAGCGCCGAGAAGAAAAGCGAATCCAAACAATGCATGACCAAAGTACGTTGCGCAAATGGCCCCGGCGATTAAGCCCAGCCAAAGGGAAGCCTGGAGTCCGGGAGCTGATGCGGTTGGATCGGGTCCTCGAAGTGTTGCGACAAAGACTTTGATGGCTGCGATTATCCGCCAGATCCCGAACAGCAGCGCTCCCACGAGGACCACATAAACGAATATTGGAATGCTCCCTCCTGTTTTGACGGCAAATCCTTTTTCAGGCTGAACGCTCAGCAGCCAAAGAATCGCGGCCTCTCCCAGCATCGGCGCATCACTTAAATCGGAAAGAGCGCGCGGCATCGCCAGCGTCCCGTCGGGTAGCTCCCAAACCGTGGCCAACATTTCGGCCGACAATGGATAGGCCAGGTCGAACCGCCCATTTTTGCGGGCCGCGCCCGCTCCAAACGCGTTCGCGGCGACGCCGAAGCCGGCGATAACAGGCCCAGCATCCACGTCGAGGGTCCAATCGGTTTTCGTGACGTCGTTTGGAAACTCGCGAAAACCAGCGAAACCGAGCCGCTGCTGCCAAAAGAATTTCTCGTAAAGCTGAAACCAGGTTTTTGCGGAATCGGGCCAAATTTCCGGTGACATCAAACAAAAATAGGCATTAGCGCAACCACGGGATTCTGAGAGAGCCGCTCCGGTTTCGGTGGCCGCCTGGAAAGGCGGCAATTTGAGGCGCGTGCTTCTTGGTCCGATAAAGCCCCTCAATGCCCGGTTAATGAATTTCGAGTGGTCCGTGCCAAGAACTACATCGGCGCGATGGATGCAGGCGATGGAAGCCATCACATCGCCCGGATAACACTCGCCGGGATAGTCATTCAGCAATCCGCTTTTGGAAACATTCAATTCCTTGGAGAAAGTTTCCACTTGATCGCGCAAAAGATCGAGATGAGCGCCATCGTGAAGCAATTTTTCACGGCTGGTCAGCGCCGCAATGACCAGCATTCGATAAAACACATTTTCGTGGTGGAGATAGTTCGTTCCCCAATGCTTCTCGACCCAACTCGCGTGCTTGGGATCGATCACAAGTTCAGAAGCCGCCAGGATTGCGTCTTTGCAAAAAACCTTCGGCTCCACGACAGAAGTGTGGTCTCCGGCTTCCCACCCGGCTTGCAGATTCTCGACGCCCCACAAATAAAAAACAGACCCGAAGAGGGGCCATTCCGTGCCTGAAATGTCGGTCGTCGGAAGTTTGCCGGCCCGCCCATCGGCGATCCGTTGTTGCGCCCACGACGCGTAGCGCGGCGTCAAATGGCGCATCAGCCTCCAGTCAACTTTAGGAATCCCCTGCCCTTTCAGCGCAGGATCTTGAATGTCCAGATAAGCGCGCACCGATGGATAAATCAAAAGCACCGCCGCGAGCAACGCCGCGATGAACGAATTGGCCTGAATTATTTTTCGGATCATGGTATTCCCTGGTTTATCTACTGTAATTCTCGCTGTCACCGGATGCCTCCAATTGGCGCGTCCAGCGTACGCAGAACCATAATGGCACTGCCCCGAAAACACCGAACGAGCAATCAATCAACCGCCAGCCCAGTGGGATTTGACGAATGGCGCCGCAAATAAGCGCCAAAGGCAACACGAGAACGCACGCGATCAGACCCGCTTGAAGAACCCAAATGTTACGTACCGGATTCACATAAGGGCCGATGAAAAACACGGCTATTACGATATGAGCAAACGCCAGCCAATCCGTGCCGTAGGCGATCCAGGGATACTTTGCATAGGTTTCTCCAAGACCATCGCAAACGGTCAGCAGCCACGAACCTAAGCCATCGTGGACATCCGGCGGATGTAACTGCTTAAGACCACGCACTGAGCACACCGTCGTAAGTTCCCGCTCCAGGGGGAAGGCAGTGAGACCGCTCAATGCCAGAGCAACCATAAAAATCCCAAGCACGATGCGGATTTTGCGCACGACGGCGGCATTGGACAAATCAGTGGACATCGGACCTTTCTTGCGGTTTCCGATGATTCCATAGGGCAAGCAGGCCGGCAGTTATCAGCAAAATCGGAACCAATAGAATGAAAGCGAAATGAAGCAGTAAATGAATCAGTCCGAGGGTGGACCCCATTCGCCAGCTCAGATTAACGTTCGGAGACGCGCCGCTGAGAAATGTCGTGTATTCTTGAAGCCCAGCGATGCATGAAACCGCGTAAAACACACTCAAAGTGACAGCGCGCATTACCAGCCCCGCCGGAGAAATAACTTCCGCCCTCCATAGGCGTCCTAGTAGTCCAAAGGCTGCATTCATGGTTTGCCGATCCTTTCCCAAAGTGGTCCAAGAACAGATGCGTAAAGGAGTGCCGCGTCCCCAACCTGGTTGCTGGCACAGTATTTCAAACGACCATTGCGCCGTGAAGGGAATGCCGCCATGTCCAGAGTCGTGTTCAGAGCTTGAAGAAAATCCCAATCATGAAAGCTTGATGCCGCCATAAAAGCCATGCCGCTGGAGCCGGCGCTGACGCCAAGCCCTGGGACAACCATTCCAGAATCAACATCCATCGGTCCTTGCCATGACGCGGGCCACTCCAAGCCGTAACCAAAACCGAGAGTAATTCGACCTATTTCCTTTCGAGCACGCTCATACTGGTCGCGCGCGAAGGGTTCATCCACGGCTTGCAGACAGTGCGCAACCATCCAAATTGAAGAGCCTTCCGGCCCATACAAGGTCACGCCATTTATCTTATAGCTGGAGAGGAGCAGCCCGGTAGTTTTATCAACCAACTGTTCTTTCGCTCTGGCCAGCCACTGCTGGCAGAGAGCGGTGTGATCCGTGCCATCGAGGCGATCTGCGACTTTGAACGCAACGAGGGCAACGACGTGGTCATAGGTCCAACATTCGTCAGGATAACTTTCCATCGCCATCAGCGGATTTGAGCGCATTCGTTGTTCGATGAGATTCAGTCGCTCTGTCATTGGCTGCTTGTAGGCAGGTTCCTCCTGAAGTATTCGCCGGGTACCCATCATCAAGGCAATCTCCCCGTCCAGGAATAGACTGTGCGCAGGACTCACTCTGAAGGGGTTTTCCTTTGCGTAGGGCATGAGGAAAACGAAGATGCCATCCTGTTTTTCGATCTTGACGGTTTCCTGAATGATCTTGTCAAAAACGCGAAGATATTCTTCTTTCATCGCCGGCTCGCGCAGACCCATGTTCACCAAGGACCAGACGAGAAAGGTGCGGCCCATAAAATCCCATTCCGCGTTGCTGGCCCGCATTTTCTGAAGTTCAATCTGGCGCAGCGATGGCTCTGTCCAAAGCTGCAAGTGCCGGGCGGCCAATTGGCGTGCTTTGGGAGAGACGCCCTTTTCCTGGTAAAATTCGGACAAGGGCTTGCGGTAGAAGAAGTGCAAACAGGGAAGCCAAAGAGCCGTTGCCACCGTGAATGCGGCCAGAGCAAGGCTTGCTTTCTTAACCCGGCTTTTCAAGTTGAACTTCATAAATCAAACCTCGGCAACTTTTTCGAGTGCCACTGCCTCACGTGTAGGAGCACCACGATAGTCGCGATTGGCCGGTGACCTGTCAAGCGGACGATGTGGGGGCATATCGCGCCCCAATGCCCAGTCGCCACGGAGAAATTCCGCCAGCCTCGGGCCATGCCGCGTTCGACGATCGCAAAAGAGCCACTGCGCGATTTCGTAAGGCCAGACGCGCCGGCCAATATTGGAGTACCAACGCATGCCGTCGCGAAACCGTCGATCGGGATGCATGAAAAGTCTCCAGAGCGATCTCGGCCGCAATTGGCAGACGGCTTCAATCAGCTTCACCCAAAACAGCACCCGCCAATTTGGCACCCGCGTGCTCTCCAGAACTTGGTGTTTGTAATCCCAACGACTCAGGTCGGTTTGCACCACGCGATGTTTGGCTTCCTGCAGCGCAAACGGCGTCCAACTATGCGGCGTGGCGTAAAGCGCCTGAATTTGGTCGGGATCATACGAAATAAGTTGCCGCAGCGTCCGCCAATAATCGCGGTCTTTCTCCTGCGCGAAACCCGCCACCCAAGCCGCCATCGAAATGATGCCATGTTCTCTCAGCAGCCGAATCGCTTCGCGGTCAATTGCCTTCGTGCTTCCTTTGTGAATCGCCTGCAGCGTCGCATCATCCGTGCTTTCCAGCCCAAGCAGAAACCGCGCGACCCCAGCCCGTTTGTAAAGGTGAAGAATGTCGGTGTCCCGGACAATGTCGCTGGCCCGAGTAGTGCCGATAAGTATCAAAGGAACATTCTGGGAGATGAGCGCTTCAAGAAACGCCTGCCATGCCGGACGATCCGCAGTGGGATTTTCGTCGGCAAAGTTGACCAATTCAACTCCCTGTTCGTGATGCAGCCGCGCCAGTTCGGCGGCAAATTTTACGGGATCGCGGTGCCGCCACACCCGCCAAAATCCGTGCTGTCCGCAATAATGGCAATGATGAGGACAGCCGCGCGAGAATTGCATCACCACAGCCCGCCGTTTTCCATAGTACGTATAACGACTGTGGTCGATCAGTTCCCATCCAACGCGACAGGCATCGAGATCACGAATCACCGGCGCCGGCGGATTTACCCGGATCTCCGCTTGCAAAGAAGGCGGGTTCCCGGTGGATCGCCTCGGACGGGGAACCGTTCCGGCGCGGAATACAATTCCGGCCACATTTTCCAGACATTGCCGGCGTTCCAGAGCGGCTGCCAGCCGGACAATTGTCTCCTCGCCTTCGCCACGCACGATGAAATCAATTCCCAGTTCTTCCTGCATGATTTGCCGCCAGTGATAAGTCGGGAACACTCCGCCGTAAACGATCCATGCTTGCGGCAGCGATCTGCGCACTGCCCGCACAATCCGGATCGCGGATGGATGGCCGGAGGTGGAACCCGAGTGTCCCAAAAGCACGGCTTCCGGCCGATACTCCCTGATTTTCGACATGATCTGGCCCAAACTCATCGGTCCGAACTCCGCATCCAGGAGTTTCACCTGGTGGCCCGCATCCAGCAGCGGACCACCCAGCGACAGCAAACCGAGCGGAGGCAGATGCTCCCGAGGAATGCGACTGCCAATCGAAGGATGCGGTGGATTGACCAGTAAAATCTTCATAAACCTCCAGGTTGAACAATAATTTTGTGCCGGACGCTTCACTCTCTTAAATCCCGTCAGCAACATATACTTTGTATTACAAAGTATATGATCGTATTCGTTGCGCTTTTGTTCAAACTATTTTTATGGTTTATTTGATTCCGCCTTTGTAACGCAAAGTTTATTCAGCGATTGCCATTGCCAGCAGGCGGTTTGCGCATTATGTGCAAGGTTCGATAGTGGGGCGCGAATCAGCCATACTGGTCCCATCGTGTCAAACGAGGCAACACGAGTCTCAGGCCAGTATCGGTTTTACCACTTCGCCGGCCACATCGGTCAGCCGGAAATCACGGCCCTGATACCGATAGGTCAGCCTCTCGTGATCGATTCCCAGAAGTCGCAACATGGTCGCATGCAGGTCGTGGACATGGACGGGGTTCTCCACCGCGTTGTAGCCCAATTCATCGGTCGTGCCGTAGGTCATTCCGCCCTTGATGCCGCCCCCGGCCATCCAAAGCGAGAATCCCTTGATGTGATGGTCGCGTCCGTCGCCCTGAGCCATGGGCGTGCGGCCAAATTCACCGCCCCACACGACGAGAGTATCGTCCAACATGCCCCGCCTCTTTAAATCGGTGATCAGGGCTGCCGACGCCTGGTCAATTTTCTTCGCCGTGGTTTCAATGCCGGTTTTAATCGCGCCGTGGTGATCCCAGCCGCGATGATACAATTGGATAAAACGCACTCCGCGTTCCGCCAAACGCCGGGCCAGCAGACAATTGGCGGCAAAGGACCCGTCAGCGCCCTTGGTGCCGTACATGTCAAGAATCGCCTGGGGCTCCTTCGATATGTCCATCAACCCCGGCACGCTGGCTTGCATTCGGAAAGCCATTTCGTATTGGCTGATGCGCGTGGAAATTTCCGCGTCATGCGCCCAATGGTCGCAAATTCCGTTGAGCGAATTCACCGTTTTGATGAGAGACTCTTCACTCTGGCGCGAGGTTCCTTTGGGTTTATTGACATAAAGCACCGGGTCGCCCGTGGAATGAAACATGACGCCCTGAAACCGGCTGGGAAGAAATCCACTGCTCCACTGCCGGGCGGCCACAGGCTGTTCCTGGCCGTCGCCACCGACGGATACCAGAACAACGAATCCGGGCAGGTCCTCGCATTCACTGCCCAACCCGTAAAGCGTCCACGACCCCATGCTGGGCCGACCGGCAATGGCTGTGCCAGTGTTCATAAAAGTTTGGGCCGGATCGTGATTGATCTGATCGGTGTGCATCGAACGGATGATGCAGATATCGTCGGCAATGGTGGAAATGTGCGGCAGAACCGAAGTCATTTCCTGACCCGATTTGCCGTATTTTGCGAACGGAAACTGCGGCGCGAAACAGTTCAGCGGCTTGCCTTGAAGCTGGGCGACTTGCTGGCCCTTGGTAAAGGATTCCGGCATCGGTTTCCCGTGCAATTCCGCCAGCTTCGGCTTGTTGTCGAACGTTTCCAAATGGGAGGGCCCTCCCGCCATGCCCAGAAGGATGACGCGTTTAGCTTTGGGAGCGAAGTGCAACGGGTTTACCACCCCGCGCCATTTCAGCCCCGCTTTGGCGCTGGAGGTGTTTGCCGCCAGCAGCAAACCCGGATTCAGCAGCGAGGCCAGCGCAATCGAGCCAATGCCGGTGGCGGTTCGGTTAAAAAAAGACCGCCGTGTCATGCGAAGTTTCATCTCTTCCAGAGTCATCATGGCCTTTGCTAATATCGTGTAATCGTTTCGTGCAGGTTGAGAACCGCCCGGGCCACAGAAGTCCAGGCCGCCAGTTCGCCCGCGTTCAAGTCCTTTGGCGCCGGACGCTCCCCGATGCTGATTAATTCTTTGGCATCCGCGGCGTTATGACTGTAACGCCCATATTCCTCGTCAAACAGCCTCCGCAACAACTCCGCTTCCGCTTTGTTGGGCTTTCGATCCAACGCCCGAACGAAGGTCCAATTAATCCGGTCATCCACCTTCGCCCCGCCGTGCCGGACAATTCCCTCGGCGAAACTGCGCGCTGCCTCGACATAAGTGGGATCGTTCAACAACGCCAGCGCCTGAAGAGGGGTGTTCGAATTCACGCGTTGGATGGTGCATTCCTCCCGCCCGGGCGCGTCAAACGCCTGCAAGCTCGGCTGTAAAAATGTCCGGCACCAAAATGTATAAAGTCCGCGCCGATACAGCGCGTCGCCGTGATCGGATTCGTAAGTCCGCTTGGGATAATTCAATTGGTCCCAATACCCGGGCGGCTGATACGGTTTGACGCTGGGCCCTCCGATTTTGTCCACCAGCAATCCGCTGATGGCCAGCGCATTGTCCCGCACCATTTCCGCATCCAGCCGGAAAGAGGATTGCCGCGCGAGCAACCGGTTCTCGGGATCGCGCGCGCGCAGCTTCTCACTGGCAACCGTACTTTGGCGGTAGGCGCGGCTCATCACCATAAGTTTAACCGTATGTTTGACATCCCAGCCGCTGTCCCTGAATTCCGCCGCCAGCCAATCCAACAATTCAGGATGCGTCGGCCAATCTCCCCGTGTCCCAAAATCGTCCAAAGTCCGGCAAAGGCCGGCCCCGAAATAAAGTTTCCACAAGCGGTTTACGAAAACCCGGGCCGTCAGAGGATTATCCCGCGCCACGATCCAGTTGGCCAGATCCAGCCGCGTGGCCCGTTCCTGGCCGGACTGCGCGTGCGGCAAGGAGTTCGGGACCGCAGGCGTCACGATCTCTCCCGTTTTGTTCATCCAATTTCCCCGCGGCAGCACGCGGGTGACCCGCGGTTTGGTGGTCACCGTGGCCAGCGTGGTGGGGATGGTTTTAAGAAATTCGACTTGTTCCTTTTTTGCAGCGGCCAGATTCGTCCGTGTCTGATCCAATTCCGGCGCAATCGACCGGTAGTACGTGGCCAGTTGCTTTTCCTGTTCCGTTGTCCGGTTTTTCGCCGGGGTTTTCAGCAGCGGCGCGATTTTTTCCGGCACTCCCGGTTGGAAATAAAATCCCGAATCCGCCGCGCCATTGACAATTTTCAACAGCAGCTTGTTTTCCCCTGCCAGCAATTGAACATCCACCTGCTCCTGGTCGGGTTTGGCGGCTCTGGACACTTTGTTTGTCAAAACTATCTTCCCATTCAACCAAACTTTGATCGCATCGTCGCTGCCCAAATACAATTTCAACGAGCGGGCCGTGGCCGCGTGGATCGCGCGATAAAGGTAGGTGGCCGAATTCGTCCCTTTCAACCCATTGTGAACTTCTCCATCATTGTAGCCGGGTTCAGGCTGCCATTTTAAAGCGCCCGGCGCGTAGGTGTTCGATAAATCGATCCCCCGTTCCGGCTCGAACGCGGTATCGAAAGCCGCGTCAAAGGATTTGCTGGTGAACGGCCCGAGGGAATACCAATTGTCCATCTTGAGCTGTGGCTCGGTCAGACTCTGCTCCCACTTTGTCTGGACGGCTTTCAGCGCGGGCGTCGTTGTGTCGAGTTTCTTTTCAAGCGCCGCGACATTGTCCTTTTGCTTTTTCAGTTCCGCGGCTTGCGCCTTATTCGCCAGATAATAAGGTTCGCGCACGCCAACCCCCTCTTCCTTGATGTCAGCAAAAAACGCCTCAAAAGCATAAAAATCCCGCGTCGTAAATGGATCGAATTTATGATCGTGGCATTCGCAACAACCCATGGTCGATCCCATCCACACTTCCGAAGTCGTACGGACGCGGTCGGCGGCGTATTTGGCCATGTACTCTTCCGGTTGGGCGCCCCCTTCCTCCGTCGAACGCGTGAGACGGTTAAAAGTGGACGCGGTTTTTTGGTCCAGCGTGCCCTCCGGAAGCAAATCGCCGGCAATCTGTTCACGCGTAAACCGGTCGAACGGCATATTACTGTTAAAGGCGCGTATGACGTAGTCCCGATACGGATAGACGCTGCGGTAATTGTCCGCGTGAAAACCGTCCGTATCCGCGTAGCGCACTTCATCCAGCCAGGACTCCGCCATTCGTTCGCCGTAATGCGGCGACGCCAGCAAACGATCCACTGCCTGTTCATAAGCGCGCGGGTTTTTATCCGCGACAAAGGCGGACACTTCCTCTGGCGTGGGCGGCAAGCCCGTCAAATCGAAACTCAATCGGCGAAGCAGCGTCCGTTTATCGGCATCGGGGGAAGGGCGCAGTTTTTCGGTTTGCAAACGCGCTAAAATGAACCGATCAATCGGGTTTACAGCCCAGCCGGATTTTTTGACCGCCGGAACCGGCGGACGAACCAGCGGAATGTAAGCCCAATGGCCTTCCCACTTGGCGCCCTGTTCTATCCAACGCCTGATTACATCCGTTTGTTTCGGGGAGAGCGATTGGTCGGTCTTGGATTTTGGCATCCGATCATCAGAATCTTTTGTTATGATCCGGCGGTAAATCTCGCTTTGTTCCGGCTTGCCCGGAACAATCGGAAACCGGCCGTCAATGGCCGAAAACAAACCCTCGCGCGTGTCCAAACGAAGATCCGCCTTGCGTTTCGCCTTGTCCGGACCGTGGCAGGAAAGGCAATTCTCCGCAAAAATTGGCCGTATATCGCGATTGAATCCAACGGGTTCAGCCGCCGCGAGACTGGCCCGTGACGCCGCCGCCAGGACAAGCAAAACCATCAAGCCACATTGTAATCGCGGATGCACCAGTCTATAGACGCATATAAGACGATTTTATTCCATAAAAAAGATGGTCCCATGCATGTAAAACAGATTTTCTCGCTCCCAATATTCGCGCAGGCCCAAATTATCCAGGCGATCAAGGAGGCGACGGCGAGGGTACGACCCAAATCGCACTCCAGTAATAGTTCCAGAGGTTCTGGAGCTTCGCCAATTCAACGTGGCCATCCGCCAATCCCATGTTAATCCCGCCGGGCATCGCGACCCCGGATTTGAGATAAGAAGGCGCTTTGACCGGGTTAATACCGTGCCGCGGAATGCAGCAGCGGGTCATTCCGGTCAGTGTGTAGGTGGGATTCTGCAACGTGTAGGGCATTTGAGGCGGGTAATCCGTCGGTTCAGGCCAAAGGTTAATCCACACGCAATCCATTATCACGGGCGTTTGAGACGGGCGGTGAATATTCGACTGGCGGATGCAGGCTGCTAGCGCGAGAATTATCAATTCGCCGCCCAGAGGGGTGCCGTTGCGCGCTTTGTTCGAAGAGCTGGCTGCCGGGCAGAGCGTTGGACAGGTTCATCAATCGCTTCTCTTGAATCGCGGAGCGCGGGGCCGCACTGTGGCGGTCTAAAGGGTGCTGATTAATTTGGCCTGAGATTCGAATTCGAGGCAAAAGCGCTGCCCGATGCGATTTATGTCCGGTTTCCCGCCGGAACGTGCATATACCATTGAATGCAGGAAACGGACGACATGGCGCTGTTGTGCGATTATGCGACACACGGCTCCGAGATGGCGTTTGAAACGTTGGTTTCGCGCCGGGTGAACTATGTTTATGCGGCGGCCCTGAGGCAGGTGCGCGATCCCCAATTGGCGGGGGAAATCACGCAAGCCGTGTTCATCATCCTGGCGCGCAAAGCTGGACTGCTTCCTGGTAAGACCATCCTGGCGGGCTGGCTCTTCAAAACCACGCGGTTCGTGGCCATTGCGGAAATGCGCGCCGCCGGACTGCGTCGGCAACGAGAACGGGAGGCACAAATGCAGAGTGTGACTCAACCAACCACCCCGGACCGGACGTGGGAACAATGGTCCCCTATGTTAGCCCGACTTTCTCTACTGGAGGGGGGATGGCTGCGTAAGTGGTTCAAAACAAGCGGTCGGGCCAAAAAGGTCTGCACCAAATTTATTCGATCATCAGTTGTCCTTTCTGCGTGATGTGTGG